>Ga0307437_1002133_pt1 | contig 12493 bp, 14 predicted proteins | sample SalMarWE160390MG_FD_202146 | JGI IMG/M metagenome (GOLD analysis project Ga0307437, IMG submission 202146) | Salt marsh sediment microbial communities from the Plum Island Ecosystem LTER, Massachusetts, United States - WE1603-90 | ecosystem: Environmental > Aquatic > Marine > Intertidal zone >...
CGTGGCTGAGTTATTCGAGAAGGCGGGCATCGGTTTCAGGATTTACAAAAACACGCTATTTATTATAACAATAGAAAATGCCCAATACGTTGTGCTCTCTAGAGCTTTGAAGCGTTTTTTAGCACTTGTAGAGATTCAAAACGACAAAGGTCTCATTGAGACACTTACTAGAGAAAGTCAAGATGAACTGAAGAAGAAGTTAAAAGATGCAGAGAAGGAAATACCATTTAGGATTCTCACTACCTACAGACATTTGGCACTGTTAGAGGAGAAAGGCTTGGACTGGAAAGACTTGGGCATCCCCACAGTTGGAGTAGGTATTGCTATTTCAGAAAGAGTCAAGCAGTATCTTAAAGACCAAGAAAAAATCCTCTCTCGCCTCACTCCCAAATACATTATTGATAGGACATTTGCCAGGGATGAGAATGAAAAGGGATTGCGGGACATCTACGAACTTTCTCTTAAGACTCCAGGGATGTCTGTACTGGAAAATGAAGATGTTCTATTTGAGGCAGTAAAAGAAGGCGTAAGAATCGGGTTCCTTGGGGTTAGAGAGGGGCCAGAGGTTTACCACAAGCAGGATGTTTCTCCAACGATGGACTCCATTGTTTTGCGTGGTGAAACAGCAAAGAAGATTAAAGAGGTGGAAACGAGAGTAGAGGAAAAAAAAGAATGGAAGGAAGGAACAGAGATAGAGAAGGAGGAAGGAGTAGTTAAAAAGATAACCTTAAGAGCAAAAATCCCGTGGGATAAATTATCTTCCGTGATAGGAGGTGTAATTCGACCATTAAAAGACAAAGGGTTCCCTCCAGAGATTACAATCGAGATAAAGGCAGAAACGGATGGAAAGTTTGATAGAAACACTTTGGACACAAAGGTAAAAGAGACCCTTCAACAGATAGGGGCGGTGATAGTAGAGTGGAAAGAGGAATAAACTTGGTCATATGACGTATAACACAGCATATACGCTTCGGGACATTGCTCCCTTCGGTCGCAACGTCGTATATGCTTGAAACTTTATTGTCCTTATGTTAATAGTTTTAAATAGCTCTAATAATATTGATTTTGCAAATTATAGACCTGAAATGGATACAGAACTAAATAGCAAAATAATAAAAGAAATTATAAAAGAAAAATATAGATTTTTAGTACCCAATAAAATAATGTACAGTTTTAGAATCAATAAAGAAATAATTGATAAAGCCAAAAAAGAAGCTAAAAAATTATCTATATCCACTGCTGCTTTTATCAGGCAGGCTATTTTAGAAAAAATTAATAATCAGAATAAAATTAAAGATATTGAAAAAAGATTGGGAAAACTTGAAAAGCCTCTTTCTCTCTATAGAAATCTATAGTCCTGTTAATAAATTTTTGTGATATAGTTCGCATAGTACACCGCCCATTGAAAACCCTGCTATATACTATGTATAATGTAGGTTATACGTAGTATTTACTAAAAAAGGACATAAATGAGAAAAAATAGACTCCCGGTAACTTTAGAGCCGGAAGAAGCCCAAAATTTGCTTAAAAAACCCAATAAAAGATATCCCACCGGGCTAAGAAATAAAGCTATTATGTCGCTTATGCTTCACTGCGGGCTAAGGCTTTCTGAGATCACAAACCTTAAACCCGGTAATTTAAACTTAACCAAAGGAAAACTCAGAGTGGAGTCCGGGAAAGGGAAAAAGGACAGAGATCTTGCCATACCGGACTACCTTAATGAGCTTTTAGAAGCCTGGAGAAGAATAAGGCCTAAAAGTAATTTCTTTTTCTCAACTCTTAAAGGCAGGAAACTATCAGATAGGTACATTCAACAGATGGTTAAAAGATATACAGAAAAAGCTGGAATTGAAAAGAAGATTTCTCCTCATACACTAAGGCATACCTACGCCACTCAATATTATAAGCAGACAAAAGATATAGAGACATTAAGAAGGATCCTGGGGCACTCAGACATCAGCACCACAACTATTTACATCACCCTAGCCAACATAGATGTAGAAAACGGCATGAAGTCATTTAAAGGCTTTATTTAATTTTTCTCTCTTCTTTACTGGCTGGTATATTCTGTTAGTTTAAGGGTAAGTAAGGTGGTAAAATTAATAAATTAGGATATAGATACAAAACGAAATATGATTCATATAAAAGAAGTAAAAAATCTAAAGGATATATAGAGATTTATGCTAACGTTAGACACTGGGATATAAGATGGATTAAAAACCCTTTAGATTTTGGAAAGAGATGACAACAACAAAAAGTTACAACTTGAGGCTTCATCTAAAGTCGTACATAAACAAAATATTTCGTAAAACATGCCAATTTTGTAGGGTAAAATACATGTGGAACACAACAAGAGAAGAATCACTAAAAGCACTTAATACAACATTAAAGGATGAAGAGGACTTAATATATGAGGGGTTCGAAATAATTGAAGAAATAACCCAGAAATTGAGTGGTATTTCTAACTCCTCGAGTTTTTCAAGAGTATGTGGTTTAGTTTTAATTAAAGGACGAAATTTATGTCAAGGGTTATTTGGATTAGTTCTAGAAGGTTTGGCTCAGGAGTCTGGTGCGCTTCTAAGACCCACAATAGAATGCTTTGAGCTTTTAGAGTATTTTTATCAAGATCCTAAAAGAATTGAAAAGGCTTTAAAGGGTAAATTACCTTCTGCTGGTAAAATAGCGCAAAAAATAAAGGGAAAATTTAAAGATTTAAGGAATCATTTGAATGTTCATGCCTCACATTTATCTATTGCGCCAGAATCTATGGTCCATTTGATAAACTGGAATGAAGGCAGCTTTAAAATCAAGCAAGTTTATTCTGAAAGTGTGCTTAAAACCAATTTGTCAACATTGTTTTGTTTCTTGTTTTTCCTATGTACTTCCGCTGCTAAATGTCTGGATGAATGCAATTTACTTTCTGATACAATTATTCATCGAATTAATAAATGGCGCCAAAAAGGATTACAAATTGTGAAACCTACTCTTGTAAGTAAAGAAAACATAAGAAACGAAACCTTCCATGACAGTTGATTATTGAGTGATGGTTACGGCATTTAACAACACGTTCCCAGCTCTGCTCCTATAATCTAAATAAAATAATACCTCCAAAATCCGTTACCTGCTTTGGAGACAAAACCGTTGCTTTTTTATAGTTTTTACTGACTATAATTTCTTTACCATAGTCTTTTGATACTTTTTCTCTAAATTTACAATAATTGTAGCGAATATAATTCATTTAAGTTTTATGTTGCTATGAATTATCACCTATTATAAAATCTATAGAAAGTACTTTACTTTTATATTAATCAGTTAAAAGAAGAAATTATTTAATAATTTTAATTTGTAGTTATATAAATAATTAAAAAAGGATCTGAAATGAAAATAAAGGTATCCAATATATTTAAGGTAATTATTGTTTTTTGTTTGGCGATTACTTTTACAGTATCAGTAATATGCTGTAAAGAAACGCGTCCCGTAGAGGAACAGACTGTAGAAAAACAGGAAGAAGAAAAAGAGCAGGAAACAATTACATCTGAAACTAATGAAGCAAACCAACAAATAGAAGAAATAAACTTGGATTTAACACCTGTCCTTTTATCAGATTATTACATAGATTTTCCTGAAAGTGATGAATTACATAATTCAGGCAATCTGTATTTATTTGATAATAAAATATTTTTTGTACTTTATTATATCAATAAAGAAGATGTAACGATTAATAAAAGTGAGTTAAAAATAATTGATGCTTATGATAAGAAAAATCTTAAAGAAGTCGGCTCTATTGAAAGTGAAAAACTATGGTGGTCATTGCTGGGAATAGAGGGGGATTACCTTTATATTATTAGTCAAGAGGGGTTCCATATAGTAGATATAAAAGATATTGGGAGTCCCTATATATTAAGTTCTTGCATAAATCTTAAACCAATATCAGGGATGAATAATTTAATTAAAGATGATTACGTATATATTGTTGATACATATAGTGGACCTCCATGCTTGCAGATAATAGATATTACCAATAAAGAAAACCCGGAAACCATTGGTAGCATCAGCAGTGATGAAGGATTTTGGAGTATTAATTTTTTCGATGTATCTGGCGATTATGTATATGTATCCTATTATGATTCAGATAAAGATGATTATAGTTTTTCAGTTGTAGATATAAAGGATAAACGGGAACCAAAAAACCTGGGTAGTGTCTGGTTAAATAAAAATTTATCTCCAGATATTATTTCAATAAACCAGGGCTATGCCTACTTGGAAAGTGGTATTGGAGACCTTGAAAATCCTATTAATTATTTACAGATAATTGATATAAAAAATAAGAAAAATCCTTTTATTACAGGAAACCTTGAGCTATCTGAAATTTCATCAATGCTTGATCCTATTAAAGATGGAGACTTTATTTATATGGCAGATAGAGGCGGCGGACTTTATATAATAGATGTAGAGGAACCTTCAAACCCAAAAATAATTGAAACTATTGAGACAGGGAGATTAAATTATTTTTATGTTGAAGATAATATAGGTTATATAGCTGATAAAGATAAAGGTTTAATTATTTTAGATCTGTCGCAAATTGAAAATCCAAGAGAGATCGGAATTTGTGACAGTCCTGGTTATGAAAATTTTATAATCAGGCAAGATAATATTTTATTTATCAAATATCAAGAATATAGAATCGGAATACAAGCTTATGAACTGTATTAATCTTAAATTTTTTAATATGATTAACTTTTTGGCTCATTTATTTTTAAACTACTACCTAACTTAAAAATGGATAAATTTCTAAAAAACAATATTTTCTACAAAATCCAGGATTAGCAGAATAAATAACTGTAATTTGTTCCTCTTTTATAATAATTAAGGATATATCAAAGAAAAAAGATTTTTTATGAAAATAAAAGTAAATAATTTATTTAAGGTAATCACTACTACTCTTTTAGTAATTACTTTTACTTTATCAGTAATGTCCTGCAAGGAAGAAGCTATTGAGGAATTAGCTGCTTTAGTTGAAGCGAAAGCTGATTTTGAAAAACCAATAGTAGAGGAGAAGCCTGAAGAGACAACTCCAACGACAGAAGAAACCAAAATTGAATTCGATGAGACTATGATTAAAAATCGCTTCGTTGCTCCTGAGGGAATTCCTCCTGTAGAGAAGTCTCGGATAGTAGGAGGAGAAGAAGTTCCTTTGTGGTATTGTCAAGAATATATAGAAAATGAAATTACGGTTTCCGGGATTGTAGCCGGTTCGGTGAGAAAAGATATCGGAGATACGGGGGAAGAGGAGTATCTCCTCCCGGTTGCTTTTCAAAACCCGGGAACAGGAAAGTTTTATGTCAGAGACATGTCTTTTGGCAACGATGCCTTTTTTTCTCAGCTTGAAGGTCATGGTGGTTTCCCGGTCATTTTTTTCAAAGACTATACTTTTACAGTCGTAACTGGTGGAGGAGGATATAGAATGACGGTTGCGAAATTTGAATCGATCGCATCTAATTTTAGAGTTGGAGATCAAATCGCTTTTAACATTTTACTTGATATGCCTGGCGGTGAAGAAGGATGGGATAAGCAGAGTGAAGAATACAAGGTTTACAAGAATTTTATGGATGTCTATATTCCTAATACTATTGCTATTTATAAAACCATGAAAGAAAATGAAGAACTTCCTGAAGTAAGATTATTTGCTTGGACAACGATAGTTAAAGAAGCAGAAAATAGAAATCAATAATTAAATGTTTTTAAAACCTGCCATTAAATAGGGCAATTAGGGAAAGGTAATTATGAAAAAAATAATATTTTTTATAATTTCTTTAGCTCTTTCTATATTTTTAGTTCTTAGCCCTGCCTGTACCAAAGAAGCGCCAGCAGTAGCAGAAGAAACAGAAAAACAGGTGGAGGAGCCTTCAGAAGAATCCCCACCAGATACTATAGAGGAGGAAAAAGAAGCCTCTTCAGAGACAATACAGGGAAACAAAGAAGAAACCCCTCCTGTAATTGAAGAGAAAGCTCAAGAGCCAATAGAATGGGAAGGGATAACAATTAATCCCATTGAAGGGTTAAGATTTGACAACGGGATTTTTTATTTTTTAGATGGCAATCAATACGGCGGTGAGGTTAGGACTGAAGCTGGAAAAGTTATTATAGATGCTTTTGAATTTAATGGCCAGATGGAAAACTCCATTGCTTTAAGACCGGAAGTAATTGGTCGTTTACAAGAAAAGGCTGTTAAGGAGAAAAAAGAATTAAGATTTCCAATAGTTCTAGCCTTGGAAGAAAAATCTGGATTAAAAATAGATGTTTTTGAAGACGTAGCTAAAAATGACCCTTCTTCTGTCTATGCTAAAGTAAATTTTTTAGAAAAATGCACTTATCTGGGTATTTCAGGAATCCAAAATGAAATTAATTTATATTCCCCAGTTAAGAGTCTAGAAAAATTTGAGGTTGGTGGAGCTGAATGGGGTCGTATTAATTTTGTAGCCTTTTTCCCCGATAGGGATGTTAATAATACTTTTAGTTTTACAATCCATCCAGACAAAGAGCTTATAGAAAATACCTTTTGGAAAAAAATTTATCCAGTTCATAGCTCTAATCTTTTAATTAATTGTTCAAGTGTAGAACTACTTATCAAGGAAAGTTCAGGGGTGAACTCTTCTGAAGGATGGGAGAATAATTATTGGTTAAGAACCACTAGTGGAGGAGTTGGATTTAATTTGGCAAAAATTATTGGGCCACTAGATCCAGAGGTATTAGAAATGATCGAAGGGGGAGGACTAAGTGGTTTTTTGCCTGATTACCAAATTTTAATGCAATATGTGGTTGAAGAATATGGTTTTGATGAAGAAAAACAACAATATTTTCTAAAAGGACATGTTTATACAGGAGAAGAGATTCTAATGGAGGAAAGTGGTCTAAAAATTGCTTTTTTACCTGCCAATGAATAAAAAATTAAGATTACCATTTTAATTTAATTATTCTTGATATAAATTCTAAAAAGAATAGTTAAGAAAGTAAGTTAATAAGAAATTTATAAAATAACATTATGAGTAAAAATATAAGCAGAAAAATAAAACTATTAAAAATCTTTAAGGCTATTATTCTAGTATGTATTATAGTTACTCTTTTTATATCAATTTCATCCTGTAAAGAAGCGCCGGCCGTTGTTGAAGAGCAGCAAGAAGAAGAAGGTGAAGTTACAATTCCTTCTGAAACCAAAGAAGAAACCAATGAAACCCCGCCAGTGGTGGAAGAAGAACCACAGAAGGCGGTTGAATGGGAAGGGATAACCATTAATCCCATTGAAGGCTTAAGATTTGATGATGGTAGTTTCTACCCGATTGATAATCGATATAATATACCGCTAAATACAGAAGCAGGAAAAGTTATTATTGATGCTTTTGAATTTAATGGAAAACTAGAGAATACATATGCTTTTAGGCCAGAATTTATCGAAGCTTTACATAATAAAATCTTAAATGAGGAAGGGCAAATTTTAGTGCCATTGCCAATTGATTTTACCGAAACAAGGGGTGTCAAAATTGATAAGGTAAAATATATGCATGATGATGAAGATAAATATCCTTTCAAAGACACAAGTTTACTTATAAATGCTCCTATGGGTACAAAAATATATTCACCTTTGAGAACAACAGAAACAGGATATCCTGACAGTGGGTTTGGAGCTTCTGATTCCTCTTCTGAGCCTAATGATGGTTTTTATAGTTTTTATTTTGGCTCAGATTTAGGAATAAATGCTAACCCTAACGTTGAAGAATTCACTAATCCATTTAAATACGAAGGCTTTGAAGTTCCATTGCCACATGTAGTTGTTTGGTGCCAAGGAGTGGAATTATCTCCTCAGACCTTTCAGGGGGGCAATATAGAAGTTCATCCTCTTAATAAAGGGGGATTTGGAGGGTCAAGTGAATTTGGGACTGAACTTGCTGAAATTATTTCACAGCCAAAACAAGAGCTTGGCCAGCCTCCATTTTTTAGCGATATTTGTTCTGCAGAAATGTATTTATTAATTGATGAGTTTGGCAAAAATAAAAGGAAAGTTGATGCCGAAAATATAATTCTAGAAATAGATGGAATAAAGGTTTCTATATTACCTGTCCATGATTAGAAAAATTTTATTTGCCATTTTTTTTGCTACCTTAATCTTTTTTTTAAAACCTTCCGTTGTTACTGCGGTGACGAGGTGTTACTGGACAGATGCTGATATGAGTGAATGCGATGCTTATGCTCCTGACAGGGAAGAATTATGTTGTCATAACACTGGTGGTTGTGATAGTGGATGCGGACGAATTCCTTGGTATGGTTGGTGCCATGCCGATGATTGCTGTGCTTACAAGGTTTACGATTTGTGAACATCTGATCTGAAAATAGATATGAAAAAATCTTTTTAGTAAGAAGAATAACAGTAATTTTAAATAGAATTTTCTTTTTAAATTTAATTATGGTAAATTTATTGTACAAAACACATTATCCAATTTAAAATGGTGATTTTGTATGAGTGAAATAATATTTATTATAGAAGAATCAGCCGAGGGCGGGTTTGAAGCAAGAGCGCTGGATTATTCTATTTATACTGAAGCTAAAGATATAGAATCATTGAAAGAAACTATAAAGGATGCTGTACTCTGTCATTTTGGTAAAGAAAATGCACCAAAATTAATAAGACTGCATCTGGTAAAAGATGAACTTATCACCATATGAAAATTCCCAGAGACATTAGTAGTGATAATATAATTCAATCATTAAAAAAATATGACTACAAAGTTACCCGCCAGACCGGTAGTCATATTAGATTAACATCTAACCTAAAAGGAAAAGAGCACAATATAACAATCCCCAGGCACAAAGACCTAAAAGTCGGGACTATAAACAGTATATTAAATGATATTTCTAAATATCTAGAAATAGATAAAGAAAGCCTTATTAAGGATTTGTCTAAATAGACAATTATTCTTCTTTTTAACAATCGTATGTATAAGAAACACCTACAAAAAATAACAAAATGTCCTTCCTGTGGAAACCCGGACATAATTAAAAAAGGCAGAAGAAAAGCAAAACTCGGTTCAAGACAGCTTTACTACTGTAAAATTTGTAAAAGTGGATTTGCCGACAGCAAGCTAATTCATAAAACATACGGCCCAAAAGTAATTATAAGCGCCGTTACCTATTATAATCTGGGCAATACCCTGGAGGAATCGGCAAAACTAACCAATAAAAGGTTTAAGGTAAAAGTCTCAAAAAGCTCGGTAAGCCAGTGGCTAAAGGAATTCAGTACTATCTGTACTTATTATAAGCTTAGAAAAAAGATATTAGATGATTATGGCAAAGAAATTATAATCAGTAAAACCTTTACCCACAATGGCCTTGCATATAACTTTAAATACCACAGGCCAAAACTGGAGATACTATGCGGTAGATACGGGTTTCAACCTCTGGAGAAATACATAGAGAATTTTTCAAAAAAAGGCTGCCCTGGATTCTTTGACGGTATTAAAAACCGCTGCTCCCAGATTGGAGTTGATGTTAAAATCAAAACAGAAAGTAGATACAATAATGCCTGCAAGCTTTCTGACCTTTCCTTAAAATCCTGCTCCACAAATTCCAGAAGACACCTTACAGTTGAAAACTTTTTACTTGTAAACGACTCTTCTACTATCTCCATTGAAGTGCCTGTATGGTTCTGGGAGAAAAACTTAAATATTGGAATAAACGGGCATATTGATATACTGCAGATAAGACAGGGTAAAATCTATATTTTAGATTATAAGCCGGAAGCAAAAAAAGAAAATAAACCAAAGGTTTCCTCCCAGCTTTACTTATATGCCATGGGGCTGTCATTTAGGACCTCTATCCCGCTTAAAAATTTTATCTGCGCCTGGTTTGACGATAATATCTATTATGAATTTAGTCCAGTTGAAGCTAAAGTTAAATTCTAATAAGCGCCGGATCCTGTCTCCAGAGCGGGTAACGGATCCTGGAAGAGATAGGATGTAACTATAATTGGATAAAAATATAGAATAAGTATCGTATTCTGGAAAGGATTACCCTTAATAATTCAAGGACTATAGCTAATTTTTAAGGTAATACCGGCTTTTAATGAGGGCGTAAAATTAATAGATCAATTTTAGTATTTACATATACCGGATAACTCCCGGGTAGCTGTCTTTTGATTATTACAGCTTGAGCAGGTTCTTTATTGTTTTCGTTGTAATAGACTGTTACGTGTTATAAAATCTATAAAAAGTATTTTATTTTTATATTAATTAGCTGAAAGGTAAAATAATGGGTTTAAATCTTAAAAGAAATAAGACATTTAAGGCTATAGTTGCCCTATTTATATTAGTTACCTTTGCTGTATCAGTAATTTCCTGTAAAGAAGCCCCGACCGTTGAAGAAGCCAATGAAGAATTAGCGGCTTTAGTTGAAGCGGAAGCCACTATTAAAAATCCAGTAGTAGAGGAAGAAATTATACCAGAGACGGAAGAAACTCAGGCTGAATTCAATGAAAGTATGATTAAGAATCGCCTTGTTGTCTGCGAAGGAGCGGTTGATCAGGAATATCCCTGGGCGATAGCAGGAGAGATAGTACCTTTATGGTATTTACGAGAATATGGAGAAAGAGAATTTATAGTCTCTGGTGTTGTAGCCGGTCCGTTAAGAAAAGATATAGGAGCTACAGGTGAAGAGGAGCTTTTGCTCCCGGTAGCTTTTCAAAATCCCGTCACAAAAAAGTTTTATATCAGAGATATTTCTTATGGGACTAAGGATTTTTTTTCTCAACATGATAGCCATTGGACTTTTTCTCGCGTTCCTTTTGAGGATTATACTTTTACAATAGTAAGAGGCGGAGAATATGGAATGATATCAGGGGAATTCAAAGATATTGAATCTAATCTTATAATAGGGGATCAGATTGCCTTGAGTTTTTTGACTGATTTGCCGCGTGGTTTAGAAGAGTATGTGAATAATGGTGATGAATTGGCTAAAATGGATAAAGATTTTTTGGATGTTTATATCCCTAATCATATTTCTGTTCGTAACGCAATGAGAAGTAATAAAAATAAAGATCTTCCTGAAGTAAGATTATTCCCGTGGACAACGATGTTTAATGAAGCAAAAAATAATAATTAAACATGTCTTTAAAACCTAAAAAAATTAAGAAACTTAAATTTATAATTACTACTCTTTTAGTTATTGCTTTTACAGTATTAGTAATATCCTGTAAAGAAGCAACAGCAGAGGAACAAGGAGTAGAGGAGCAGGAAGAGGAAAAAGGCGAAGTTACAATACCTTCTGAAACCAAAGAAGAAACCCAGGAAACAACTCCTGAAACCGAAGTAATAGATACAAGTCCAGTTGAAGATGAAGGTGTTTTAGTTCCTTATATTGAAGGCTTAAAATATGATGCTGAGGCTAATACTTATTTTGCCGGAGCAAGTAATCCATATGGATTGGAAGTAGGAGAAAAAGCCGGAGTTTTTGTTAAAGATGCGGTAGAAATAAACGGAGTAATGGAAAATTCCATTGCCTTAAGGTCTGAGGTGATTAAATATCTTCAAGAAAAGATTCTTGAAGAAAAAAATGAAATCAAAATTTTTATTCCTTTTGATGTTCGAGGAATTAAAGAATTAAAAATAAATCTAGAGGATAATAAATTACTTACGGAGGCTAATTATATAGAGAAACCTACCTATTTAGGTTTTCCAAATTTACCTGAGGGAACAATAATTTATTCTCCTCTAGAAACTAATTTGAAAGAGGATACTTGGCGTCTTAAAGGTATCGAATACTGGCCATCTTCGGATAAAGAAAACCCTGATGGTTTTAGTTTTAATCTTAATCCGCTTGATAAATTTTTTTCAAAGGAGCCCTCTTTAAGAGGAGTTAAACTCACTGTCGGGCGTTCAGTTATCCAGTGTGCTGGTGCAAAATTACTTTTAAATATAAAAGACTCTGTTGCCCTTGGGCCAGATTTAGGGGGAATTCCTCACTTTGAAACTGAAGGTAATTTGGGTATGCCATTATTTGAAATCATTGGTTCTCCTGAGAATAATACCGCGATGCGAGAGTTTTTTAACAACAACTCCTTTATTATGTATTTTGAGGGCGGGCAATATAGATATGATGAAGAAAAAAAAGAAGTTATAAATGAAGGGTATGTGAATACGGGAAAAGATATTCTAATGGAACAAGAGGGCCTTAAAATTTCATATTTACCTGCCGATGAATAAAAGATTAACGTTTTTTTTAACCTTCTTTCTAGTAATAGTGATGTTTCTTCTGTTTTCTAAGGTTGCTTTTGGAGTAGACTGTGATAGCGACCTCACTCTATGTAAAATATTTAAAGGAAATCCCGTAGCTCCCTATTGTTGTCACACTAAAGCTGGTTGTACTGGTACTGCTTGCGGTGGTACTATTCCTTGGTATGGTTGGTGTCACGCTACAGGTTGCCGTGCATGTGTAGAGTATGATCAAA
>Ga0307437_1002142_pt1 | contig 12480 bp, 11 predicted proteins | sample SalMarWE160390MG_FD_202146 | JGI IMG/M metagenome (GOLD analysis project Ga0307437, IMG submission 202146) | Salt marsh sediment microbial communities from the Plum Island Ecosystem LTER, Massachusetts, United States - WE1603-90 | ecosystem: Environmental > Aquatic > Marine > Intertidal zone >...
ATCGGTGTTGTCGGCGATGATGGTGTTGCTGAAATCGAGCAGGCCCCGGATCACGCCCCTCTCACGGGAGCCTTCCATGTACACCCCGCCACCGGTGGCGGCGGCGTTGTTGCCTGCCACGGTGCTGTTCGTCAACTGGGCATGGCCCTTGATGTAGATGCCCCCGCCGCTGCCGCCCGTGGCCTCGTTGCCGCTGACGGTGCTATTGGTCAGTTCCAGCACGCACTTGCAGGCCACGAAGATGCCGCCCCCGTTACCCCGCGAGCTGTTGCCGCTCACCGTGCTGTTGATCACCACCAGGGGACCCTGCTCCCCCTTGATGCCGCCTCCGGTGCCGCACTTGGTGTAGAACTCCCCCGAGCCGTCGGCGACATAGTTGCTCACCGTGCTGTCGATGATGGTCATGCTGCCGAAGTTGTTTATGCCCCCACCGGCACTGGCGTTATTCTCGGTGACCACGCAGCGCTCCAGCGTCACCGTCCCTCGGTTGTGGACGCCGCCCCCAGACTCAGTACGCGTCTCGGGGTTGCCATGGCGAATGGTCAGGTCCTTGAGTGTGACAGTGGCTCCCTCGGCGATGAAGAACACGCTATCGGTGGCCTCGCCCCACTGCTCGTGACCCTGCACTATCGTACCTCCAGGCGCCTGCCCCAGGATGGTGACGTCCTTATCCACGGTGATCCCTTGCTCCGTGTGGACAGCGTCAAGCACGCCGATCTTGTCGCCGTCTCCAGCCGCATCTATTGCCGCCTGGAGTGTGGTGAAGTCGCAACCACTCGCGCACACCGTGAGGTCTGGGCTGGGCGTCGGTGTGGGCTCCGGGGTAGCCGTGGGTTCCGGCGTGGGCGTGGGAGATGGCGTCCACAACGGCAGAGGCGCCATGATCAAGCCTACCAGAACGACCACGGCGAGGGTGAAGACGATGCTGATCAGCCTCTTCTTCCACTCGTCAGTCATTTGACCCTCCTTCGTCCGTTGCTGCGCCTAAGCCATCGACCCTGCACTACCTCGCGTAGACCCAGGCCTCGAAGAGGGAGCTGAGATCACACTGGCAGTGCGCCTCAGCAAGCTCTTCGAAGTCCTCCGCCGTCCCGATGTCCCACTTGTGGGATTGGTAGTAATCCCTCAAGAATTGATCGAAAGTCTCCTGGCCCATGTGCCCAGCCAGGGTATCCATGAAGATGGGGCCACGACCGTAGACGATGGCTCCGTACTCCTGTCCGCTGGCGTAGTCGCCGCTGGGCAGGCCAATGGGGACCTCGGCCATGTCCGCACGCTGCCACCTATCGTACCACGAACCACTCCAGCCCTCAAAGGCCCCCTCTCCCCCCACATCCAGGTAGTACAGCCCGGTGACGTACTGCACCAGGGCCTCGTCCAGCCAAGGTTCGTCCACCTGATCGTTGCCCACCACGTTGTAGAACCACTGGTGGGCCACCTCGTGCCCAACGCTACTCTGGAGCATAATCCGAGTCGGGAGCCCCCATACTTCGGCATCTGGATCGTAGAGTTGAAGGCCTAATCCCACCAGGCTGGGGTACTCCATGCCCAGGGCCTGCATCGGGGTGCTCAACACGGCGAACTCTACGTAAGGATAGACTCCGAACCGCTCGTTGTAGCTACCCAAGGCATCCACCGCGTACTGCAATGCCAGTTGGGCGTGCTCCTCTCGCTCGGGGAAGGCGTAGCTGTTGACCATGGTCTCGCCCACCTGCTCGCTGATCGCCACGTACCGCTCGCTGGCAGCTAGATAGAAGTCGCGCGCCGGACCGGCAGCCAAGGTCAAGAACTGCTCGTCGCCTTGCGTTTCCTCCTCCACTTCGACCCCAGAAGCCACTATCACCAGGTCCCCGGGCGCCGTCACCTGGACCAGATAGAAGCTGATGTCGAAGTAGGTCAGGTCACCCGCCGGCGGAGGTACCTCCACGTTCCAGCCTTCGTCGTCGTACACCGCGACGACCGGGTAGAACTCGTCCAGCACCAGAACGTCGTCGAAGTATCCGAACAGTCCGTAATTGCCGCCCATCTCCCGAGGGACCTCCACCTGGAAATCCATCTCGATCGTGGCCTGATCGCCCGGCTGGAGCGGCACCGGCAGGGCAACCCGAAGGGCACTCTGCTCGAACTCGTAGACCGCTTCTGTCTCCTGTCCGTCCACCGTCACCCCGGATACTGCTGTCTGGCCACCGTTGGCATTGGCAAATAGCCGGAAATAGACCTCTTCCAGGGCCACCTCCTCCCGATTGGTATAGCGGACTTCCTCGCGGCCTTCCAGGGTGTCAATCTCCTCGGGTATCAGCAGATCGATGTGATACTCTGTGGCCCCTGGGAGTTCATCGAGCACCCCTTGCTCCGCTGCGATCAGCCCCCCCTTGAACACCGAGCGGTCGCCCCAGCTTACCTCAGCCGGCTGGACAGGAGTTGGCCTGGCGGCGACGCCCGGTGAGGGAGAACGTGTTGCCTCTTCGGTAGGCACCGCCGGCTGCCCGCTGCAAGCCGACAGCACGAGGCCCATGAGGACGGCAACAGGGACCAGTCTCTTTCGAACACACGTCATGTCTGTCCTCCAATCACGGTGTCAATCCGAGCCCGCGCCTTGCGGAGTAACGAAAGCCGCAGCGACCCATGGCTCCACGCAAACGCCACAAGACGCCCTACTAGTTACACCAGGGACACCAAAGGGAGGTTCGAAGGGGTACAGAAACGGCGAGCAATCATAGTGCTCCCAGAAACATGCTCGACCCTCGCCAGACCACCAGTCTGCGCTACGGTGGTTGTGGTGTCGGGGTACAGGGCGCTTGGCTTTGGGAATGGAGCGTCGGCCAGGCGGACCCGCGGCGATCCTGCGTCTACCTGAGCTCTAGAAGGTCCTCTATCCTCACCTCTCCCAGGTCGTCGGTGACCAGATCCGCGCCCGCCTCCTCCAAGGCCTGCCTGTCGCCGATTCTGAACACACCCACGGCGTGAAAGCCCAGCGACCTGACAGCCTTCACGCCAGAGGCCGCGTCCTCGAAGACGAAGAACGTATCGATCTCCGCCCCAGGTAGACTCCCCAACCCCTGAGCAGCATACCTCAGGATCTCCTCCTTGCCGCCAAGATCCACACCGCAGGCATCGAAATCGAAGATCGTATAGAGCGTGTCTTCCTCGCCCATAGCCCCGAAATCGTGGCCCAGCTCCCTGAGCACCCGAGACCTGGTCACCTTCTTCAGCATCGTACTGGCGTTCTTGGACGCCGAGGCAGCAGCCTGTAGCATGCCAGCGCGCTTGGCCCTCAGCAGCAAGCCCACGGCACCCGTGAAGAGCTCGAATTCGCCTTTCTGGATCAGTTCCTTGGTCAGCGCGTCCTTCTCCTCGGCGTACCTTCTCATCAGACGTGTCTTCTGCCCCTCACTGGTAGCGCCCAGCCTTTCGTAAACCCCTAGCAGTTCCAGGATGTTATGCGCCCCCTCGTATCTGGGTCTGGAAGCCAGGTGAGTGAAGTAGAAATCGGAGGTGAGTCCGTTCGTTTTCCACGGCTCCCTTTTCAGCGTGAGACGCCATGCCTGCTCGTGCGGGCTATCGAGAACCACGCCATCAATGTCCCAGATGAAGCCCATCCTGCCAGCCATGCCTATCACCTCGCCACTCCCACGGCGCCAGCGGGTTTGAGCACCCCTCTCGTGATGAGACCCGTGCCAAGATGTGTACTCTACGCACTGACCGCTCGGGCCTGCCACCATTGTAGATACTATATCATAGATGAATCCCGCTATCAAAGACGTCTCAGCTCCTTCCGCGTCGGCCGTCCGGGCCTCTCATGGTTTACCAGAGCATCTCGCTGCGTCCCTACGATTAGGTCTTCGTACCCTTAGAAGGTCCAAAGACTTGACTTGCGGTATAGAATGATGTACAATGAAGGAAGACCCATCTGGAGGTGCACAAGATGGCTATCGGTCTCAACCTCAACGTGGTCATAGCCCAGTGGGAGCAGGCCCATCCGGGCGAGAAGTTGACCCTGAGGAGACTCAGCGACGTCACCGGCGTCAACAAGAACACTCTCGGTCGGCTGAGGGGCGGGACCGCCGAGCGTCTAGACCTGCGCACCCTCGACGCCCTCTGCACGTTCTTCAACTGCACGCCCAACGACCTGTTGCTCTTCAGCACGGAGGGTCACGGAGTGATGGCAGCACAGAGGAGGGACATGATGAGAGACAAGCTGGTGAGAGACGTGATGCACCGCAAGGTGATCAGTTGCCGCGTAGATACTCCCCTCAAGGAAGTGGCCAGGCGTTTGGACTCTGAGAGGATCAACGCCCTGGTGGTGGTGGATGAGAGCGGCGACCTGTGCGGCGTCGTCTCTCAGACCGATCTGGTCAAGGCCTCGGATCAGGACTGGGAGAACATGGTGGCTGAAGACGTGATGACGCCGGACGTGGTGACCATCGTTGCCGACATCCCTGTGCTGGCAGCCGTGGAGCTGATGGTCGACAGCCAGATACACCGCGTGGTCATCACCCAGGGAGGGCTGGCGCCTCGCCGCCCCGTGGGGGTGCTGTCGCTGACCGACGTCGTCAGGGAGATGGCAAAGTAGCCCACGGAGCCGCATTCACCACGCTGTAGGCGTGCTCCCGCCATCTGCCAAGGCTAGCGCCCTTTTCAGCCTTGCTCCCTGCCCCCTGAGCCTTTTCGAGCAGGGCCAGCTACCCCCGTGGCCGCTGCTGGACAATGCAATGGAAACACCCGCCACCCAGCAAGACCTCCCGGGCGGGCACCATCACCACCCTGCGCTCGGGAAAGAGTCCCTGCAACCTGCATAGCGCTGGATCGTCCTGGGGGTCCCCAAAACAGGGAGCCACGATACCCCCATTGGCGATGTAGAAGTTGATGTACGAAGCCGGCAGCCGCTCCCCTGCCTTGCGAGGCTTGGTGCCTTCCGCCTCAATTATCCCTTTCGCCTCTTCTTCACTCCTGTACAGCGGCCCCGGCTGGTGGATCTTGTGTATCTGTAGCTTCCGGCCCCTCGCATCTCTGGCCGCACTCAGACGCTCGTATGCCTCCATCGAGCGCTTCCATTGGGGATCCGACCGGTCGTCGGTCCAGGTCAGGGCCACGACACCCGGCCGCACGAAGCAGCAGAGGTTGTCCACGTGCCCGCTGGTCCCGTCGCCGTAGACGCCTCCCGCCAGCCAGATGACCTTCTCCGCACCGAGATACTCGACCAGCTTCTCCTCGATCCCCTCTCTGCCCAAGTCAGGGTTGCGGTTCAGCAAACACTCCTCGGTGGTCAACAGTGTACCCTCTCCATCCACGTGGACGGAGCCGCCCTCCAGCACCAGGTCGGACTTGTAGCGGTCAGCACGCTCGATGTCGAGAACCTTTCGAGCCAGGAGAGCATCCTGCTCCCAGGAGGAGTAGTGGGGACGGTCAGGGCCACTCCACGCCTTGAACTCCCAATCAACACCACGAACGATGCCTTCTGCGTTGACCACAAACGTCGGGCCGGTATCGCGTATCCACGAATCATCGTAGGAGATCTCGACCACACGGATCGCGGCTGAGAGCCCCTGCCTCGCATTGAGGTACTGGGCCCTGGAGACCCCCATCGTCACCGGTTCGAAGCGCGCGATGGCCTCGGCCACCTCTGCGAAGGCGGCCTGAGCCGGTTTGGCACCCATACGCCAGTTGTCCGGGCGCTCTGGCCACAACATCCAGCACCCAGCGTGCGGTTCGAACTCGCCCGGCATGTGGAAACCATCATTCTTGGGCATGCTACTGATGGTGGCCATGCACCCTCTACGACCTACTAGGTGTGTCCTCGCTGGTCTCGCGCCCGCACGCCGGCCCCGCCTTTTGGCCGTGCGCCACGAAGATGCTCACGGCCGCGAAGTTGTCTCCGCACTCCGACTGGGCACAGCAGGCCTCACGCGGCGGCGGCCTTCAGATCACCTACGGTATTGTATGGCAACCATGAATCTCTGCCAACGCTGGACGCGGAGCCGTGGTCAGCACGCGCCCGCCTGGAAGCACAGTACCGGGGGGAGGGCAACCCCCTGAGCGCGGAACTGCCCGAGACCGTCACGACGTTGTCCTACGACCTAGAGGAGTTGGCCGGACCACCGAAGTGAGTCACCAAGGCTGCACGACCGGCTCAAAGTTGACAGTTTCACTGGACTATACTATAGTGCATCTAGACGGAGGTCGCCCATGAAACTGTCAACGAGGGCCAGGTACGCGCTGCGAGCCATGGTGGATCTGGCCATGCATTGCGACCAGCGCCCTGTGTCCCGTAAGGAGATTTCCGCGAGACAGGACATCTCAGCTCACTACATGGAGCAGCTCTTCGCCAAACTCAGAGATGCGGGAATCGTCGAAGCTGTCAGGGGACCCGGAGGAGGCTATCTCCTGGCCAGATCGCCGGAGGAGATCACGGCCGGCGACGTGGTCCGAGCGGTGGAGGAGGTGCTGGCCCCGGTTCCGTGTCTGAGAGAGGACTCCCCCTCGGCGTGCGAGCGCACGCTCACCTGCCCCACGCGCCGCCTGTGGCATGAGCTCGGACAGAGAGCCGATGAATTCCTCGACTCCAAGACTATCCGGGACCTGTGTGACGAAGCTCACCAGCTAGCCAGCGGAGAGTAGCCAACCGCCAGCGAGGGCGCAACTCCTTCGAACCAGCAACTCAGGGGTCCCGTGTCCCAGGCTGCCTGGACGTCCCCCTCACCATCCGACAGGTAACGCACATCGGGCAGATCTTGGAGCCGCCCGATGTTCTATTCTCATCCTAATGTGGACCCTCGAGCGGCTACCACATTCGCAGCGCCGAGGTCGCTTGTGCCGTAGCACACATCGCCGCCCTACTGCACAACGGCCGCCAGCACCGGCGCACTCCTCGCCCACGCCCTCGACAAGTGGGTACCCAGCCCATACCACTGGCCTGCCCTCACCAGGGCGAGTCCCACCAGTAGAACCGCGTACACCACGTGCTCATCGATCAACGGATTGTGCTCTGGCGGCAGGTTTCCCATCCACATCAGGGTCACCAACACCGCACCAGAGGCTCCGGCCTCTGCATTCTGCCGCTCGTATGCGGTCATCAGGTACTCGATCATACCCGTGTCGTGAACGGCGCGGATCGGCTCAAGTCCGGCGTCATCAGGAGCGATGACTGGCCCCAACTCCTGCTTGTTGATGGCAGACAGGATGCTGTCAACACGCTCCGGCACGTCAAACGATGCGGAGCGCTCGCCTTGCTTGACGACGACGTAAGCGGGCTGATGGGCACGCTGCACAGGCGAGTAGATAGTCAACACAGGGAAGACGCTCGTGCCGTCAGGCGCGTTCGGGACAGATACACCTTTTCCACGTAGGGCGACGTCATCGCCCGGAGCAGCGCGCTGTACCCAACATCGAACCGCACTATTGCTCCCACCTCCAGGCCCAGGCCACTGACGTCCAGAATCAGATGATCGCCGCTTGCCCCCAGGACATTCGCCTTTATCCTGGGCTTGATTGCCAAACCGTCAACGTCCTGCCTTCCGAGGGCGAGGATCGCCCTTTCCATATTCCCTTTGCCCTCGAATACCGGAACGCGACCAAACGCATCCTGGGCAATTTCGCCGTAGGGCTGCGAGAGCTTTGTCTTGAGTTCGATGACCTCAGCGACCAGCGTGAAGGCGTCCGTATACAGACCGGGAATCCCCTCTCGGGTTAACGTGTCGCAACCCAACAGTATCGCCTCGCCGATGCGCAAGTGGTTGACAAGGCCGACGTCCGGCGTTGAAACGAACCACTGGTAGTTTGCCGAATTCCCCCCGGAGACGATCTCAAAGTTGATGCCATAGCGCTGTTGAAGGTTTCCGGCCATCGCGGACAACTCTTGCATATTCGCCTCGGTTGGCCTGACGCCCCCGAAACAGGCCAGGTTCGTTCCTACCCCTATCAGTTTGACGCCGCGCAGACCCATCACTTCCGCCACCACCGGCTCGACGTCGGAGGGCAGTATGCCTTCCCGCAGGTCGCCCAGTTCGATCATCAGAATGACTTGATGGATCTTGTCGCGTTTGGACGCGTGCCTGGCAAGAAGTCGGATAACGGAGATTTCGGTATTGAGGCTCACGTCGGCAAACTCGACCACTCGCTCGACCTCGCTGGGCATAGGGGAGCGTATGAGGATGAATTGCGCGTCTAACCCAGCCTCTCGCATCTTTTGGATATTGGCAATGCGTGAATCACCAAAGGAGCGAATACCACTGTTGAGCAAAGCCCTCGCAATCCTGGGGGAGCCACAGACCCCTTTTGTGACGGCGGTGACGCAGATCCCCTTGGAGCCGTATAACGCCGTCAGCTTGCGGGCATTATCTGCCAGTTTGTCGAGTTCTATCTCTATGCGAGGTGCTGGCATCTCATTCTCTAGTCCTCAAACTGAGTCTCTTGATACCGCTCTGAATGATCTCATCCAGCAGATCCTTGCCGTCCTTTCCTTCCGCGCGAGCCATAAAGCCAATATAGCTGTGAGGTTTTTCCTTGGGCGTGCACATCAGCCCCGCGAACGTGTTCCCCTCCAACAAGAACGGCCCTTCCTCGGTCAATATCGTGTCAATTCGACCAAAGTCCTTGAAACCCAAGACGCGGTAGGCCCGGAGCGCCAATTGCTGCATCATCTGGGTCTCTTTAGCAGTCAGCGGAGCAGGACAAAGGAAGGAATCGTTATCTAACTCCTTTTTCTCAAAGGTTAGTGTGATATCTCCTTTACGACACACAATCTCCAAGGGAGGAAGAGTTTTTGCATTCTCATTGCCCAAGACACCCAGGGTGATTTCTCTTCCTCGCAGGAACTTTTCTATGAGGACTGGTTGACTGATAGTCTCGAGGCTCTCCACAACTTCACTGACCAGTTGGTCGTAGTTGTGGACAACGGACGCGTCGTTGATCCCTGCGCTACCCCGGCCAGCTACCGGTTTGACGAAAAGCGGATATTCGAAAGGCGGGTCGTCCCGAAACACCTTGCAGTCTTTCTCTGATCTGACCAAACAGAAAGGCGATGTCGGCAGGCCCACTTGCTGCCAGAGCCTTTTCGCCAGTGATTTATCCATTGTGATGGCTATAGTGAATGTATCGGATCCGACGTAGGGTATCTCTAGTTCTTCAAGGATCGCGGCTTCTACCAGGCTGGAAACGTTAAAGACAAGGTCAACTTGTAAAGCCTGTAGATCGTTGATGAAATTGGGTCCCCAATGAATCTGATAGACGCTATAGCCGGCTTCAGTTAACGATTGTTCGTGATGTTCCACCTCGGCATCTGTCTCGTCGACGACGTTGTCGGCACCGATGAGCTTTTCTTGAATTGCATAGTTTCCTCGTTTCTTGTTCAGTAGGCCGATTCTCAGGTCTGCTATTGTAGTTCGCACTTCGTTGTATCCTCTCTTGCTTTTGCCGCCCAACTATATGTTTGGCGACAGACATGTCGCCAAACATACCTATACGCGGATCGTAGACACCTCTTCCGTTTCGTCAGGCACGGGAGAAGGACCTTCGCCATCATGCCACCAAGGGACCTGGCACTGGACACGGAGCAGGTCGATGAACTGGTGGCCAGGAGCGGCTACGAAGTCAAGACGAGGGGTCGACTGGGAACCACCTTCGCGTGGGGTTCCACCGGGCTGGCCAGCCTTCTTGCGAGTGGCATCATGATCGTCGAGGGTGCTGGCGACGAGAAGGAAGCCGGTGACCTGTACCGCTCGCTGGTCGACGAGGGGATCGGCATCCCTGCCTAGATACGGGGCGCCGACAAGCTGAGCGACTGAAGTGGCCCGAACGGGGGAGTGGTCAACTCCCCCGGAATCAGGTCACCTTCTCTCCACACTCCGGGCAGAACTTGGCCCCCGGGCTCATCTTCGCCCCGCACCCCGCGCAGAACTTGGCGTCCTTGAGCTTCGCCCCGCACTCAGGGCAGAACTTGGCGTTGCTGGCCAGCGGGGCCTCACAATTGGGGCACGTGGCGCGGATCGTCTCCCGCCAGTACTCCTTGCCGAGTTTCTTGTCTCCCTCGGCCATGGCTGCGTGGGCCCAGGCTTCCTCCACGGAGCGGCTGGCCTGGGCGGCCGACATCTCCACTCCCAGATCTGGGGCACACTCCTTGCACAACCCACGCTTGGTGTTCCAGCAGCTCTCGCGGCAGACCCATTCTGAGCAGCGAGGGCACTGGACCAGCTTGGGCTTGACGTGTTCCACAGCCTCCTTGAAAGCCTTGTCGTGCGCCGTCTCCCAAGCGCCCGAGCGCACCCGTTCCCCCACATCTGCCGCAGCGCCGAAGATGCCACCAAGCACGTTACTCGCTGCCTCCAGCGCCTCGGACGCAGCACCCACCGCAGACGCCTTGAACGGCGTGCGGAAGCCTGCGTCGCAGCGAGCGCACTTGAACTCGAATTGGAAGCCGAGATCCGTGCTCAGGTCTTCGTAGTTTGAGATAACCTCGATTTCGTCGCTCATCGGACCCACTCCTCCCGCCCGTGCCAGGCGGTCAAGACAACTTCCTGCATCCACCACTGCTACCGGTACCCGCCACCTAGTAGCAACACCACTGTACATCCGCTCTGCAATCCCATTGTACCACCAACGAGTCCGGACCTCAAGAGCCCCAAAGCGCCACCCTGCTACCCTGGCCCTTTGAGACGCGCGCCCGCCTGGTACCCGGGCGCTACTGTCCTCTCGTCAAAGGGCGCCGCATGGGCTAGCCAGACGACCTCCCCACTTGGGCCCAGGCAGGATAGGGCTGGGGCTCATACTGCGCCCCGTAGACCCAATCGTCTGCCTTGATAAGGAACCGCCTGGCCCAAGGAGCACGGGTCGCGATCTCCGCCACGAGACGGTGGAACGGGGTCCTGGGCTTGCTCCAGGGGCAGACCACCTGGCAGATTCCGCATGCCGCGCCCTGACTACCCCAGTAGAGCAGGCACTTCACCTCGTCGATCTTCCATTTTCTGACGCCTCTCACGTCCACCTTGTCCCCAAAGGGAATGGCTCGCGAAGGGCAGTTCTCGGCGCACTTCAGGCACTTCTCACAGTAGTCTTGCACGCCGAGGTCAACGGGCCTATCCACCGCCAGGGGGAGGTCGGTGGTCACGCACGCCAGACGGAGATTGGCGCCCAACTCCTTGCTGACCAGATAGCCGCAGCGGGCCAACTCTCCCAGACCCGCATCGACAGCAACCGGAACCATCATCACGCCGTAGCTTCTTAGGTGGTGTGCGCGAGCCGGATACCCAAGAGCGCGGATGTATCGGGCCAACTCCACTGCCACCAGGGCGCTCAGCGCGTACACCCGACCGGTCTCGAAATCGTTCAACAGCGAGGGTCCCGTCCTCACCAGGTCCGCATCCTGAGGAAACGCCATGCTGATCGCGTACTTGTGGTCGATCTGTATGGGATCGCCGTATGTTAGACCTGTATAGCCGCCGGGCACGCCGGGGAACAGCGGAGGGTTTGCGGGATAGTCGCTGAAGAAGGGACGGGCTCCTCGATGACTGTACACCCAGGCCGGGTTGAGCCGTGCGATGCGCACCAGGTCTGCTCCCAGTATTCTGGCTACAGCCTTGATCCTATGCGACATCCACTCGGGCTTTTCGACCTTCACCCGGTACGAGTTGACCGGTCCGTCGACTGAGTCCGGCTGCGCCAGAGCCGCCACCGCGCCGAACGTCGTATCGTAAAAGGCCTCGTTCAGCGGGTCTTCAGGCACTTCAGGAGGGTTGTCGATCTTCTCCTGGATGAACCGGGCCAGCCGCCCGTCGATCTCCACCAACTCGGGGTGAAGCTCATGGTACGCTGTCTCCTCTTTGCTGCCCGGCATCAGAGCCTCGCGCGCAAATACGGTGTCCCTCTCGTCGAACCGCTCCAGGTTGCCCACGACCTCGTAGGTAGGCCGCTCTACTTCGTGTGCCATTTCTACCTCCAGGGCAGAATATAGGGTCACCCTGCCAGGATGTCAACCCCGGCAAGCTGTGTTATAATGCGCTTCGGACCCGGTCTCGAAGGGGTCGCACTCGCTCCCAGCGGAGAGGACCAACCTCGCCAGGCATCGACGTGACACAGGGCGGCGCTCCCTCGCCCCCCACACGAGCGAGCAGGGCCGACTGCAGGCCCCCATAGGTTGATCGAATCGGTGGTATGCAGCACAGACAAGGAGCACGGTGTGTTTCAGAAGACTGTACTGGACCAGGGACTTCGTATCCTGACCTCGACCATGGATCACACCCACTCGGTGAGTGTCGGTTTCTTCATCGGAGTGGGGTCCCGGTACGAATCCGAGAGAGAGAACGGCATCACCCATTTCATTGAACACATGCTCTTCAAGGGCACGGAGACGAGACCTACCACCAGGGACATCGCCATCGCCATCGAGGGCATCGGGGGCTTGTTCAACGCCAGCACGGGCCGAGAACTCACCACCTACTGGGCCAAGGTTGGCGAGGACCACTTCTCCATAGCCCTGGACGTTCTGGC
>Ga0307437_1002151_pt1 | contig 12449 bp, 11 predicted proteins | sample SalMarWE160390MG_FD_202146 | JGI IMG/M metagenome (GOLD analysis project Ga0307437, IMG submission 202146) | Salt marsh sediment microbial communities from the Plum Island Ecosystem LTER, Massachusetts, United States - WE1603-90 | ecosystem: Environmental > Aquatic > Marine > Intertidal zone >...
ACGGCCAGGGGGACCTTGCGCATCCGTACGGCTTCAATACCGATATGATCAATGGGTTAGAAGTCGTTACCCCCACGGGCGAGATCTGCCAGTTCGGCTCGTGCGCCATAGGTGCCGACTGGTTCACCCTGCACCCCCTCCCTGATGTGGGATTATTCCTGGGGTGGGGCGGCACCACCGGCATCATCACCAAGGTGTCGCTGCGGCTCTTCCCGTGCAAAAAGATCAGGGGTATGGCCCAATTTGTCGTCGATGATGAAGACCTAGTCCCTGAAATCATCTATAAACTTACTCATACCCAACTGGTTGAAGATATTATAGCTACGAGCCAGGCCATACCCCCCTCTACCAGAGAGCTTCACAATTTCATTATTAATATAGCTGCCGACTCTGAGAAAGAGCTTGAATTCAAGCTGGAGATCGTCTTTGATGACACCTTGGGTGAGTATATTCATAGGGGAGATGGCGGCTACGCGGGTTTTATCCGAGGCTTACAGCGGCCTCAAATCTCCAAGGTCTCTGACTGGCGCAAGGGGGGCGGCTTTGAATATGTCGGCAGTATTATGCCGATTGAAAAATACCCGGAATGTTATAGGAGAGGGAAGGAAATTTCTGAAAGACACGGCATAGCATACACGGTGCTTGGACGATGCATTGGTGCCGCCCACGCCATGATGTTCTCGTGGACGTATGCCTTTAATCGAGCAGACCCGGAGACCATCAAACACGCGCAGGAGGCCTTGCACGAAACAGACGATCTGGTTTTAGAGTTGGGAGGAACCATCTGGAAGCCCGGACTCTATGGGCAACGGCTTGTCATGGAGAGGCTCAACCCCAACACCCTCACCCTCATGCGGAAGGTGAAACAACTTCTTGACCCCAATGGGATCATGAATCCTGGAAACTGGGAGGTACAGTGATGGCCTTGGCGGACTTTGAATACGGCGATGTCATACATAGATGTTTTCGGTGTGGCTACTGCAAATTTCCGGTCAACTGGACGGATGTCAACAACTGTCCTGCCTATGCCCGGTACCGTATGGAGACGTATTCCTGCGGAGGAAGATTGTGGCTGACGCGGGCCTGGCTCAGTGATGAAATAGACTGGACGGAACATTTCGCCCATATCATGTTTTCCTGCACGGCATGCAAAAACTGCGAGGCAAAGTGTCCGCTCCGCTTCAATGTCGATATCCTCAACATGATCACCGCGGCCAAGGGGGAGATGGTTGAGCGAGGCACGGTCCCCCCTGTTGTCAAAGAATTCCTGGAGAATATTCAGCGGCACGGAAATCCCTATGGCACTCCAAAGGCCAAACGGGGCGACTGGCTGGACGGGACGGGGATCAAGCCATACGAGGGGCAGGACTATCTCTATTACGTTGGCTGTATCGGTTCCTATGATACCCGCGCCCAAGAGACCGCCAGGGCGCTCGGCGCCGTACTGGACAAGGCCGGCGTCTCATTCGGTGTGTTGGGCGCGAAAGAGAACTGCGATGGCAATGAGGTGAATATGCTCGGGGAGAAGGGATTGTTTGAAGTGGTGGCTACGGACAACATCGCCCAGTTCAAGGACCTGGGTGTGCACCGGATCGTCACCCTCTCGCCGCACTCATATAATGCCATAAAGAACGAATACCCCCGCTATGAAGGGGACTTTGAGGTCCTTCACTACACCCAATTGCTCCGAGATCTCATCAGTGAGGGCACATTAGATATATCAAAGGGTTTCGACGCCCAGGTTACCTTCCATGACCCGTGCTTCCTGGGGCGCTGGAACAGTGAATACGAGGCTTCACGGGCGATCCTGCGCGCCATTCCGGGAATTAGGCTCATAGAAATGGAGAAGAACAGGGACAGCGCACTCTGTTGCGGCGGCGGCGGCGGCAATTTCTATATCGATTTTCTTGGGGGGAGCCCCGACAGTCCTGCACGCCGCAGGGTCCGGGAGGCCCATGAGACAGGTGCGAATGTCCTGGTGGTCGCCTGCCCCAGTTGCCTGACCATGCTTGAGGACGCGGTCAAATCAGAGGAGCTTGAAGACAAGATTTCCGTAAAGGACATCTCTGAGATTGTAGCCGCGGCCTGCGGAATGACGTAGTATGGATCACGCAGAGGGTTTGGGGGCTTCTCTGAGCTCATTCGCCTCCCCTAACACATAAAGAACGTCCCTTGTGAGTTGTCCTGTGATCTAATTGCTCTGAGGCTTCAGTCTTCGCGAATGGTCTCACCCTGAAGTTTCAGCTCGCGAATAGCCATCTCGATGATCTTGAACTTCTGGATCTTGCCCGTGACCGTCATCGGGAACTCGTCCACAACCAGCCAGTAGCGCGGGATCTTGAAGTGTGCGATCTTTCCCTTGCACATTTTCCGGAAATCGTCCTCCGTCGGCTTGGAGGCCCCTTCCTTGAGCTTGACGCACGCCAGCAGTTCCTCGCCGTACTTCTCATCCGGCACGCCGACCACGGCTACATCGTAGATAATATCGAGTGTGCGGAGGAATTCCTCGATTTCGCGCGGGAACAGGTTCTCTCCACCGCGGATGACCATCTCTTTGATCCGGCCCGTGATGCGGACGTAACCGTCATCGTCCATCACGCCTAGGTCGCCGGAGTGCAGCCACCCCCTCTCGTCTATGGCCTCCGCCGTGGCTTCGGGGTTGTTGTCGTAGCGAGCCATGACGTTGTAGCCGCGGAAGCAGATCTCGCCCGGCTCGCCGCGGGGAACGGTTTTGCTCGTAGTCGGATCGATGATCTTCTGCTCCTGCCAGGGCATGACGCGCCCGACCGTGCCAACGCGTTGCTCCAGCGTGTCGTCGGGACGGGTCATGTTCGTGATCGGAGACGCCTCCGTCTGTCCGTAGCCGATGAGGATCTCCTTCATGTTCATCTTGTTGATGACGTCGTTCATTACGTCGATTGGGCAGGGGGCGCCGGCCATGATGCCCGTACGGAGCGTCGTCAGATCGAACGTGTCAAACTCCGGATGCTGGAGTTCGGCGATAAACATCGTCGGCACGCCGTGCAGCACCGTGCACTTCTCCTGCTGCACCGCGCGCAGCGTTTCCCCCGGATCGAAGCTCGGGCCGGGGATCACCACGCACGCCCCCCGGGTCATCGCGGCCAGGTTTCCCAGCACCATGCCGAAGCAGTGGTAAAACGGCACGGGCACGCACAGGCGATCAGCGAGGGTCAGCTTCAGGGTCTCCGCCACCGTTGCCGCGTTGTTCAAAATATTGTTGTGGGTCAGCGTTACACCCTTGGGAAAGCCCGTCGTGCCCGATGTGTATTGGATGTTGATGTGATCATCGACGTCCAGCACGATCCGGGGCGTTTTCAGGATGCTGTCGGGCAACTCCTCGCTCAATTGGTCGAACGCCCGTCGGGTGATCATGCCCGGGTACTGCGTCTTTCCGATGAACACGACATTCTTCAGGTGGGGGAAACGCCAGGAGTCTATGTCCCCGGAGGCAGGTTTTTTCGCCTCCGGGCATGCCTCGTAGAACATCTCCACGTAGTTGGAGCTTCTGAATGACTCGATGAGTATCAGCACGCGGCAGCGCGACTCACGCAGGACGTATTCCAACTCATGGAGGCGGTAGGCGGGGTTGATGGTGACGAGAATCGCGCCGATCTTGGCGCTGGCGTACTGTGCCACCACCCACTCGTAGTTGTTCGTGGACCAGATTGCCACGCGCTCGCCGCGCTGGATACCCAGCATCAGCATCGCCTTGGCCGCGCGGTTGACCACGTCGTTGAATTCCCGATAGGTGAACCGGCGGTTCTGAGGGATGCTTATGAGTGCATCGTTGTCAGGATAGGTTTGGGCGATGCGCTCCAGGCACTGCCCGATTGTTTCGCCGAGGAGAGGGTTGGGCGATCCACAACTGTCGTAGCTCAGATGCGTCATTGATTTTGCTCCTTATGTATTTTCCAATGTAATACCCTTGCCCAGGTTGAGATTCTTTCTGGCGTTCTCGATTCTATGAAGAAATCGTGGATCATTCTCCAAACGATAATCGAACCAATCATCTTCTGTTTCAAATCCTATTAATACCCCGGCTGGTTTTCCATGACGTGTGATAATGACTTCTTCCTTTTCTGCAAGACGCAAATATCTTGAAAGATCATCTTTTACTGTCGACAAAGCTACCTTCTTCATGTTTTTTCTCCAGCCTTTTCCAGCCATTCAGCGGCTCGTGCTTTTGAGATTATTGCGAGTATTTCTACCCTGTTTCCTTCTAAATCATAAAATACTCTAATTTCATCTAGCCTTAGCCTATACTGCGGCTGTCTCAATCCTTTTAATCTCTTAATCCGGCTTTTGCTTGTTTTTCTGGGTTCATGTCTCAAATGAATTTCTATTAAGTCTTTGACCTTTGCCTTCGTGTGGGCGTCTGATAGCTTCAGGTCTTCGACGGTCTCTGGTGACAGAACGACCTTGTATCTCATTCTGGCTATAGTATAGCTAGATTTTTAATATTGTCAAGAGGAAGTGATATTCAGAGCTGAATTTTTCGGATAAAACCAACGGTCTGGGTTAGCATATCCGATTGGATAGACTGAATTATCCCATGACAAGCTGCGATCTCCTCACGAGCCCTGATTTGACGGCTGGTGCTACTTTAACGTAACAATATCTTTTTTAATGGTATCAGCATCAAGGTCTAGGGCAACCCGCGTCAATTTTTCTCCGTCCCATATGCTGGTATTGTCTTCATGAGGAAGTTTTTCGATCATATAGGTAATTTCCCATTTGTTCAAAAAATATCTCGTATCCTTTTCTATCTGTTCCATCCTGAGTCGATATTTACTGTGATAGGCATCTTTTCGGTCGACCTTTGAGTAATCATGATTGTGGATGGCCTCAGCGTCCGGACAGTAATAGATTTTGTATCCGTTTTTTCTGATAGTTAAAGAGAGATCCTTGTCTTCATTCGCAATAAATATCCCTTTTCCGTCCGCGATATCATCAAAGCCGCCAATTGCAAAGAACGCTTGTCTTGTAACAAGCAATGCAGTGGTGGTATACCACGGGACTTCTCCACCCTGCATCACCAGCATATCTGCCTTTTTTAGATTTGCCATGGGGCCTTCTTTGTTCAGTCCAATACCGTACACCTTACCTTCTTTTTCAAGGGTAATGGTGTGGCATCCGCAGTAGTATACCGTCTCAGCATTCGTCTGAAGCAGTTTTGTGCCGACCATGGCTATTTCCTTGTGTAGTTCGGCGGTTCGTTGAAGGTGTCCGAGCCAATTGGAGAGGACAAGTACATCATTATCCATGAATATCAGATACGCACCTTGTGCATAATAGGCCCCTTGGTTTCTCTGGCCCGTTGTGCCCGTACTTTCCTTATTATATATCACGTGCAGGTTCTTATAGTGATCTTCTAAGGCAGCGATAGTATCAATGGTCTCCTTACTCGAGCCCGCATCACTCAAGATAATTTCAAAGGGCTCGGGTGTATTGGCATAGATTGAATCAACGCAGCGTGCCGTATCTGGACCTCGTTCTGCTGAAATGATGACGATTGATGCCAGTGCACTATAATCCGGACCGTGCTCATTGCCGAACTGATCCACGGCCTTTTGCCTGCCAAGGTTTAATGGTTTCCCCGCCCTGTCGAGGAATGGGTATCTGCGCGCAATTGCCTGTAACATTTCATTTTCTCCTAAGTCATCCGGTGCTTAGACTGCATTGTCCAATGTCAAGACGCGATCCCACGACTAGCACTGCTATGGAGCGCAGCGGAATAGCGGTCAGGTGTAGCGCCTTGTTATAAAAAAATACCTTAGTTTTTCGTCTTGATTTAATCTGCATATTCCGTATTCTGCAGAATCCCAAGGCGCTCTATAGTTTTTTCCATAACTTTTTTATTTTTAGCAAAATAGCGCTGCAAACGATTAATAAGATCTTTTTGTTTTTTCTTATCGTTCAAATAATATTTGTGTTCTAATAGCTCTTTTGCCCAAGCCAAATTAGATTCCACTTCTTCAGGAATCCTTTCTCCGTCATGACGAACTGCGTCATTTGAACATACATCATGGCAAACCCCACATCGTATGCATTTACTTTCGTTTATAAATGCAATATCTTCACCTTCATCCATCGAAATAGCACCAACATAACATTCATCGACACATATTTGGCACCCTGTACACATTTCTTTACTTATCCAAGGCATTTTAACTTGCTCCTGATTTTAATTTTTTCCATTCTTTTATTATAACAGTGCGTTTCAGCGGCGCAAAGCAAGAGAGCACCAAGACTTCAATCGTGCACAATCGTTTTAAGATGCTTCCAAACTCTAATTGTATTACAACCCCTTGCGTTCGCTGGAAGCGCCTTGTTAGGCTGCCACTTTTTTGACGTAACTAACATTGCCTCTCAAACCTGAAGTTAGCATAAAGACGTATTACAACGAAGAAATACTATCCCTTGGCTCCTCAATAGATTTAGTGAAAACCCTGAAAACGCAAATTAGTTTTGGGAATAACATAGGTACCTTTTGTTGATATACTTTGTATTCTTCTCCAAATTTCTCTGTCAGTTCCTTCTCTTCCACCAGAAATAAGAACGCAATAACCCATACCCATTGAGTAATAGTGATAATGAGAAATGACCACACATGTCCAATGAGTAAGCCAAGAGAAGTCATAAAGATACCAACCCCTAAGTGATGGGGATGCCGAACACACTTATAAATATCTGTAGTGATCAATCGACTTGTACAGCCCCATTCTTTTTGTTCTCCTAAAAGTTTAAGCAACCTTCCTGTCCTCTTTAGCGGGAAGTGAGCCAATATCACGCCGATGAAACCCACTAAGCGTACAAGAACAGGGAAGGATTCTGTTCTCAGGACTACATCTATGACTATTCCCACAACAACAGACATACCTGTCAGCAGAAGCCAAATTATGAGGCGTTTACGGCATATAGACAACTTTTTATCCTATGTTCATTATTAGACAGCCTAACATATATTTTAAGCTCATTCTATGGATGTGGAAATCATATATGGGTAACCAGGTGAGGTCAAGGCCTTTTGCTATTCTTTCAGCATGGGGTAATCGCCGTTGCTATGGGCAGCATTGAGTATTGAGGGGACGTCCGTGAAATTGTGATTTTTGCTATGTGCACTTAATCTGTTCTGAAAAGTTAAGTATTGAAATGTCAATATTTCACGAGCGTCCCTAATTCTTGATTTTCTACAACATCACCCTCAGATCTGTCATGATATACTGAAGACGATAGAATTGCCTTGGCCTGTTGCCAAGATCGTTTTGCACCATCATGAGCGGATGGGCGGTTCGGGATATCTCCAGGGGCTGAAGGGAGATGATATCATGTTGGAGGCGAGGATCTTGGCAGTGGCTGATGTGGTGGAGGCCATGGCATCTCATCGTCCTTACCGTTCTTCCCTCGGCATTAAGCTTGCGTTAGAAGAGATCATAAAGAATAAGGGTATCCTCTATGATTCTGCAGTTGTTGATGCCTGTGTGAAGCTCCTTACCGAGAAGAATTTTAGGTTCGAAAAGTGGTAATGGATTCAGAATCATTTAGATAGGTTTAATCCTTTTCCCCTAACCGATCAATTGATCCTTCATTGATAGGTATTCAAAAAATAGATCCATCCCATCTCCCCGAAAGGTCTTGCCTTCAATGATAAGGGCTACTATCTCTATGCCCATGTAACCAATATAGAGTAAGTTTCTATGCACACCGTGTCCATTGTGGTATAATATCTATAGTTCCAAAGGACAAGCACCATGGTAGTGGTGGGGTTGGCACTAGCTCTTTAAACCAGAACGTGGTACCTTCCCGCAAAAGGACTTTACACTAAGCCCCTGCGCCAAAGGCACCCTTCGGAGGCATGTTTGAGAATCGCTGTTATTGCGCCTGGTGTTCATCATCAAGCCGGCCCGGCAAAAGTTACCGCCGCTCTGGTCGAGAGGCTTTGTGAAGACCATCAGGTTTCGGTTTTCTCTCACACCATTGGGGGAATTGACCTGTCCAAAATTAAGCACTATAAGGTGCCAGCGGTTACCCGTCCCAATTTCTTAGCCTACATTACCTTCCTGGTATCCAGCACCATCATCCTTGGCGCTCTTTCCTTCTTCAAGAAAGGGGGCTTTGATATCATCCATTCAGCAGGGTGTTGTTGTGCCTTTTCTACCGATGTTATCACCTCCCATTTCTGTGAGAAGGAGGGTCTTCGTCTTGAGAAAACCGGCATAATTGAGATGCCACATAAGAGTATATGGCAAAAGCTGAAACTCCTTGACCACATGATATATCGTAGATTAGCCGCCTTTGTTGAAGGACTGATATTCGGTCACAATAGCCCCAAAGCGCGTATCGTAGTTTCACAGTCTATGAAAGGGGAGTTCATTCGTCATTATGGCGATGCCGCCAAAGGTATTATCGTAATCCCAAACGGGGTGGACCTGAAGATGTTTAACCCTGCCAATCGGCTCCTCTATAGGGATAGCCTCAGACAAAAGCACGGTATATCCCGTAGCGAACCAGTACTGATGTTCGCCGGAGGTGACTGGGAGAGAAAAGGGTTGCTTTATGTCATAGGAGCGCTTTCGCTCGTTACGAGGCCGGATGTCAAACTTTTGATCGTTGGTAGTGGCGACGAGAAACTTTATAGTCAGCTTGCGGAGCTAAGGCGGGTGAGGGAGAGGATAATCTTTGTTCCCCATAGTAGTAATCTCTGGGAATACTATGCTGCCAGTGATGTATTCGTTTTTCCTACCATATATGAGCCCTTTGGTCTGGTCATCGTTGAGGCTATGGCCAGCGGCTTGCCGGTAATCACCAGCAGGGTTGCCGGAGTTGCCGATCTTATAATCGATGGGGTGAATGGCCTCCTACTTAGAGAGCCCTCCGATATCAGTGACCTGGCAGCAAAGATCGATTTGCTGCTTTCAACTGCCGGACTTAGAAAGACCATGGGTGAGCGTGCCACGGAAACCGCAGAAAAAATCTCATGGGACCGGGCAGCTCAAAAAACCCTAAAGATCTATGATATTGTATTGAATCGGCCGGACTTAGAAAGGCCATCGGTGAGCGTGCCAGTGATACCGCAGAGAAACCTTTCACGGGGTCCGGCAGCTGAGAAAACCCTAAACCAAGAGAGGGGGGTAATCCAAAACCAAGAGAGGGGGGTAATCCAAAACCAAGATGCCCAGAGATTTACTTGTAGGTAATGGCAACTTACTGATCAATTTTGACACTGATTACAACATCCGGGATATCTACTATCCCTATATCGGCAAGGAGAACCATACCGAAGGTTGTGTATCCCGTACTGGCATCTGGGTTGATGGCAGCTTCGCCTGGATTGACAGCCCCCAGTGGCAGAAGGAAATGCTCTATGAAAGTGATAGTCAGGTTACCAGGGTTACGGCCACTAATCCCGAGATAGGACTCACCCTCACCTTTTCTGAGCTCGTGGATTTTCACCGGGACATATTCTTCAGGCGGGTTAATATCGCCAATCACCGGGACTACCCTCGCGAGGTACGCCTGTTCTTCCATTATGCGCTGCGGATTTTAGGTAGGGAAATCGGCGATACTATCTACTACCACCCAGAACTGAGAGCCTTGGTGATGTATAAAGAGCAGCGTTATTTCCTGGCAGGTGGTCAGGTAAATGAAGGGATTGGCATCAGCGACTGGACAACCGGAAGCACAAAATCAGAGGATAAGCAAAGTGCATGGCGCGATGCCGAAGATGGCAAATTGGAGAAGGTGCCTCTTACGTGCGGCTTCGCAGAGGGCGTTATCGGGCTCTATGACAATGCTGTGCCCGCTAGAGGAGATTCAACCATTTATCACTGGCTGGCGGCAAGTGCCCGCTTCCACGGAGTCGAGGAACTTGCTGCCCTGCTCAAGGAACGTGGGCCTGAGTCATTCATCATGCGCACCCGTGACTACTGGCGAGCTTGGGTGAATAAGGAATCACCGGACTTTGCTGACCTGCCGGCCTCCATATCAGACCTGTACCGGCGCAGCTTGCTTACTATGCGCGTGCAGACTGATAACCGCGGTGCCATCATCGCCAGCACTGACTCGGACATTACCGACGTCCTGGGGGACACCTATTCCTATGTGTGGGGTCGCGACGGCGCCTTTGCAGCTAGGGCCTTCGACATGGCCAACTATGATGAAGTCAGTCACGAATTCTTCGATTTTTGCGCCGATACCATTACGAGTGACGGCTACCTACTCCACAAGTATACCCCTGATGGGTGTCTGGCAGGCAACTGGATGCCCTGGGCAGACGAGGAGGATAAGCTGCAACTGCCAATTGAAGAAGATGAGACTGCTTTAGTAATATGGAGCCTCTGGCACCACTACAAGAAGTTCCGAAATGTAGAGCTCATCCGTTCCCATTATCGAAGGTTGATTAAAAACGCTGCCGACTTTATGGTTAGCTATAGAGAGCCTCATACGAACCTTCCGGCACCTTCATATGACCTCTGGGAGGAACGCCGCGGCATCCATTCGTTTACCGTAGCTACGGTCTGGGCAGGCTTACAAGCGGCGGCCAGCTTCACGGAAACGTTTGGTGAGGCAGCACTCACCAAACAGTACCGTCAGGCGGCGGCTGAGATAAAAGAGGCTGCTATTGAGTATCTTTTTGACAAGAAGTTGGGACGCTTCCTGCGCTCGATCGCGGTTGACGCTGACGGTAGGGTGGAGACGGACTACACTATCGATAGCAGTATTTGCGGTCCTTTTCTCTTCGGCATGCTCCAGGCTACCGACCCCCTTATTGAGAGCACGATGGCAGCACTTATAGACAGGCTTTGGTGCAAGACTGAGGTGGGAGGTGTCGCCCGCTATGAGAATGACCGCTATCAGCAAGTCAGTCAGGACATCGCCAATGTCCCTGGTAACCCCTGGTTTATCTGCACTATGTGGGTAGCACAATACCATATTGCCAGGGCTCAATCGCTGAATGAGCTAAAGCCAGCCCTGCAAATCCTTATCTGGGCTCAGCGCTATGCCCTCCCCAGTGGTGTTCTTGCCGAGCAGGTTCATCCGTATAGTTATGCTCCGCTCAGTGTGTCGCCACTAACCTGGAGCCACGCCGCCGTAGTGATAGCGATCCGCGAGTATATCGATAAATACCGTGAATTCCAAGCATAGCTACACCATAGGGAAAAAGGGGGACAGTTCTTTTTATTGATAATGTAGGTAAAGCTAACCAGATCCCCAAATCCACCCCTAGGTACGCCAAGGTGGGGTCAGGCATCACCGAGAAACCCACCCCCTCCTACGATGATAGGACAGCGAGTCTTATGAGGACAAAAGGAGTATATTTTTAGGGCCTTCTTCATGCGGAGGAGATCATGGAGATCAAAGAAATGATCCAATTTGCCAGAGGCGGAAGAGAGGTCGCCCCCCTTCTAAAAAACGCCCAACTCGTCAATTGCTTCTCAGGAGAGATCGAACCCCAGGCAATCGCCATCGCCCAGGGCATGGTGGTGGGCTTTGGGGATTATCCCGCCTCTAAGGTAATAGACCTCAAGGGGAGGTTTCTTGCGCCCGGCTTCATCGACGCACATGTCCACATCGAGAGCAGCATGGTAGGGGTGGGCAGCATTGAGGGCATTGAGGGGACGTCCGTGAAATTGTGATTTTTGCTATGTGTACTTAATCTGTTCTGAAAAGTTTAGTATTGAAATATCAATATTTCACGAGCGTCCCCTATTTTCCCTACAATATCAAGATACGGCCACACCACAACCGCTTGTCTGCGAGAGATATTCCTCATGAATTTTATCCAATCTTGTCTTTTTGGAGAAGAAGGCTTTCTGTAAGTATTCATATTCATCTTTCGAGCAGTTCTTTTTGCATTCCTTAGCGTAGTGCCCCGTTTGCTCAAAAACCTTCGTAATTTTTTCACACGGGTAGTTGTCACATTTTCCGCAGTTACTGATTCCTTTCGTTTGTGCGCATTTCCGAACGTCATCATATCGACACCATTGCACGGTGGCACAACCATAGCACGCCATCTCTTCTGGCGACACAGATTCATCTCGCAAGCCGGCTCTTTTCCACAGGGCCGCGACTTTTGTTAGTTTCTCTACGTCGCCACTTTGGGTGGCACTATAGCGGGGGCAGACGTTGCAGTCGTCACCGCAAAAAGCCAATTCCAGCATATAGACCCCTTCAGATCAGCCCTCAGCCAAGTCGGGCATTAGTGGCGCGTTATGGGCATCTCCGATTGCATGCCCTGGATAGGCTGAATCGTCCCATGTCAAGACGTGACCCCCACAATCCCCTTGCCCTTCCCTTATTATTTGGCTCATCGTGGAAGTGAGTGGGTAAAAATGAGCCAACAATGACTCATAAGATAGCATAAAATAAGAGGAAAAGGTAGTTTCGCATGGGTAAGAAAAACAGTATGATAACAAGATGGGAAAGAG
>Ga0307437_1002153_pt1 | contig 12444 bp, 12 predicted proteins | sample SalMarWE160390MG_FD_202146 | JGI IMG/M metagenome (GOLD analysis project Ga0307437, IMG submission 202146) | Salt marsh sediment microbial communities from the Plum Island Ecosystem LTER, Massachusetts, United States - WE1603-90 | ecosystem: Environmental > Aquatic > Marine > Intertidal zone >...
GTGGGCTCTGGGGTGTTGCTGCGTATCCGCTGAGGCATCTTTTTAAAAGGTTGATGAACATGTTTCTTCTTACATACAAAACCACTTTTCTTAAAATGCTCATTTCCGGAATTCTTGGTGTCTGGCTGCATATACTCATTGATGCGATTTATCACTGGGATGTGCGTATTTTTTGGCCGGGCAATGCCAGACCGTTATTCGGGCTGATTAGTAGGCAGCAGGTTAAATCGGTCTGTTTGGCCTTCTTTATACCTGTTGCTATTTTGTATGCCTTAGCCGCTATCTCTTACATCAAACAAAGCAGGCAAAAGAATCCTCCGGCTGAAGCGCCCGTATAAATTTAGCCCCTGTTGTTGCTTGCCTGTTTGTTTCTTGCACTGTATAATTCCCATTGATGAAAAAGACGATTGCTGAACATATCGAAATCCTGAAACGCGGCACGGTTGAAATCTACAATGAGCGGGAGCTTGCCGAAAAGCTAAATGAAGCCGACAAAACCAAAAGGCAGCTTCGAGTCAAGCTCGGGCTCGACCCGACTTCTCCCGATATCCATCTCGGCCATACTGTTGTGCTTAGAAAAATGCGGCAGTTCCAGGACCTCGGCCATAAGGCCGTCCTTATCATCGGCGACTACACTGCCCGCATCGGTGACCCATCGGGGCAGGACTCTACGCGGCCGATGCTCTCACCGCAGCAAATTGATGAAAATGCAGGAACCTATTTCGAGCAGGCGGAAAAAATCCTCGATACCTCAAAAGACAAGCTCGAAATCAGATATAACAGTGAATGGCTCGCTGATTTGAGGTTGGCCGACATTATCAAGCTGACGGGCAGTATGACAGTCGCTCGTATGCTTGAAAGAGACACTTTTGAACTGAGGCACAAAAGTGGCGACCCAATCGGCATCCACGAATTTCTTTATCCGCTTATGCAGGGTTATGATTCGGTGATGGTCAAAAGTGATGTCGAGTTGGGCGGAACCGACCAGACCTTCAATAACCTTGTAGGAAGAGACCTGCAGCGTCTGAACGGTCAGAATCCGCAGGTAGTTATCACTATGCCTATCCTTGTCGGCCTGGACGGCAAAGAGAAGATGAGTAAGTCCAAGGACAACTATATTGGCATAACTGACCAGCCGAACGATATGTTCGGCAAGGTTATGAGTATTTCCGATGATATGATGGAAAATTATTTCACGCTTTTGACCGGCCTGCCGGCCGATAAAATTACCGAGCTTGTAAATCCTGACACGACACATCCCAAAGGGGCAAAGGTTTTATTAGGAAAAACAATTGTCGCTCAGTTTTATGATGAGACAATTGCCCAAAATGCCGCAGCCGAGTTCGACAAGGTATTCGCCAAGGGCCAACTGCCGGATGACATTCCGCAAGTTCTGGTTCCTGCAGAACCAATTATGGCCGGCAAACTCCTTCTTCATTGCAAACTCGTATCATCCGGCGGCGAAGCGAAGAGGATGATAAAGCAGGGCGGCTGCACCATCGACAGCCGAAAAATCTCCGACCCCAACGAACAAATCACCCCTGCTGATGATATGGTCATTCAGGTCGGAAAACGTAAATTCGCAAAACTAAAAGTGAACCTGCCTGTTTAGCCGTCGCCGGTACGGCGACGTAAAATATTTAGCACAATGTTCTACACGTGGATTTTTTTCAATAAATCTGTGAAATCTGTGGCAAGAACAAGTCTCTCCCCCCTGGTCACTTTGAGTATTTCAGGCCCCTCTCGAGGTCCTTAATGATATCCTCAACATCCTCGATTCCGACGGCAAGGCGAAAAAGAGTATCGGTGATTCCGAGTTTGTAGCGTTCTTTTCTCGTGCAGTCGTAATAGCTCACTAATGCCGGGTGAGTTATAAGCGTCTCAACCCCACCCAGGCTCGGCCCGATATAGCACAGCTTCAGAGCGTCAAGAAATCGTTCTGCGGTTTTAAGGTTGCCCTTTATATCAAAGCTGACAACGCCTCCGCCGCCGGCCATTTGCTCTGTGGCTACCTTATAATGCGGGTGGCTTTTGAGAAATGGATAATATACCCTTTTAATGCCTGGGTGGCCTTCAAGATATTGTGCCACCTTTAAGGCCGATTCATTCTGTTTTTGCACCCGCAGCGGAAAGGTCTTCAGCCCCCGCAAAAGCAGATAACAGCAGTGGGGGTCGATGGTTCCTCCCATTGATTTATGCAGGTCGCGGACCTTTTCTACAAGCTCTTTTTTCCCGAGCACAGCGCCGGCTAAAATGTCATTATGACCCGCAAGGTATTTCGTGCAGCTCTGCAATACTACATCCATCCCGAACTCTATCGGCCTTTGGTTGTAAGGCGTGGCGAACGTGCTGTCTATAAGCGTCATCACATTATGCTTGTTTGCTATCTTTTTGATTTTGACAAGGTCGAATATGTTCAGATACGGATTCGTCGGCGACTCTGAGAATATAAAACGCGTGTTCTTTTTGATGGCTTTTTCTAATCTTGCATAATCCCCAAACGGGACGATAGTGCATTCTATGGCGAATTGTTTCAGATACGACCTGCAGAATTCCAGCGTCTTTTTATAGCTGTCGTCCGTTATAACAATATGGTCGCCGGACTGCACAAGCGACAGAATGGTTGTTGTTATCGCGCTCATTCCGGATGAGAAGACTACGCAGTCTTCCGCCCCTTCGAGGTTTGCAAGCCGTGCCTCTGCTATTTTGGCCGTCGGGTTGCCGTATCGGCCGTACTCGAAATGCTCTTTCCCCTTTTTGGTATAATCCTCGATGGCCTTGCTGTTTTTGAATGTAAATGTTGATGTCTGAATAATGGGTGTTGTTAGTGAATCAGCATATTTTGCCCTCGGCTCGCCTGCGTGAACTGCCCGTGTGGATAAAGAGTTGCCGCCTTTATTTATTTTGTGTTTGCTTAATAATTTACCCATTATTCTTTTCTTCCTTAAAAACAATTTATTATGATGAATATATCAGTTCACATCTCGTCATTGCGAGTCCGCCGCAGGCGGACGAAGCAATCTCATACTTTTACGCATTATAAACTCACAATATACAAATACAAGTTTATAATTTGACTTATGTAATAGTAAGAGTGTCTAAAAAATCCGTGCAATCTGTGAAACCTGTGGCTATAATAAAGTGGTTATGGAATTACCGAAATTACAAAAATCGGATAGATACGTAGGCCTGTATATCTTCGACTTCGGCTCGGCTGAGCTCGCCGCAGGCGGCGACCACGTTGGCGTCGGCTTTACTGGTGAAGAAGTGGCTGAGCTTCTGGAAAGTGAAAAGTATAAGGATGGAAAGGTCTATAAAATCCACAAGGCCTGGCCCGATGGCTGGCTCGAACTAAAAGGCGTCCCTGCCCGGACCTTCCAGCTCGAAGCCGGTATGTTCTTTTATTCACTCGATTTCGAAATAGCGAATAGAGACTTTAAACAGCTTGTGAATTTGGCGGTTAGGTCTGCTCCACCTTGCCGGGCGAAGATTCATCTTGCTGAATATAGCAGTGATAAATATGTTGTGTCGCTTATTTATCCTGCCGAGTTTGATGATGAGGTTAGCTCCTGGCTTTCAGAAGGTGAATATAGAACAACCGGTGCTGTCGAAGGTGGTATTGAGGCGGTTCAGAGGTATTATGACCAAAAGCCACAGGTTCTCGAGAGGCATCAGTTATTTGGGAAGTCTGCTTTCGTAAGCAGAACTGGCCACGAGCTGTTGGCCGGTGTAAAACTGGCCGTCCAAAGGTGATTGTTCTCCGTTAATAAATACTTAGCCCCCGGTTTTACCGGGGTTTATTATATAAGGACTTATAAATGTTTCTGCGCAATAAAATTAACTCATTCCTTGGCTTGCTCGCAGGGATATTTCTGTCGATGTTCGGTAAATCTCGAAGAATGCCGACCGTTGAGGATTTAAAACGCGCTGAGTTCAAAACCAGCACACAGACACTGGGTGTTCGTTTCACGGAAAAGGTCCGTGATGTTTTCCGTTTCAAATGGCTCGTCGGAAAGCGTAAAACGTAAACAGTGCCTCTTTGCCCTATATACGTGCATATCTTCTTTTTTCATAAATACTTATGATGCATTATTTGCTTATATTACTCAAACTGACCGTTTTGTCCGTCCCTATAAACGCAACTCACCTTTTGACAAGGTATTATGCACCATAAAAACAATTATAAAATCAGCCATCCGGCACCATTTCTGCCGGATTCGACAATTCTTGTCCGCCATAGTATTAACGAAGGCGGATTACATTTTGATTTTTGCGTTTTTAAACTGACCATCAGTCAGTTTGAATATATAAGCAATATTCCAGTCCAAAAAAATTACGAACACTCACTTGTTATTGTTCGTAATTAAGTCCCATAAGGAAAATAGGAATAGTAACATTATGGGTGACATTCTTGGAAATCCCATAATTTTTTAATGGTATGAAGCTAACCGTTAAAAAATTGTGACGTTGCTAAAGTCGCTGTTGCATCGTTACCGATAGGAGAGAGTAGTATGGATTTTTCTCCCCTCCGGAAAACATCGAGTGGCGAATCGTTGCTCGATGTTTTCTTTTTTGTGTCATGCTGAACGAAGTGAAGCATCCGGCCTGCAAAGATAATTAATCTATCATTGCTCTTCTTTCACAAGTTCTTTCCGCAGCATTTCTTATATTTTTTCCCGCTGCCGCACGGGCATGGGTCATTGCGCCCGACCTTAGGCTGGTCCAGCCGAATCTGTTTTACTTTTTGTTCGCCCTGTGGTGCCTGTGATGCGGCGCGTTGTCTCTCGGCCATGGCGAACTGGCTGACCTCATCGTGTGCCGTCTGGCTTACCCTCCAGACACTTCTGGCTCTGGCGCCGGCTTCGATGCGGACCTTGAAGATAATGTTAGTTACCCGGTCCTCAATGGAATCGAGCATCTCTTCGAACAACCTGAACCCTTCACGTTTGTATTCGGTCTTTGGGTCTTTTTCAGCGAATGAGCGGGTCCAGATGCTGTCTTTTAGATGGTCCATCGTATAGAGATGGTCCTTCCAGGCGCTGTCATAAACCTGTATCAGCACATATTTTTCGAGATCGCTAAGTTCACTGCGCAAAAATTCTTTTGCCCGTTCAGATAGTATTTCCTTAATTTTCCCTCCCTTTTCAAGCTCTTCTTTAGTTACTGAAGTGTTAAATCTCTCATTAGCCCATTTAACTAATTCTGTAATCTCAAGTTTTGAAATTTTATCTGATAGCTCTTGTTCTAATTCGCCATTGTTATAGTTTTTGCTAAGCTCAAGCAGTTGTTGTTGTATCAGGCGGGGTTTGCTATTTTGAAGCTGTTCGCTTGTCAGCCCAGCGTTATATTTTTTATTTGCCCACTCGGCCAGCGCCTCGAACGCATACACGTTGGCTCCTTCAGGGCCATAGAACATATTCATTGCAAACTCAACTGGATATTCAATCTCTCTTTGTCTGTATTTGGCCGCACTTCTTTCAGAAAGAAGCTGACGGATTTGCGATGCGTTTAAGTCTGTAAGCTCGCTGACCTCCAGTTTTATATCGAGCGTGGCTCGTGCCCATTCGGCAAACGTGCGAATGGCAAAGTCTTCCCGAAGAAATTCGTTTAATTGAGAGCAGTCTTTTTTATTGATTTGCTCTGCCGCAGCAGATATTAGCTGTTCTTCTATCTCCTCCGGCGATTGTTGTTTGATTTTTCCGGGACTTAAACTCACCTTAAATGCGCTCATCGCCCATTTACACAGCCCTGCGATATCCCAGCTTTGAGGGTCACTGTAGTCTTCAAGGTATTCTCCGAGGGAAAGTGATATATTATTAGAGGTAATATCCTTTGCTTTTTCTTTTATTAGTTGTTCAATTTCCTCCGGCTTATCATCGGAAATATCTGAGGGTCTTATATCAACCCCAAAATTAGTCCTGGCCCACTCGATGATGCATTTATGAGGGTAATCTTTGTTGAGAATTGTATCGCAGTTTTTTGCGATGGAATTTCCAATCATCTCTTTGATAATGTCTTTAAGACCTTTGCCGGTAAGTATCTCGCGTCTTCGCGAGTAGAAGATTTTTCGCTGGTAGTCCATTACCTCATCGTATTCGAGCAAGCTCTTGCGTATTTCGTAGTTTCGCTCTTCGACCTTCTTTTGTGCCTTTTCGATGCCCCTGCTTATCCACGGATGATAGATTGACTCGCCTTCCTGCCAACCTATTTTTGTTAGTGCTTTAACGGTAAATTCGGAAGCAAAATATTTCATCAGGTCGTCATCGAAGCTGAGGAAAAACTGGCTCGAACCACCATCGCCTTGTCTGCCGCATCGGCCTCGTAGCTGGTTATCGATTCTACGGGCCTCATGCCGTTCCGTTCCTAACACATGCAGTCCCCCAAGCTCTGCTACTCCTTCTCCGAGGACAATATCCGTTCCTCGTCCTGCCATATTCGTTGCAATTGTTACATTACCATACATTTTTCCGTCCCGGCCTTTGTGCTGCTGACCGGCCTTGGCAACAATCGCAGCTTCTCTTTCGTGATGTTTGGCATTAAGGACCTCATGCTCCAGACCGTATCTTTTGGTTAAAGCTGCGGAAAGCGCCTCGTTTTTCTCCACGCTGACCGTTCCCACAAGAACTGGTCTGCCGGATGAGCTGACCGAATTTATATCTTCTACTATGGCATTGTATTTTTCGTGCATCGTTTTATAGATTACGTCATCCATATCATTTCTTATGCACGGCTTGTTGGTAGGTATGACAACCACTTCGAGATTGTATATATTCAGAAACTCTTCGGCTTCGGTGGCAGCCGTTCCGGTCATACCGGCTATCTGGTCATAGAGCTTAAAGAAATTTTGAAGAGTGATGGTAGCAAGTGTTTGTGTCTCTTCTTTTACGGTAACGTTTTCTTTTGCCTCGACTGCCTGATGCAGCCCGTCCGACCATTGCCTGCCGTGCATCAGCCGCCCCGTAAATTCGTCAACGATAATCACCTTGCCGTCCATAACGACATAATCTTTTTCTCTCTCGAATGTCACATGAGCGCGCAGACTCTGTTCCAGCAGGTGGGGCCATTCCATATTCGAACCGGTAAAAAACGACCCGACTCCTGCGATTTCCTGTGCTGCACCCACCCCCTCGTGAGTAAGATGGACTTGTTTTTTGTCGTATTCGACCTCGTAGTATTGCGTCGCTCCTGATAGTCGTGATTCTGCGCCGGAAAGCTCTTGCTGGGTCTTATCGATTACCTTCTGGGCGTTTTCAATTCGCTTGTTGTCCTTGTTTTTCCTTGCTTCGGCAAGTTCTCCCTGGGCATTGGCTAATGTTCGATGGGCGGTATCGATTTGCCTTTTGATATTGTCGTAGTTGCTTTGCATGCTGAGCAGCTTTCTTGATACCTGGTCGGCTTTCTTATACCTGCTGACGTCGTCGAAAGCAGGACCTGATATAATCAAAGGTGTCCTGGCCTCATCAACAAGAATCGAATCGACCTCGTCTATAATCGCGTATTGCAGAGGTCCCTGGACCATTTGTTTCAGCGATATTTTCATATTATCGCGGAGGTAGTCAAAGCCGAACTCGTTATTTGTCCCGTATGTTACATCGCAGCCGTATTGCTCTTTTCGTTCCTCGCCGCTCGTATCCATATCCGCTTGTATGGCGCCGACCGTCATTCCGAGTGCCTTATAGACCGGCCCCATCCATTCTGCATCTCGCTTGGCAAGGTAGTCGTTGACCGTAACTATATGTACCTTTCGCCCTGTCAGATATACGAGGTATGCCGCAAGTGTCGCTACTAAGGTCTTGCCTTCGCCGGTGGCCATCTCTGCTATCTTGCCGTCATAGAGGACATTGCCCCCGATTAGCTGAACGTCGAAGTGGCGCATCTTGACATTTCGTCTTGCTGCCTCTCGCACGACAGAAAACGCCTCAGGCAAAATATCTTCCGCTTTGGTTCCGGCTTGTAATTTGGCCTTGAACTCGTCTGTTTTGGCTTTCAGTTCATCATCGCTGAGTTGTTGTATTTGCTCCTCGAATTCACCTGCTTGCTTGGCAATGACCGAATAGGCTTTTACTAATCGTTCATTACGTGAGCCGAAAATCTTTACAAGACTTTTATTAACCTTATCAAGCATTAGATTTTGAACATTTGAAATTTTGAACTTGTTTAGGATTTAGTATTTAGAATTTATCTTTCAGTCTTTTACTCTTGTAACATACTCGCCGGTTCGTGTATCGATACGGATAATTTCGCCCAATTTGACAAATGGCGGCACCTGCACTACAAGTCCTGTTTCCAGCGTTGCCGGCTTATTTTGATTGGTCGCTGTAGCGCCTTTGATTTCTGGGGGCGTATCCGTAACTTCCAGGTCCACAGTAATGGGTAAAGTAATAACAACCGGCTTGCCCTGATACATACTGACCTGAAGCTGGGTATTTGGCTTTAGGTATTTTTGCCCGTCCCCGAACGCATCATCGTCGAGTGTAATCTGGTCGTAGGTCTCTGTATCCATTAGCACATGTCCACTGCCGGACGAATACAGGTATTCGTATGTCCTTTTATCGAGGTATGCCTCTTCGACGTTTTCTTCCGACCTCAGTCGAACGGTTTGGACCAGCCCGTTTGTTAAGCTCTTTATTTTTGTCTGATAGACTGCTCCGCCTTTACCGAGTTTTACATGCTGGTAATCGACAATTACGAATAATTTGCCGTCGATTGTGATGGTCTGACCTTTTTGCATCTGTGCTGCTCTCATCTTTTACTCCCGATAATTTGTGTTTAGTGGCTCGTGCTTTGTGGTTCGTAATTAAGGTTTGGCATTTTTATTTAAACTCTATAACAAAACCCAGTCTGTCATTTCGAGCGCAGCCGAGAAATCCGTTAAAAACTGCACCACAAGGTGGTTCCTTATTTTTAAAAGAGGTTTTGTTACAAGTTCTTAGTTCTTTATAGCTTTTAACTTTCATTCGCTATCCGCGAACCACGAATCACGAGCAAATTATCGCAGAATTTCCACAATATGTCAAGAAATGAATCTACCTGCAACCGAATAATGAAAAACCACGCTCAATTTGTGAATTATATTAAAACTTGCTCTTTGTTTTGCTTCGGCGTTTGCGACGTTGTTTCTGTTTGCGAATATTCTCGGCCTTTAATGCTGCAGGACTTTTTGAGCCAAATTTTTCCTGTTCGACCAGTTCACACAATCGTTTTCGTGCATAATACCGGTTTAGCCCCTGCGACCGTTCCCGCTGCATCTTCACTTCCAGGCCGCTCTGGTTGTGTTTCAGATAAACGCAGCTGGCGGTTTTATTTACGTTTTGTCCGCCAGGTCCTGATGAACGAACATATTTTTCTTCTATGTCCGCTTCACGCAGTCCCAGGGCCGCCATCCTTGCCTCAAGTTCTTCCTGCTTCTTCCGCGTTACCCCAAAATTCATTGGCGTCAACTTTCAACACCACATTAAAAAACAATTTGTTATTATTTTGGATACCCTATAGTCTGGGCTAAAACTACTTGTTCAGGTTTTACTTTGATGATTTCACTAAATTTCTTTTCGTCAATCATTCCCCTGACTGTTGCCCCTAATCCTTCCGATGCACAATATAGATACACGTTCTGCACCAGACACCCAACTTCACAGTGTATCCAGAAGTCCCGTTTTCGCTCAGGTACCGGCCTGGATATATCCTGCCAATTCTTTAAGTTAAGAACATAAACCAGATTCACAGGCGCGATAAATACGAAATCCTGCACACCGGCCAGTTTTCGAAAATCTCCTTTGGTAATGGGCGTAAGCTCGTGCTTCGCCACATCATATAAATAGACGCCTTCCGGCAACACCACGTAAATATCAACGGCATACTTAGCCATTGCTGCAGGTGCGGTGCGTTTACCGTCCGGCCTGTTTACACCATCAGCCGCCCAAAGCAGCTCGGACAATTGCTGCAGGGTAAGTTTCTTGTCTGAGATGTCCCGTTGCGTTTTTCTTTTCTTCAGCGCCGCCATTACCGAAATTCCCTTGTTCAAATCAGGCGGATTAAGCTTGATTACGCCGTCCGTTCCGCCTTTGGGCGAGACCTCGCCGAAGGCAGGCTGGGCGCCCGGCTGTAGCTGACCGGTGGAACTGGTCGCTGTGTTGGCGTCCTGGCTGAAGCCGGACTCTGTGGCGGCCAGCACGGCCAGAGCCGGCACGCTCTTTAAAAATGTTCTGCGATTCATATAATTCTCCAATCTTTTATTCATTTACCCACCCTGTGTGGTGGGGGTTTTTCTTTGTCTCTTGTGGAAATTCACATATTTGATTCTATTTTTCAACGCCTTCTCGTCAAAACAAAACCTCTTATCATACCCACGCGTCCAAACCTTACCCTCAAACCCATGCTCTCGCAGCGCATAGTATGCCGCAGTCTTAAGGCGATTCACAACCATATCTATCGGCTTGCCGCCACCTTCGATAACCGCGTGTACATGATTACTCCGAACCGATATCGCAAGCACATTTTCTCCGATTCTTTCCGCCCTCCGCAAAATAGCGGTCCTGACAATCTCACGTTGTTCCTTTTTGAGCGTGACATTCTTGCTGCTTTGCCTTTTCTTATTGGCTTGTTCTAATTCCTCACTTGCCTCTGATACTTTTCCATCTTTTACAAATCCTCTTTTGTCACCCTGTAACCAGCTGCCATACGTTGTGAATGTAACCATATATCCGAGTGTTTTTCCCATTTTCATCATCTCTTTCTATTTAGCCCCCACCCTGCGTGGTGGGGGTTTCTTTTGTTTTCCGCCCGGTGCGCAATAATCTTCGCATACTGGTAAAAAATCAAATCGGGTATTGCCTGCCCCCAAGGTGTGCTTAGTCGGTTGCCCAAACCGAGGGTCTCAACATCCTTATCAGGCATCTTCTAATCCTTCTTGTTTAGGGTTCTCTTTATCGCCTCGGTTGAGGTAGGTCTGATTATACTTTTGTTTCATTTTTTTCATTTGCTTGTCAAATGGCGTATATCCCTCTTCGAAAACTTGGTCATTGAATCGATACACTAAGTAACCTTGTTTTGTCAAGAATTCAATAAATGCCTGCCCCTTTCCTGTTAAACCTAATGTTTTCCCTCGGAGATTAACATATCCAGTATCCATGAATGGTTTTAGGTATTCCAAAATTGATCCACCGGTTGCCTTTCCAACGAACTCAGGTGGAAAACTGGGGAATCGTCCCTCCACATTCACAATTTCTTTTGAAAGGACCGGCCGTTTTGCCTTTGTTAATGCCTGCAGGAGTAGGAATGAGTATTCTTTATCTGCCGCTTTCAAGACCGATATCAAGAAGGCGAACTCATCGGCATAGATTTCTGGCACCCCGGTCAGCATTGATGTTATGGTTTTCCGCAGTTTATCCTCATATTTTGTCTTTCCCGAAATGGAATTCTCGTATTGTATAATTCGAAAGTGTGAAATGTCGAACGGAGCCTCATCAAATGCCTCGTGCGTGATTATGATGGTCCTAGACCTCTTCAGGGTATGCGCCATACCAAGCTCGTAAAAACAGTTTGCATTTTTATTGGATATGTCCACTATCACTATAATCACGCATTCTATCGCAGCTACGATGTCATCAAAGACCGGATTTGTCGAGAATATCTCATCACCTCTTAGAATGCGAAGTCCGAGAGATTCTACCACAGGTTTTGTACTGTGGACATACAGGTTATTTGCTAGTTCGTCTTCGAATGGCATAACCATAAATATTGTTTTATTCATAGTTTTTATCTTTTCCATAGTGGTCTGGCCTCCAATCACCCAAATGCGATTAACTCCATATTCCTACTTTCGGATTATAACGCTATGGCTCATGTCCGTGTCCAGCCGTTCTATCCTGCGACTTGTCCGGCGTCTCGTCCCGCCATAGTTTTAACGGCGGCGGAAGCGCAAGCGAAGTCGGAAGCCCTATCCTGCATAGTTTGTGCGAAGCAGGACTGGTTCGATAATAATATTTTCAGTCATTAACATCTCACCTTTATATCATATTACCCTAATCCCAATTTTCAACAGAATTTCCCCCAAAATCCGACAAACAAAACCAAAAATATTTGTTATTTTCACTCATCTCTGTGTTTTCCTTGTCCGGCGTAGCCCTTCGTAGCTTTATGCGAAGAAGGGGCGAAGACGGATGCGTCCTTAGCGGTACCGCCCCAAAAAAATCGCCAAGACACCAAGTACTCTTTTTATTACTAAAAGACTGCGTCAATCTGTGTAAATCAGTGTCTAATAAATAATTCGTGCGAATTTGTGGTTATTTTTTTATCGTATCTCTGTGTTCTCTGTGACCTCTGTGGCTAAAGATGGATAGGTGCGACATTCAATTGTCGTGCCGGCACATTCACGGATACTATACGCACTTTCATCGGCTGTCCCATACGGATACTGCGTCCGGATTGATTAGTTATACTTTGGGT
>Ga0307437_1002157_pt1 | contig 12430 bp, 10 predicted proteins | sample SalMarWE160390MG_FD_202146 | JGI IMG/M metagenome (GOLD analysis project Ga0307437, IMG submission 202146) | Salt marsh sediment microbial communities from the Plum Island Ecosystem LTER, Massachusetts, United States - WE1603-90 | ecosystem: Environmental > Aquatic > Marine > Intertidal zone >...
AGATTTTGATTTTGCCAGCCGATGCGGACTTGGCAGCGGCTTTCTCGATACCAGTATCTGTGAAGCCTGCGGCCAGCGTCCGCTGGGCCATCAGAGATGGCCCGCATAAGAATATGCAGGCCGGCAAAAACGGTTCTTGTAAGACACGAAGGCATAAGGGCATAAGAGCATAAAGGAATTTAACCACGAATTAACACGAATACCCGCTTTCGCGGGCACAGGTTTAACGGATAAGAACCATAATAATTCTGTCTTTCTTAGCAAAAACGAACAAAAAAGTGCTTTTTTTGGCCAACAATTCTACATTCTAAATTCACCCACCCTGCCGGTTCTTTGAGGGCTTCTTACTCAGAATTCACCGGAACGATGAAGCTCATCTGCGCTGTATTAGGCATTTTATCACTATCACTAGAAAAGCGTGTTGACAGTATTGAAGAGTGCTTCGAATCGTTTCAGTGTGTCCTTGTCCAGAGAGGTGGTTGGATTGCTTATGAAATATGAAGCTACTCCATAGTGATTAAATCCGCCACTAGGCCGAATTTGAATCCCTTTCGTAGCGATATGTTGCTCAAGGCGATCAATAATGCGGTCGCCTGACGGAAGGTCTGCCTCATTAATAGCTGTCCCATTGAGCGGCTTAGCAAACGCGCCATTGAAATACTTCAGGTACAAGGCAGGCTCGAAGAGATCCTCGGTGTCAGTCGGCTGTCCGCTTTTACCGATGTTCTTGAGGTCTCGGAACTGTGAAGCATTTAGTAACGCTTTGGGCGAAATCATCTTTTGCTTCACGAGGTCCATCAACTTTTGTTCAGGCGCGCCGCGATAATCATGAAGTACCGCAAGTTTCAGGCCGCTTGCTCCAAGTAGGGCAATAAACGTGACGACCTTATCGAGACCTCCTACCGGAACGATCGTTACGTCATCACGTAGGCCAGTTCGTCCCTGCGTCTCGAGCAATGCGGAAACAGACTTAAGGTATATGAGGTCGGAAGGCCCCTCGACCAAGAGATTGCGTTCAGAAATGAATAAATTCTGTGCAATGGTCCAGCCAAGAGCCGCCTGCAGAGGAAAAATGGTACGAGGATCTGACCCAGAGATATTATCTGAAATGATTGTGCCAATCGTCTTTTGATCCTCGACCATCCGCACTTGGTTCAACCGATCAGAATGGACCATGAAAGGTGAGTGGGTCGTGTAAAGAACCTGATGCTTAATCGCGAGTTCGTTTATGTACCGCAGGAAGTCTGCCTGTGCCATCGCGTGAAGAGTTAGTCCCGGCTCATCGAGTAGCAGAATAAGGTTCCTTTGCTCCACCTTACCTGATGTATCAATCTGACATTGCACACTGTCGAACCAGACAAGAAAACTGAAGAACCAAATAAACCCCCGGCTCCGTTGCTGGAATGGCGTGCTGACGCGATGTCGGCGGTTCTTAATGCGGAGGTAGAGATTCGGTCCATTGTTGTAAGGGGCCACGTCATCGAGGTCTGGTTTAATATCAACCTCAACCTCCAATTCTTCATTCTGTTTCCAAAACTCCATGATCTGGTCAGTAAGACTGATCGAAACCGCTTCGATTTTTGCTTTAAGCTGTTCATATCCTCCGGGCTTTGTGAAATCACTGATCGCAATATCAGCCATCCGCAGAAGTGCGAGTACGGCACGGTGTTTTGGCTCAAGGTACTTTGGGTCACTTTTGGCCTGTTCGAAACGCTGATTCAAATCTGCGAGATTCATTTTACTAGGCAACAGATCGTAATCACTAAAGTAAAGGAACTTTGGAATTCTCGACTTGAGCCACTCCCCTGTCTCCCATCCAACGACTGACTCCCACTTTGTCTTCGCGGCAAGCGCTTCAATTGCTGTGACAAAGGTCTTGTCCCCCTCTGTAAGACTAATTTCCTTTAAGAGCCCCGGAATAGCGCGAAGAGAGGTTGCCTTTTTGATTGCCGCCTGAGCGTCGGAGCTTAGGGTCGATTCGGCGAGTAGTGAGCCGATGACCGGCTTCTCATCGACCTTGATATTGATACTGGTACTGTTGTCGTAACTGTGTGTAACAGAGAATTGGAAATCGGATTTCAGCTTCGTGTTAAGCTCATCGTTTAACTTGGCAATCTCTTCGCTGTTGAGACTGTAGGTCAGCAAAGTAACCTCTGCGGGATTTGTCTTGTGCTGTTTCTGGTAGGCCACAAGGTCCTTTCTTGGATAGTCGTCGACGGGATTGAACTTGGCAAGCCCCAGCGCATCATTAGATTTCTCCAAGGACTGGAGAAAAACGGTTTTACCGGCCTCATTCATTCCGACAAGCACTGTGACTGCGTCGTCAATCATTACGTCCTGAGGCTCATTGATTGACTTGAATGGCCCTACTTTAGCTGATATAAGAAGCATTTTATTTCTCCACTACAACGATTATTGAATGCGCCTAACAATAATTATACAATCTTTATAAAACAGTAAACACAAACTATTCCTGCTAGTATAAGAAGTTTCCGTTTCTTTTAATACCTTTCTTTCACAAAACCACCATCACCGTATTACTCAGCCCGCCTTCGGCGGAATACCAATAATCAATTAACCTGTCGCCATAGTTGCTGGAATCCGCTGCTGCTGATTTCTAATTATACCCATTGCTGAGCAGGCCACAACATTTATTTCGCGGATAAAGAGCTTCTGTTAGGTAAAAAGCGACTCTGGGAAGGCAAATGTTGATTAAAATGCCGATTTTGCTCTATTAACGACTTTAACAGCAACTATCTCGCACTAAGATGCGATCAAAGTCAGTTAAGCCAAAAGCGTGCTGGCGAGGCACCGCCCCAGTTAGAAAGTAAACCTAAATAATCTGGATTCCTGCCTTCGCAGGAATGACAAACAAGCAAATCAATGAAAGATTCCGCTCAAAGATTTCACGCGCCACAATTAGTATTTAGTATATAGTATCTGCGCTAACGTCCCGGGTGCTTTATCAAAGTAAGTGGGGATAGAATACTAAAAAAAGGGAGAAGTGACAAGGGAAAAGTGAAAAAAGAGGGAGAAGCAAGGAGCAAGGAGTAAGAAGTAAGGAGTAAGGAGTAAGGAATAAGGAGAAAGGAGAAAGAAGTAAGGAGCAAGGAGAAAGAAGGGACGAGGGGGAATTGGAGGATTAGAGCATTAGAGCAGTAGAGCGGGGCAGGAGCAGGCAGGGGGAAATAAATGATTAAGGATAAATGATTATTGATTAATTGTTGGAGATTCTTCGCTTCACTTCGTTGCGCTCAGAATGACACGCCGCTGACGAGGGCTAATTTATTGTTTCGCTTCCTGTCGTGTGGCGATGGGAACGTAGCCTGCCTCCAAACCCTGCGGCGGTGTTACAATCAAGGCCGGGTCAATATCAGCCAGTTTTCCAATCGTGGGCGGCGCCAGGTAGTCGCGGTCTTTTTTCCAGCTCCGGTGGAGTTTTTCCACCCGCGCCTGCAGGCTCTGTCGCTCTTTATCGTTTAAATCGGCGTTGAGTAATGCAGGCTGGTCGGCGAATCGATACCAGTAGTACGTGACCACGCTGCCATCCCCCGGATGGGCCTTGAAAGGCCCTGCCACGGGGCCGGGCTTCTTCCAGCAGGAGTCGGGATCGTCGGGAGTGACGTAGGGTTCTGAAGGGGGCCCGGTGGGCCGAGAAAAGCTGACCTTGGTGAGTCCTGTTTCAGCCGGGACCTGGCCCGGTGGTATGGGAACCCACTTAGCTTTTTTGCCATCTTTGGTCAGGCGATAGTATTCGGGGAGCGTGGCCAGCGGGCCGTCTTTGGTGTCTTTTTTCGTGACCAGCTCGTAGTTCCACCGGTATCCAAAGGTAGTCGGATCAGGCGCGACGGGAGTGGCAAAAGAACTCCAGGCGATAGGGACTTTTTCTTCCCTGGGTACCTGCGGCTTATATATCCTCCATGTTGCCCCGCCTCTTCCGGTGAAGCTGTGTGAGACTTCCCCGCTCGGGTCGATAGCGCCGTCGGCCGGGGGCCCGCCCTCGAACCAAGCCTTGACGGCATCCCAGAGTGCCTTTTTGTTGTAGGCGGTGACGCGGTGGACGACGGCCGAATCGCCCTGGGGCCCTCGTGGGAACGAGGTTGGGGCTATTCGGGCGTAGGTATCGGCCTTGTCGTCAACGGACTGGACGCTGGGGACGTACTGGGTTTCCATTTGCAAAGCCCTATTGGGATTAGAGGGACGTGTATCCAGAAACATTCCAGCAATGTTAGGGTTATCCACAGTTGCGCGGGACCAGAAATAGGGGGTGAAGAAAGCAACCGGGCCTTTGAAGTTTCGCGTGTTCAAAAACAAGGTCCAACAGTTATTTCCTGTAGGAACGTTTTTCCCTGCGGTGGTGGATTTGGCCTTGGTTAGCGGAAGCGGCAGGTACCCGTAGCCGAACAGCTCACCGCATGTACCTTGTTTCAGATTCAGGCCATCCGGGGGCCACAGCAACCAGGGAGTGAGTTGTGCGACGCCGTACTTGCCTCTCGGTTTGTCCCAGTCCCTTCCTTTGCCGGCCCCGGGTCCATTGGCCCATTCACTGAAATTCAAGGCCACGCCGCCCATGATGAACTTCGGGGTTTCCGTCGCGAAGCGCGTGTCACGCCACCAGCCCAGGCCGCCCTCGATATCGGAATACAGTTTGTCAGGCTCTGGGCCGTCATACTGAGCGTGCATCCAGGTGCCGAACAGACCTGTTTGAAAACGAGGCCCCGGGTATTCCTTCAACAAAGGCCAGGCTGCTACATACATTGAGAACCCGGCGTTATACGTTTTTTCAACTCTGTCGTTGGGGACGAGCAGGTATCCGGCCATCTCTCCTTTCTGAATCTGATTGGGGGCACCGCACACGGGTGGCAGGGGCAAGACGAACACGAGAGACAGGCAGAAAGTGAACAATATAAAAAACCTTTTTTTCAACATAAGCTGACATTTCCCATTTAAACGGTTAGCAAGTTTTTTGGTGTGCAGTGCACACCCTACCGAATAATCAATGATTAAGGATGAATGATGATAGTAAAAGCGATAATTTCACATTTCAGATCTCATATTTCAAATTAAGTTGACGATTGGCATTTTCGAGATTTTAGCCTGTCAGATATATTATCAAAGCTCCCAACCCTTCCTGTACTCGCGGGTCAGGTATTTATTTGCCTGCTGAAAGTTGGTTATTTTCATGCTCTTTGTATCGTAATCGACCTTTCTTTTCGCCCTTAATGCAACAGCGGCGAGGTTGATAGTCTCAGTGACAGGGCCTGCCAGGAGAAAGGAGCCGGCAGATTCTTCGTTTCTTTTAATGGCATTTACCCAATTACTCGACCTTCTTTGCCGGTCCTGTTGTGGAAGCTGTTTTTGGCCGGGATAAGCGCGCATTTTGGCTTCCGGGATAATTTGTGGATTTTCACCATGGAAACCGGCAAGGATTTTACCTTTATCTCCTACGAACATCATTGCCTCGGCCGGTAATGATTTATTATCTACGGCTAATTCCTCTGGTGGAAAAGGCTTCATGCCTCCATCGTACCAGAAGAGGTCGAAAGGAGGCAAAATTTTCTGTTTCGGGAACCTGAGCCGGACCATGCAGGAGTAGGGGAAGGCCACATCATTGTTCACTTCGCGGCACACCTGATCAACGATGGTACGCGTGGTTGTTCCATAGGCCTCAGCGCTGATCGGGGGCGTTTCTATACCGAGGGTCACGAATAAAGGAAACAGACTGTAATGTCCCATATCTGCAATACTGCCGCCGCCGAAATCATACCAGCCGCGAAAAACATTGTGTGTATAATTGGGGTGATAAGGACGATTGGGTACAGGGCCCAGCCAGAGATCCCAGTTAAATCCCTTCGGTACCGGAGGGGTATCCGTCGGATTGGATGTCCATTGGGGCCAGACGGGCCTGTTCGACCAGTTATGTATCTCCTTTAGCGTGCCAATTACGCCGTCCTTCATCCATTTCAGGGTGAGCTCGTTTTCACGCCTGTCGCTCCAGGCCAGAAGATGCGTTATGACCTTTTGCCGGCGGGCCGTTTCAATGGCGAGCCTTCCTTCCGATACGCGATTGGCAATCGGCTTATGGGTGACAACGTGCTTTCCTTTTTTCATGGCGGCAATGGCTATTGTGGCGTGAAGATGATCCGGTGTCATTATTTTTACGGCGTCCAGGTCTTTTTCTTTATCGAGTAAATCGCGGAAATCCTCATAAGAATTACATCCGGTGTATTTGCCTGAAGGAGTGTTTTTAGCGTAATATTTTTCCACATAGTCGCGGCCTATGTCACGACCGCCGGGAATACCTTCAATACCTGCACCCCAGGTCGGATCTCCCAATGTTCTGCGGATGCCGTCCCGGATGCCATTCGACGACCAATCAATGTAATTGGTAGTGAATTTATTCGGATCGCATACGGCCACTATCTGCACATCGCGGTTTTCAAGCATGCCCGGCATTTCGCGAAGTCCTTGTGTGCCGCATCCGATATTGGCAACGGTCACCTTATCACTTGGAGCAACATAACCCGGGCCTCCCAATACATGTCTGGGAACTACTGCAAACGCTATTGAAGAAACAGCTGCTGACTCCAGAAATTGACGACGGTTAAGGTTCTTTTGAGTTTTCATTTTAAATCTGTGCCTCCTAAAAAATCTGTTCTTGTCTATTCACAAGGATTTATATGAAATCCTGTAATTCCATTTGGCTTCAATATACAGCAATTTTCAGAAAAAAACAATGCCAAGATTAATAGCAAAATCCATTTGTGAACCAGTATTGGCCGAATAATATCATCTTTAATAGAGATTAGAGGATTTGAGCAGGAGAACAGTTGAGCAGTAGAGAATATTCAAGGAAAATCCTAAACCCTAAATCCGAAACAAATCCTAATTACCGAAATCCAAAGGTTCAAAAATGGAATCCGCATCGAGTGCGGAATGACAGATGTGGGATTGTTTACATGGTGTGGCCAGATTTTTCCACTCCGTCCCCGTGCTTTCTTTCGAAAGCAAGAACGGGGACTTCGGTCGAAATGACAACAAAATGGATTCCTGCATCCCCGATGTGGTTTGGAACAGGTGAAAATGAGAAGGGCCCGGCGTCTAAGCCGAGCCCCTTGGTTTTAGCCTTATTACTGCTTTGGATTAAGCAGGAACTACGCTCGTGGCGCAAGGCCCTTTTTTACCTTCACCGACCTCGTACTCAACCTTCTGGCCTTCATCAAGATTTGCATACCCGGTCGTCTTGATTTCTGAGTGATGAACGAACAAATCATCGCCGCCATCATCGGGAGTGATAAATCCATAACCTTTGCTTCCGTTAAACCACTTTACTGTACCTGTACTCACAATAGTACTCCTTTGGCCTGCTAAACGGCCATAAAATTTGTCCCTCGCATTTTGTTAAAGAGAATATTCCTGAGAGACGTGAGAATATGCCCCACTAATAGTAATCGGATTATTATAACAGGAGAGCCAATGGAATTGCAACAAAAAAATAAATTTTAATTTCAGTCGAAATTAGTCAGTTCCAACATCGGCGGATTCAACCGGCGAGATACGCTCCCTTCGACAGGCTCAGGGCCGGCAGGACAGGCAGGGCAGGCAGGATAGGCAGGATAGGCAGGGCAGGCAGGATAGGCAGGACAGGTATCGAACAAGAAATGCTGAATTGAGAAGTGAATTGGTGTGCAGTGCACATCCTAAAATCCGGGTCCCTGCCACCCACCTTCGCGGGCAAAGATTATTCGGCACTAACTTCACAGGGGGAGCGGCAGGCAAGGGGGCTGGAATTTGGTGGGATTTTTATAGTATCATTTTGGACAGAGATATGTAAAATCAGCGGATTAAAAAGCGTGTGCTGTAAATACGAAGCGAAACCAAATTCAGGGATGGCTACAGGATGAGTGAAAGCAAATTAAAAACAGCGGTGCTCGGCCTCAACGAGCGTGGCCGGCTCCTGCTCGAAGCAGCCTCCAAAATCGACAATATCGAGATTTTCGCCGTCGCCGACAAAGACACTGCCCTTGCCGAGAATGTCGCTGAGCAATACGAATGCGAAGGCTATGACGACTACAGGCAGCTTGTAACATCAATGGACTCGCGTCTGCGCAGCGGAGAAAGTGAGAATGTTGAAAACGGCGTCGACACAGGCTGTCTGCTGGTAGCCGCCCCTATGCACACCTGCGATGAGTATGTACGAATGGCGGCTAAGAAGAAAATCACTATCCTTAAGCTGCCTCCTGCGGCGAGGAATTTTGAAGAGGCGGCCCAACTGGTCCGCCTTGCCGAAGAACAGGATATAAAATTTGCCATCGGCAATCCGAGCCGATTCGCGAAAAGCTTCGCTGCATTGCGCGATTTTGTGCAGCAAGGCAAAATCGAACACGTATTCCTGATAACCGCCTTTTGCAATGTCGGCGAGTGGCAACACCCCGACTGGCAGAGCGACCCGAAGCTGGCCGGCGGCGGTGTTTTGCTGCACAACTGCTACAAAATAATTGACCAGATAATCCTGAATTTCGGGATGCCGGAACAGGTTTACAGCCTGAATACGAACGCAGCAGCCGATAAGCAACAGCGGCATTATCTTACGGAGGACACCGTAGTTGTAACGATGAAATTCAGCGATACCATCAGCGGCAATCTGATAGCAACGCGGCGGCCAGGCACCGGACCGGCTGAGGAATTCGTGAAAATTTACGGTAAAGATAAAATCCTGACCGTAACCAGCTCGCATCTTACCGTAACCGATGGCCTTAGTCAGAAGAGCAAGAAATCGAAATACGACGATGACGAGCCGGCCTGGTATCAGGCTATGCTGGAGAATTTTGCGCTGAGCACGTTACAGCCAAGTGAACACAAGCTGAGCAGCAGCGGCAGAGAGAATCTGACGAATATGGCCGTCATCGATTCGGCGTATCTTTCCGCCCGCACCGCGATGCCGGAGGAGCCGGGAAAGATTTTACAGATGGTCCAAATCGAGCCGGAAGAACTTTAGCCGCAGACTACAAGTAAAAAAAGAAGCCGTTGCAGATACAAATTCTAATTGCCTTTCAACCTATTCAGAACGGCGGAGTTGAATTCCCCTTTCCCTGTTACCAGACCCTCGCGTCTTCGATACCTCGAATTAATCCTCGACTTCAGATAGGCCACTCGATTTTCAGGATTTGGGTGGGTACTGAAAAATTCAATAGAGCGTGTCTTCTGCTGGTTCTGGAGCATCTGCATAGTCTCGACCATTCCGTTGGGGTCATATCCGGCGCGAACCATGTAATCGAGGCCTGCCATGTCGGCATCCTTTTCATCGGTTCTGCTAAATCGCAGGCCGATGATCTGGCGGGTCAGGTCCGCAGCGGTCCTGACAGTACTCGATGTCCTGTCAGAAACTGCGGCAGCCATCAAAATATCAATGCCAATCTCACGACTCATCAGAGCGGCAGTGTCACGGGCGACGACGTGGCCCACCTCATGGCCAAGTACGGAGGCAAGCTGGGCCTCTGTGGTCAATTCCTTGAGCATGCCCTTTGTGATAAAGACATATCCGCCCGGCATGGCAAAGGCATTGACCATATCATCGTCCAAAGCAACGAAGTGATAATCCCAGCCTCTTCTGTGGCTGACCTTTGCGACCTTCTGGCCGACAGTGTTGATATAGTTTTGCAGGACCTCGTCGGCGATTCTGCCGCCCATTTGTTTTTCAATCTCGGGAGCATATTTTTTGCCTATTTCCAAGTCCTGTGACTCGGTCATGAGCATAAGCTCCTTTTTGCCGGTTATGGGATTGACGGCGCATCCGGCACAAAGGGCCAGAAGAAGGGCTGTCATTAAAATTTTGAATTCTTGTCTCATTTTTTATCCCCACAATTAATAACAGTACTGTTTTGAAATCTTAGCTTACACTATTATAAATTTCCTCTATTTTATACGATAGTGAAAAATACCGGGAAGGAAAAAATTTGGATAGCGGATGAGTATATGCGTTAATAAGTAAATGCGTGGATGCGTGAATGAGTGAATGAGTGAATCCAAATTTAGATTTTGCACTGTAATCTTCGTTTTTCCCATTGCACTGGGCGAGAAGACGGAGGATAATATGACTCAAGATAAATGATATGAAAAGGGATTATATTTTTTTAGAAGTGAGGTTTTTTGCTTATGGGAGCGCGAGATGAAGGAGATTTAGCCGTACTGCGTCAGTTGAAAGAACTGGGTTCAGACCTTAATAATCCGCATACAGTGGACTATTTTTTGTATTTTCCATCAGAAGAACAGGCCAAGTCGGCGGCAAGTGAAATCGAGAGACAAGGCTATGCGGTCAGGATTGATCGCGTGCCGACGCCCTGGTGGAAGAGATTATTCTCAAAGCCCGAATGGGGCTGCTATGCGAACAAGAGTATGGTCCCGGAGGAAGAGACAATAATTGAGACAAGCAGATGGTTTGAAGGGATTGCACAACGTTTTTGCGGAGAGTATGACGGCTGGGGAACCGAGGTGGTAAAGTGAGAGCGGTTCCAACGGAACAATATGAATAATAGGAAAAGGCACCTATTCTTAAGATTCGAGCGGCTTTTAGCCGATTTTTTGTTGTGTATGTTGAAATAGCGGGGATAATAGGATGAGAGATAAGATATATGAAAATTGAAGCGAAGCAGCGGGTGCACCACGATACCGCGAGCGTGGCGCCGGTGAGCCGCACTTTTATATAATTAGAAAGGGGATAAAATGCCGAGTTGGAAAGAGACAGAAAGGTATGCTTTTATTGCACTAATAGTCTACTTCGTTTTCAGATTCATTTCTCTGTATTTGACAACTAATCTCACAAAGGTCGTAGGTATAGAACCATCCAGCGGAACATACTTCGTGTTATTGTATGGCATTCCTATGCTCTGTAACGTAGGCTTTGGGCATTGGTTATCATCGTTAAATAAGGGCAGAGGATATATGAGAACAATCTGGTTTATATTCGGATTTTTCTTCGGCTTACCTGGTGTAGGGCTGTACTATATATTGAGGCTTTGTGAGCACGTAAAGAATAAAGAAAGTAACAGTGTACAACAAGCCGTTTAAGCCGTAGAGATTTTGGTTGTGCGGAAAGGATAGTTAAGTCGGCCCAGTTAGAAATTAGGCAAACGCCTTGGGCGTTTACTTCTAACGTGCCAGGGATTTGGGATTCGGATTTGAGATTGCTTGGAGGCAGAAATGGCCGCATGGGCTAAAGACCATCCTACGCGACTGTTTAGCGATAAAGATGAGAAGATAAGAATAATTGGGAATATTTGTTGTGATTATATTCAAAAACAAAAAGCAAAAGCATTAGAAAAGGAGCGTGAAGAAGACATATACGGAAGATATTAAAACCATTTATTAAAATTGGCAGTCAATCAAATTACAAATTCCGATACTAAATATTTTGAGATTGCCGCGTCGGCCTTCGGCCTCCTCGCAATGACATTTTTTTGGATTCCTTTTTGCGCAGGAATGACAACTCCCGGCGATGCCGGGAAATAACAAAAAAGAAAACCCTTGAAGTGCAAGGGGCTAACAGAAGAAAATTACCCCGGCCGGAGGGAGGTTACGACGACAACCCCACCCACAGGTGACGGGGCTAAACACGCTCGACGCGAGGCGTCGAATTGTGAGATTTTGATTATATGGAAAAAACACAAAAAGTAATTGGAGCAAAATAATATGGCCAAGAGCAAAAGGGAAACGGTTAAGGGCGGTTTGCCTGTGAAGAACTTTGACCTTAGCAAACGCTACGATGTGTATTATAATATGCCGAAGGGGCTGGCCGTGTGTAAGAATGTCTTAGTAAAAGCAAAAAGGACCTTCGAGGAAACAGGAGACCCGAGGGGGGCGCTGCTGCAGTATCTGGAATTAGAGGATTCAAAAAAACAGACATTCATGCTGCATTACCTTCACATCTCTATGATATGCGAGGCGGGAGTGAAGCCGCCTTTCTCGGTTATTAAGAAAAAAGACATGGACAAAAAGACCAAGTAGAATTACTTTACAATAAGTTCCGTTTATTGCTGGAATTATAGCAAAAAGCAGGTAACATCGAATCAGGGCCGGGGTGGATTTCTGCTTTGAGACCAGCAAAGATTTTACTGTTTTTATATAAATTTTTGCTATTTGCCGTTTGATATTTGATTTTCCTCTTGCCCTTGTCGGCGACTTCGAGCATAATGGCACAGAGTTCAGCGGGTCTTACATCTATGGGTCTACAACTAAACAGGATATGCAAAACTTGATACAAATTACTAAAAATAAATTAAACCATCTGAACCATCCGTGCTCGAAGGTATTATACAAATCGGCGGTGAGTTCAATTTTAAGAAAGGTGAACTAAAATGATACGACCACTGGAACCACAAAAAGATATTGACAGGGCGGCAGAAATCTGGCTTGCCGAAATCATTCGTGTATA
>Ga0307437_1002166_pt1 | contig 12409 bp, 20 predicted proteins | sample SalMarWE160390MG_FD_202146 | JGI IMG/M metagenome (GOLD analysis project Ga0307437, IMG submission 202146) | Salt marsh sediment microbial communities from the Plum Island Ecosystem LTER, Massachusetts, United States - WE1603-90 | ecosystem: Environmental > Aquatic > Marine > Intertidal zone >...
AACTGGAATTGACACCAGAAAGCCGAGCGTGCTATATTCATTCTGCCCTTGGCAGCGTAGCTCAGCGGTAGAGCAGAGGACTCATAAGCCTTTGGTCGGTGGTTCGAACCCACCCGCTGCCAGTTTTTTCTATGCCTGTTTTGGAAGCGTAGGCTAAGACTGTCGCCAAAAATGCGGCAGGCTTATCGTTCTTAAGTAATCCGCTTAAAGCCTTCTCCAGATTACTCATCGATTGCTCTTTATGTAAAAGCGACTAGCCAAACATCGCTATATACCCGTCAGCATACCTGCTGTTCCTAACTTCCTCAAATAGCCTAGTGAAGACCATATTTATTGGCGAAGGTAACCTCATCCAACCCTTTCCTTCCCTTTTCTGGTATTTCCGCTGGATGACCAATAGAAACAACCGATATTAGCCATTCCTCGTCAGGGATTCCCAATACCTGTGAGGCCTTTCCAGCCCACTCAGTGCCACGTACGCTAATCCAACATGTGCCCAGACCTAAGGCATGTGCTGCCAGCAACATATTCTGGATGGCGGCTGCCCCTTCCTGCTCCGGATGTTTTGATGATTTTGGATTGACCACAACCGCAATCCCTTGTGGTGCTTGAGCAAGGAACTTCCCGGTAGGAATTACATCAGCCAGTTCCTTCCGTATCTGTTCATCATTGAGAACTATGAACTTCCAGGGCTGGCTGTTACCCCTTGAAGGTGCCCATATGCCAGCTTCTAATATCTGAGTTACTTGCTCCTCGGATACGGGCTCCGGCGTGTACTTCCTGGTACTTCGCCTATCCTTAACTGCTTGTAGAACGTCCATTTATTACCTCCTTCAAAAGATTGTACTCTTTTACTAGATACCATCAAACCAGCCATAGTGGTACCTTCTGAGATACTCGTCATGGGGATAAGTTCTGGCCACATCCTCTTTACTGAAGCCATATTTGTAGTTATTGCAATAATCCGTGAGCAGTTTATATGCCCAATTTAATCTCTTCATTGTTTCTTCGGTCTCTTCAGCAGTAGCCCCGCTATGCTTGTCAGGGTGATGGCGATGGGCCAGCGTTTTGTAGGCCCTTTTTATCTCCCTTAGCGTTGCCGCCTCGCCCAACCCGAGTACCTCTCGCGCTTGGTCTATTTCCGTGAAATTAGCCATCTTTGACTTCATCCAAAAGCAAATTCCTCAATCGGTTTGGAGTAACCCTATGTGGTTCTATTGGGATGCCCATCCAGTCAGAGAATTCTAGAATCTTCTCAGGCTCATTTTCCATAACCTCGTCATAATAGCCTATCGCATCCAGCATGATGGCTCCACCGGAGTGCTTGGGAAAGTTTTCATTGGCCAGACCCTTATCCCAGCCCTGATATACGTAGTGGCGGTATTTCATCCACCCTGGCGTAAGCCAATAAATGTCTTTACCCTGGCTTATTTTCTCCCTCTCCTCCTCGCTGGCTAGCATGTCAATACAGTGAGAGGCTTTTATTCTGGAAATCTTGATTCCGGGTTCCTCTTGTTCCTGAATTATGGTGTCTATCTTTCGATACAGATCATCAGCATTGACGTAGCAGAACTTACCGCCGTAGACCACGATGATGTTCGGAGCGTATTTCTTAGCTGTTCCTATTTGCCTAATAAGCTGACTCTCAAGCTCTCGGGGTATTTCATGGCGGCCGGGCTTGGTATAAAGAATTTTGCTAGCATTCAGAAAACCACTGTTTTTAAGATAGTTTAACTCCATATTGAGTGTACCGCAGGCAACAATGGCATAGTCCTGAAACGAGACACGTTTCAAATACTCCATCAGCCACCTCCTGCCTCAACTTTATCAATCAGCCGGTGTAAGGGAGCAGCAATCTGGTCTTCCTGGACATGTGGTGAGTAACAGCTATCAATCTGCACCAGTTTCGCCAGGGGCAGGCGACAGGCTATCGCCAGCGCCAGCTTATCTACTGTACCCGATACTATTTCCTCAGATATTATCTGTGCTCCGACAAGAGTCTTCGTCTTCGCATCGGCGGTAAGCTTATAGCGCGCCGGCCGGCCATTAAACCTTTCCCTGAGCCGAGGGGTATCCACGACAACGGAGTCTGCTTCCAATCCTTTCTCTCTTGCCTCCCTCTCAGTAAACCCAACCGCTCCTATCTGGTGGCTAAACACCTTGGTGACGAACGGCATGACCGTGCCTTCATACGTGAGGTGATTACCCAAAGCCGCATTCCGGCCCGCGATGTAGCCAGTTCTGATGGCATTGGCCGCCAGTTGATGCCGCCTCTTCGAGCCGGTGACAATGTCCCAGTTTTCCATGCAATCCCCGATGGTATAGATGTCAGGGTCGCTGGTCTGGAGGAATTGATTAACTACTATAGCCCCTGTTTCGCCAATCTCCAGCCCGGCTCTTTGAGCCAGCTCTACATTGGGTTTGGTGCCAGTGGCGAAGAAGACGAAGTCCGCGTCCACTTCCCGGTCAGAGAGGGTCACATGCTTTTTGCCTTTGTCGCTGGTTATGCTCTTTATATTGGCTGGCATTATCAGCTCTATCCCATTTTGCGTAAGCACGTCTTTGACTATTTCCGACATATCCTCATCCAGATATGACCTCATGATTCCACGTCTCACCAGCAGGTAGACCTTGCCACAACCTCTTGCTTTTATGGCGGCGGCTATTTCCAATCCGATGAAACCACCGCCGACAACGGCTGCTTCGGTAGACTGTGCAACAGCGCTGCTCAGGGCTATACCGTCAACCGTGTCGGTGCTCAGGGCAAATTCGTTTTTGCCATCCAATCCCGGGAAAGAGGGAATAGACGGGGTAGCGCCCAGGGCTAAAATCAGCTTGTCGTAGTGGTACTTTTTGCCATTGGCAGTAAGATACTTTTCCTGTTTAAGAATGTCAGTGACCTCGGTGTTCAAATGCAGGCCTATATTTCTCTTCTCCCAGAACGAGTTCTGCCGGAAGCCGCGAGCAAGCTCGTCCCAGGTGGCTATTGATCCCCCGATTACCAGGGGCATCTCGCAGGGTGGGACTCCAAGCTCGGCTCTTCGACTAAAGACATCAATTTGCGCATCGCTGGCGAGGCGCCGAACCTGATTGGCTGCCGTTGACCCGCCGTCGCCAGTTCCAATAATACAAACTTTCATTTTTACCTCCTGTCATTAGCCTGTCTTTGGCACATTATAGTCTTTTTCGCCGGCATATATCGGCACCTCAAGGCAGTTCTCCACAGGTACAAAGGGACAGGTATAAGCTTCACTATAGGCACACCAGGGGTTATAAGCCTGATTGAAATCCAGAATCCGTTTCCCGTCCATGGTGCGATCTCTTTCTGGCTCAAGGTCTAGGTAGCGACCTGCCCCGTAAGTCTCTTTACCGGACGTTGCATCCTTAAAGGGAACAAACAGCGTCTCTTCCTCGCGGCTACTCTTGTAAGCCTGAAGGGCCTGCTCCTTTTCACCTATCTTGAAGCGGAATTCGCCCCAGCGGACGAAGTCTTGTTCATTGCCTTTGGTGTAAGCCATTCTCACTGCCTGCTTCTCAGAATGCTCAAAAAGCTCAAGCTCGAATCTGTAGCTTGGGTCAGGGGGGTAATATGCCAGGCCTTTAAACCAGGGTCTATCCTGAGGTGTTACTGGTGATTGCCAATCTTGGGCAAAGAAAGCATCTTTCTCTTCGCGTGCTCTCTCCAGATCGGCTTTCCATTCCGAGAGCGACATAGCCGCTACACCTCCTCACCTAGTCGAGTCTATGTATTAATTTCCTTACTCCGTCCTCTATTGGGTCTCTTCCGACGGCAGGCGAATAAGGGGTCTCGAGCAAGGCCAGCCTGTGCAACGGTATTTTCTCAGATATAGCCAGAGATAACTCATTGAGGGTACCCCTTATTATTTCCTCCGAGATAACCTGCGCCCCGACTAACGTCCCAGTCCGGCGGTCAGCGATAAGCTTGTGGTGTAAAATCTTGTCTCCTAAATGGGGTCGTGAGGTAGGACTACTAACCATAGCGGAGACGACATCCAAACCCTTCTCACGGGCAAGTCTCTCGGTAAAACCCGCAGCACCTATCTGATTACCGAAGATTTCGATGACAAAGGTCATGAGGGTACCTTCATAGGGAATGGAATTGCCTTTAACCAGGTTTTCACCAGCCACACCGCCTGTCCTACCAGCAGTGGTAACCATCAGACGGCGTGTCTTTGAGCCAGTGATACTATCCCAGTTCTCCAAGCAATCACCGGCGGCATAGATATCAGGGTCGCTGGTCTGTAAATACTGGTTCACCAGTATTCCTCCGGTCTCTCCTATTTCAATTCCCGCTTTCTGTGCCAACTCGACGTTAGGTCTGGCTCCGGTGGTCAGGAAGATAAGGTCTACTTCCAGTTCCCTGTCAGGAAGAATGATGCGTTTCCTTCCCGACTCGTTTTTTACGCTGCTGATGCTGGCAGATAGGACTAGCTCGATTCCCTTCTCCTGCATCACCCGCTCAACTTTGCTGGCCATATCCTTGTCAAGGCCGGCCGGTAAAATATTCTCCATCATATCAAGCAGGTAGACCTTGTGATAGCCTGCGGAAATAAGAGCCAAAGTTATCTCTATCCCGATTGCCCCTGCCCCGATGACGGCAGCGCTGGTGTATTTGGGGATGATTTTCTCCAGGGCTCTGCCGTCGGCAATATTAGTGCTTAGGGCAAACTCATTTTTACCATCCAGTCCGGGAATAGGAGGAATAGAAGGAATAGCTCCCGGGCTTAAGATTAGCTTATCGTAGGGATAACCCTTACCCCCGGCGATAATGCGCTTTTCATCCCTGAGGATATCGGTGACTTCGGTGCTCAAATGGACAGTTATGTTTCTCTTCTCAAAGAAATTGTCGGGGTAAAAGATATCATCCCAGCAAGCAATTCCTCTAAGTACAAAGGGGGGTTCACAGGGAGCATAACCAATCTCGCTCTGGGTGCTAAAAATATCTATCTGGGCTTGTTTGTCCAACTGCCGAATCCGACCCGAGGCACTCCTACCGGCAGCGCCGGCACCAATAATGCATACTTTCATGTCTATTTATTTCCTCATAATTCCATCAACACCTGGGACAGTTGCTCGTTGGCTTTCTCCACCTCTTTTGCTGCCTGTAGCGCTCTATTGTAAATGATAGGTTCGCTATCAGCATTTCCGGTCTTTTCGGCCCACTTGTTGAATTTCAGAGCATGCTTTTTGTTATGCTCAACCCAGGAGGTTAAAAGCACTTTGAGCTTTCCCCTTTCATCAGTCGGGAACCTCTTAAGAATATCTTCAACCATTGCCCGTATGGTTTGCTCGGGCACCGCACCGAGGATTTCATCGACATTCTCACCATTAGCGAAATATTTCTGCATGGGTATGCTCATAATCTGATATTTCGTTGCTGTGCTCTGGTTTTCATCCACATTAATCATGCAAAACTTGAACCTGCCGTCATACTCCTCAGAGAGTTTTTCGTATATCGGTATAACCATCCGGCAGGGACCACACCACGGCGCCCAGAAATCGACCTCTGTGGGAATGTCTGAATTCAGTACCTCCTCCTCAAAATTTTGATCCGTGATTTCCACTATCTTACTCATATTGCCTCCTTCCTAAATCAAACTTATACTTGTCGCTTGAGAACGCAGTCACCTACGCTGACTCCAAGAAGTTCTGCTATCAGTGGGCATTTAGCCCTAAGAAAGAAAAAGATATTTCCCGGCTCTCCCTCCAGGGATTCATAGTTTCCCTGTCCCTTGGCAATGACGATATCAGCCGAGTGGTAAAGCCGCTGTAACTCTGCGGAGCACTGCGAGAGGATGGTAGCCGGGGCATCCGAGCCGTTAGAAACAACCCTGGCTACCCTGTCCATGCCGACCGCCAGGGCATCATCCACAGTAGCATCGTTTATGACTGGCTTCTCCCGAACCACGAAGTAGGTCTCCAATTCCTTGACACGGTGAATTTCTCCAATGAGGAGGCGGTCAAAGACGATTTCTCCGGCATTATCTCCGAGGTATAAGAGGCTCTGGCTGTTTTTGAGATTGCTCCGGAGCCAGTCGTAATTATTGACCGCCAGCGGGAGGGAGCACGTTGTGGCTTCATCTATGATCGTCTCAATGTTGCCATGCTCAAAGTCGGGGCCGAAATCAATAGAGTTGGCGAAAATGGCAAGTTTGCACGCGGTAAACAGCCTATCCGTTGATTGTTCTACCAGTTGCTTTAATTTAGGCCAAAGAGCCAGCGCAGCACGATTGGTTTCAACCTTTGCCTGACGGAAGGGATCATTATTGCCCGTAATCTGGTTTATAAGCCGATAGCCGCGCTGGGCAATCTCCGGCGGCTTCAATCCCAGCGAGAGTTCTGGAATCATAGCTGCCACAGCATCGACCACTTGTCGTTGAACTTCCTCGTCATCGGTTGCTGCCCTAGCTGCCTTGAGAGCCTGACTCACCAGGCATGGCAAACAGTCAAGGTAGGTCTTCATGCCTTCTCCTATCTAAATTCGTCGTTGCTGCTCTCTGGTCGCCTTACCCTTTCCCCAGATGAACCCGTAGATTGCCTGCTGCAATTTAGCTAGTCCCTCTGTTCCCTTTATCCCTTTGATTTATTCCTTACCCTGTTTGTCTAACCAGAGCAATCTAATCCCAGATATCTGCCAATGGTCTCTTGAATGGGTCAATGGCGCTGGGCATTTTGGTGAGCGGCTTAAAATGATCCTCGTATTTCACTTTGGAAGTACCAGGGTTAGCCCCCTTGGTGTCCCCCCCCGGCTTTTCCAGATGGCCTCTGTATTTCTTACTGAAACACAAATAGTAGTGTTTGCCGCGGTAAAGGGGACATTCCCTGCATAATTTCCCCGAGAAGGGGCATAGCATTTTCTCCTTAGCCATTAGCTACTGCCTCCGATCACGTAGTACTTACCTCTCTTTTACCCGCCACTATTATCGTAAATCCAGCACCGGGGAAATAGCCTTCCCTAGGCTCTTCCACACTTTTGGCCTCCCCTGGCTTTTGAAAAAGTGTCGAGACGATCTTCTCGGTCACAAAACCGGCTTGGACTATGAGTTTAACCATTTCATCTCCGCTATAGAAGGTGGCGTATTTGTAGAAGCGGTGACCCTGCGTCTTCTTTGTCTGATAAAATTGACCCCAGGGACTTTCCTTCAGTACAAGGCCTAGTACTATTTTGCCACCCGGCATAAGAATGCGGCTGGCCTCTTTCAGAACATCCAGGGGCGAATCCAGGAAACACAATGTGACAATCAGAAAGACCGTGCCGAATGATTCCTCATCAAACAGCTTCTGTTCTCCCCCTCTTAGAAAAGCAGTTACACCCCTGCGCCTTGCCATCTCAACGAGCTTGATTGAGGGGTCGAGCCCGGTCCCTATCCCCAGCGCCTGGGCGAAGCGGCCGCTGCCAACACCTATCTCAAGCCAGGGCTTCGGCAGGGAGGGCAGGAGCGCCTTAAACGCCTCCACCTCAATGAAAAAGATGAGGCTTCCTTCCCTATCGAACCAGGCATCATATTCTTTAGCTAGCTCATCGAAGGGAGCCCACGCGGTGTCGTTTGGCCCTTTCCCCATATTTGCTTTTCGAGTTCTGGAATTGGTCGGTGGCATATCTTCTCCCCGGTCAGGCTTTGTCAGCTTTGACACTCTCACTGAGCATTATCTTCGAAGTCGAGAAATCTATTTCGATCACTCTGCCCGGTATCACCCTTTCCTCGCCAAATAGTGTCTCCAGTTCCACACGGTCGTCATGCAGTCGCATACGAGCAATATCCTGCAGTATTGGCTTGTCAACCGACTTGTTGAGATAAGCTTTAGCAAGACACATATTCGCACCTCCACGTGAGCAGCTAAATCGGTGTTATCCCGTTGCTGGCAGACCTACCTTTGCAAGGAGGAAGTCCAGGACATCTTTGATTTCCTGTACCGCTACGCCCTTCACCGGCATTCTGCCGTCTATACTTGAACTGAAAATATCAGCGTCAAAGTAGATACACCCGACTACCTCAATTTGCCGCTTCTGTAATTCCGTTCTCAGTCTCTTAGCAATCGCTTCAGATGGCACTTTGTTCAGGACAGCCCAGACATTCCTGATGCCAATTTCTGAAGCCAGGTCGTGTATCTTCTGACCTACGCTTACTGACTCCAGAGGTGGCTCAACCACAATCAACACGCTATCTATACTCGTCTCAACGCCCCGGCCGAAATGCTCCACCCCCGCTTCCATATCCACGATAGCCAGCTCGTCTTCTGCCAGAGCAAGCTTCTTTAGAAACTCACGACTTAATACCCCCATGGGGCAGGCACAGCCTTCCAGAGACTGAAGTATCTTGCCGATGCCGACCAGTGTAAGGCCATCTTTCCGAACCAGATACTGAGGTGGTAAATCCTCCAGCACGATACGGCTTTCGGCAAGAACACTTGGCTTTCCCATCTTTCGCTGCAGATTTTTCTTGCCCCCGACAAGCTCCATGAGAGGTACTGGCGGATAGTCAAAGCCCAGCATGTTGAAAAGCCCCGAATTGGATTCGTCCGAGTCTACCACCAGCACACGGTAACCCTTAGCTCGTGCTTCGTTTGCCAGCAGAGCGACTATGGTACTTTTGCCACTTCCTCCTTTACCGCAGACCGAAATCTTCATCGTTAGTCACCCTTCCCTGCTTATATTCTTAATATCTTGATTGCCTCCAAGGGACAGGCACGGACGCAGTCGCCGCAACCCTGACAGACAGACGGATCTGTCATCGGTATCTCATAAGGTGCCTCCTGCTTGAACAGCTTATGAGAACATGCCAGAACGGCAGCGCAAACGCCGCTGTCACACTTTTCTGGATGGCATTTCTTATAATCTACTAATGCCACCTTGCTTGGCATCAGTCTTCCTTTTCAGCCTTCCTTGCCTTCTCTAGCTCCTCCTCTAACTCCTCCAGTTGCTGCCACATTGACGGCGGCACGGAGTGAGCTGGCCATCGAGCCTTGAGGTCAGCTATTTTCTCCTCAATCTCTTCTACTTTGTCTTTGCTCATCTTGCCCCTATAGCTCATATGCTGGGGTCTCACCAGGATGCAAGCTGTGCCATTTCTCTAGCAATTGCTCCTTGCTTTCCTCGTGATCTGGGTCAGGCACACAGGCGTCCATAGGACAGACCTCGACACACTTTGGCGACTCATGGTTGCCAACACACTCGGTGCACTTGTCGGGGTCGATTATATAGATGTCCTTCCCCTCGGAGATAGCATTATTTTTACACTCAGGTTCGCAGGCTCCACAACTTATACAATCATCAGTAATTTTGTATGCCATTCATCAGTCTCCTCATCTCGTTTTTCATGGCTTTGGCCACTTTCAACTAACTTTCGAATTCAGGCCTCGGCTCTTTAGCTATTACATCCCCCAGCAATCGCTTCAACGACATATGATCCTGAAAACCAAGCAGTTTCTCCACCGGCTGAGAGTCTTTAAAAAGTAATATGGTCGGCACAACCGTGATGCGATACCTCTCTGCTATCTTGGGACTTCCTTCTGTATCCAACCTGACGAATTGAGCACGTCCATCATATTCCCTAACCAATTGGTCAGCGAAAAGGCATGTGGGGTAGCAGGAATGGCACCACTTGGTGGTGAAGCAGGCAAATACCGGTAGTTCACATTCCAACACTTCTTTGTCGAAATCTCGTTCGGTAACCTCAATCATAGCTCCACCCCTTCTTTCCACGGTCATGGAGGTCATTGTGTTTTCTCCTTCTCCTCACACTCAGGACAGTAACCCTCAAGGTATAACTCAGCTTTAGTTATATTGAATCTGTGTTCACTCCTTACTGCCTCGATCAACTTCTGGAAGTGGGGGTTTTGAAACTCGATGACTTTGCCGCATCCCTGACAGACCAGGTGCTGGTGCTCCGGCGATTGCTTAATCTCATAATAGCAACGAACCTTGCCCAGCCTCATCTCATCAACCAGCCCCAGTTCCTTAAAGAGGTTAAGGCTGCGGTATACCGTCGCCGGACTGATAGACTCATCTCTGGCACCGGCGCGGCGATAAAGCTCCTTGGCATCAATATGCCCTTCAGCATCGCGCAACAGTTCCAGAAGCAGCCGCCGCTGGTTTGTTAGCGGACGACCTTGAATTGGGTTATCTTGTTTGCGGTTGCGACTCATTCTCAACTACATACTACAACTAATTCCATTTATTGTCAAAGGGTAGTTAAAGGCAATTGAAGTTACAGACTGTTTATTGTTGTGACTTAGCAAAAGCCATTTCGTTGTTTGTCATAATTCATCTACTCGGTTATACGGCTTCAGAAAGCCACCCCCACCCCCATTAGGTGCTTTTCAAATGCAACCTGCATGAGAAATTTCCTAAATGGCAAAGCCCCGTTTCACGACGTGGTACTTCTGGGATGCTTGCAGTTAAAGAGTCTTCGGAGTAAAATCTGCTACACTAGTAATTATACTAGATAGCAGGTGTTCAAATAATAACCAAAGACGAACTGTTTAAAACAGGAGATAAAGTGAGGATTTTACAGAAGTATTGTGGCTTTCTTGACCTTTCTCTAGCCGAGTTTATGGAGATACAGGAGCAGATATTAATAGAGCAGATGGAGCTGGTCTACGATAGCCCTCTTGGCAAGAAGTCCATGCCCAGAAAGCCATAAGACATATCCGAATTTCGTCAGCTTGTTTCATTGACCACCTACGATGATTATGCTGCTTATCTCAATGAGTAGAATGAAGATGTTTTGGCTGACCCAGCATGCGAAAGACAGGTCTCTAGAAACATAATAAAAACATGAATAGAATTCGAAAACATCCTGGGACAATGGCAAAGCTATTGAAGACTTGCTGCTTCTGGTACGTAGCTATCATGGCTTTGCTGGCCGGTATTTTCACCCATGCCCCTCAGCTGGCTGCACTAATTAACTTGCCTGTTATGGGGGACTGGCAGCTTGCCTTCTGCATAGCAGTATATCGCCTTCTATTTTTGTTATCTGTAGCTCTTGCTGCCTGGCGATTTGGAGTGAAAGGGGGACTGATTGTCTGCCTTATAGTAGGACCGGCCATACTCTCAATTGTTGTAGCCGACTTCTTAAATCCAGGCGTCTGGATTGATATCGCCGTTGTCGCCATGGGCATCATGTTTAGCTGGGTGATCGGTAAACAAGGAGGAATGAAGCGGGCCCTGGAAAAAACTACTGAAGCGCTCATACGGCAATCAACGATGCTGGGGTCAGAGGTCATCGAGCGCAAAAGGGCGGAGGAAGAACTAAAGCAGTCACACGAGCGGCTACGCAACCTTTCAGCACATATAGAATCTATGAGAGAGGCGGAGAGAACTAGTATCGCGCGTGAGGTTCACGATGAATTGGGCCAGGCACTAACAGCCCTAAAAATGGATCTGTCCTGGCTGAGCAAGAAACTACCCGAGGAGCAAGAAGCAGCAATTAAGAAGATAAGAGAAATGTCAAGAATCATCGACACGGTTATCCAAACGGTGAAGAGGATTTCTACAGACTTGAGACCGGGGATATTGGATGACCTTGGTCTTGTGGCAGCCATGGAATGGCAAGTGCAAGAATTTCAAGAGCGGACACGAATCAACTGTGAGCTTACCGCAGAGGGTGAGGATATCAATCTAGACCGAGACCTAACTACGGCGGTTTTCAGGATCCTTCAGGAGGCACTCACCAATGTGGCTCGCCATGCTAATGCGACAAGAGTTGCGGTAAGCCTGAAGAAAAGAGACGGACGGCTGGTGTTACAGGTCGGAGACAACGGCAAAGGGATCACAGAGAAGCAGGTTGCTCATCCCAGGTCGTTTGGGCTAATCGGAATGCGCGAGCGTGCCCGTTCCTGGAATGGAAGCGTCGAAATTGACGGCATTGCGGGTAAGGGGACCAGAGTAACAGTAAGTATTCCCCTTAAGCGAAAGGAGGAACGCGATGATAAGAATACTGGTCGCTGATGACCATGCCATTGTTCGTAATGGGCTGAAACAGATTGTCAGCGATACTACCGACATGATTGTAGCTGGTGAAGCGAGCAACGGACGGGAAGCGCTGAACAAAGCATTGGAAGAAGATTATGACGTTGTCTTGTTAGACATTACCATGCCCGATAGAAGCGGGCTTGATGTCCTAAAAGAAATCAAAAGCCAAAAGCCGGAGCTTCCCGTTCTGATATTGAGTATTCATCCGGAAGAACAGTATGCGGTGAGAGCTTTAAAGGCCGGCGCCGCAGGTTATTTGACTAAGGAAAGCGCCCCAGAGGAGTTGATAAGGGCTATGCAAAAGGTATCTAGTGGCGATAAATACGTCACTTCGTCTCTCGCTGAAAAGCTGGCTTCTTTTTTGAAAACCGGCGCTGAAAAACCGCTTCACCAGGCTCTTTCCGACCGTGAGTA
>Ga0307437_1002180_pt1 | contig 12375 bp, 10 predicted proteins | sample SalMarWE160390MG_FD_202146 | JGI IMG/M metagenome (GOLD analysis project Ga0307437, IMG submission 202146) | Salt marsh sediment microbial communities from the Plum Island Ecosystem LTER, Massachusetts, United States - WE1603-90 | ecosystem: Environmental > Aquatic > Marine > Intertidal zone >...
AGAATTAATTAAAAAGGAGGATATTCTTGGCGACCTCCATGTTCATTCAGCCTTTCCGATTGAACCAAGTCACGATTTAGGGGCAGATAGTTTTAAAGTTCTTTTAGAAAGAGCAGCTAAATTAGACTACCAATACTTGGGTTTATCTGAACATAATCCTAGCTCAAGCCGACATACTTCAAAACAAGTAATTAATCTATTAAAGAGAAAAAAAGAAGAAATTGATAAATTAAATTACTCAAGAGTAAAAAAGATACCCGTTTATGCTATAAATAGCCTAGAAATAGATATAAAACCAGATGGTTCACTAGCTTTGCCAGAAGAAGCTTTTAAATATTTAGATTTTGCTATTGCCTCAATTCACAGCAGTTTTAAAATGCCCCGCCGGGAAATGACAAAGCGCATTTTGGCTTCCTTGGTTCATCCGAAAATAAAGATTTTGGGTCATCCGACTGGCCGTAAAATAGGTGAAAGAGAAGGTTATGAACTTGATTGGGAGAAAATCTTCACCTTTTGTCTTAAAAATAATAAATATTTGGAAATTAATGCTTGGCCTAATCGTTTAGATCTACCTGACACTCTTGTTCGTGAAGCTGTGAAAACGGGAGTGAAAATGGTGATTAACACTGATGCCCATACTGTTGACCAGTTGGATCTAATGCCTTATGGTGTGGCTGTGGCCAGACGAGGTTGGGCCACTAAAAATGATATTATTAATACCATGAGTTATAATGAATTGAAAAAAGCTTTGAATTTTGAAGGGAGGTGAGAAAATGACAAATTTTATCATTCCAATTATTATTGTCGCTGCTGCTGTTTTACTTTATTTCTGGTCTTTGTACAACAAATTTGTGACGATTAAGACTCGGATTAAAGCTTCGATTCAGGAAATTGGTAATCAGCTTAAGAGACAAGCTGATTTAATTCCTAATTTGGTAGCTTCGGTCAAAGGTTATATGAAACATGAGAAAACTATTTTTAAGGAATTAACTGAAGCCAGAAAGCAAGTTGTCAAAGTTGTTGATGGGGGTAATACCCAAAAAATGATTGAAGCCGGGGCTCGTTTACAAAATGCCTTGATGCCGATTCGAGCGGTTTTTGAATCAACACCTCAGCTTCAAGCAGTTGGTCCTACGAGCCAGTTGATGGAGGAATTGAGGGATACAGCTGACAAAGTGATGTATTCCCGCCGAACTTTGATTGATTTGACCGCTGATTATAATATTATGTTGGCCAGATTTCCTTCTAATCTAGTCGGGAAGATGTTTCGTTTCAAACCGGGACCAGGCTTAAAAATGCCTGAAGAAGGGGAATCTTTAACTGTTAAAAAAGAACAGTTAAAGACACCTAAGGTGGAAATTTAATGATTAACGTTTACGAACAAGTTGATCGTAATAAGCGTCGAAGTACCATTATTATGGTGATTTTTGTCATTTTTATCACCGGGGCGGTTTGGCTTTTTAGTCAAGCTCTAGATTACGGGCCAGGGATTGTTGGTTGGGCCTTGATTATTTCTGGCTTAATCAGTTTTGCCAGCTATTGGTGGTCAGATAAAATTATTTTGGCTATTTCTAAAGCTAGACCGGCTAATAAAAAAAGAGATTTTAAATTTTTTACCGTCACTGAAAATTTAGCTTTGGTTTCCCAAATACCCATACCCAAACTTTATGTGATTGAGGATAGTGCCCCTAATGCTTTTGCTACCGGACGGGATATCAACCATGCGGTTATCTGTGTGACAACTGGTCTTATTGAAAAACTTAACCGAACTGAATTAGAAGCGGTGGTGGCTCATGAAATTTCCCATATCAGGAACTATGACATGCGCTTAATGAGCATTGTGACCGTTTTAGTCGGTATGGTTGTTTTGATTTCTGATTGGTTTCTTCGGGGCTTTCGCTTCAGTAGCCGTTCCCGCAACCGCCAGTCAGGGAACATTGGGGCAGTTCTTTTTTTAATTGGCTTGGTTTTGGCTTTACTTTCGCCGTTGATTGCTAAATTAATTCAACTGGCTCTTTCCCGCCGAAGAGAATTTTTGGCTGATGCTTCAGGGGTCATGTTAACTAAATATCCTGATGGTTTAATTAATGCTCTACAGAAAATTAGTGCTGATAAAGAACCGTTAGAAGTTGCCAACAAAGCTACCGCTCATCTTTACATTGTTAATCCTTTTAAGGGCTCATTAGCTAAAAGTTGGGCCGCTAATCTTTTTAGTACTCACCCACCGATAGAGGAGAGAATTAAAACTTTAAAGGAGATGAGATGACGGGAAAAAATTCCAAATTAAATGAAAAGGAAGTCAAACATGTGGCCAAATTGGCCAGATTAAATTTGACATCTCAGGAAGTAAAAAAATTTCAAGAACAGCTTTCCGAGGTTTTGGATTATATAGAGGTTTTAAAGGAAGTTAAAACCGAGAAAGTTGAGCCAACCAGTCAGGTGACTTCTTTGGAGAATGTTTTCCGTGAAGACCGAAGCCAACCTTCTCTAGGCCAAAAAGAAACTTTATCAGGGACTAAAGAAACTTATAAAGGATTTTTTAAGATTAAAAGAATTCTTGATAACGATTAAAAATGGGGTTAACAGAACTTTCAATCAGTCAAATTAAAGAAGGATTAAAAGAGAAAAAGTTTTCTTCGTTAGAGGTAGTGAAAGCATCTTTAGGAAAAATTGAAAAAACTAACCCAAAAATTAATGCTTTATTGACTATTTGTGAAAAAGAAGCCTTAGAACAAGCGGTAAAAGCAGATCAAGAGATAGAGGCGATAGATAAAAAACCTTTATTAGGAATACCGATTGCCGTTAAAGATATTTTTTGTACTAAGGGGATAAGAACAACCGCTGCCTCAAAAGTTTTAGAGAATTATGTCCCGGTTTATGACGCCACGGCCGTCAAGAAATTAAAAGAAGCTGGGGCGATTATTATTGGTAAAACTAACCTTGACGCCTGGGCTCATGGTTCTTCAGGAGAAAATTCAGATTTCGGCCTGACCAAAAATCCCTGGAATGAAAATTATGTTCCCGGAGGTTCCAGCAGTGGTTCAGCCGCAGCCATGGCCGCTCAAATGGCTTTTGGGGCTTTAGGAACCGATACTGGCGGTTCTATTCGTCAACCAGCTTCCTTTTGCGGTGTTTTAGGTTTAAAACCGACTTACGGACGGATTTCCCGTTACGGAGTTATTGCCATGGCTTCTTCTTTGGATACGGTTGGTTGTTTTGGTAAAGAAATAGCTGATTTAGCTCTTCTTTTACAAATTATGGCTGGTCGTGATAAATATGATGCCACTTCTTTAAATCAACCGGTGCCGAATTATCAACAAAACCTAAATAAGAAGAAAGAAAATCTGAAAATTGGTTTACCTAAGGAATATTTTTCACAAGGTTTAGACAAAAAAGTTGAAAAAAAGATAAAAGAGGCGATTAACACATTGGAAAAACAAGGTGCAGAAATATTTGAAGTTTCTTTACCTCATACTTCTTATGCCCTGGCTGTTTATTATATTATTCAACCTTCGGAAGTTTCTTCTAATTTGGCTCGTTACGATGGCCTTCGTTATGGTTTTGACCGCACTTTTTTCAATGAAGAAGCTAAGAGAAGAATTATGTTAGGGACATATGCTCTTTCAGCTGGTTATTATGAAGCTTATTATTTAAAGGCGATGAAAGTTAGAACTCTGATTAAAAAAGATTTTGACAAAGTTTTTAAAAAAGTCGACCTTTTATTAACACCGGTTTCCCCTACTTTACCTTTTAAAATAGGGGAGAAGACAACCAACCCTTTAGAAATGTATTTATCCGATATTTATACGGTGACCGCTAATTTAGCTGGAATTCCCGCTCTTTCAGTGCCGGCTGGATTAGTTGATAAGCTGCCAGTGGGTTTTCAGCTTTTAGGACCGCAATTGAGTGAAGAATTAATTTTTCAGGTTGCTCATCAATTCGAACAAATAACTAAATTGCCTAAAATAAATTAGTTTAATTAATTAAACAATGAGAAATAATTTTATTAAAGTTCTAAGAAATAAAAATTTTGTTAAAATCTGGGTTTCTCAAATTCTTTCCCAATTAACCCTCAATTCGTTGAATTTCATCTTAATTATCAAAATTTTTGAAAGTACCCATTCAACGGTGGCGATTTCTCTTTTTTGGTTTTTCTGGGCCTTACCAGCTATTTTCTTGGGTCCATTTTCTGGAACCTTAATTGATTTTTTGGGAACTAGAAAAATTTTGATTCTTTCCAATCTTCTTCAAGCTTTGGTTGTTCTGATGTACCTCCCAATTAGGAATTCTATTTGGCCAATCTACAGCATTCTTCTTCTTTATTCATTTTTGAATCAATTTTATTTACCGGCTGAAGCAGCCACCTTGCCCGGAGCGGTTAACAGAAAACTTTTGCCGCCAGCTAACAGTCTTTTTCTTTTTACGACTTATGCTTCCTTAATTTTAGGTTATGGTTTGGCTGGACCTTTGATTAAATTAATTGGGCGTCAATTGCCTTTTGTCATGGGCAGTTTGATGCTTGTTTTAGCCGCCATCGTTGTCCGTCTTTTACCAGCCTCAACTTTTTCTAAAATAAACCATAGGATTTCTTCCCAACGTCTGCCAGATTTCTTTAAAAAGTTAAGTGAAGGCTATCAGTTTATCAGATATAATCCAACCGTTCTTTTTCCTTTGTTGATTTTAGTTTTTTCCCAAATCACTTTAATTATCCTGGCCGTTTTAGCGCCAGCTTTAGTCGTCAAGATTCTAGATACCGACTTGATTAGTATCAGTACGAGGTTAATATTACCCATTGGTATTGGTGGAATTTTAGGGATGATTACCACTGTTAAGCTTCTGAAAAATGTTCGTAAACGCCGCCTAATTTATAATGGCTTTTTCCTATTAAGCTTTTCTTTGTTCTTTTTGGTTTTAGCTGTTCCTCATTTTCATAATTATTTTAAAATTTTAAGTGAAGTTCTTTTTGGTTTGATTGCCGGTTTTGCCTTTAGTCTTTTTACCGTTCCTACACAAACATTGCTTCAGGAAAAAACACCAAACAGTTTAAGAGGACGTGTTTTCGGCGTTTTAGGTTTTTTAATTACCATTTCTTCTGTTTTGCCGGTTCTTTTCGTGGCCACTATTGGTGAATTTTTAGGAGAAATCTGGATGATTTTGATTTTAGCGACAGCCATTTTTAGTTTAGGCTTGTTTTCGCTGAAAGGAGAAAATGTCATTTACCGTTTTTATCGGTCTTGAAATTCATATTGAGCTAAAGACAAAATCCAAAATGTTTTGTCGTTGCTCAACTGATTATTTTGGTCATCAGCCGAACAGTTACGTCTGTCCGGTTTGTTTAGGTTTACCTGGAGCCTTACCTTTTCCTAATCAAAAGGCGATTGAAGCAGTCGTTCTTACTGGTCTGGCCTTAAACAGCCAAATTGCCAATTTCAGCAAGTTTGACCGCAAAAACTATTTTTACCCTGACTTACCCAAAGGTTATCAAATCAGCCAGTATGATTTACCCTTGTGTCAAAAAGGAGAATTTGAAAGTATCAGAATAACCAGGGTTCATTTAGAGGAAGACACTGGCAAATTAGCTCATGAAATCGTTAACAATCAAAAAGTCTCCTTAATTGACTTTAACCGCTCAGGTATTCCTTTAATGGAGATTGTTACCGAACCAGACCTTAGTTCGGCTAGCCAAAGCAAAGAGTTTTTAAAGAAACTTCAGCAATTAGTTCGTTGTCTGGGGGTGGCTGATGCTGATATGGAAAAAGGACAAATGAGATGTGAGCCAACGGTTAATCTGGAAATTGTCAAAAACAAAAGAAAATATTACACCCCTTTGGTGGAAATTAAAAACATTAATTCCTTTAGATTTGTGGAAAAAGCCATTGAATATGAAATCAAAAGGCAGCTTGAGGAATTTGAGAAAACCGGCATTGAAAAACAAACCGGTAACAAAACCACCAGAGGTTGGGATGAGAAAAGACAAAAGACGGTTTTACAAAGAGAAAAAGAAGAATCAGCTGATTATCGCTATTTTCCTGAGCCGGATATTCCTCCGATTCGTCTCACTAATTCTCAAATAAAAGCTCTTAAAAGCAAAATACCTGAGTTGCCAGAAGCAAAAATCAGTAATTTAAAGAAAAAAGGGCTTTCAGATTATCAAGCGGAATTATTATCAAGATCAGATAAAAATATCCTCGTTCTTAAAAAAGCCTTAAAGATTAGTGAAAAAATCAAGGTTAAAATAAACCCCTCCAAAGTCGCTGATTTGATTATTAATAAAAAAGCCAAAACTTCCCAGGAAATCATTGATAAACTTTCAGCTAGAAAACCAAGTATGGATAAAAGGGAATTAATCTCAATCACTGAAAATGTTCTTAAAGATAACCCTTCAGTAGTTGAACAATTCAAAAAAGGTAAGGAAACCGCTATAGAGTTCTTAGTTGGGCAAATTATGGCTAAAACTAAAGGTCAAGCTGATGCCCAACAGGTGCGTAAACTCCTTCGTGAAAAATTGAAATCTGCTTGAAAAAAAGTTGAAATTTGGCTATAGTGAGAGTTAATGAGTGAAACAAAATCAAATGAAGGTTACAACAAAGGTCGGTCTCCTTTTAAAGTTACCTTTAGAGATAGAGAAAAAGGAGAGGAATCCCCGAATTATTACCAAAGTGTTTTGCTAAAAAATAGCCTTGAGGCAGTTAAAAAAGCAGGAATAGAAATTACCCCAAAACTTATTGAAAATCTTGGTCAGGTTGCTTTCAAAATTGGAGGAATCGCTGGAGATAAAGAAAATCTTTCCCTTGTTGACCCTCTGACTGGTCTTTGTAATCGAAGATTCTTTGAGGAGGCAGCCAAAGACAAAATGTCTGAAAGTAAGCGCCATAGCCTACCTTTAATTTTTGGCTATATTGATTTAAACAATTTTAAAGTTTTCAATGATGAACTTGGACATTCAGCTGGCGATAAGTTCCTTCAAATTTTTGGAAATTTATTGACAAGTAATCTTCGCGAAGAAGATATTTGTGCAAGAATAGGAGGAGATGAATTTGTCTTTATTATGGTAGGAACTAGTCTAAAAAACGCCCAAAAAGTTATGAAAAGGCTTACTAAAGAGATAAAATTTCTCACTGACGAACAATATCGGAATTTAAGTAAGCCTTTTGGTTTTAGTTTTGGGTTTGAACAATGGGACGGCGAAAGCAGTATTCGTAAAATGATGAAGAGGGCTGATAAAAAACTTTATCAGATGAAGAGGGCTGATAAAAAACTTTATCGAGAGAAAAAAGAAAAGCATGGCTAAGTTTACTCATCTTCATGTTCACTCTGAGTATTCTCTTCTAGATGGTTTGGCAAAGATAGAATCTCTTTTTGCCAAGGCTTTGGAATTGGGGATGGATTCTTTGGCTTTAACTGACCATGGCGTTATGTATGGAGCGATTAAGTTCTATCTAGCCGCCAAAGAATTTGGAATGAAGCCGATTATTGGTTTGGAAGCTTACATGGCCGCTCGTTCCCGCTTTGATAAACAGGCTAATATTGATTCCGATCGCTATCATCTTATTCTTCTGGCCAAAAATGAAACCGGCTACACCAACCTGATGAAATTGACGACTTTGGCCAACCTCGAAGGTTTCTACTACAAACCTCGCATTGACATGCAGCTTTTAAAAGAATATCACCAAGGTTTGATTGCCAGTTCAGCCTGTTTAGAGGGTGAGATTCCTCAATTATTGATGGAAAGAAGAGATAAAGAAGCCGAAGAGAAAGCTAAAGAATTTCTAGAGATTTTCGGCGATGATTTTTATTTGGAAATTCAACATCACCCTAAAATACCCGAACAAAAAGAAGTTAATCAAAAAATAGTTAAGCTTTCCCGTAAACTAGGTATCCCTTTAGTGGCAACTAATGATGTTCATTATGTTGAGGCTGATGATGCTGAAGCTCAAGATGCGCTTCTGGCAGTACAAACCCAAAAAATGATTAAAGATAAAAACCGCTTAACCATGCTGGCTTCACCTGACTTTTATCTGCGTTCTCAAGAAGAAATGATTGAGGCTTTTAAGGATTATCCCGAAGCGATTAAAAACACCCGGAAGATTACTCAAGCCTGTAATCTGGAAATTCCCATTGGCCGCTGGATTTTGCCCAACTACCCACTTTTAGAAGGAGAAACAGCCGAAGAACAGCTGAAAAAACTGGTTTATGAAAGATTGAAAGACCGTTATGGCGAAAAAGTCCCCAGGGAAATTATCGAGAGAATTGATTACGAGTTAAAAATAATCTGTCAAAAAGGTTTTGCCACTTACTTTTTAATTGTTCAGGATTTTGTTAACTGGGCCAAACAACAGGAAATCAGAGTCGGTCCCGGTCGAGGTTCAGCCGCTGGTTCTTTAGTTTCCTATATTTTAAGAATTACCTCGGTCGACCCTTTAAAACATAACCTCCCTTTTGAAAGATTTATGAATCCTGAAAGAATAAGCCCTCCAGATATTGATTTAGACTTTGCCGATGACCGAAGAGATGAAGTTATCGAATATATTACCCAGAAATATGGTCAGGATAAAGTCGCTCAGATTATTACCTTTAATGTTATGAAAGCCAAGGAATCGGTTCGCGATATTGGTCGGGTTTTAGGAATGGCTTATTCTGATCCAGACAAGATCGCTAAATTAATTCCCGTTGGGATGACGATTACCCAAGCCCTAAAGGCCGTTCCTGAATTGGTCAGCTATTACCGTCAGCCGGAATATAAAAAACTTTTGGACTTGGCCCAAAAAGTTGAGGGTGTTTCTCGCCATGCCTCAACCCATGCGGCCGGTATTGTCATCGCTGATAAGGAATTGACCGATTACACACCTCTGCAAAAAGAAACCAAGGGCGAGCGAATTATGACGCAGTATGACATGTATTCTTTGGACTTGAATGTTTCCGAAAAAGCCATCGGCCTGCTTAAAATTGACCTTTTGGGTTTACGTAACCTAACCATTTTGGAAAAAGCTTTAAATTACATCCGCCATACTCAAGGAAAGGAAATTGACCTTTCAGAAATTCCTCTTGATGACCAGGACGCTCTGGGAATTATTGCCTCAGGCGAAACGACTGGTATTTTCCAGTTGGAAAGTAGTGGTATGAGAAGATTAGCTAGAAAATTAAAACCAAACAAATTCTCTGATATTTCCGCTATGGTCGCTCTTTATCGGCCTGGCCCCATGCAATTCATTGATGAATTTATTGCCGGCAAACAAAATTTTCAACGGATTCGTTATCTTCATCCGGATTTAAAACCAATTTTAGCTGAAACTTATGGAATTGCTGTTTATCAAGAACAATGTTTGCAAATAGCCAATACCATCGCTGGGTACAGTTTGGGAGAGGCAGAAATTTTCCGTCGAGCTATTGGTAAAAAGAAAAAGGGAATGATGACAAGAGAAAGAAATAAATTTATTAAAAAAGCGATAGAAAAAGGTTATAAAAAGGAAATTGCTGAGAATACCTTCGGGCTAATTGAAAGATTTGCTGGTTATGGCTTTAATAAAGCCCATTCCACTTCTTATGCTATGATTGCCTATCAAACTGCCTATTTGAAGGCTCACTGGCCAGTTGAATTCATGGCGGCTTTGTTAACTGTTGAAGCTTTAGGAGCTTCCGGCCCAATCAGAGACGAAAAAGTTTCCATGGCCATCGAAGAATGTTCAAGAATGAGAATTAAGGTTTTACCACCGGATATTAATCAATCAAAAATTGGTTTTACCATTGAAGAAAACAAAGACTCTTTAGGCGGTAAAGCAATTTGTTTTGGCCTTTCCGCTATTAAGAATGTCGGTGAAGTGGCTATTAAATCCATTTTAGCCGCCAGAGAAGTCGGTGGTGATTTCAAGTCAATCCATGATTTCTGTCAGCGAGTTGATCAGCAAAAAGTTAACAAAAAAGTCTTGGAAAGTCTGATTCGTGTTGGCGCCATGGAAATGTTTGGCAAAAGAGCGGCCCTACTTTCTTCTTTAGAAAAGATTAGAAGTAAAGGTAGTCAATCTCAAAAACAAAAAGCTAGTGGCCAAGCTGGCCTTTTTGATGGCGATCCTGCCAATGATTTCTTTATCGAAGAAGCAATTCCTGAAATGGAGGAGTTTTCTCGTCAGGAATTACTTTCTTTAGAAAAAGAATTATTAGGTTTTTATCTAACTGACCATCCCTTAAACCAATTTTTACCGCTTTTATCTAACAAACGTTCATGTCGTATTAAGGACTTACTTGAGGAAAGTGAAAAGAAAAAAGATAAATTAGTCAGTTTAGGAGGGATGGTTACCAGTTCCCGTTTGGTTTTTACCAAGGCTAATGCCCAAGAAATGGCTTTTGTTAAAATTGAAGATGATAGTGGTAGTATTGAGGCGGTTGTTTTTCCTAAAGTTTACTCCAGAACCAAAGAATGCTGGGGCAAAAACCAAATTGTTTTAATCAAAGGTAGAATCCAGATTAGAGAAGATAGTCCTAATCTAGTTGTTGATGAAGCAAAGTTACTAGAAAAAGAACAAGGAGAAGAAACAAAAGAAAAAAAACCGATTGACTGGGATTTTGAGGTGACTCTTCCTTCCCAATTATCACCAAGAAAACTGGTTGAGATAAATAAACTCTTGAAACAGAATCAAGGCAAAAGTAAATTAGCTCTAGCCTTTGTTGACAATCTTGGCCAAATTAAAAGAATGATTCTCCCTTTTGGTGTTGACTATTCTAAAGAGCTACAAAAGGAAATCAAAAGGATTATTGAGGAATAAGCGTCTTTCTGATAAAATTGTCTCCATGGCAACACAAGCAAAATTCAAAGATACTCTTTTCAACGTTGGTGACAAGATTAATGTCTTCCAAAAAATTCAAGAAGGAGACAAAGTTCGCACCCAGCCTTTTGAAGGCATTGTTCTTTCTATCAGAGGTGAAGGAGAAAATAAGATGTTCACCGTTAGAAAAATAGCCACGGGCAACATTGGTGTCGAGAGAATTTGGCCCTTAGATTCGCCTTGGATTGAAAAAATAAAAGTTATCAAAAAAGGCAAAGTCCGCAGAGCCAAACTTCATTACCTCAGAAAAAAAGCCAGCAAGGTTAAATTTATTCAGAAATAATAATTATTCAATCTTCCTTTAGCTTCATAAATCTATCTTTAAAGAAAAGAATGGTGTTAAATAAAAAAGTTGATAAAGATGGAAATTGAAAAATTAATTGTCGGTCAATTACAAACCAATTGTTATTTAGTTTGGGACGAGGAAACTAAGAAAGGATTAATTATTGACCCTGGTGATGATGCCGAATACATTCTTAACCGCATAAAAGACTTGGAGATAAAGCCAGAGATGATTTTAGCCACTCATGGCCATTTTGACCATGTTCTTGGTGTTTTTGAGCTGAAAATGGCCTTAAAAATCCCTTTTCTAATTCATCAAGAAGACCTTTTTCTTTTAAAGCGAGCTGATAAAACCGCTGGTTACTTTAGAGGGATAAAGGATGGTTTTGTTCCTTCAGCTGATGGTTTTCTTAAGGAAAATGAAAAGATTTCTTTTGGTCAAAATTCCCAATTAAAAGTCATTGAAACCCCAGGCCACTCCCCTGGCGGAGTAGCTTTTTTTAGCAGGGGAGTTGTTTTTAGTGGCGATACCTTGTTCAAACAAGGTGTTGGCCGAACTGATTTCTCCTATTGCTCCCAGGCAGACCTTATAGATTCTATTAAAAATAAACTCTTTAAACTACCAGATAAGACAATTATTTACCCAGGTCATGGGGAAAAAACAACCATCGGCGAAGAAAAAAGAAATTATTAATCATTATTTAATGTTTATAATTCTTTTAAGCCGGAGGGTGCTATTTTTTATGGCAAAAAAGCCACTTTTATGTTAAAATTTTAACAATTGGGCCCGTAGCTCAGTGGTAGAGCACCTGCCTTTTAAGCAGGGTGTCGAAGGTTCGATCCCTTCCGGGCTCACCAAGGCCTCGTCGTCTAGCGGTTAGGACATCAGGTTTTCATCCTGAAGATCGGGGGTTCGAATCCCCCCGAGGTCACCAAGAACAATACTTCTTATGTTATACTCATCTTATGATTATCTTAGGGATTGATCCAGGGACAGCCATGACTGGCTTCGGTCTAATCCAATGTTTAAAAGGGGAGTTTAAACTTTTAGAAAAGGGAAGTATTAAAACTTCAAATAAAGATGATTCTTCTTACCGTTTAAATTTAATCTATGAAGAAGTTGTAATTTTAATGAAAAAACACAAACCAACAGTTTTGGCTATTGAAAGTCTCTTTTTTAACAATAATGCCAAGTCTGCTTCAGCTGTTGGCCAAGCCATCGGTGTCGTTAAACTAGCGGCCGCCAAAAATAAATTAAAGGTTTTTGAATATC
>Ga0307437_1002184_pt1 | contig 12366 bp, 5 predicted proteins | sample SalMarWE160390MG_FD_202146 | JGI IMG/M metagenome (GOLD analysis project Ga0307437, IMG submission 202146) | Salt marsh sediment microbial communities from the Plum Island Ecosystem LTER, Massachusetts, United States - WE1603-90 | ecosystem: Environmental > Aquatic > Marine > Intertidal zone >...
ATGCGCAGTCATAAGTCACTGGTCACTAGTCACTGGTCAAAAAAAACAATAAAAAGATACGTGTTATTCGTGCTATTTGTTGTTTCTCTTATTGTAAGCTATATCTTTAAAAGTAATAACAATTAAAATACTTTTTAGTCAATATTTATCTCATACAAATATCCCATGTATGGGGTAAACAAAAATAAAGATTTAATTTTTCTATTATAATACTCCGGCAATATTGCCGAAGGAAGTATAGGGATATTTTTACTCTTTTTGGTTTTCAAATCAAAGATTATCGCATCATTTCTCGCATTAGTTCCTGTTACAAATACAGCCTCTCCACCACTATTCCATAACGCATGTATACGGAAGGCATTACCGGGAAAATCCAATTCTTCATAATTGGATTTGTCTTTAGAGGGCTTATAAATTAAAATTTTATTTCTCATGGTAAGGACTATTATTTCTTTATTCCCATCGTTATCTAAATTTACAAACTTCATTTCCTTTGGTTCTTCTCCGTTATATGGCAGTATTTTTCGGAAATCTTGTTTTCCCGGAGAATATATTTCTAAATTATTTTTCTTTAGCATTACTACTTCCATATTGCCATCATAATCCAGGTCTCCGATATTTCCATCCGCCTCAAGCGTAAATTCTTTTATGCCAATCTTGTTAAGGTTGGAGAAATAATGGAAGAAGTATAACTTACCTTTACTATACCCTACCGGGTCCTTTTCGTAAAGATTAGAAGGAAAATATAAATTATCCATCGTGTAGCTATCTATGATTTTTCCCGTAAAGTTTATTATATAAACCTCTTTTTTGCTTGACACGAAAATATAGTCATTATTAGCAGAAATAGAATAAATAGGGTTAGAAGGAAGCCTCAAAGGAAAACCTTCTTTTATTCGTCCATTTTCTTGAACCCATAATAAATCATCCGTCCCATATATAAGTTTATTTGAAACTGCTGTACATAATCTCGGATATTCATGTACCTTCCATCTTTTTACTATTTTTTTCGAATGGAATTCATAGATTGAATCATTACCTACAAGATAAAACTGCTGATAAGAAGAAGGGGCTTTAATAACTCTGAATAGTTTACCGTTTATTGAAATTTTATTTTCAAAAAAGGGAGGTATAGAGAACAGAAAACTATCTTCCTCGTGAGGATAAATAACATAGCTACGGGAAGCAAGTTCTCTAATCTGTGAATTTGGATCATTTGTAAAATTTCTCAAAAAATTTTGGAAAGAAGTTAACTTAACTTTTTCTAAAGCATAAAAAACACTGTATCTAAATTTCTCATCAGAATCTCCAAGATAAGGGAAAAAATATTGGAAGAATGCTCTATCTGTAGAAATATAGTTGTAAAAGGGTGTTCTTTTATAAGGTGCCGCCTCTAACATATGTCTTTCAAAAGAAAAATACCGGAAAAGCCAATCGATTCCTTCTATTTTCCCTTCTTGCGTCAAAAATCTCGCGGAAATACATTTAGCTTCCTTTTCACTCTCAATATCGCACAAAATATTCAATAATTCGGGGTAAAGGGTTTCCCGTAAAGTTCCCCGACGAGTGTAATATGGAATCACCTTCAAAAAATTCACCCAATCGTTTTTCGAGTTTTCATCTGAAAGAATCTCTTTAATCTCAGTTACTGCCTCTTGCGTTTCCATATTGAATAGAACGTTTACTGCTATAAAATTCCTGCTTTTGATCTCCTTCTTTAAAAAGTTTATTGCTTTCTTATTTTTAATATTCGACAGCAGGCGAATGTACTCCTTCTTTTTTTTATCTGAAGCTCTCTCAAGGAAATCGAGCAAAGAAGGAAGAAGAATTTCTCCAAATTGCGGGTTTTTATCAAGCGTTGTATTTAAATGAACATATAAATAACTTCTATCTTCCTGCTCTATCGAATCTAAAAAACTCCGAATATAAGGAATTGCCTTTTCTTCAAAACTTGCTAACGAATCTAAAACTTTAAAACCTTTTTTCCATGAGTCTTTTCCACGAGTTGATTCTTCTGCTAAATTCCTGAATCTTACAGATAAATCCCGTGGTGTACTATTTGCACCCGAAATAAAAAACACAAAAGAACTAATTACCCAAAACATATAAAACTCCCTTCTTTTTTATTAATATAATTTTATTGCATTTTAGTACAGGCTGAAAACTAAGACTATGAATTTCATAGTATCCCCAGGACAATTCCCCATTTTTTAAATCATACGAAAAAATCTTACCCGAACTCATAACTACATAAAGAAAATCTTTACTTACTCTCAGATAGAATTTGAAATTTTCTTTTCCTAAGGTATTCTCTGGAAGTACTATTCTCCACTTTTCTTCTCCTTCAATGAGGCAAGAAACACAACCACTACTATCACCAAATAAAACTCTGTTACCAGCAACCTCTATATTAGAAACAATATCACTACCGGTTTCAAATTTCCATCTTATGTTTCCGGTCTTACCATCTATAGCAATCAGGGTGTCGAGTTTTGAATAAACAATACAATCTTTAAAAAAAATAGGCTTGATCTTATTATTATATAATCTCTTATTTTCCCATATCAGTTTATTATCTTCCGTAAAAACTTGTTGAGAATTTTTTGAAAACACATATAACATCGATTCACCACCTGTAAAAATCCTATTATTGATTGTATGAAGATTAATCCGGCCTACTTCATCCCACCTGTTCTCACTTAACTCAATAATTCTGATTAGGTTTTTACACAAAACAAACAAAATATTATCCTTTATAATTATATCTTCAGCATAGAATGGCATCTCGTACAAAATATCCCCATTATTAGAGTCAAACACTAATAAATTAAAACCCAACAGATAAACTCTATCGTTATGGTATTTCACTTCCTTAAAAATTTTTTCGTCTTTCAAGGGAACTTTCCATGAAAACTCTTCCTTGAAAAAATCAAATTTTATTAAATATCCATCCTCATCAAGAAAAAAAAGATTGTCTTCGGAAGCAGCAGGCGGTATTCTTAATTTTCTATTTAAGTTTTTATGTATTTTGACTTTTAAAGGCGGTTTAAGGTCACACTCTTTGAATTTATTTGATATTTTTTTTCTTATTACGCTCAAGAAAGGCTGCAAGGGATTTCGCCAGCTTTTCCTTTCCTGAACTATCTTTTCTTTCTTCACACATTCATAATCAAAATCAAAAAAAATCAATCCGTCCTTCCCTGCCAAGATATCTCCGTTATCATCAACATCAAAAAACACATTTTTACTCACTTTTTCATCAATAGGATAAACCTTTTCTTCTAAAAGTTCTAATCTATTTAAGTGAGGGCTCTTTTCGGATATTATCCATATATCGTTAAATACTCCCTCCCTAAGATTTAAGATATCTCCTAATTCCTTACCTAAAAGATTTTCCGCACTATCTTCTCTATAAGAATAAATCCCCGTAGATGTTCCAAGAAGAAAACCATTCCTTGAAAAAGCGCTTAGACAATTAATCTTTCCCGGAAGATAAGAACCCCAATTCTCCATCATTTTCTTACCTTTATCGCTAAAATTAAAGACATTGTCTTCCTCCGCGACCCAAAAACCTCTATCGGCTTTACTTATTCCAACAACTTTTCCTTCTAAAGAATTATCTCGTATCCAGCAATCATTAAAACTCGCCAACAAAAGCGTATCTTTACTCAAAAGAAAGTCTTTGTTATTCAATGCCAATTTCGACCAGTCTCTGGTTTGCAAAGGAAGTTCTAAAGTATCTACAATTTTATCTCCCATTATAAATATTTTCTCCTTACCAAGCGCGTATACAGAACCTTCTTTCGTGAAAGTCATATCGTAAATTTCTCCGAGAAAAAAAGACCGCCAGGTTTTTCCGTCGTAAACCGAAAGTCCCTTTGGAGTCGCAATAAACCATTTCTTATCTAAATAGCTTATACCATTAATTTTATCAGAAATAAGACCTTCTTCTGGGCGTACAATCTCAAACTTATTCAAATCACCCGAATATCTTAATAATTCCCCACCAAGGACCCAGTAATCCCCATTTTTATCTTGAAGAACTGCCTCGTTTCTATCAAACCATGACAGCTCTTCAAGTTTAATTTTTTTCATAAGAAGAGAATCCAAACCATACAAATTTATTTTCTTCCAATTAGTACCATCAAAATACTCAAAACCCAGGAAAGTAGGATAATAAGTGGAAATAAAATTAGAAGTATAAATAGTCCCTTTGAAATCTTCTATGAACCCTTCAGTTTTCCTCTCTTTTTCCCAGAATTTAAATTCGCCATTATTATAAGAAAAAACAAAATACTGATTTTTCCGCCTTACATTTCCCCAGACAATTCCTTTTGAAGAAGTGAAAAGTGAAAGCATATTTGCACTTTCAAAGATTTCTGGAGTAACTACTTTTAAAAGTTTTTTTCCATCCATTCTAAAAAGGCCCATATAATTACAAATAAAGACCTCATTATCCTCCGAAACTGCTATAGAGAGGTCTTGAGTAAGAAATCTTTCGGGGAAAGGAATAGGGTTAAAAGTTTTACCATCATAAATTAATATACCTCTGGTAAAGATGGCCCATATTTTACCTTCACGGTCCACTGCGGCATCTGCAATACCTCCCCATTGTTTATATTCGAAATCGATGTTTTCAATTTTCCCTTTTCGCAAAGTTCGTATATTATCATAATTTATAAGAAGAACTTTGCCGTAAGATAAACGTATCTTTTTACATTTAAAATCGTAAATTCTCCATTCTTCATCTTTCCAACTACATAATTTATCATTACCTCCACGAAACCAGATAAAACCTTCTTTCCCACACTTCATTTCCCTGATATCTTCAATAGGGATACCCTTTGAGGTATTCCTCACATTAAGAACCTGCTTTCTCGCATCCTTAATAATCCACTTTTCATTATACTTGTCTTCGGAACCTTTCAAACAGGCGGACAGTATAAAAATAGAAAGAAAAAATAAATTACATTTTAATCGCATATACTTTACCTTCAGCGATAATAAGTAAATCTTTATAGGTAACGAGCGGGGTAGACAGATGTTGGGATAGACTCCTTTTCCATATAACACTACCCGTATTAATATCATAAGCAAAAACACTATCTTTAAAAGAAGCCGCGTAAACAACATCGTCTTTAATAACGGGGTCTGCAAGAATCTTCGGCACGTTTAACCAGGGATATTCTTTATTCCATTTAAGGTACCCTGATTTACCATAACAGAAAAGACCCTTGTGAGGCGTACCAAAAACTACTCCATTTTCCGAAACAATAGGGCTGGTAAATATTCTAGAAGAAGGATTATACTTTTGTAGCAGATTTCCGTTACTCGCATCAATGGCAAGCACAAGAGTATCAGCATATAAATAAATAGTATCATTTACATAGCTTGGTTTAGAACGATTAGAAAGGGCTCCGTAAGAATGAGGATTTTCTCTTTTCCAGAGTAAATTGCCCTCAATAGAGTAGCATATCCAATCGTGACTGGTCAATATCCAGAGTCGGTCGTTTCTAACAATTAAATTATCTCCGCCTTTTTCGATTTCTTTAATTTTCTTAAGCCTTCTAGTATCGTAAACAATAAGGCTATTTCGAGTTAAAACGAATATCTCATTCTTATATAATTTCATATCGTTAGCTTCAATTGGAATTGTATTTAATAATTTACCTGAAGGAAATTCATAAACATAAAGATTTTTACTCGCCACATAAATCCTTTTATTATAAATTACAGGTGATATGTATCCGTATCCATCATCTACTTTCTTTGTCCACAAAACTTGCCTTTTTTCAAGGTCAATTAGAGATAAAAGTAAATTTTCACCGCAAAAAACAAGGTAATTTTCATATATAATCGGTTTCACTCTAACATTATACATTGATTTTATTTCCCATACAACGTCACCGGGTGATATATCCTTACGAGCAGAAACATGGGGTTTAACCTCAGTAGGTTTTGAGTCGCCGGTAGATGTTTCCTTAACGGAAGCAGGATAAGTTTTAAATTCAACAGGTTCTGATTCCGGAAAATCACTAACCTTATGAATTTTAGATATCAATTTTTTAAACCAGTTCCCTGAAGAGCCTAAACCCGGCTCTTCAGGATAATCAAACTTATAAAGACTAAGTATCCCACCAAAATTATTTCCAGCAAGAACATTTCCACTCGGGTCAACACCGAAACATTCCGGATGCGAAATTTCAACCTTAGACTTTTGAGAAATTCTTGAAATAACACCGCTATTTATATTTAAATGGCGCAGATCATCATTATGTACTGTAAACCAGACATCATCACAAATCCCATTCTCAACCTGTGTCACTTCATCCTCCGGAATAAAATCTCCTAAAAGGTCTTTAAATTTTCCAGATTTGAACAGAAGAAGTCCTCCATCAGTACCAACAATAAGCTGACCTCTCCCCCCTTTAGCAAAATCTGTGATTTTGCTGCCCGGGAATTCGCCAGGTATAGAAAATTTCTTTATAACTCTCTCTTTTTTAAATTCATAAATATTTCTCTCTCCACCAATCCAGAAAATATCATCTTCCCGGGAAAAGGTATTCAATTCAACATCAAAACCAGCCTCTTCCCCGAAACAGACCCAGAAACCCTCATTATATAGATAGAGGTCGAAGCGTGTAAGAAGCCAGATATTTCCTTCTTCATCTATTTCTATCTCACGGAAATTTCCGGAAGCATAAGTTATTTTTGTTTTTCTAAGAGGAGGCAGATCCGTTATCTTTTCTAATTCACCTCCTGAATATTTAAGAATACTTGATTTAGAGAGAAGGTAAATTTCCCCTTTCGTGTCTTTTTGTATATCTATTATATACTCAGCAGTGGGGTATCCCTTCCACTCGTTACCGTCAAAAATTGTAAGACCATTTTCTGTCCCAATAAACCATTTACCGTTAATGTAACGAATTACTGAAATGTCATTAGAAAGAAGCCCTGTGGGGACAATCTTTTCAACATTACCCGCATCAATATCTATTCTATAGAAATGTTTGCCTATAACCTGAAAGAAAATATTTCCATTTTTATCCACAGTCATATCGTCAAAGTTGGAAAACGAATCAAAGCCTGATATATCTACTTCCTTCCATTCTTTACCATCGAAACTCGCAATTCCGTAATGCGTATAATCCTTTTTAATAATTGCCCACTTTTTGCCTTTTATATCTTCACACATTTTTTCAATATTGACTTTATATTCGCATGGTAAAAACGCTTTATTCCTGCTAGACGAAACAAAATATTTGGATTTTTCTGAAGTCCTATTATACTTTTTATTGCCTTCTTTTAACCAAACATCTCCCTTCCTACCCACATATAGTATTTCTAATTCATTACTCTTTAGTTCTATAGGAAGATCCTCTTTAGATAAAGTCTCTCCGTCCCAAAGAAACAGCCCTTTGTTATCGAACCCCTCTGTCACCCAAACGAGAATCCTGCTGTCGTCAAATGGTGCTATATCTTTTATAAATCCCTGAACTTTTTTTGATTTCCATGAATTACCCATCTGGAGGTAAAGATTATCACCTCCAAGAAAAAACCGTTTTTTTTCTGAGTTATACTCAACAATTCCTCTTACAAAATCCTGCTTGTTAGGCAATTCAATCTGGGAATAATTTCCTTTTTCTAAAATATAGAATTTTCCTTTAGTGCCGGCAAACAATCTATTTCTTATTGTTTTCAGATACCAGATATCTTTTAAATTGTATTTTTTAAATTTTTTGCCATCATAGCTACATAAAATTCTCCTGGTAGAAAACCATAAGTTATTTTGAGGACCTCGTTCTATTTGCAATGGTCTATCGGATGGGAAAGTTTTAGAAATTTTTTCCGTTGTATAAAATTCTTCTTCGGCAACTTTAATAGCAAACTGTTTAGAAGGTTTAAAACCTACCTGAAACTCAAGAAAAAGAATATAGCCCAAAACAACAATTATTAGACTGAGAAAAATAACGATAAAGCTTTTTTTCATTTGTTAAAAAGTACCCAAACAAACATCTTTGTCAAGTATTTAGCAAGTTTTCATAATATGCACAGAAAGTAAGTTAGGAAAAAAGCCTATATTTTCAGTATATTTCTGTCCCTTCTATTTTCTCTAAGCAGTTCGTTTCATTTTACCTGAACCGTGGGTCTTAATCTTACGGATTTAGTTTGAATCTTAACGCTTCCGGTTTTCAAACTTGGAGATGTTGCGATTAAGGATATATCTCCCGCTTTCTTCTCCGATTGTACAATAATTTGAGCCAGGCCATTAAAAACTTTACGTTTCCATTGCTCTGGGGGATAGACTACCTGGAGGAGACCGGGATCGGTGTTCGGCTCGTCCCATTGATGACTTTTTCTGAATCTCTTTCCGGTTACGGCATATTCATTCCTTCCCGGTTTAATTATATCATGTTTCAGACGATAAGATTGACCCGGAGCATCCCTTTTTACATTTTTAGCAATCAAGTGACCATTCACGAAAATTGTTTGATTTTCTACAATACTTTTGGTAAAGAGATTTATTTCAGTTTCATTTGTAAACTCAGGAAGTAAAAAAGTACCTCTTACGACGATTAATGAATCTGTATACACTCTCCAATCTTCACTTTGAGTTGTGAATGCCGCTTTCCAATCCGAATCGTTAAACCCCAGTGCTGTTTCGGGACGATTCTTCAGATTATTAACTGCCAGTTCTTTTAGATTTTCGATTTTTGAGGTTTTTATCATCGCAAGGAAACGGTCGTCTTCATGACTTGCGGAATTACCGTTTCCCACACCGATAATCTTCCCTGCTCCCTTAATAGTAAACGATATTTCATTACCTGCTGTTGGCACAACTCTTCCTTTCTCATCTTCAAGTTGAACGGTTATAACAGATACATCTTCCCCGTCTGCTTTTATAGTTAATCGATCGGGTATTAATTTAATAACAGATGGCTTGCCGGTCGTTTCAAGTTTTTGAGTTATTACTTCTTTTCCATTTTTATAGCCCCGGGCTAAAAGCACTCCCGGCTGGTAACCTACATCCCATTCTATGTGAGAAAGTTTTTCCATCGGCTTTCTGCCGAGACTTCTATCATTTAGAAAAAGTTCTACTTCATCACAATTGCTGTATGCCCAGATATTTACTTTATCAGATTCTTTTACATCCCAATTCCAGTGCGGAAAGATATGAAGCACTGGCTCGTCCGTCCAAACGGATTGAAGATAATAAAATACGTCCTTGGGAAACCCGCATAAATCAAGAATTCCGTACCGGGAACTTACGGCAGGCCACTCCAGGGGCCTCGACTCGCCGCGGTAATCGAACCCAGTCCAGAAAAACAGTCCCGCGAGAAACTTTCTTGAATTATAATATTTAATTCCGCGTTCAATGCTTGCTTCCTCCGATGTACGGTCCATCTGAGCCATGTGCCCGTTTTCATAGTCATCTTCGTAGATGCCTCGAGTTCCCGCCCCGGTCGTTTCTTCGGTTCCCATACCGGGTTTGTCGGGGAATTCTTTGTGGAACTCATCTATATCTCCTTGTACAAGATAATTGAATCCCATTACTTCTATTGGTACTGAAACGCCCTGTCCCCAACCGCCGGAACTTGCTACAGTAATGGGGCGGGTGCTGTCCAGACGGCGCGCGAAATCCTGCATGGTTGAGGTAATTCGTTCTCCTTTAATATTCCCTTCAATTGCCCACTCCTCGTTCCCCAATGACCACGCAATAACACAGGGATGATTTCGGTCTCTCAGTATTAATCGCATCATCTGCTCGAAATGTTCCGGAGAAGAACCCATTAACCGGTTTTCATCCAGTACAAGCATACCCAGCTTATCACAGGCGTCGAGCAGTTCGGGAGTCGGGGGGTTATGCGAACAGCGGTAAGCGTTGGCTCCCATTTCTTTTAATCTGGCAATGCGAAACTCCTGCAGCGCGTTTGGTATTGCTGTACCTACTCCCGCGTGATCTTGATGGTTATTCGTTCCTTTCAACAAAACATGCTCCCCATTTAAAAAGAAACCCTCATCCGGGTCAAAACGAATAGAACGTATACCAAAAGTGGTTACACAATTATCCACCACCACGCCTTTTGAGCGTACGGAAGTATGGAGTTTATATAAATAAGGAGAACTGACTGACCAGAGTTTCGGATTCTTAACTTTTATTTTAAAAGTATATTCTTTTGTACGGACAGTTTTTAAAGAAACTCCTTTTATTTCTTCCTTCGCAACAATTTTTCCCGAAGAATCCTTTACGGTCTGAATAATATCAAAATCGGCATCTTTTTGGGTTTCATTATTAATACTTGTTCTTGCCGTAATTATAGCTAAATCACCTTTGATTTCAGAAGTGACGAATGTCCCATACTGAGCCACATGAATCGGAGATGTTTTGGTAAGCCAAACATGACGATAAATCCCGGCGCCCTCATAAAACCAGCCTTCTTCCATAGTCGCGTCTACCCGTACAGCAATAACATTATCTCCTCCGTAATTTAAGTAATCCGTAATATCGTATTGGAAACTGCTGTAACCGCTGTGTTCTTCACCGATGTAAAATCCATTAATCCAGAGCATTGAGTTACGATGGACACCGTCAAATTCTATTGATATTCGCCGTCCCAGGTCTGACTCCGGAATAAAAAATTTCCTTCTATACCAGCCCACACTGTTACCCGGAAAGTTACTACCGATTGCTTTATAACCGTGACTATAGCCGGCTGTACTTTTGAAAGGCACCTCGAGCGCCCAATCATGCGGCAGGTCGATTATCCGCCACGCCCGGTCATCAAAACTGGACGCGGCAGGGCCGTCTCCATAACCGGTTTTCGCAAAAAAAGAAAAATATCCTGTACCATGGTCAAAATCCTTTTCCACCTTAAAAGCATGTCCCAAAGCGAACCTCCATCCAAAATCCATTAAAAGATGCTCCCTGCTTTTACTTTCTACCTTAGATGGATTTTCCAGACAAAAAGAATATATAGGTATCAAAACTATAAATAAAATCCAAACTATTTTTTTCATTTATTCTCCTCCTCTGTTTTAGTTAAATGGTCAAATTAAAAAATTGCCAAATAGTACTCCCAACCACCCACTTATATTTCTTAATATTTTATGAAGTTCTACATTAATTGTCAACTACTATTCTCCTTTTTATCCGCGTCCCAATCGTAGATTCTTCGAATCGGTCTACCGTCCTCGGTCTCCGGTCCTTATCTTTAACAGACCAACGGACTAACCGACCCACAGACCAACAGTTTAAATCCTCCGTGTTCTCCGCGGCTCCGTGTGAAAAATTAGGTATTAGGTCTTCGGTTTTAGGTTTTAGAAAAAAACAAATAAAAAATCCTTTTAAAATCTGCGTTCATCTGCGTCCCTATACTATTTATCAAAAGGATTTTCTTTGCGGAAATCCGGTAAAAATATATCTCCGGAATCATATTCCTGCGTCCAACCGTTTTCCAGTCCAAGTTCCATTCTTTTTGCTTCAACGCACTTTATTTCATCGGTAGTAAGCCGTCGGTTTATTTCGGGAAACTTACCAGCACAATAAACAGGATTATACTGGCTCATCAGACTTAAATGAATATCTTTGTCAATCATAGCAATCCTTTCCAGAACAGCAAAACTGTTATCGAGATAACCGGGAAGGATCAAATGCCGGATAATCAATCCCTTTTGGGCAATACCATTCTTAATTTGCAATTTTCCGACCTGACGAAACATTTCTTTAATTGCTTTATAAGCCAGCTGGCTGTATTCAGGAGCATTTGAATACCTTAATGCTAATCTATCATCAGCATATTTAAAATCCGGCAGATAAATCTCCACAAGTCCGTTCATTTCTCTGATGATAGGTAAAGTTTCATAGGCATTGGAATTCCAGACGAGCGGGATTGTTAAACCTAACTCGCGGGCGAGGATAATTCCCTCTCTCAAAGAACGCCACCAGGGCGTGGGAGTAACCAGATCGATATTAACCGCTCCTTTGCCCTGTAACTCAAGCATGATATTTGCCAGCTCCCGAATGGAATATTCTTTTCCGAGTTTTTCTTGAGAAATTTGATAATTCTGACAGAAAACACAACGGAGATTGCAGCCGGAAAAGAAAATGGTTCCCGCACCACGCCGCCTTTTCCCGGAAAGCGAAGAGGAAGAACTGCCAACCAACGGCGGTTCTTCTCCAAAGTGTTTTCCATACCATGCAATTTTTATTTTCCGATTCTTCATATTTTAAACTACATTATAATATAACTGTAAGAAAAAACAAACCACAAAACCCACAAAAACTCCGCGTTTCGACTTTTGAGTTTCGGATTTCGTGTTGAATATTTTATCAATGCTCCCCAAACTCGAAGCTAAAGTTAATAT
>Ga0307437_1002187_pt1 | contig 12364 bp, 12 predicted proteins | sample SalMarWE160390MG_FD_202146 | JGI IMG/M metagenome (GOLD analysis project Ga0307437, IMG submission 202146) | Salt marsh sediment microbial communities from the Plum Island Ecosystem LTER, Massachusetts, United States - WE1603-90 | ecosystem: Environmental > Aquatic > Marine > Intertidal zone >...
AGACAGTAGCACGGGAACGCGAGTGTACACTAATTCTTTTCTCCGTTTCTTCACCTCCTTCTTCACTACAAACCTGCGGATCGTGCCAGAAGAATCTCACGCTTTCGTCTTCCACTTTCATAGGCGAGTATAGCATAGAAGCGTGCCTGTGCGCTTTCAGTTTGATTGCAAAAACATTCAAACACCACGGGGCACTCCCGGCTCTTCTTCGTCTGAGGGTCTCTTTTCGCCTGCCCCTTCCACCTGCGTCCGCCCCCGGTACAGCGCCAGCAGGTGTCGCACGGCCTTGTGGCACACGAAGACGAAGAGCACAAACGTGGCCAGGAACCACAGCGCCGGGAACAGCACGCTGGTGACGGCTACTATCAACACCAACAGCGCCAGCACGGCAGTGAAGCCAGGGTTGGCGGTGAGGAGCGCGGTTGCGTTGCGCAAGGCCCCTCCCGGCAGCCGCTGATCTTCCTGCTCCAGCAGCAGTGCCAGAGGATACAGTTGAAGAATCAGCCACAGGAACGCTACCGCCACCCAAAGCGCACGCAGCCAGGGGCTCAAGGCGGGACTGATCTCGATTGGCGCGTTGCCCGGTGTGTAGAAGTGGACGTTGGTGAACAAGGTGATGGCCGCCAGAATGTTGAGCAACGCCAACCCCCACGCCCTTTTTTGCCACCCGGAAGCGCCAACCGGTTCTTCCGATAGACCCTTCTGAATACCCAGAAGTGTCCCCTGTATTTCTCCCTTCAGGTCTTCCATTTCGTGTTCGAGTGTCTTTACTCTGTGTTCCAGTTCCACGAGAATCTCTCCTTGGTTAGCAGTCAGCAGTTAGCAGTTAGCGACTGTCGGCCAACGGTGATGCCTTCTCCACAGTTGTAGGCCGGAATGACATTCCGGCCAGTTGACGGATTACAAATCCGCCCTACAACTCGCGAGGCATTTCACGCTTTCATAGGCGAGTATAGCACGAGGAGCGTGCCTGTACGTTTTCAGTTTGATTGCAAGAACGTTCAGGGAGACGATTAAAGATGCAGGAGAAAAGATGCAGGAGAAGTAGAGGCTACTGTCAGGCGAGGGATAAAAAGTAACCGCGTCCGCGTACCGTGCGGATCAGACGAGGTTCGTCAGGGGTGGTTTCAATCTTGCGCCGCAGACGATGAATGCAGGGGCGTACCATGCTTTGGGCTGTCCATTTATCCAGATCATACCCCATCGCGGCGCGAGCCAACTGGCTGCAGGAGAGCACCTGGTTAGGATGCTCTATCAGGGCAACCAGGATGGCTGCTTCGCCCTCTGTCAGTTCAACCGTGCGCACTGGAGCCCCTTTCATCACAGCCAGCCGCTTCTGGCGGTCCAGCGTCAGAGGCCCAGCGTGCAGAAAACGCTCCAGGGACACCGGCGGAGGGCCTGGGGACGTCGGGGGGGGAGATGCGGGGGCGACCGGCCTGTCTGTCTGGCGCAATGTATCCAGCGCCTGGCCTACCACATCCAGCAGGTGCTGGCGGCGCAACTGCTCAGCGCGCTCTCGCAAGGCGTGGGAGATGACGGCGGAGAGGCTTTCTATGTTGATCGGCTTGAGCAGATAGTCTACGGCATCTGACTTTACAGCGGCGATGGCGCTCTCCAGTGTGGCGTGAGCGGTCAGCACGACGATCAACAAATCGGGGCGTATCTGCCGGGCGCGTTGCATCGCCTCGACCCCATCCATCCCCGGCATGCGCATATCCAGTACCATGAGGTCGTAAGGCTCACTCTCCAGCAAACTCAGCGCCTCGTGGCCGGAACCGGCTTCTTCGACGTGATACCCCATCAGGCTGAGGAGGTCTCGCAGGCCGGCACGCGTGTTGGGGTCGTCATCTACAACTAGCAGCCTCGCTCCTGGATCAGCCCCCGGAGGGCCGGGATTTTCTGTCATATCGTCTGTTCCCCGGTGGACTGAAGCATGCCATCAACCAACACTCTTATGAGTTGAGAACCCGTTACGGTGCAGTTAGCAAAACCGCCCTACTATCTCCGCTAACGGCTAGTGGAATGTGTTCACACTGCCAGGGCTTCGTGTATGCGGTTGGCAATGTCGCCTATGGCGCGGGAGAAGTCCGAACCAGGGTCAGTCAGATAAAGGGGTTGCCCTTCGTTCAGGGCACGGATCACCCGATCGCTCCCGTCCGGCACGCACCCCCTGAGCACGGTTCCCAGACGTGATTCAATCTGCTTGCGCGGGACGCCTCCGGGCATACCGTGCCGGTTCAGGAGAAGCCAGAAATCGCAATTCATCGCCCTGACGGTCTCCATGGCGTGAGCGGCCTGCTCGACGGATATGAGTTCAGGCGTCAGCACGCATAGGCTGAGCCCTTCACCTTTTTCGGTCAGGAGCGGGTCTTCCCAGGAGAGAAAGGGGCCACCATCCACGAGTACGTAATCAGCTTTGGCCAGGGCCATTTCCAATATATTGTCCAGGGCCTCCCGGTTCATTTGCCTGGCAAAGGCTGGGTCTGATACTCCGAGGAGAACCCACACGCCTGGCAAGTACTCCTTCAGTGCGGTGGTGAACACCTGCTCGTCCAGGTCATTGACAAATGGGAGAAGGATTTCCAGCACACGCTTCTTCGGCAGGCCCAGAAAGAGCGCGACGTTTCCAAGGGGGCGCTGCCAGTCCACCAGCAGGACGCTCTTCTGCGAGACATTGTGTAGGGCCAGAGCCAGATTGACTGTCAGCGTGGTGGTGCCCACGCCGGCTTTGCTGCCGAACACGGTGACCAACTGGCCCAGGCCCAGGGCTTCTGGCCGCAGGCGGACCTTGACGCGAGCCACCAACTCACCTATTTTCACCGGCTTGGTGATGTAGTCGTCCCCTCCTATGCGTAGACCCTTTACCTTCGCCTCCATCTTGTCCAGAGAGGAGAGGAAAATGATGGGAATGTGGCGGCCTTCTGGCGAGCGGCGAATGCGCCTGGTGGCCTCAAAGCCGTCTATGCCCGGCATCATCACGTCCATCAACACCAGGTCTGGTGCCTGCGCTTGAACTTTCCGCACGCCCTCCTCACCCGTCGCCGCCGTAATGACCTCATATCCTGCCCGGCTCAGGCTTAGTTCCACCAAGCGCAACACTGCTTGATCGTCGTCCACCACTAAAATCCTGCGTCTGGCCACAGTAGTCACTCCCTCAGGTATTGGTGTATCTTCTTGATATTTTGGGGCCAAGCCGCACCGATGATTGAAATCATCGGCTGATACGGCGAAGTGCGTTAAAAACGCACTGGAGAACCATATCTTAACCTGTTTTTAACAGGTTTTGGATGTCAGCGGTCCGTTTCAACGCTCCGCGTGGCGGCAGTGAGGCTATCAAACTGGTTCTCCCTCAACAAATATATACGCCCTATGCTGGTAGGATAAGATAAAGGCACTGGTTGTGGCGAGGCCAACCTCCACCAGGCCGAGATAACGACCCGCGGTGGGAAGTATAGCACGTGGGTAGGGGGTTGTCAAACTTTCGTTCAACCGCTGACGGCTGTCCGACTTGACAAACGATTGCTACCAGGCTACAATATAAATGGCTGCTGAAAAATGGGCAGTGACAATGACCGTCATCGTTGACGGTACTGTTGCGGTCGTGTGGCGCACGCACGCTAATTGACGCATTATCAGAGAGGAGAGAAACGATGAAAAAGCAGTTCGCAACGTCACTGTGCCGCTGGATTGGCCTAACCGTGCTGGTGGCTACGCTGTTCTCCGTACCCGCCGGTTACGGGTTGGCCCAGGATCCAACGGCCACACCCACGTCCCCTACCTCGCCGCTGCTCACTCCCACGCCCGGTCCCACCCTGACACCTACTCCCACACACACGCCCGGCCCCACCCTGACACCTACTCCCACACACACGCCCGGTCCCACCCTGACACCTACTCCCACACACACGCCCGGCCCTACGTCGACGCCCCCAGGACCTCCACCGTGGGGTATCCTCGGCTACCACACCGTGCAGCCAGGGGAAACGCTCTACTGCATCGGGCGGGCCTACGGGGTGGACCCCTACGCCATCGCCACACAGAATGGGATTCTCAACCCCAACGTCATTCACGCCGGGCTGGTCCTGGCGATCCCCAACGCGCCGCGTGTATTGCCGCCTGGCCAGGTCTGCCCGCGCCAGTTCGATGGCGGCACACCGACGCCCCCCGGCTGCCGTTGGTATCACACCGTCGTCTGGGGCGAGAACCTGTACCGCATCTCGTTGCGCTATGGGGTCAGTATGTGGGCCATCGCCGAGGTTAACCACATCCTCAACCTGAACTACATCCGCGCCGGACAGGTGTTCTGCATCCCATAGCGGGGTGAGACGGCGTGACACTTCCAGGCCTCAGATAGATGAAGGCTGGGGCCTGGATTGTTTTCTTACATTCTGCCCCTTGCATCCTGCTTCTTGCATCCTCTCGACTGTGTGCTACAATTCCGCCTATGCGGAGCCTGCTGTGTGCTTTCATTCCCGTCGCTTTCATCGTCTGCCTCGTGCTGGTGCCCCTTCCGACCGTCGCCCAGGGGCCCGCCCCGGTCGTCACCTGGCAGGTTCTGGTGAACCAGGCTCGTCTCGACGAGGGGCTGGCCTCCTATGGCTTCTCCACCTTGCTGACCGCCGCAGCGCAGCGTCACGCCGATGACCTGGCAGCCCACCAGATTTGGTCCCACACCGGCTCCGACGGCTCCACGCCGCAGCAGCGCATCGCGGAGGCCGGCTACGCCGCCTGGACCTGGAATAGCGGAGAACTGGTCGCGAGCGAGAACTTCTGGACCGGCCACGGCACGATCGAGGACGCGATAGCCTTCTTCCTGGAGGATCCGCCCCATCGCGGCAACATTCTCAGCACCGTCTACCGGGAGATCGGTATTGGCGTCGCTGCTGACGACGCCGGCCGCAATTACTACGTACTCGACTTCAGCGCACGCCCCAACGTGCTGCCTATCTTCGTCAACGAGGGTGCTACCAGCACCGATAACCCACAGATAGCGATCCGATTGACCAACGAGGAGGCCCGACCAGGAGGGGAGGGGGCAATCTTCATGGGCCAGGCGATTGAGATCCGCATCAGCAACGAACCGGAGTTCGACGACCTGCCGTGGCAACCCTGGGAGCCATTCGTACCCTGGACTTTGCCGGGCACCATGGGCGAACATACCGTCTACGTCCAGTTTCGCGACGCGGCTGGCCGTACTGCCGCTTCGGCTGACGCTATCTTCCTCGGTGAGGAAGTATCCATCACACCGACGCCCGTCCCACCCAGCCCCACCCTCGAGCCCGCCGCTACACCTTTGTCTCCCCCCCTCGCGGGGGGGGCTGGGGAGGGTACCCCCGAGCCTACTGCCACGCTTGCTCCTACCGCTGCCCCTACACCAGAACTGCCCCCAGTCATAGAGCCGTCTCCTACTCCCCACGCCCCTCGCCTTACGCCTTTCCCTACCTGGACGCCTCTTCCACCAGCGATGCCCCAGGAAGCCAGCAGCCCCGGCCCGCCCCTGGCCTTGCTCGCAGCGCTGCAAGGATTGGCCCTCATCCTCGGTATTTACCTTGCTCTGAACCGTGGGCGAGGGGCGGGGTGACCCTGCCCCTACCGTGGGCACCCTGTGGGATTATGAGCAATCCCGGGTTCATCGGCATCTTCGACTCCGGCGTGGGGGGGCTGAGCGTGTGGCGTGAGGTTACCCGCCAACTCCCTCGCGAAGATGTGCTCTACCTGGCTGACCAGGCCCACGTGCCCTACGGACACCGCTCGTTAGCCAAAGTGCGTGAGTTCTCCGAGGGCATCACGCGCTTTCTGCTGGGACAGGGCGCGAAGGTCATCGTCGTCGCTTGCAACACCGCCTCCGCGGCTGCGCTGCATTACCTGCGGCGCGCCTTCCCCAGCGTCCCCTTCGTGGGGATGGAGCCGGCCGTCAAGCCCGCCATCGAACGGACACGCAGCGGCGTCGTGGGAGTAATCGCCACCCAGGCTACTTTTCAGGGGGAACTCTTCGCCAGCCTGGTGGAGCGGTGCGCGGGCGATGTGCGAGTGCTCACCCAGGTCTGTCCGGGGCTGGTGGAGGCGGTGGAGGCCGGCGCGTTGGACACCCTCGCGACCGAGGCGTTGCTGCGGGAGTGCCTGGTGCCGCTGGTCGAGGCCGGGGTGGATCAACTGGTGCTTGGCTGCACTCACTATCCCTTCCTCCGGCCGGCCATCGAGCGGGTGGTGGGGGCGAGCATCACGGTGATTGACCCTGCCCCGGCGGTCGCCCGCCAGACCGGGCGCGTGTTGGCCCGACGGGGGTCAAAGGCCGGCCCTTCGACAGGCTCAGGGCACGGCCGGGGCCGCGTGGGTCATCACGTATTCTACACCAGCGGGAACGTGGCGACCTTCACCACGATGATCGAGCGGTTGCTCTTTCCCATTGGGGGAGGCGTAGAAGTGCGGGCAGTTCGCTGGCGGGAAGGGCGGCTGGAGACGGGTACGTGAAACGCCTGCGGTGGCAATGCCTTCTTCCAGTTTCCACGTGCGTTTGTGCACTACTCATACTTCAGTGCGGCGATGGGGCTGAGGGACGCCGCCCGCACCGCTGGGTAGACCCCTGAGACCACGCCCACCAGTGCGGAGAACAGGAGCGCGAAAATGGGCAGCCACAAGGGCGTGTGGATCAGAGATATGTGCACGTCCGAGGCGGCTGCCCCGCTCTGCTGCACCGCCTGCGCCGCCAGGTAGGTGCCGGCGATGAGGTCTATCAACTTCCCCAGGACCACTCCCAGGAGCACTCCTCCAATCCCGCCCAGCAGCCCGATGCTCCCCGCCTCGCCCAGGAAGATGGACATCACGTCCCGGTTGGTCGCCCCAACCGCCTTCATCAGCCCGATCTCCCGCGTGCGCTCGTAGATCGCCATCGTCATCGTGTTGGCGATGCCGAAGGCGGCCACGATGAGCGCGATGGCCCCGATGCCGCCGAAGATGCCCTGGATGACCAGGAAGAAGACGTTCATCTGCTGCATCATGCTGCGTGCTGACCAGGCGACAAACCCCCGGCTGGTGATCTCCCGCTCCACGCTCAACGCCCATTCGGGATCGGCGATCTTGACCAGTACCTGGCTGTATCCCTCGCGGCCCGGGTTAGGGCGATGGCCGGCGAACCAACCGTTCAACTCCAGCACATCGTTCAACGCCAGGTAGAGCGTGTAGTCGTCCTGCCCGCCCGATTCCTCCAGCACGCCCGTCACCCGCAACCGCACGGCGCGCTCCACCGGGCGGCCGTCATCTCCCATCTTGCTGAGGACCAATTGCAGCCCCTGCCCCTGCAGGTCGGGGGGCTCTTTCACCTGACGCTGTGCCTGTGGGTCGAAGAGACCCTCAGACACACGCGCCCCGGCCAGCGCCTGCCAGCGCCCCAGCCGGTCCGTCCCGCTCGCCAGCGCGAAGTCCAGGTGCTCCACCTGCGCCGGGTCAATGCCCACGATCTGCGCCCCACCCAGCAGCCGGTTCAGGCGGAGCGTGCCCCCGCCCATCAGGGACTCGCGAGGCGTGACGGCCACCACGCCGGGCAGGTCACGGAACTCGTCCAGCGTGCGGTCGTTCAACACTGCCTCCTCGCCGGCGCGGCCCGAGGGTGACCCGCCGAGGGTCCTGACGAACGCGCCGGAGAGGACGGTGATCTCAGTCAGTTCGCCGATGGAGCCCAGGCCTTCGGCGGCGCTGCGCTGAAGGCCGGCCGCCAGCGAGACCAGGACGATCACCGCCGCTGTGCCGATGACCACGCCGATGGCCGTCATCGCCACGCGGGCCTTCATCCGGCCCAGGTTACTGATCACCAGGTGAAGTAGATCCCTGAAACTCAATGCTCAACTCCCCAGCCCCAGCAGCCCCCGCAGGAAGCGCAGCACTTTCTCCCAGAAGCCTTCCTCTTGTTCCTGAGGTACCTGTTCGGCCCCCGGCGGAGGTTCCAGCGGCTTCTCAACCTCCACCGTCAGTGTCTGCGTCACCACCTGCGGCTGCTCGAAGTCGTCCAGGTAGTGGACGATCACCACAACTTTGGCTATCCCACCTTCCTGAGCGACCGCCGTCGCCTCCAGCGACCCCGAGGTGCCCCCGTCCAGCGGCCCCAGGTAGAGCGAGCCTGCGCTGATCTCCAACTGCGCACTGGTGACCTCCAATGTGCTGACGTTGACCAGCGTGCGCCCGATGTTGGTCACCTCGACCGGGAGTTCAAAGGGGACGCCGACGACGGCCACCTCCACGGGGCGGTAGAAGCCAATCTGGAGATGGGGTCGCCGGCGCACCAGCAGGCTGATCAGTTGGCTGTCAGTGTGGCGGGTGCCGCGGGCGTCGTCGAAGGCCAGCGCCACCGGCAGGCTGTAGGCTCCAGGGTTCGCCGACCCGTCTACAACCAGTCGCTGCACTACCTCGACCGTGGCCCCGGCTGCCAGGCGCGGCACGAACTTGACGTTGCCGGAGGCGAGGGGGGCGAAAGGCCCCATGCCGCTCCCTTCCTCGCCGCCTAAGGTCAGCGTCAGTCGTTGCGCCTCCCCGCCGCCGACGTTGCTCACCTCCAGCGCCAGCGTGAAGGTGTCGCCCGGGGCCAGCGGATCGGGCGTGGTGCGGTATCCGGCGAGGAGCAACTGCGGGCGGTCCGCCAGCGCGGTGCTGACCTCCAGCCCGACGCTCTGGCGGTCGGCGTAGGAGCCGCCCGTGTAGTCGCCGTACTCCAACGAGATCTCCAGCCCCAGGCGGCCAGCCTGGGTCACTTCCCCCAGCACGAGCGGCAGCGTCACCATCACCGTCCGGTTGATGCCCACTGGCTGCACCGCGACGACGTTGCTCCCGCCGGCCGGCACGGCCAGGTCAGCCGAAGCCGCGCCGACTACCACGCGAGTCGCCGTGCGGTCGCCCCGGTTGGCCAGGCGCAGCGTCAGGCTGAATGTGTCGCCGGGTCTCAGGACGGCGGGCTCAGCCTGCGCGGCCTCGATGACCAACTGCGGTCGCCCGTGCCCGACGCCGATGATCTCGACGGCGAGGGTCTCCGGGTACTCGTAGTGGTTGCCCTCATAATCATTAGCGCTGAGGCTGACCTGGAGGTTGTAACTGCCGGACGCCAGGCCGCTGGGAACGCGCATCACCTGCGTGACGACGGCGGTGTGATTGATGTGCAGTTGCCCCAGCAGATGGCCCGTCTCGCCCACCGGCAGGAAGGTGCCGCCGGGGAAGGTGAGCATCGTGTTCTCTCCGGCCCGGCTGCCGGTGTTGTAGACCTCGATGGTGACGACGAACTCACGCCCCACGACGATGCGGCTGGGCTCGACGCGGTAGTTGCGGATGGCGAGGATGGGACGACCGGGCAGCGGCGTGGGCCTGGGGGTGGGGATAGGAGTGGGACCGGGCGCGGGGGTGGCAGCGACGATGGTCAGCGCCTCCGGCAGGGTCGCCGAGATGCTGGCATCGCCCACCTGCAAGTCGTAGGTGCCCGCGGGGACGCCGGGGGGCACTACTGCCATCAGCGCCTTGCTGTTGACGTAGGTGGTTTCCAGCAGGCCGAAGCCGACCAGCCGGGCGACGGTGGCGGTGGTGAAGCCACTGCCGTAGATGCTCAGTGTGCCGCCGGTCTCGCTGGTCAGCGTGTCGGGCTCGACACCGGTCAGCGCCAGTTGGGGCAACGGCCTCGCAGCGGCGATGGTTGCCAGCAGGAGCGCCGCCGCAAGAGCAGCGATCAGTGCGACAGCGACGAGTAGAATGGCTTTGCGCATCTTGCCTCCGGGTGCATTTCTCGTGAAGCCAGTAGGAGATAGTGGGAATTCATACCACGTCAGGTTGCCAGCGCAAGGATGCTTTCTACGGCTTGTTCTACCGCCTGTGGCAACTCAATAGGAACGAAACAGCCTGCCGGATACAGGTAATCTTCGCCCGATTCATCAATCACGCGCAGTAGCTGATGTTCCGCACAGCGGGCGTCGGGTATCACCTGATAGATTTTGCACAACTCCAATGATGCTGGGTATCCTTCGTTCCTGACACAGACAACAAATTGCGTTTCCAAACCGTGTTGCTTCATCATCCCTCCCACAGAATGCATTTGATCTTGAAGGCTCTTTGGGATTTCGCGTGGTGAGACCCTAAGGGTTTTGCTCAAGATCGTGTAAACACCATTTTTCGCTAGCGTAATGGCTCTTTTTGCCAGATTTTGCACGAAAACCCTTAGGGTCTGGTGACTGACCACGCGAAATCCTGGAGACCCAGCTTTCTCCAACGGCCAGCACCGTAGACCTTGCGCAGGCGTGCAATCTCACGAATTGAGTGACCAACCGCGACCGTTTCAATGTCGGTGATTTTCCCGATTATTTCAAAATCCATTGACACTCTCCATGCCGGTGTAGCCTGGGGACATTGTATCACGAACGGGGAAGGCCGACAAGCAAGTAAATTGCAGATTGCAAATCCGGCACTGCCTTCTCACGGTGGTGTGGGCGCGTCGGCAATCTGTCCATCCAGCAGGTGGATACATCGCCCGGCGAAGTCCATCACTGCCGGGTCGTGGGAGACGACGACGATGGTACATCCCTGTTCCTGGTTGAGCCGTGCTAGCATCGTCATCACCTCCGCGCCGGTGCGGCTGTCCAGGTTGCCCGTCGGTTCGTCGGCCAGGATGATGGTCGGGTCGTTGGCCATGGCGCGGGCCATGGCGACCCGCTGCTGCTCTCCGCCGGATAGTTCCGTCGGCTTGTGCCCCATGCGGTCGGCCAGGTCCACTGTTTCTAGTAGATGGCGCGCCCGTTCGCGGCGCTGGGCCGGGGGGACGCGGGCGAAGAGCATGGGAAACTCCACGTTTTGCAGTGCTGTCATCGTGGAGACCAGGTTGAAGGTTTGGAAGACGAAGCCCACCTCCCGACGGCGATACGCGGCCAGCCCGTTCTCGTCCAGCGTGGTGATGTCCTGGCCGCGCACCCAGATGTGACCCGAGGTGGGGCGGTCGAGTCCGCCCAGGAGGTGGAGCAGCGTGGACTTGCCCGACCCGGAGGGGCCCATCACGCCCAGGAACTTCCCCTCTTCTACCGACAGGCTCACCCCGTCCAGCGCGTGGATGGTCTCCTGGCCCATCTGGAAGTCCCGGCGCAGGTACTGGGTGCGGATGAGGGGTTCTATTTCGGCCATCGCCAGGGGATGGGCGGTTAACCCATTACGCCCATCTGCTGGGCGAAAAGGCCACTGACGAGCGCCGGGATCAGGCTCAGCGTGGTCAGCAGGAGCCACACGCCCAGCGTGACCAGCACCGCCTTGCGCCGAGGCAGGCGGGTGGTCACCGTCACGCCGATCACCAACAGGATCAGGTTCCAGACCAGGAAGAGGTCAATGCGGGACAGGACGGCCACGAGGAGCATTTGGCCTGGACTGGGCGGGGCGACGACCATTTCGCTGATCGGACGGGCTTCCTGCACCAGGCCAGAGAGGCCCGGGTTGGCGATCAGTTGGCCGCTCACCAGGATGTAGACTGTCCGGAGCAAGCCGCGCAGCGCGTAGGGGAGCCAGACCCACACCACCGTGCGGAACATCTGGCCGAAGGTGCTGCGTCCGCCCAGCGCTAGACCAGCCAGGTAGAGCGCCCCGGCCCACACCAGCCAGCCCACCGCCAGCATCACCACGCCGCCAGCGGCGGGGAAGACGGCGGTGATGAGCGGGGAGGCGGCCATGGACATCGCCTGTTCCATCTGCGCCTGCTGCTCGGCGGACATCTCTGTCCCAATGCGCTCCTCCATCTGTTCCTGGGTAGCCTGAACGGCCTCGCGGGCCTGGCGAGCGGTGATGGGAGCGGCAACCACGGTGGGTAGGATGACCAGGAGCACAGCCAACAGGGCTGGCAGCCACCAGGTTCGCCCCCCGCGTTCGGTCAGGTATTCGAGCGTGGCCCGTGGCCGCACGATCATTCCCCATAATAAGCGGGGCAGTCCCCATCGCTCCGGGGAAGTAGCGTTTACTTCGGACATTGTTACCCTCCCGAAATACGGTCAATCGGTTCAGAACACGGACGAGCGGGGAGATTATACCCGAAGTCCGGTTAACCGGCAAACGGTCACTCCACACCTAACCCCCAGTCCCCCTTCCCTACCGGGGAAAGGGGGCGGTGGGTCGGGGGCCTCCGACTTGACAAATCCGGGCCAGCGAGGCGGTAGCGGCGGTGAGCGTATCACGCTGGGGACAGAGCGGCCTACCGCCACCACGCGGAGCGGAGCGTTGAAACGCCCCGCTGATACTCAAAACCTGTTGGAAACAGGTTTCGCCAGTGCGTTTTCAACGCACTTCGTGGTACCAGCCGGTGATTTCAATCATCGGCGGGCAGTTCGCGACCATCTGTCCCCAATGCGATACGCTCACAGCGGCG
>Ga0307437_1002196_pt1 | contig 12335 bp, 13 predicted proteins | sample SalMarWE160390MG_FD_202146 | JGI IMG/M metagenome (GOLD analysis project Ga0307437, IMG submission 202146) | Salt marsh sediment microbial communities from the Plum Island Ecosystem LTER, Massachusetts, United States - WE1603-90 | ecosystem: Environmental > Aquatic > Marine > Intertidal zone >...
TAAATTTATCTTTACACTTTTTTACCATAAAAGCAAGCCCTTACAATGGCCTACTTTCATCTTGCATATAACCAGTAGGGAGTAGAGAGCAGTTAGCAGTTAAAACAACAAACAAAAAACCTTTTAGATCTGCGTTTATCTGCGTCCTAATTTGGGGGTTGGGATTTTGGATTTAGTTAAAACAACAAACAAAATCTCTGTGCTCTCTGTGAGTCCTTTTCTCTGTGTCCTCTGTGGTTAAATTTTTTTAGTTTTTTTCGAGTTTTGCCTTGATCTTATCCCAGTCTTTCAGAGCATTCTTGAAAATTTTATATCCCTTTAGACCGTCTACAAGCATTCCCTTTTCTTCGTAAAAAGGAATTCCGGCGATTCTGGCTTTTTCGTAGTCAAATGTAATATCCGCACCTTTAAGTCCCATTAGTCCCTTATCCGTATGATATTGGATAGAAAGAAACATAACTTTTGCAAGCTCGATTGCATCTTCCAGAGAGTATTCGGCTCCAACCATATCCTTAGGAGAATCGCTTTCAAGCTTTGGTGGCTTTACTGTGAATAAATATCCCGGCTGGTCCATCAACTGATAACGGTTAGTAACACCAAAAGCAGGGACAAAAAACATCATTTTGTCTATAGGTTTCTCTTTTTTGAGGAGTCCTGCAAGAAAACTGGTGAAGCGATCATTGGCTAAAATTTCCGTAGGAATTTGACTTATATCTATGTTGAGCTTCTTATTAATAGATATTTTGCTTAGAATCTGCCACATTGGCAGATAATATAATTTTTTATTTGCAAATTCTTCTTTCGGCTTTACAAAAATAATATTCACTTTTTTAAATTTGTCCAGGACAACCTCAAATCCCGAACCGCAGTTCGAGCAAAAATGAACAAGGTCATCTTCTCCACTTTCTATATCTTTTCCGCAATCCGGACAACGTAAAGGTATAAGTTTGATGTCAGTCGTTGCCATATTGTAACCACCAGAGAAAAAATCCAGCGAATAAAGCAAGAACAAAAGAGAGTCCGCGACCCATTGAAGAAGAAATAAGAGAGAGGGTAATACCGACTGTACCTATAATTCCGTATAAAGTATTTATTCCCACAAAAACTTTCTTACTCTCTTCTTTCCTCTTCTTTCCCTTATCTTTTACAAGGGCTTTACCGTTAACCGCATCAAATGAATATGTGTAGAACTCCCCGCCGGATTTAATTCTCGCAAAATATATGGGATTGAAGTAAATAATAGCTTTTTTCTTTATTGCGCGCAGGTAATATTCGAAATCATCGAAATCTCTATAATCTCTTATGATTTCATCAATGAGCATATCCGAAGCTTTTTCCATATATTCTTTTATTGATAAAGGCAAATCAAAAACGTCTCCGAATCGATGAAGAATTTCATCGTCGTAAACCTCGAATTTTTTTCCTTCCGTACTCACTCTGTTTATCCCATACCGGTAAAATTCTGAAGGGTCCAATTTAACTTCTAAAATACGTCTTATTCTCTTCTTGACTCTCTTCTCGCCGACGAGACGGGGAGTGCTCATCGTATCGATATTCATACCAGAATCGGTATAAGTAGGTTCCTGTACGACAACACCTTTTTTATAGCCGCCCAGCCAACCTATTATTTCTGAAGAAACCTTTATAAATGGAACATAAATAAGAGAAACATCGATAATCTGTATATTCATCCCGAATCTTTCTCTCAAGATGTTTTTAGGCTTGTCTGTTTTAGGTCTCGCGAAAACTCTCGGAGCTCCGATTTTATTTGTTATTAAAAGACTACTATTACAGAACTTGCATTTAGTGGTGGTGTAACCTTCTATAACATCAATTTCTGATCCGCAATTCGGACAGGAAAAGGCAATTACTGCCCCTGCACTTTTAGCCATTTTGTTTTCCTCGATCGTAGTACCATAATAAAGATGTAATAACAACTACAGAAACCAGTTTGAACGGTAAAGTGGGGGAAAATAAAGCTACCGATACAATAATACCAAAGGAAAGTAAAGCAAAAGGATGATGATTTTTTGCACTTTCTCTTTTTTCCTCAATTCTATTAGAAAGAATATTTCCCCTTGCACCATCAACATAGTAAACTGCATCATCGTCTTTTGCCGTGAAAAAAGGCAAATAAATAAGTCCTATAGATTCAATCTCTTTGCCGTCTTCAACTTTCCCAAGCGCTTCCTCAACCGATAGATCTGGCTGAGGGACTTCACTTTCAAGAGTTATTCTATCCCCCTGAGGGATATAGCGGTTGATTCTTATTAAGTCGGTCTTTTTACCGGGCAAAAAGATTGTTTGCTTACTCGTTTTTATTCGATAAAAGGGGAAATAATCAAGTTTTACCTTTAATTTTTTACCTGTTCTATTGTAAAGTAAACTTTCAGCTACTCTCCTGTCGAGAGTTGTCTTTATAGACTCTTTTGTAAGTGCTTTGTCTTTTTCGTAATATAAATGAGTGCTACAATAAGGGCATTTTACAACTTTATGTTCTATCCCTGTTTTTATTACCGCATCACATTGAGGGCATCTGATTTCCATTCAGATCTTTATTGTTTTTCGCCACACTCAGGACAGAATTTTACCCCTTTCGGGATTTCTTTGCCGCACTTTTTGCAAAATACTTTGTCTTCCACCTTTGCTCCGCAGTTAGGACAAAACTTTGAGTTTTCCGGTACCGGCTTGCCGCATTTGGGACAGGACTCTCCCGAAGGGGCTTCTCCCCCTGATTTCCCCTGTCCGGTAGCTTTCTGCATCATACCGGGTATCATAGCTCCCATACCGATACCTGCGCCCACACCAACTCCTGTTCCTGCTGCACCGCCTTCGGCGGAGGCAGCATCCCTTAGAGCTTTCGCTGCCTGGAACTGTGTAAACTGGTTTAGATCTCCAACCACACCCATACCGGAACGCTCGTCTATCATTTTCTGAACTTCCGGAGGTGGAGTTATCGACCTAATGTAGAAATCCCTCAAGTCGAGTCCATACTTATCGAAATCCTCATAAATTCTTGATTTGGCACCTGCTGAGAGTTCGTCATAATCCTTTGCAAGATCAAAAATAGTGGAGTAATTCTCGCCTAAGAAGTCAGTCAATCTTGATATTATAACGTTCTTAAAGAAATTCTCTACTTCATCTCTGTCCTTTATATTCTCAGTACCTACAATCTTATTTATAAAAAGACGCGGGTCGGAAACCTTATATGAATATATTCCGTTTGCTCTTATTCTTATCATTTTGAGTTCCTTGTCTCTAAACGGAATAGGTTCCTGGGTACCCCATTTTGCATTTGTGAAAACCTTATTGTTTACAAAGTATACTTCAGTACGAAAAGGGCTTTTACCTTCAAATGCGGCACCGATCAACTTCTTTAAGAGAGGAAGGTTTGCCGTGGTCAGGGTGTGTCTTCCCGGACCAAAAGCATCAAGGGCCCTGCCGTCACGGAAAAAAACGGCTGATTGATTTTCTCTTACAACTAATTGGCTGCCAACGGAAGTTTCTGCAGATCCCTTTTCGGGTACTCGGTGTACAATCTGGTTACCTTCATCATCTAAAAACTCAATAACTTCGAGAAATAATCCCATTTTAATCCCCCTCTAAGATTTTTAAGCGTTTGGCAAGCAAATTAAATCCTGCGTCTATATTTTTCGATATTTCAGCAAAATCGGTATCCACAGTAGAATTAGCCGTAAAATTTTCAGCCCATTCCAGCAAGTCTAAATCAACTTTGTAAATCGAGCGAAGCATATCTAAAGAGATTTCTTTCTGGTCGAAAAACCCACTATAACCGTAATCCGCATATCGGATTGAATCGCTTAATTTTTCTAATTTTTTATCAATCCTTGCAATTTCGTCAAGAGGACTGAGATCGCCGGATTTTGTAACCAATCGACCTTTCTCGTTTAGAACATCTTTAATGGATTTAAGTTTTTTAGCAATTTTTTCCCGGAGCAGTTGGTCCGTTTCCCTTCGCTCTTCTTTCTTATAATAACCCTTGAATCCCGGAATGCTTTTAGCTATTTTATCTATCCATTTCTTGAAAGCCTTTTCCTCGCTCACAACAACCTCACTCTTGATCTAAATTTTAAATTTCTGCGATAACTGATATATACCGAGAGGTGCTTTCCAGTAGTTACCGGAAAGGGATTGAACAATACCTATAATCGATATGACAATTATAGCTAAGAACGCCAGAGAGTCAAGTATATTGATAAAGGGGCTTAATATTAAAACAACAATCCAGAGCAGCGTTATTACGAGTCCTTGCTTTGCGTGATGTTTACAAAAAGAATTCTCGGGCTTCACCAGTAATGGTATTAAAAACAATAAACCCAGATAAGATAACCAGGCTATGCTTTTTCCGTCATCTATATCCTTTTTACTTGCTTTTATTTTAGTTTTTTTATCATCATCACTCATTTTTTCCTCCTTTTTTTATAGTTATAATAAATATTTCCCATTTTATTCAAACCCTAACCAATAAGAAAATCTATTTCTCGTATTCCGAGAATAAAGGCAATATAGTTTCCACCCGGGAAGGGTCATTAACCAAGTTTTTAATATTTCTTATATTATCCCCCACATTATTTAGCCTGAACTTAAACAGAAATATGATATGGATGAGAATGAACCCGTAAAGAAGAATTTGTTTTAAATCCAGAGGGAATGCCATACGCGGTTTTTTAACAAAACTCTTTTTACGTGGCTTAATTTTGCCTGTACCTTTTCCTTTTTCAATAAGTCCTATTTCGGTAAGCTTATATACGGAATTATAAGTCCTGAATTTTCCGATTCCCGATATTCCGACTAACTCCATCAAAGTTATGTCGTCTGTGATTTTTTCTAAGATAATTTTTTCGTCTTCTCCGATTTCAACATCTATTTCTGGCTTTTCAAGCTTTCTCAGGGTTATGTTGTCGTCCGGCAAGGCTTTTTCTATCAAAGGCCATTCGTCTATTCTTCGTATACCTTCCATCACAAGAGTGTTGGGTTCTATCTCAACAGAAAATAAAGAATGTTGATATAACTTTTTCCCTGCTTCAAAGGAATATCTGCCATCGTTCCACGTCAAGACTTCACAGGTTGTTTCCTGGATTTTGAAAGCTATTATATCCTCTATGTTTTTTTTAGATAAAAAATCTCCCTTCTCAACAATTTCCAGGAAAGAGAGCCCTGCTTCTTTGGCTCTTTCCATATACTTATTAAAAGTATTGGGAGGAATCAATCCCGTTCTCTGGACATATTCGCTTATAGAATGGAAAAGTTTTTCTCCCTTGTGAAGAGCATCCGTGATTTTCCCCCTTTTAAATCCAAAATGCACTTCTTCCCTGCCCGATTTAAGTTTAAGCACTCCATCTGCTTCATGTAGAGATAAAAACTGTAATATTTCAGGGACAGAGAATTCTTGTATACTACCTTCCATTTCCATATGGCTCTAACCTCCAACTTGAGAATATTAAAAATGAATAAAATAATATAAGAGAGATGGTAAAAATGCTGTTCCCGATAGAAGTTCTGTATTGAAAAGATTTTTCAACTTGAAATAGTACGGAATTCAGAAAGATTAAAAGAAAAATAGCTGCGAAGAAACTAATTGTCATTCCCTCAAGATGCCTCTTTTTGTAAAAATGAGCGCTTCCCGGAATTGTCAAACTCATCAGTATGTTACTAAATTTATCGACTTTAAATGCCTTTGCTGTTATGCGCCTTTTAAGTCTCTCTCTTATGGTTTTCGATTTTGTCAATGATAGCTTTGTAATGCATGATAAGCACATATTTTCTTTATTTTCATCAGTTAACATGAAACTTTTACAAATTGGACAGTATTTCTCTTTTTCTTTTTTAAAAACTGCCATTATCGCAATACAAATTCCTATTATTATCATTACATATAAGTTTTTGCCTGCTAGATTCTTAAACAAACCTTTGGGGACAAAAATATACTTATAAAGCCACCTTTCGGGTGGATACCTGTATAGAGGTATCTCTTTTCGAGATATTTCAAGAAGTTGGATTCCACTTCTTTCCATTTGATTTGTCGCTTCGTCAAAGTTGAGTTCATTCAAATGAATTTTAATAATTGTAATATTCGCTATCTCATTTTTTGGATCAGAAATGAGAATGCTTTCACACATGTTAATAGCTCGAGCAGTATCTCCTCCGGCATAATAAACTGAACACAAGTTCTCTAAATAATTTACATCTCTTCTTATGTTATAACCTTTCCCAAGAAGATCTTCAGCCCCGGATAAATTTCCTTTTCTGGCTTGCTCTATCCCTTTTATCGAGTATCCATAAGGCGTCACCGGATAATCAGGTTCGTAGCTATAAGGATTAAATCGTGTTTTGAATTCTTTGTAGATAGAGCTACGCGGATTAAAATTACTGCTTAAAATATATGAGTATGAGACCAAAATGGGAAGTAAAATTAAAAAAGTAGCACATCTGATTAGATTCGATTTATTCATTTTTATCAAAGACATTGCTACAAGTATAAGAAAGACAATTTGTATAGGCAGCCATACAAACAGGGAAAACAATATGGCTCCAATCCATAATCCGCTAAGGTTGATTTTCCCTTGTAGCCATTTCGTAATATAGCTAATAAAAAACGCAATACTGGCTCCGACTGTCGACAGTAGAACCCAAAAAGAGAATAGAATTAGAAACAATATTAAAATTTTTATCAAAAAAACTTTATTATTTAGGAACTTGATAGTCAAAATATAGCTCCATAGGTGTTTAGCCATTCTAAATAGGTTTGGGAATCTTAATTTCGCCATTGTTAGGGGTACGCGCTTATTTGATGGGTCAATCTCTCTTGCAAAGGTAAGTTCTCTTTCTCCTTTTTCGGTTCTTCCTTTTTTAAGGTCGGCTATACCCCAGCTTAAGTATTTATTAGCAAGTTTGGAATTTATATAATTGTTATCCTTCCTTATAGCTTCTATCAGTTTATTTTCCGTAAGTTCACTTTCTTTGAAATTTCCCTTTGATAGCAAAAGAGAATCCAGCCGGTAAAGTTCTTTAATTGAATAAGCATTAGCTAAAGAGTTTTTAAATGATGCTTGAAGATCTTTTGCTGAGGAGCTTTTAGACCCTATCAATTCATTGTTTATATGACTTTGACCTATAAGAGATAGTATTATTACGAAAAAGATCATTGCAATTCTATTTTTCTAAACTCAATTTCTAAACTCTTTTTTTCTGCCTTTGCTTCAATTTTAAAGGGACAAGATATACCTTTTTGCAAACGAAAATCAGAGTAGTTAATTATGATTTTGTTATCCCGGTGTAGAACCACTCGGGTCGGCTTGAAATCTGTTGAAACAAAAATCTCGGAATCATTTCCCGATAAAAGCCATCCGTTTTCTAAGGGTATCACTTCCGAGTTGGAAGGAATGGGTATATCCCACATGAGAAACTGAGGTAGAGAAGCGTCCGGATTTTCTTCGAATAATGAAAGGACCTCTTTTTTTACCTGCTTACCATCTTTATCTCTTATGGAAATCGAATCCGCGGAAAAGGAAAAAGTCCCGATTGACATTCCGAAAGAACCTAACAATTCACCACTTAAGATTTCTTCATCAACATTATATTTAAAAGAAAAATAAGAGGAGAAACGCTTATCCGGCTCAGATACGGTCATTTCTCCCGTACCACTTTTCTGAGTTACTTTATCTTGCCAACGGACAATATTTTCTAAAAGAGTTTCTTTAGAGATCGTTTTTTTGATGACCTGCCTTGCACAATTAAAGAAACAGAATATTATTATGACAAATAGGGAAAAAATAATCTTATTCATTGTCTAAAATTATATAGAATATAAGGAATAAGTCAAGGTGGAATTCAAAAGTAAAAGAGTGGTTGCTAAAAATAGAAAAGCTAAATTTGATTATCATATTTTAGATACCTATGAAGCCGGTATTGTTCTAAAAGGATCGGAAGTAAAATCTATAAGGCAAGGCAAAGTAAGTTTGTCAGACTCTTTCGCCCAAGTACTAGGAGGAGAGATTTTTCTTTTTAACATGCATATTTCTCCTTACGAAAAGGCACAGGAGGGGTTAGATTCTAAAAGGGATAGAAAACTGCTTCTAAAAAAAAGCGAAATAAGGAAAATAGATGGTAAGCTGAAAAACAAAGGTCTTACTTTAATACCTCTTGAAGTATACATAAAAAAAAACTTAGTAAAAATATCTTTAGCTGTTGCTAAAGGAAAGAAAGAATACGAAAAAAGAGGAAAAATAATTGAAAAAGAGCAAAAAAGGGAGATGAAAAAATACTTATGATTTTTTTTATTCTTTCTTTGAGTGTTAACCTGTCCGGGAAGATGTATACCTTCCAGGAGTACGGGATGGAGGAACATAAATATATAAATAGCTATCCAATGCTCGAAGAGATGGATTTTTCTTATTATTGGGATCTTAACACGCAAATCTTGACCATTCAAAAAGAAAACATTGTTTCCATTATGCCGGATAACCCTTTTATAAAAGTAAACCGGGATGTATTTCAGTTAGAGATACCTCCTCTTAAAGAGGAAGGCAAACTGTTTGTTCCGGTTTCTTCTTTACCTCTCATCCTTGGGAGTTTGATGAACATGGAAGCCAAATTTAATCAAGGAATACTCGAAGTAGGTATAAAAGTTAATATCTATAAAACCGATTGGGATGTGACTCCCTCAAGGACAATTTTTAAAATTGAATGTTCTCCGAGTTTAAAACATCTTTTTAACAAAGTTGAAGATGAATGGGTTTTGGTTATATTTGATCCAATATACGACAAAAATATTTCAGAAGTTGCTCCCAAAGGTTTAATGGAGGAGATAAAATTCGAAAAAGGAAATGGTTTTATAAAGTTTCGTTTTAAAGCAAAAAACAATCTTGCAATAGACGCAATAAGAGATGGTAAGTTTTTGAATGTTAAGGTTAAAACATTTGAGGAAAGAAGTATAAAAACTATTGTTATCGATCCCGGACACGGTGGAGAAGATCCGGGAGCTGTCTGTAAAAACGTATTCGAAAAGGATATAGTGTTAAAAGCATCAAAAAAAATTGCCGCGAAGCTTGCAAAAAAGAATTACAATGTGATAATGACAAGAACCGAGGATGTATTTATTCCGTTAAAAGACAGAACCAAAATTGCTGATTCGGCGAGGGCTGATCTTTTCGTTTCAATTCATTGCAACGCAGCACCGAATAAGAGAGATATGAACGGGGCGGAGACCTATTTTTTATCAGCCGCGAGGAGCGATTGGGCAAGAACGGTTGAGGCGACTGAAAACTCCGCGATTAGATTTGAGGCAAAGAGCGGTTCAGGTTTATCTGAACTCGATTACATATTGAACGACCTTGCTCAAACTCAGTTTCTTGAGGAATCCCAACAGGCAGGCATTTGCATCCAGGAAAGTATGGTGCAGAAATGTGATCTTTATAATAGGGGATTGAAACAGGCGAACTTTTACGTCCTCCGCTTGAATTATATGCCGGCCGTTTTAGTAGAGATAGCTTTTATAACACACTCCGATGACAGGAAAAAGCTGTTGGATGAAAAGTTTTTGGAGAAAGCTTGTGACGCTATCGTTGAGGGTATAGAAGCTTATGCAAAATCAAGAACATAAGCAGTACCCTATCGGTGTTTTCGATTCCGGGATTGGGGGACTTACTGTAGTAAGGGAAATCCGTAAAAGGTTACCGGAAGAAACAATTGTTTATTTTGGGGACAGTGCTCGGGTTCCCTACGGAACAAAGTCAAAAGAAACAATTTTGCGTTTCGCAAAAGAAGATATTAGTTTTCTCCAAAGTTTCGAAGTTAAAGTTATTGTATCAGCTTGTTTTTCGGTTTCTTCCAATGCTCTGGAAGAATTAAAAGATGAATTTCCCATACCTATTATAGGTATGATTGATCCCGGAGTTAACGCTCTCTCGAATAAATCCAGCAAGAAAGTCGGGGTGATTGGAACCAACGCCACAATTGAAAGCGGTGCTTTTAGGAAAAGACTAAAAGATAAATTCGGCGATATTGATATCTATTCTGCAGCCTGTCCTCTTTTTGTCCCTCTCGTGGAAGAAGGGTGGACGGATGGGGAAGTTCCGGAACTTATAGCCGAAAAATATCTTACTCCCCTGATAGAAGAAAATATTGACTCTTTAATATTAGGCTGTACCCATTATCCTTTACTTAATTCCGTAATAAAGAATGTAGTAGGAGATAAAGTAACGATAGTTGAACCCGGAAAAGAAGCCGCGATACTTTTGGAAAAATTTTTAGATGACAATAGTTTAAGAACTAAAGGAAAGGGGTCCCTCAAGATATATCTTTCGGATATACCGAGAAATTTCGAACGTACAGTTGTGAATTTCCTGGGAGAAAAGCCCGGTGAGATTCAACTGGTAAATCTGCAGGACTGAATAGAAACCACAAGATTCCACAAGATTAACACAAGATTTTTTTGTTTTTTTAACTCTCTAACTTCCCAACCTCCTAACCTCCTAACTAAAATATTAACCACAGAGGACACGGAGAAAAAGATAATGTGGTTTAAATCCCGCCCTACCTCAAAAAAAGTGACAAAAAATTAAACGAATGACACCAATAAAATATTTGACATTTTTATATATTCTCGTATAATATCTTAAACGAAGGAGGTTGAGATGGGTGAAAAATACGGGTATATCGATAAAACGGGAAAGTGTGTCATCGGACCGCAATTTGAGAAAGCCGAGAATTTCTCCGAGGGGTTGGTGCGGGTATGGGAAGGCGGCAAATGGGGATATGTCGATAAGATGGGCAAGTGGGTAATCAAACCGCAATTCGATTGGACTTTGGAGTTCTCCGAGGGGGTGGCGGCGGTATGGATAGGTGGCAAATGCGGCTACATTGATAAGACCGGCAAGTGGGTGATAAAACCGCAGTTTGATACTGCCTGGCGGTTTTCCGAGGGGTTGGCGCCGGTAAAGATAGGCGACAAATGGGGGTTCATCGATAAGACGGGGAAGGTGGTGATTGAACTACGATTTGAGAGAGTATGGGAGTTTTCCGAGGGGTTGGCGTTGATAGTGAAGGGCGAGAAAAAGGGATACATTGATAAGACCGGCAAGATGGTGATTGAACCGCAATTTAAGGACGCCGGGGATTTTTCTGAAGGGTTGGTGGTGGTAGAGATAGGCGGCAAATGCGGGTACATTGATAAGACAGGGAAGTGGGCAATTGGACCGCAATTTGAGGGTTTCGATGATGATTATGTTGCCTGGAATTTCTCTGAGGGGTTGGCGCGGGTAGAGAGGGTTGAAAAATGCGGATACATCGATAAGACTGGTAAGATAGTAATTGAGCCGCAATTTGATCGGGCTGAGGATTTCTCCGAGGGCCTGGCAGCGGTATCGAAAGATAGCAAAGACGGGTTTATCGATAAGACGGGAAAGTGGATAATTGAGCCGCAATTTGATTGGGCATGGTCTTTCTCCGAGGGCCTAGCGGCGGTAAGTATGAGCGGAAAATATGGGTATATTGACAAAACCGGCAAGGTGGTTATCAAACCGCAATTTGATCGTGCTGGAGATTTTTCCGAGGGGTTGGCGGCGGTAGGGATAGTGGATTAAATTCGAAAATTTAAAAATTATATTAACCACAGAGGACACAGAGAAAAAACAACAAATTATATTTATGTTGTTAAGCCCAACCCACCACCAAAACTAAGAGAAACAACAAATCACACGAATAGCACGAATAAAAAATTTTGTTGTTTTTCCCAACTCACCCTCAAAATAATAGGACGCAGATAAACGCAGATTTACAGGATTTATTTTAGTTTTTGCTATACCCTCTTAACTATACCCTGAACAATTGCCACGGATAAACACAGATTTTTTGTTTTTATAACATTAATTTTCAAGGATGGGGTGGGTTCTATTGTCACAGTGTTAAGCACCGTCCCCTTATACCGTCAATGTCAAGCACCGTTCCCTTATACCGTCCCCTTATATGGTCGTCCCCTTATATGCAAAGGGTTTATTCTGTTTTTATTACGCACTTGACAGAAGGGGGGAAAGGCTGCATAATAGATTACTATTTATTTTCTATGTACGTTGTGCCTCTGAGAGGGAGCTTTTTGCTCCCTCCCGGAGGTTTACTACACGAGAAAAGACTGTATACTTATTTATACTTAGTTTTTTCATACTTTCCGGCGGGAGTTTTTTGCTCCCGCTTGGTTTTTTACCACTTTTCTAAAATTTAAAAATCAAAGTTCAAAAATTAATTTAACCACAGAAACGCGGAGAACAAAGAATTTCCACCACGTAGCGTAAAAATTTTTGGGTTGACAAAGGTAGATT
>Ga0307437_1002201_pt1 | contig 12305 bp, 13 predicted proteins | sample SalMarWE160390MG_FD_202146 | JGI IMG/M metagenome (GOLD analysis project Ga0307437, IMG submission 202146) | Salt marsh sediment microbial communities from the Plum Island Ecosystem LTER, Massachusetts, United States - WE1603-90 | ecosystem: Environmental > Aquatic > Marine > Intertidal zone >...
TCAATTTGCTTTAACATGGTTTTGGCTGGATGTTTTAGCCATATTTTTGGCTGAATATTTTGGATATGTTTTGCTTTTTTCTTTATTACTCTTTCTGGCACACAAATTTAGAAAATATTTTAAAATGATTATTGAAGCAATTATTTCCGCTATTCTAGCAAGATTTGTTATTGTTGAATTGATTCGCTGGATTTGGCAAAGACCAAGACCGTTTGTAGAAAACAATGTTAATTTGCTTTTGACTCACAATTCTTCTGCCTTTCCTTCTGGTCACGCTGCATTTTTTTTCGCTGTCTCTACAATTGTTTATATTTATAATAAAAAAGCTGGTATCATTTTCTTTATATCCAGCTTTTTGATATGTTTGGCCAGGGTTTTTGCAGGTATCCATTGGCCCGCAGATATTCTTGCCGGTATGGCAGTCGGTGTCTTATCCGCCTGGTTAGTCCATAAAATAACAAAAAAATGCCTCAAGTGAGGCCTTTTTTTGTGCCGCGGGTGGGAATCGAACCCACATGAGCCGAAGCTCACACGGTTTTGAGCCGTGCCTGTAAACCTGTTCCAGCACCGCGGCATACATATCATTCTACCACATTTTTCTTGAATTGGCAATCTTTGTTAGAGCATTTAGCTCCTTTTTTTGTTTCAACTAAAAGCGAGCCGCATTTTGGGCAAGTTTCGTTTATGGGTTTGTCCCATAAAGCAAAATCGCATTTTGGGAATTGATTACAGCCATAAAATATCTTTTTTCTTTTAGTTCTTTTTTCGCTTAATTCTCCTTGCCCGCATTTAGGGCACTTTATATTTAGCTTATTTTCTTTTAAAGATTCTGTATATTTACATTTTGGGAAAGCAGAACAAGCATAGAATTTTCCAAATCTGCCCAAGCGGATTAATAAATCAGATTTGCATTTAGGACATTTTTTATTAGTAGGTTTTTCAGTAACATCCTTTTTATCAACTTCCTTATATTTTTTCTGAAGATTTTCATTAAACCCTGTGTAAAAATCTTTACAAATATTAACCCATTTTTCTTTCTTTTGAGCAATTTCATCTAAATCACCTTCCATTTTAGCTGTAAATTCAATATCAACAATTTTAGGGAAATGTTTTACTAAAATATTATTAACCACTGTTCCAATTTCAGTTGGTTGGAATCTTTTTTGCTCGTTTTTTTCAATATAATTTCTGTTTTGAATTGTTGATAGAATCGGAGCATAGGTTGAAGGACGGCCAATTCCGTTTTGCTCCAAAGCTTTAATCAGACTGGCTTCAGTGTATCTGGCTGGTGGTTGGGTAAAGTGTTGAGAGGGAATGAGTTTTATTAATTCTAAAATCTCGTTTTCTTCTAACTTTGGCAAATCATTTTCTTCAAATTTCATTGGATAAACTTTTAAGAATCCGTCAAATCTCAGGATTTGTCCAAAAGCTCGAAAAGTGTGTTTATTCGCTTTAATGTCTACAGAAGTAGAATCGAAACGGGCCGGGGTCATTTGGCAGGCAATAAATCTTCTCCAAATAAGGTCATAAAGATGTTCTTGATTTTTATCAAGCTTAGATGTTCTATCTAAATGGGTTGGTCTTATTGCTTCGTGAGCTTCTTGTGTTTTTCCTTTTGACTTATATTTACTAAAATTATAATAGTTTTCTCCGTATTTATTTTCAATAAATTTCTTAGCTAAAGATAAAGATAATTGGGAAAGATTTAGAGAATCGGTTCTGTGATAAGTAATATGTCCTTTTTCGTAGAGTTTTTGGGCAATGCTCATTGTGAATTTTGCTGGGAGTTTGAATCTTTTCCAGGATTCTTGCTGCAAAGTGCTGGTGGTAAAAGGGGGCAAAGGATTTCTTTTTGTTTCTTTTTTATCAATTTTTTCAATCTTGTATTCAGCTCCTTTTAAATCTTTAAGAATTTCATCTGATTCTTTTTTTGTTTTAATATCTTTTTTAATAAGCGAGGCCTCAAATTCTTCTCCTTTTTTTAGCAATGCTTCAATTGTCCAATATTCTTGGGGTTTGAAATCTTCAATTTCTTTTTCTCTTATAGCTACTAGTCTTACTGCTACTGATTGGACTCTTCCAGCAGATAATCCTCTGGCTACTTTTTTCCATAAAAAAGGAGAAAGTTTGTATCCAACAATTCTGTCTAAAATTCTTCTTGCTTGCTGGGCATTAACTAAATCCATATCAATCTGTCTAGGATTTTTCAGAGCTTGCTCAATAGCTGATTTAGTAATTTCATGGAAAACAATTCTTTGAGGTTTTTTTAAATCAAGAATTTGGGCTAGGTGCCAGGCAATTGCTTCTCCTTCTCTGTCTTCGTCAGTTGCTAGGATAGTTATATTTGCTTTTTGGGATTCTTTTTTTAGAGCTGAAATGATTTTCTTTGATTTTAAAGGCACAACATATTTTGGTTTGAAACTATTCTTAATATCTATCCCGAGTTCATCTTCTGGCAAATCCCGGATATGGCCAAAACAAGACCTAATAGTATAATCAGGACCTAAAAACTTTTGAAGCGTTTTTGATTTTGTAGGACTTTCCACAATAACGAATTTCATAAAAGACTTGTAATATTATTATTTTTTAGTATTATACATAATTACAGCACTTTAACAAATTAAAGTAATTTTAAAATCGCAAAGGGGATTATTATGAAAAAAAGAATGATAGCTTTAAGTGGTGAAACCGGATGGAAGAGTTTGGCAGCGAAGCTTCTTAAACAGTTCAAAGAAAGAATTACAAAAAATAGCTATAGAGAGGATAGTGAATATCCAGGGCTTTTTTTTGGAAAAAAAATGAAAGATACGGGCGAGATCCAAGAAAATCTTGTCTTGTTAAATTGGCCAGATAGATCAGTTGAATCTCTGGAAGTGGTTGAGTTAATGAACAGAGACAAAATCCGTCCTGTAAATTTATCGAGATTTCTTTATCTTGGTCAAGAAAACACTGAATTTATTGAAGTTGCCCAAAAATTTACAATTATTACTTTCGGTTCTTTTTGGAAGCTGAATGAGACAATTTTTGTTCCTGCTTTTTATAATGGTTCGCTTGAACATCCTGACCTTCTTTGGCTTTTTGAACTTTGGGGGTCTAATTGCTACTTTGTCGGACTGACAAGCTAGCTTTTCAAAACATAATCAATAAGCTTAGCTAGTTCAGCTAAGCTTTTTTATTATTTCTTGAATAGCTTGTTTTATTATTTTTTCTTCCTCCTTGTTAAATTTTTGAAGAACATATTTCTCTGCATTTCTGGGTTTTCCTGTTTTGGAAGAAATTCCAATTCTGAATCTTGTAAAATCTTTAGTTCCGATTTCTTTAATTATTGATTCTACTCCTTTATGTCCTGCTGAACCTCTATTTTTAGAAATTCTGATTTTTCCTAAAGGCAAATCAATATCATCATGAATAACTACGAGAACTGTTCTCGTAGTATTTTTGAGTAATGCTTTAACTGTTTTGCCAGATTCGTTCATAAATGTTTGCGGTTTTACTAAAACGATATTCTCTTTTTTTGAAACCAAAGCACTAAATTTTTTAGATAATTTAAATTCAGGAAAATTATTCTCCCTTGCAAATTCATCAATTACTTGAAAACCAACATTATGCCGAGTGTTTTTATATTTCTCTCCAGGATTGCCTAATCCTACAATGATTATCATTTTTTTATTATACTGTGGAAAGATACAGTTTGACAAGGGTCTTTTTGATAGGATTTTTGAGGCTTGCAGAAATAATAAAGTTTGCTATAATAGATAATACTATGAAAAAGTTTTTCACATTTGTTTGGGAGCTGGCAAAGATAATTATCATTGCCGCTGTAATAGTAGTTCCGATTAGATACTTTTTATTCCAGCCGTTTTTTGTTAGAGGCCAGTCAATGGACCCAAATTTTGAGAACGGTGATTATTTGATTATTGATGAGATTACTTATCGCTTTAAAGCGCCTCAAAGAGGAGAGGTAATAGTTTTTAAATCGCCTCAAGATCCTTCACAACGTTTTATCAAAAGAATTATTGGCTTGCCTGGAGAAACAGTAGAGGTTAAAAACGGCAAAATAATAATTTATACTAAAGGTGATCCGCAAGTTTTAGACGAATCAAATTATCTTTCCGATTTATTAACTGATGGAAACATTCAGATTACTTTGGCTGAAGATGAATATTTTGTTTTAGGCGATAACAGGCCGTTTTCTTTTGACTCAAGAAGGTTCGGGGTTTTGCCAGAAGAGAATATTATTGGTCGGGTGATTTTTAGAGCCTGGCCATTTGTTGACGCAACCAGATTTGAAGCGCCAATTTATTAATTTTATGGCTAAAAAACGACCAAAATTTCAGAGACCAACAGGAATGCATGATATTTTGCCAGAAGAGCAGAAATATTATAAAAGGATTTATGATGTAGTTTCAAATATCGCTGATTTTTATGGATTTGGAAAGATTGATACTCCTGTTGTTGAAGAAATGGAGCTTTTTTCAAAAAGTATTGGATCGGCTACAGATATTGTAAAAAAAGAAATGTATAGCTTAAAGACCAAGGGAGGCGATTTTTTAGGATTAAGGCCTGAATGGACCGCACCTGTAGTTAGGGCATATATTGAAAATGGAATGCAAAATTTGCCTCAGCCATTAAAACTTTGGTATTTCGGGCCTTGTTATCGTTATGAAAGGCCTCAATCAAATAGATACCGTCAGTTCTGGCAGTTTGGTTTTGAAATTTTTGGAGAGCAGAATCCAGTAATAGACGCTCAGATTATTCAGATTTTTTGTAATATCCTGCAAGAGCTGAAATTAAAGAATTTAATTGTTGAAGTAAACAGTATTGGAGACAGCGATTGCCGGCCTTACTATAAGAAGCTTTTAGCAAATTATTTTAGAAGCAGAGAATCTTCAATGTGCAATGACTGCAAAAGGCGATTAAAAGAAAACGTTCTGAGGGTTTTGGACTGCAAAGAAGAAAAATGCCAGCCAATAAAAACTGAAGCTCCGCAGATACTTGATCATCTCTGCGATGAATGCCACTCTCATTTTAAAGAAGTTTTAGAATTTTTAGATGAAATTGAAATACCATATAATCTTAATTCTTATTTAGTCAGAGGTCTTGACTATTATACTAAAACTGTATTTGAGATTTTTGCCAAAGAAGACAGTGCTGGTTCCGATTCAACGAGGCTGTCATTGGCAGGAGGTGGAAGATATGATAAGTTAGTAAAGCTTTTAGGAGGCAAAGAGACACCGGCTTGCGGGGCAGCAGCTGGAGTAGAAAGAATTGTAAGCTTGATGAAATCCCAGGAAATAAAGTTTTTCAAAGAGCCGGAAACTCAGATTTTCTTGGCTCAACTTGGCAATTTGGCAAAAAGAAAGAGTTTAAAGCTTTTAGGGGGTTTCAGAAAAGCAAAAATAAGGGTTTCTGAATCCTTTGGCAGAGATTCTTTAAAAGCTCAATTGAATAGAGCTGATAAAATTAAAGCCAGATATACTTTAATTCTGGGCCAAAAAGAGGCATTAGAAGATGTAATTATAGTTAGAGATATGAACAATGGGAAGCAGGAGATAGTGAAATTGAATAAAGTAGTAGCAGAGATGAGGAAACGACTTAATAGATAATATGAATTGTCTTTTTTGTAAAATTATAAATAAGGGGGAACAATCTGATTTTGTTTATGAGAACGATAACCTTATTGTTATTAAAGATATTAATCCCAAAGCGCCTATTCATCTTTTGATAATTCCTAAAAAACATATTCATTCAGTGAATCATTTTGAAGAAAGCGATAAAGAGTTAATTGGTGAAATGATTTTATGCGCCAAGAAAATTGCTAAAGAGAAAAACTTAGCAGGATATAAATTATTAATTAATGTTGGTCGAGAAGCAGGTCAAATAGTTGACCATATCCATATGCATCTATTAAGTGGTAAATTTTAATTATGGCTTTAGAAATTAAAAAAGAAGAAAGAGAAACATCGCAGAATTTAGTTAGACGCTTTTCAAGAAGAACGAAACAAAGCGGGATTTTGCTTCGGGCGAGAAAAAGCCGTTTTAGAGAAAGAGCGAAAAGTCCTCAAATGAAGAAAAGATCGGCTCTTAGAAGAGAGCAGTTGAAGCAAGAATATGAGAAATTAGAAAAAATGGGGAAAACTAATGCTAAAAGATAAAATTAAAACTAATCTCAATCAAGCCCTAAAACAAGGCAATCAAACTGTATGTTCAACATTGCGAATGCTCTTAGCTGCTGTTTTGAATAAAGAAAAAGAAAAGAAATATAAAGAGAAAATTGAACAAGAAGTTGAATTAACAGATGAAGAAATAATAGACGTTATTTTTTCTGAAGCTAAAAAAAGAAAAGAATCTATTATAGAGTATGAAAAAGGGGAAAGGCAGAGCTTGGCTGAAAAAGAAAAAGCAGAGCTTGAGATTCTGCAAAAATATTTACCAGAGCAACTTGCAGAAGAAGAAGTTAGAAAATTAGCCAAAGAGATGATTGAAGAAGTTGGAGCTGAAAATATAAAGGACATGGGAAAAGTAATGGCAGAGCTAATGCCCAAACTTAAAGGCAGAGCAGATGGAAGCACAGTAAACAAAGTTGTAAAAGAATTATTACAATGATTGAGATTAACAACTTAACTGCCAGTTCTGTTGATGAGAAATTTCTAAAAAGGGTTGCCAAAAAAGTTTTAAAAGGAGAGAATAAAAAAGAGATTGATTTGTCTATTGTCTTTATTGGAGAGACAGGAATGAGAAAACTTAATAAGAAATATCTTGGCAAGAATAGAGTAACAGATGTTTTATCTTTTGACAATGAATTAAATGAGATCGTTATTTGCCTTAGAGAGATTAAGAAGAATGCTAAAATATATAATTCAACATTTAAAAAAGAGTTAGCCAGAGTTTTAATTCATGCTATTATGCATCTTTTAGGATATAATCACAAAGAGATGCAGAATAAAGAAGAATATTATGCCAAAGCTATACATAATTAATGCTTTAGATATTGGTTCAGGTTTCATAAAGTTGCTTTCTGTTTCTAAAAGGCCCGGGGAAAGAGATTTTGAAATTTTAACCCAGATACAAGAACCTTCTTTAGGTATTAGAAAAGGGGTTATCATTGATGTTTCATCAGCTGCAAAAACAATTTCTTCTTTAATAGAAAAAGCAGAGCAGAATTGTGGGGTAAAAATAGAAAGAATTTATGCAAATATTGGCGGGGGCCATATATATTCTGTTTTTTCAAAGGGATTAGTTTCTGTTTCTAGAGCTGATAGAAAGATTTCAGAAGAAGACGTGGAAAGAGTTTTGCAAGCGGCTAAAACACTTCCTTTGCCTTCAAATAAAGAAATTCTTCAGATCTTTCCAAAAGAATACATTGTTGACGGAGGAGGAGGAGTAAAAGAAGCAGTGGGCATGGAAGGAGTTAGATTAGAAGCGGAAACAATATTGCTTTGTGGTTTTTCTCCATATATTAAAAATTCAACACAAACTATTTTAAAATCAGGCCTTCAAATTAGCGACCTAATTGCAGATCCCTTGGCGAGCGCTCGGGCTGTTTTATTTCCCAGGGAAAAAGAACTGGGAGTTTGCGTTTTAGATATTGGAGCTGGAACTATTAGTATGGCAGTATTTGAGGAAGGGAATTTAATCCATGCTGCTGTTTTTCCTGTTGGATCAGGCCATATTACCAGCGATATTGCTATTTGTCTTAAAACTGATATTGATACTGCTGAGAAAATAAAGTTGGAATTTGGAACCTGTAAAACTTCTTGCCTTAAGAAAGAAAAAAAGACAGAAAAGAATGTAAAAATTGAGGGAGAGGAGCCGATTGTTTTTTCAAAGAAAGAATTAACAGATATTATTGAGGCCAGAGTTTCAGAAGTTTTTGATTTAGTAAATAAAGAATTAAAGAATATTTCTCGTCAAGGCAGGCTTCCAGCTGGAATTGTTTTGACCGGAGGAGGAGCAATGTTGCCCGGGATTAAAGAATTAGCTAAAAAAGAGCTAAAATTGCCTTGTCGGATTGGAGCTGCTCAAGGATTTTCTGGTTCTCAAACAGATCCCAGCTTATCTACTTTATACGGTCTAATTTTAGAAGGAGTTGATTTAGAAGATCAGATTTCAAGTCCAAAAGGGATTAAAAATGCATTAAAAAAGATGTTTAGGATCTTTATTCCATGACTTCAATCGCTAAAATTAAAGTAGTAGGTGTCGGAGGTTCGGGAGGAAACGCGCTTTCTCGAATGATGAAAAGCAAAATAAAAGGGGTTGAACTTGTTGCTGTAAATGCTGATGCTCAGGATATTCAAAAAACTAGAGCTCATAGAAAGATTAGAATTGGTAGAAACTTAACCAAGGGTTTAGGAACAGGAATGAATCCTGAAATAGGCAGACAGGCAGCTGAAGAGCAAAGAGAAGAGATTCAAGAAGTTATTAGGGGCGCGAATATGGTTTTTGTTACCTGCGGACTTGGCGGCGGCTGCGGTTCAGGAGCTTCTTTAGTTGTAGCTGAAATTGCTAAAAAATCAGGCGCTTTAACTTTAGCAGTAGTTACCAAGCCTTTTTCTTTTGAGGGAACTCAGCGCATGCAAATTGCTCAGGATAGCTTAAAAAAGCTTAATGGGAAAGTTGATACTTTAATTAGTATTTCCAATGATAAACTGCTTTCAATTTTAGAAGCAAAGACAACGGTTTTAAATGCGTTTTGGCTTTGTGATGAAATTTTAAGACAGGCAGTTCAAGGGATTTCTGATTTAATTGTTTTGCCTGGGATAATAAATATTGATTTTGCTGATGTTAAGGCAATTATGAAGGATTCTGGTTCAGCTTTGTTTGGTATTGGAAAAGCAAAAGGCGTGGAACGGGCGAGGGAGGCGGCTAAGAAAGCTCTTAATTCTCCTCTTTTAGATATTTCCTGCAAAGGAGCAAAAGGGGTCTTATTTAATATTTCCGGAGGCAAGGATATTAGTTTGTCTGAAATAGATGAAGCAGCTAAGATTATTACTCAGGAGGTTTCTCCAGAAGCAAAAGTAATTTTCGGAGCAATTCAGGATGAGAAGTTGCAAAAAGGGGAAATAAAAGTAACAGTAATAGCAACTGGGTTTTAGAAATATCTTGTTGATATCGGATATCAACAATACTTATCCACAATTTAGCGGGCTGGCCCCGTTAGAAACTAAGATTATTAGCAACATAATAGGGTTATCCACACTTTTTGGTTTTTAACGGGGCTTGACCCGTTTTTTTTATTAGGTAAAATGAAATAACGTTTCTTGTTTTTATGATTAAAGATAAAATTAATAAAGTTCATCTTCCAATTCCAAAATTTTCCAAAAAGAAAATTACCAAGGTAAAAAAACGTGATGGGACAATAGTAGATTTTGAGTCGGATAAAATTACCGACGCCATTTTCAAAGCCATAACTGCAACGGGCCAGGGTGACGGTAAAAGATCCAAAAAGCTTTCAGACAGGGTAAATAAGATTTTGAATCGTCGTTTTAAAGAAGATGAAATTCCTCAAGTTGAACAAATTCAAGATATAGTTGAAGAGGTTTTGATTTTAGAGGGTTTGGTGGATACTGCCCGTGCTTATATTCTATACCGGGAGCAAAGAAGAAGAATTCGCGAATCATCAGCGATTGTGGATGAATCCAGCCAGAGGATTGATAAATATCTAAAAGAACTTGATTGGGAAATTTATGAAAACGCTAATATGACTTTTTCATTGCAAGGTTTAAATCAATATGCAATTTCAGACATCTCTAAAAAATATTGGCTAAATAAAGTTTATCCTAAGGAAGTTAGAGAGGCAGCGGCAAATGAAGATTTTCATATCCATGATTTACAGAGTATTAGCACTTATTGTTGTGGCTGGGATCTTTATGATTTATTAAAACGGGGCTTTAGAGGAGTGCCAGGAAAATTAGAATGCCGTCCTCCAAAACATTTCAGAACCGCTTTGGGCCAACTTGTCAATTTCTTTTTTACACTTCAGGGAGAATCGGCTGGCGCACAAGCGGTTTCTAATTTTGATACACTTCTTGCTCCTTTTATCCGTTATGATGGATTAAATTATGCTCAAGTCAAGCAGGCAATGCAAGGGTTTTTATACAACTGTATGGTGCCGACCAGGGTCGGTTTCCAAACACCATTTCTCAATGTTACCTTGGATATTAAACCGCCTTCTTTTTTAGCTAAACAGCCGGTAATTATTGGGGGCGAGCCCCAGAAAGAAACTTATGGAGAATTTCAGGAAGAAATGGATATGCTTATAATGGCTTTTTACGAGGGATTAATGGAAGGCGATGCCAGAGGAAGACCTTTTACTTTTCCTATCCCCACAGTTTCTATAACTAAAGATTTTGACTGGAATAATCCATCTTTAGACCCTTTGTGGGAGGCAACCGCAAAGTACGGAGTTAATTACTTTCAGAATTTTGTCAAATCAGATATGAATCCTGAGGATTATCGTTCAATGTGTTGCAGACTCCGTCTCTCAAACAAGGAACTTTATAAAAGAGGAGGAGGATTATTCGGATCAGCCCCATTAACAGGATCGGTAGGAGTAGTGACGATAAATATGTCTCGGATTGGCTATCTTTCAAAGACCAAAAAAGAGTTCTTTGAAAGGTTAGGTCATTTAATGGACTTAGCTAAGGAAAGTCTGGAAATTAAGAGAAAAGCTCTAGATAATTTTATAGAAAAAGGACTTTATCCTTATTCAAAGTTTTATTTAGATTCAGTTAAAAAGATACGCAACTCTTATTTCGGAAATCATTTTTCAACCATTGGTTTAATAGGAATGAATGAAGCTCTTTTGAATTTTATTGGAGAAGATGTTGGTTCTAAACAGGGAAGGAGATTTGCTATTGAGATTTTGGATTTTATGCGAGAAAGATTAATAAAATATCAAGAGGAGACGGGAAATTTATACAATCTTGAGGCTACGCCTGGCGAGGGCACAGCCTATCCTCAGGCAAAAATTGATAAAGAAAAATACCCAGATATTATTACTGCTGGCACAAAAGAAGCCCCGTATTATACAAACTCCTCTCAGTTGCCAGTTAACTATACCGATGATGTTTTTGACGCTTTAAAACTTCAAGACGGACTCCAATGCAAATATACCGGAGGCACAGTTTTGCATATACTTTTAGGAGAGAAAATCTCTGATATCCAAACAGCTAAAAATTTAGTTAAGAAAATTTTTGAGAATTTTCACTTGCCATATATTACTTTAACGCCTACTTTTTCAATTTGTCCGACTCACGGGTATTTGAATGGGGAGCATTTTTATTGTCCTAAATGCACTATTAAACAGTCATGCGAAGTTTATTCTCGAGTCGTCGGTTACCTAAGGCCTGTACAGCAATGGAATATTGGAAAACGGCAGGAGTTTAAAGAAAGAAAAGAGTTTAAATTAAAGGCATAGAATAATGACCATTGGAGGATTGCAAAAACTTACTTTAATAGATTACCCTGGCAAGCTTGCGGCCACGGTTTTTTTGATTGGATGCAATTTTCGTTGTCCCTGGTGTTACTCTCGAGAGTTGGTTTTGCCAGAGGAAATTAAAAAGCAGCCCAAAATCTCAGAAAGAGAGTTTTTTAATTTTTTGAAAAATAGAAAAGGGCTGCTGGAAGCAGTAACGATTTGCGGAGGAGAGCCAACTATTAATAATGATTTGCCAAAGTTTATTAAGAAAATAAAGAAATTAGGATATGCTGTAAAGCTTGATACTAATGGATCAAATCCTAAGATGCTAAAGAGATTAATTAAAAATAAATTAATTGATTATGTGGCAATGGATATTAAAGCCCAAAAAGTCCAAATTTCAAAATACAAAAATGAGATTAAAAAAAGTGTTGAGTTATTAAAAAGTTCAGACATTGATTTTGAGTTTCGGACAACCGTGGTTCCTACCATTCATACCAAAGAAGATATTTTAAAAATTACTAAGTGGATAGGAGGTCCAAATGTAAAATATTATTTGCAGAATTTTAGGCCTGAGAAAACTCTTGACCCAAAATTTGAAAAAATAAAGCCGTATTCTGATAAATATCTTTTAAATATACAAAAGGCAATATCTCCATTTTTTGAAGTTTGTAAAATTAGATAATGAGTAGATCAAAGATAGTTTATTTTGGGTTTTGTTTGATTTTAGCAGTTTTGATTATTTGGAGATATCAAGTAATGGAATTAAGAATAAAGTCTCCCTACGGGAGATCTCCCGAAGGGAGAAATTATGAATTAAGAGATTATAATGATTCGGAAGAAGAAATTACTTTGATTGGCAGGGTTGTTAAAGAACCGGATGTTA
>Ga0307437_1002202_pt1 | contig 12304 bp, 9 predicted proteins | sample SalMarWE160390MG_FD_202146 | JGI IMG/M metagenome (GOLD analysis project Ga0307437, IMG submission 202146) | Salt marsh sediment microbial communities from the Plum Island Ecosystem LTER, Massachusetts, United States - WE1603-90 | ecosystem: Environmental > Aquatic > Marine > Intertidal zone >...
TTGAAGAAAAAAGATACGAAGCTATAAATATTTCTCATTTAATTATAACGATTCCTGGTACTAACACACTAGAGTCAACCTATCTGGGAACTCCTATGGTAGTAGCTATTCCTTTGAACAAGCCAGAAGCAATACCCCTGGACGGCCTGGCAGGATTAGTGGGGGGTTTGCCAATAATAGACTCTCTTATTAAAAGAAAGATGGTAAAGCATTACAGTAAACGCATCAAATTTACAGCTATACCTAATATAAGGGCAGATAGAGAGATTGTACCTGAAATAAGAGGGATAATCGAGCCGACTGATGTAGCCAAAGAAGTAATAGGGCTGTTAAGAAGCCCCGAACGACTCACTGAAATGAAGAAGGAACTCAGAAAGATAGCCAGGACAACAGAAGGCGCTGCTGACAAAGTAGCCGATGTCATCCTTGAGGTAGGAAATTTGGTGAATAGTCGTTAGTGAATAGTGAATCGCAAACAAGAAAGTAAATGGTTGTAGGGTTGGATTAACCATTCACGATTCACGAAATACGATTCACCAGCTCTGTCGTGCGTGAATAGTATTGTGTTGTGTGTTTTAAAATTTCTTACGATATACCATATACGATATACGTAATACGAGATTGTCCTGAGGATTTCTTGAGATAGGAGCAAAATGCATATCTTGCACCTTACACCCTATATGTCTTTAGGGGGGACAGAAAGACATATTCTTAACTTAATCGCACAGGGTTTATCACGAGGATATCAGGTCTCTTTAGCTTCACCAGCGGGTGAGGGGCTAAGAGAAGTTCCCGATGCAGTTAGGGTTCATCAGATAGAAAATTGGCGAGGGTTAAAATTATTAAGATCAGTTAAAGCCTTAAAGGAGATAATTCTTGCTGTTGGTAATAAGGTGGATTTAGTCCAGGTTCATGCTTCAGCAGAAATGGCATATTTAGCAAAGAAATACCTGGCAAAAAAGCCGGTTATTTTTACCTGCCATGGCTATAATACCCATCCGCCTTATCTCAACTATTGGCTTGCAGCAAGATTCTTAAAAAGAGTAGACTGTATAGTCGCTCTTACTCCCGAAGAAAAAGAGTATTTTCTTCGGGGAGGAATTAAAGAGAGTAAATTAGTAGTTATTTCTAATGGAGTAGAAGAGAAATTTTTCCGTGCTCCTTCTTTTCATGAGGATGATGGTGAAGTGATAGGCTTGGTGGGGAGATTAGTTAAAGAAAAGAATTTTGCCTGGGCTGTGAAGATGCAGGCTAAATATAGATTTGCTTCTAAGCTCTTTATAGTAGGAGGGGGTCCCTATCGTTCTAAACTGGAAAAGTTAGTGAAAAAATTGAACTTAGAAAAAGAGGTAATCTTCCTGGGTCATAAAGAAGAGATGGAAAAGATATATCCCCTTTTTACTTATCTCTTAATTTCTTCCCGCAAGGAAGCCTTTGCCCTGGTTATCCTGGAGGCATTGGCTGCCGGTGTGCCAGTGCTTGTTCCTCATTGGCTTTTCGGAGTGAGGGAGTTCTATGGCTCTGCACCTGGTGTGGTTGTCTTTAAAGGGGGAAAGGATTTGAAACAAAAAGTGGAAAAGGGAGAAGGGAAGATAATGGGAGATAGAATCCAGTCTTTTGCTCGTAATTTTCTCTGGGGGAATATTTTTGATAGATATGAAGAATTACATAGTCAACTTTTGATGAGGAGAGAATTCTAATGGCAATGAAACCCTGGCGTCGTTTATTAGTTTATCTGACGCCATACTGGCCACTCTTTGTGTTGGTTTTGTTTCTTACTCTGGCAGTTACTTTGACTACCCTGGCTCTTCCCTGGATAATTGGAAAGGATTTAATTGATTCGGTTATTTTAGGAGAAAAAAATCTTAAGCTGTTAAATCTAATTGTCCTGGGGATAATAGGGCTGGTTGCTTTGAAGGGGCTCTTCTCCTTCGCCCAAACATATCTAATATCCCTTATTAGTTTTAGAGCAGTTACTGAGCTCCGTAATCGTGTCTATGAGCACCTGCAGCGTCTTTCCTTAAGTTTCTATAGAAAAAGACAGACCGGAGAGATTATCTCGCGGGTTATCAATGATGTGGACCAATTGCAAAATGCCTTAACTACTACAACTGTTAATTTCCTTACCAATTGTCTTATTTTGATAGGTGTCTTTGGATTGATTTTCTATATTCATTGGCAGCTTTCCCTTTTTGTTCTAATAGTTATTCCTATTATTGCCTTTGCTGCTAGTAAATTTGGTCAGTGGATAAGGAAATTTAGTAGTTCCATTCAGTCTAGAATAGCTAATATCTCTTCTATCCTGCAGGAGACAGTAGTGGGGGTTGAGGTAGTAAAGTCTTTTGGTGCAGAAAATAGAGAGATTGAGAGGTTTAAAGAGGAAAATGCCAGGACTCTTCAATTATCTATAAAGAGAACTCGCTTCATTGCTGCTCTTACTCCTTCTATGGAGATATTGACCCTGATAGGGCTAGCAGGAATCCTCTGGTATGGAGGAAGAGAGGTTATAAGAGGAACCTTAAGCACGGGAGAGCTGGTTACCTTTTTGGGGTACATAGCTCTGGCAGTTAATCCCCTGACCTATATTAGTCAGGCTTTCGGTGTTTATCACCAGGCTATGGCCTCAGCAGAGAGGGTTTTTGAGCTCATGGACACAGAGCCTGAAATAAAAGAATTTTCTCAGGCAGTGGAGATACCGCATCTAAAGGGCTCTGTGCAGTTTAGAAATGTTCATTTTGGCTATGATGGAGAATTAGTGCTGGAGAATATTGATTTAGAAGTGAAACCGGGAAAGAGATTAGCCCTGGTAGGGCCTAGCGGGGTAGGTAAAACTAGCCTGGTTAGCCTTATTCCCCGTTTTTATGATCCTACCTCCGGGCTTATTACTATAGATGGATATGATATTAGAAAAGTAAAGCTAGCTAGTCTGAGAAAAGAGATAAGTATTGTTTCCCAGGAGACTATACTTTTTAATGGCAGCATCCGAAATAATATTGCTTACGGCAAAATAGAGGCATCTGATAAAGAGGTCATCAAGACAGCTAAACAGGCTAATGCCCATAGCTTTATTATCGGACAGAGAGATGGATATGATACACAGGTAGGTGAGCGAGGAGTAAAGCTCTCAGGAGGACAGAGACAGCGTATTGCTATAGCCAGAGCTATTATTCGAGATCCCCGTATTCTCATTCTCGATGAAGCTACCTCTTCTCTGGATACAGAAAGTGAAATTCTGGTTCAGCAGGCACTGGAAAGACTTATGCAGGGCAGGACTACCTTTGTCATTGCCCATCGGCTTTCTACCATTCAGGGAGCAGACATGATTGTTGTGCTTAATGAGAAAAAAATTGAGGAAGTTGGCTCCCATAGAGAGCTTTTAGCTAAAGATGGATTATATGCACGATTGTATAAAAAGCAGTTTAAATTAGAGGAAAACTGAAGAGCGAAAAACGTAAAGCGAAAAATGTAAAACCATAGCGTAAAACTTAAAATTAAATTAAAAGATTGAGCGTATTACTACTCTATTGAGGTTATTAAGTCTCTAGATGTATCCATTTTAACTCTCAAAAGCAAGAGCAAGTTTTAAATTTTGAATTATGGTTTTTAGCTTTGCGCTTTAAGTTTTTAGTTTAATTTACGACATACGCAATACGATATACGATAAAATGGAAGCAAGCATAATAATTCCTACATATAATCGAAGAGACACCCTGAAAAGAGTGCTCAATAGATTATTTAGTCAGACTTATCCTAAAGATGCTTATGAGGTTATAGTTATTGATGATGGCTCTACAGATAATACAGGAGCAATGGTCAAGAAGCTCAATGCTCCTTGCTCTTTTAAGTATCTCTGGCAGGAAAAGAAGGGTCCTGCTGCTGCCAGAAATTACGGTTTGAGTGAAGCGCAGGGTGAGGTTATTATTTTCATTGATAGTGACATTATAGTTGGACCTGATTTCATTGAAGAACACCTGAGTTACCATAAGAAGCATGATAGAGTTATAGTGCGCGCTCCGGTAATTCGTACACAAAATAGGGATAATCCAATTGGGGAGAGAATGAAATTGACCGACTTCTCTAGTGCTTTCTTTGCTACAGGAAATACATCGGTGAAGAAGTCTTTTTTATTTCAGGCAGGTCCCTTTGATGAAGACTTTAAAGAATATGGCTGGGAAGATCTGGAAATGGGTGAGAGATTGAGAAAACTGGGCCTGTCAGTGAAGACTAATAAAAGAGCAGTGGGATATCATTATCAAAAGAAACTTCATTTAGCAGACCTTCCCCGTCTATGTGCTAAAGAAGAGACTCGAGGACGCACAGCAGTCATTTTCTATAGAAAACATCCTACCTCAACTGTTAAGTATATGACTCAAATTAACTCCTTCTTTTTTTTTCTAGACTGGCTACTAAGTGTGGGTAATTTGATGAATACATCCTGGGGAAAAAAGTTTCTTATTTATCTAGATAAAAACAACTGCCATCTGCTGCTTAGCTTTTTTATGAAGATAATTGCCCAGCATTCCTATATAGAGGGAATAAAAGAGGCTCTTAAGAAAAATAATAAGGAATAGTTTTGTGCCATTGGCCCAATCCAATAAAAAAGGAGTAGTTCTTTTTCTTTCCAACGGACATGCAGAAGATCTAATTGCTTCTACTGTTATCGAGAAACTTTCTCAGGAATGTTTTCCCTGGGAAATAAGAGCCCTGCCGCTGGTGGGAGAGGGGAGAGCCTACGATGAAATAGGAATAAAGGTGCTTGGACCTCGTAGAATGATGCCCAGTGGTGGATTTGTAGAGTTTAATCCCCTATGGCTAGCTAGAGATATGGCTTCCGGTTGGCTAGGAGTATTGCGAGAGCAGATAGATACCCTAAGAAAGCAGCGAGCCGCGACCAGGCTAGTGGTTTGCGTGGGGGATATTTTTCTAGTTATCCTTTCTGTTTTTTTTCTTAAGAAGCCTATTGTCTTTCTTTCCACAGCAAAGTCGGATTATGCGCGGTTATATAAGGGCCATTACCTGGTAGAGAAGTGGTTAATGAAGTGGTTTTGCCAGTTAGTTTTGCCCCGGGATGAGCTGACTACTTTCTCACTCCGAAACTTTGGTATAAATGCTGTCTATGTAGGCAATGTAATGATGGATTGCTTGAAGATAACCGATGAGGAGTTGGGAATAGGAGAAAATAAACATATAGTAGGAATTCTTCCCGGAAGCAAAGAAGAAGCTTATAAAAACTTACCTATTATTTTAGATGCGGTAAAGAAAATTAGCAGGAAATCTTTTCTTTTCAGAAAAGCAGATTTCCTTTTAGCTCTAGCTGCTTCTTTGAGCCTGAAAAGGTTGGGAGAAGTAGTCTCTTCAAGCAGAGACTGGATATTGAAGAGTAGTGCTTCAGAGGAAAGAAAACGGGGAATAGTAGCTTATTTAGTCTCCTCTCCTGGGATTCGTATCAAGATAGTCCGGGGGAGATTTGCTGATGTCCTTAATTCTTCAGAAGTGATTATTGGTCTTTCTGGTATGGGGAATGAACAGGCGGTGGCTTTAGGCAAGCCGGTGGTCAGTTTTCCTACCAAAGGACCTCAGATAACTAAGAAATTTTTGCGTATTCAGCAGCTTATTCTGGGAGAAGCTATATCAATAGTGGAACCCAAAGCAGAGGCCGTCGCTGAGGAAGTCAGCGCAATTCTTTCCCATCCTGAAAAAAAAGAAGAAGCATTAAGAGTAGGCAAAAAGAGGATGGGAGGCCCTGGAGCAGCGGCACAGGTGGCAGATTTGATAAAGAAAGAATTAGGAGAATAAGAGTGGTAAGTCCTTATGAAGAACTCAGTCAGATATATGATAAAGGATGGGGGTTTTTTGGCGAGTCCTACTTCAGGTTAGTAAAAGAACTATTTGGAGAGAGTTTTTTTAAGCATCGTCGGATTCTTGATGTTGCTTGTGGTACGGGAATTCTTGCTCTGAAGTTAGCCCAGCAGGGGTTCTCTGTGGTCGGTATAGACAGCTCTCCCCAAATGATAGCACTGGCTCAAGCTAAGGTAAAGCCTGGGCTCTCTCTTTTTTTTAAAGTTCAGGATATGAAAGAGCTCAATACGAAAGAACCCTTTGACCTTATTTTTTGTACCTTCGATTCTATTAATTATCTCTTATCAGAAAGTGATATAGCTCATTTTTTGGCCAGGGTGAATTCTGCTCTTAAATCAAGCGGTTTCTTTATGTTTGATAGTGTTACGGAAGTTTTATGTAACAAACATTACGGAGAACGTAGTCGTAAGGTGGGCGGGGTGAGATTCCTTGAAAAGTCTAGCTATTACCCCAGGAGAAAAATTGCTATTACTACATTTCAATTTGAAGATGGAAGTGAAGAGATACATCTTCAAAAGCCGTACGGACTAAGAGAATTAGCTCCACTCCTGCGCAATACTGGTTTTGTTATTTGCGATAAGTTTTCCGGCCCAGGAGGAGAGTTATACCAACCCGGGAGTGAGCGACTGGTCTGTATTACTCGTAAGAAGGAATGTTTATAGCAAAATTTGACACTCAAAAGCAATCATTTATAATGCTTTGGTAGTTGCAAAGTGATAGGCAAGATTCTCGAAAGAACATAAATGTAGTTCACTGAATGACTACTAGAAGATTTTGGTCAATGAACTCATAAGTTGAGAGAACGGGGAAAATAAATTTCAAATTACGGTTTCTTGCTCTTAATCTTTTATATGGAACGACATAAATAATTGCGCATCCTTTGTAGCGACTTCATTTATGAAGTCAGAAAATTGGCGGGTTTGATGAATCAAACCTCTACAGATAAGCGAAAATATATTAAACGTTTCATATAATTTTTTGTGTTTATGATTTATTCTATACGCTAAACGCTACCCGCCATACGCTATGCTAGATACGAGCGACGAGCAACGAGATACGAGAATGGGGGGACAGGATATGAAGCTCCAGGTAGTTTCTATGGGCGAGCTGTTGGTCGAGATTATGAGAGAAAATATAGATGAGCCCCTTGGGGTTAAAGGGACTTTCCTTGGTCCGTTTGCCAGCGGAGCCCCGGCCATTTTTATTGATGCTATAGCCAGATTAGGCATATCCTCTGGTTTTATCGGCAGCGTAGGGAGAGACGATTTCGGAAAGTTAATTATAAATAGATTGAAAGAAGACGGAGTAGATACTACCTATGTTCAATCCTTAGATAATTATACTACAGGAGTAGCTTTTGTCACCTATTATAGTGACGGAACTCGCCAATTCATTTATCATATTCCCCGGGCTGCTTCAGGAAGAATTAGCGAGACTCAGCTTAATAGAGATTATTTGTCGGGGATAAGTTATCTTCATATAATGGGCTCAACCCTGTCCATAAATGATTCCTGGCGTAGGTGGTGTTATAGAGCAGTGGAGATAGTTAAGAATTCAGGAGGAAAGATCAGTTTTGACCCCAACCTTCGGCCGGAGCTATTGGCCATAGAAAAAATCAGGGAAATCTGTGAGCCTATTCTCTCTTCTTGTGAGATTATTTTACCCAGTGGAGAGGAAGTGAGGATGTTGACAGGAATTGAGGATATAGATAGAGCCTGCAGGAGGTTGCTCGAATGCGGCCCGGAGATAGTGGCTCTCAAGTTGGGTGAGGAAGGTTCCTGTATTTATACAAGAGAGGAGAAGCTAAAGGTTCCTTCTTTTCCGGTGAATGAAATAGACCCAACTGGAGCGGGTGACTGCTTCGATGCTGCTTTTATAGTGGGACTTCTTAAAGGATGGTCTATTAAGCGAGTGGCTAAATTTGCTAATGCCGTGGGTGCCCTGGCCGTAGTCAAAAGAGGCCCTATGGAGGGCGCTCCTTATTTAAGAGAAGTAGAAAAGATGGTTGGTCTGGGATAAGCAACGTGAATCGTATCTCGTATCTCGTATCTCGAAAAAAAAGAAAAGGGAGAGGCTATTTTTCAAATCAATGAACAATGAACAATGAACAAAAAACACATAAGAGGAGGGAATTTGATGGAAAAAATATCTATTTCTGCGGGTAAAATACGTGGTTTAAAGGCATTAGCCGATGAGAATGGTCGGTTTAAGATGATGGCCATTGATCAAAGAGGTTCTTTGAAGAGGATGCTGGCTGAAGTACTTTCTAAAGAGGCTGATGAGGTAAAATATGAGGACCTAGCTGAGTTCAAAAGAATAATAATCAAGGTGCTATCTCCTTATTCCAGTGCTACTCTTGTTGATCCTGTCTACGGATATCCCAATGCTATAAAGTATTTTACCAAAGGGACAGGCCTTCTTCTTTGCAGTGAGGAGACAGGGGGAGAGAAAGCAGGCAAAAGCGGTAAAGAAATAAAGTCAAGCTTAATATCAGATTGGACAGTGGAAAAGACAAAGCGAGTCGGAGCAAATGCAGTAAAACTTCTTATCTATTATCGTGGAGATGCTTCTCCCGATGTAGTAAATCACCAAAAGGATATAATTAGGCAAGTAGGTAGAGATTGTCAGCAATACGATCTTCCTTTTGTCTTAGAGCTGGTGAATTATCCTTTTTTGCCTGACGAAGAAAAGGATAATGCTACTTTTGCTCGGCGCAAGCCAAAAATAGTCAAGGATTATGTAGAGGAGTTTTCTCGCTCCGAATATGGAGTTGATATTCTCAAGGTGGAATTTCCCGCTAATCTAAAATTTGCCAAAGAATATTGTCAGGGAGAATTTGATAGAGTGAAAAGAGAAGCTCTTTATGACCTGTCAGAAATCAAAGATTTTTGTCGAGAAGTGACAGCTCTGGCTGGTGTTCCCTGGGTAATATTGTCAGCGGGAGTAGATATAGATGAATTTGTGGAAAATGTGCGTATAGCTACTGAATCAGGCGCATCAGGATTTCTGGGAGGAAGAGCCATCTGGCAGGGTTGTGCTCAGTATTATCCCGACAAGGAAGCTATGGAGGAGTGGCTTTCCACCAGCGGAATAAACAATTTCAAACGTCTCTATCAGGTATTTCAAGCAGCTACTCCTTACTTTGAGCACAAAAGGTTCAAGGGATATCCTGAGATTTGCCTGGAGAAAAAAGGAGCAGATTGGTACAGACAATATTGAGCGTGTAGCGTTTAGCGGATAGCGTGTAGTAAAGACAAAAATGCAAAATCGAAAACTTAAAGAATTCAAAAACAAATTATGAGAGAAGAGCGAGAGAGAAAGCTTGTTGCGCAGAATGTTTGATTCTATACGCTACCCGCTATCCGCTCCCTTAAGATGCCATTTCCTTTATTTTCATCAGGTTAATCAGGTGGGCTCTTTCTCGTTCTTCCAGCTTCATAGTGATATATCTTACTGTCTCTTCCACACGGGGGATAAAAATATATTCTAGAGCATTTACCCTTCTTCTTGTTCGCTCGATTTCTTTAGCTAGTCGCTTTAGCTCATCCTCTTTCTGGGCCAGGTTGAGCAAAGAGGGTAGGATGTTCAGGAACGCTTTAAGTGCAAAATCAAGTTTCCAGTTAGTTCCATAAAAACCATAACATAAAGGGTTGCCCTCTATTTGCAGCTTAAATCGAGGAGCTTGGAATCTCGTATATCCAGGTACTTCTAAACCCACCTTCATTTCAGTCCACATAAGAGCCTCTTCTATTTCTCTTTCTGAGTTAAGCATTTTGGCTGCCTGAAAGTCAGCATAGACTCTGTTCAGCTCTTGCAACACTCTTTTTTGTAACTCTCGTACTTCTTTAACTAAAGGAAGGAACTGCTGAATTAACTCGTCTCTTTTGTTTTCCAAAAGGTCATGCGCTCGACGAGCCATAACAAGCCTATGCTTCTGTTGTAGTAGCTCCATGCGGGTGGGGTTAACTTGCATAGTCTGAGGCATTAAAGTCCTCTCACGATATACGACATACGATATACTATATACGGTACTTTTCTATGAACTCATCTCTTACCCTTTTTAGTTCTGGGGTAGGAATTATCTTGAGTAGTTTCCAGCCAATATTTAAAGTCTCTTCTACTGGGCGGTCTTCATTTTGCCCTTGCGAGACAAAGTCTCGCTCGAATTCATCGGCGAAGCGAAGATACTTCCTGTCCATTTCACTAAGAGTAGCCTCACCCATAACCAGTGCCAATTCTCTGATTTCCAGTCCTTGGGCGTAGCAAGCATAGAGCTGGTTGGACAACTCACGGTGGTCTTCTCGGGTTTTCCCTTCTCCTATTCCTTCATCCATCAAACGGGATAGGGAAGGAAGGACATTTATGGGAGGATAGATTCCCTTCTGGTGAAGATTCCTTTGCAGCATAATCTGACCTTCTGTAATATAACCGGTAAGGTCAGGTATAGGATGGGTTTTGTCATCATCAGGCATACTGAGGATAGGAATTAAGGTGATAGAGCCTTTTTTCTCTTTAATTCTACCGGCTCGCTCGTAAATACTAGCCAGATCTGTATAAAGATAGCCCGGATATCCTCTTCTTCCAGGAACTTCCCGCCTGGCAGCAGAGAGTTCACGCAGCGCTTCAGCATAGTTGGTCATATCAATCAAGATGACCAGAATATGCATTTCTCTGTCGAAAGCAAGGTATTCGGCGCAAGTTAAAGCCATTCTGGGCGTAGAAATTCTTTCGATTACAGGGTCATCAGCTAAATTGAGAAAGAGAGTGGTTTTTTCCATTGCGCCACTGGCTTCGAAGTTAGAGATAAAGAAATTTGCTTCTTCAAAAGTTATTCCCATAGCAGCAAAGACAATACCGAATTCCTCCTCTTTTCCCAGAACCTTAGCCTGTCTGACGATTTGAGCTGCTAATTGAATATGAGGTAGGCCAGCTCCTGAGAAAATGGGTAGTTTTTGTCCTCGCGAGAGTGTGTTAAGCCCATCGATAGCTGAGATTCCGGTCTGGATAAATTCCTCTGGATAGGCGCGTGATTCAGGATTAATAGGACTTCCACTTATATCCAATCTTTTTTCTGGAATTATCTTTGCTCCTCCGTCTCGAGGTCTGCCCCATCCGTCAAATACCCTTCCTACAAGATCCTCCGATACATCCAGTTGAATTCCCTTGCCCAGGAACTTTACCTGGGTTCCTTCTATCCCTAAGTCAGTAGCCCGTTCGAATAATTGCACTAAAGCTGTTTCGGAGGTTACTTCCAGAACTCTACCTCGCCTTTTTTCTCCATTAGCCAGCTCAATCTCTACCAGCTCTTCATAAGATATCCCTGAGACCTTTTCTACTAACATCAAAGGTCCGGTGAGTTCTTTTACAGTAGTATATTGCTTTATTTTCATCCTCTATCCTCCGTCCTGTTTATCAACCCATCAACCTCTTTTTTTAATTTCCTGCTTATCTTCTCTCTCTCTTTTTCTATATCTTCTTCAGGGATATATTTCATCTTGGCGATATCTTCTCTCACGGAAAGAGAAATGAGGCTGTCTAAGGATATTTCTTTTTTCAAAGCTTCCAGAGATACATCATAATAACTCAACACTGTTTTCAGCATCAGATATTGTTTTTTTATGGAAGTATAAGTGTCTATAGGATGAAAAGCAAATTGCTGCAGAAAATCTTCCCTCAAAGAACGGGCTGTTTCCATGGCTATCCTATCTTGACTGGATAGGGCATCCAAACCTACCAGCCTGACTGTTTCTCTTAATTCGTCCTCTTGCTGCAGGAGAGCCATAGCTCTGGCTCGCAGCTTTATCCAGTCAGAGGATATCTTTTGAGTGAAGTACTTCTCCAGGTCTTCTAAATAGAGAGAATAACTGCGCAGCCAATGTATGGCTGGAAAGTGGCGTTGGTAGGCTAATTCAGCTACCAGAGCCCAGAAAACCCTTACTACTCTTAAAGTAGCCTGGGTTACTGGTTCAGAGAGGTCCCCTCCCGGTGGAGATACCGCCCCAATAGCACTTAGACTTCCTTGGCGTCCATCCTTTCCCAGGCAGATAATTTTTCCTGCCCTTTCATAAAACTCAGCTAGTCTGGAAGGAAGATAAGCCGGATATCCCTCTTCTCCCGGCATCTCCTCCAATCTTCCGGACATCTCTCTTAAAGCCTCGGCCCAGCGAGAAGTAGAATCAGCCATTAGAGCAACATCATAACCCATATCTCTATAGTATTCAGCCAGGGTAATTCCTGTATAAATAGAGGCTTCCCGTGCTGCCACTGGCATATTGGAAGTATTAGCTATCAAAATAGTCCTCTGCATTAAAGATTTGCCTGTTCTGGGGTCTTTGAGCTGAGGGAATTTCCTGAGAACATCAGCCATCTCATTACCCCTCTCGCCACACCCTGTGAAGATGATAATTTCTGCATCTGCCCATTTAGAAAGCTGATGTTGGACTAC
>Ga0307437_1002206_pt1 | contig 12289 bp, 10 predicted proteins | sample SalMarWE160390MG_FD_202146 | JGI IMG/M metagenome (GOLD analysis project Ga0307437, IMG submission 202146) | Salt marsh sediment microbial communities from the Plum Island Ecosystem LTER, Massachusetts, United States - WE1603-90 | ecosystem: Environmental > Aquatic > Marine > Intertidal zone >...
ACGTCTCCGACGACGACCTTGCAATGATGCCTTGCCCGCGCTGTCTTGCTGACCGCGAGGGCCAAGGCATTTTGTTTATGAGCTATCGAGAGGAGGCAACTAAGTGAGAAGTGAAGTACTGAAACAGGGGATAGAGCGGGCCCCACACCGCTCGCTCCTGCGCGCGGTGGGCTGCACCGACCGGGAGATGGGTCAGCCTTTCGTAGGGATCATAAATTCCTTCAATGAGGCTGTACCCGGCCATATTCACCTGCGCCAGGTCGCTGCCGCTGCCGCAGCCGGCGTCCGCATGGCTGGCGGCACGCCCTTCGAGTGCTCCACCATCAGCGTCTGCGACGGGCTGGCTATGAACCACCAGGGCATGAAGTATTCCCTGCCCAGTCGCGAGCTGATCGCCGATTCAGTGGAGATCGTGGCCCAGGCTCACGCTTTCGACGCCCTGGTGCTCATCCCCAACTGCGACAAGATCATCCCAGGTATGCTAATGGCCGCCGCCCGGCTCAATATCCCTTGTCTGCTCGTCAGCGGCGGGCCGATGCTGGCCGGTCAGTTGGACGGGGAATACGTTGACCTCAGCGACGTCTTCAAGGCCGTGGGAGCGGTGGCCAGAGGGGAGATGAGCGAGGCGGAACTGGAGCGGCTGGAGCGGGTGGCCTGTCCCGGCTGTGGCTCCTGCGCGGGCATGTTCACCGCCAACACCATGAATTGCCTGACGGAGGCGCTGGGCATGGGCCTGCCCGGCAACGGCACTATTCCAGCCATCAGTGCCCGGCGCATTTGCCTGGCCAAGGAAGCGGGCCTGCAAGTGATGGAGCTGTTGAAGAAGGACATCCGGCCTTTGGACATCCTGACTACGGCGGCCTTCAACAACGCCTTCACTGTGGACATGGCCCTGGGAGGCTCCACCAACTCCATTCTGCACCTGCTGGCTGTGGCTCACGAGGCCGGGGTGGATTTCCCGCTGGCTAAGCTCAACGACTTCAGCGCGCGCACTCCCCATTTGTGCAAGATGAGTCCGGCCGGCAAGCATCGCATTGAGCACCTGGACCGAGCAGGCGGCATACCTGCCGTGATGGGCGCACTGATGGCCGCTGGTCTGGTGGACGACGGAGTCCTGACGGTGACGGGCCGCAGTCTGGGCGAGAACCTGGCCGGAGCGGAGGTGCTCGACCCTGGCGTGATTCGCCCCCTCGACGATCCGTACTCGCCCACTGGTGGCCTGGCCTTGCTCTTCGGCAACCTGGCCCCCGAAGGATCGGTGGTCAAACGGGCGGCGGTAGCTCCTCAGATGCTCACCCACCGAGGGCCAGCGCGGGTGTTCGACTCCGAGGAAGAGGCCACCGCCGCCATCATGGCCAGTCGCTTCCAGAAAGGCGACGTCATCGTCATCCGCTACGAGGGGCCGCGAGGTGGGCCGGGGATGCGGGAGATGCTGACCCCCACCTCCCTGCTCACTGGCATGGGCCTGGATGGAGAGGTAGCTTTGCTGACCGACGGGCGATTCTCCGGAGCCACCGAGGGGGCGGCCATCGGCCACATCTCGCCCGAGGCGGCGGCCGGGGGACTGCTGGCCATCGTCAGGGATGGCGATCCCATCGCCATTGACATCCCCGCTCACTCCTTGAACCTGGAGCTGGCCGAGGGAGAGATCAAGAGTCGTCTGGCCGAGTTGCACCCCTGGCAGCCCAAGGTCAGCTCCGGTTACCTCAAGCGCTACGCCGAGGCCGTCACTTCGGCCAGCACAGGCGCGGTTTTCAGAAGTTGAGCGGAGGTCGTAGTAATGACTTCAGTCGTTTCCAGGCGGGAAAAAGCGACTGAAGTCGCCACTACGAGTGAAAACGTTAGAGTCCAACTCAAAAGAAAGGAAGGCAATAATGACGAAAAACCCCATCCGTTTCATTTACGAGAGCCACAACCCTTTGGGCGCTCAAGAGGAGCAGCGCGAGGCCGTCTTCCGGGCCGCGCGGCGGCATCTTCCCCACGTGGTTGCCTGGGTCTCTCCGCAGGGCAACGCCCCCCTGTGGGTGATCCTGCCTCTGGAGATTGACCCCGGGGAATTGCTGAGACTGTCCGAGCAGGAGGGAGTGGCCTTTATTCCTGGCCCAGTCGCCAGTGATGAACGCAACACTGCGATACTCCATTTTTCTCACTTAGAGCCCAACGAGATCGAGGAGGGCATCCGACGCCTGGGAAGGCTCATCGTTAAGTACATGGACCTTGCTTCCCAGACGAACGGAACGCCCTCGTCTCGCTTCGTAGGGCCGTGAGCTGGACGTTGGATGTTGGAAGTCCAATCTCCAATCTCCAACCTCCAATCTCCAGGTTAGGAGGAAACCATGAAATTGACTGGAGCCCACATCGTCTGGGAGAGTTTGGCGCGGGAGGGAGTGGGGGTGGTGTTCGGCATTTCGGGGGGGGCGGTGATCCACCTGTACCATGCCCTGCCCGAGTATCCCATCCGCCACGTCCTGATGCGCCACGAGCAGGCGGCCGCCCACGCCGCCGACGGTTACGCCCGGGCCACGGGTAAAGTGGGGGTGTGCCTTGCCACCTCAGGGCCGGGAGCTACTAACCTGGTGACGGGGCTGGCCACGGCCTACATGGACTCCTCGCCGGTGGTAGCCATCACCGGCCAGGTGCCTACCTCGTTAATCGGCAAAGACGCTTTTCAAGAGGTGGACATCACCGGCATCACTTTGCCCATCACCAAGCACAACTACCTGGTGACCGAAGTAGAATCCCTGCCGATGGTGATCAAGGAAGCGTTCCACATCGCTCGCACCGGGCGACCAGGGCCGGTGCTGATAGACATCGCCAAGGACGTGCAGGCCGACAGCCTGGAATACGAGTATCCAGAGGAGGTGAACCTCCCCGGCTACCGCCCCACGCTGATCGGCAACCAACGTCAGATCAAGCAGGCTGCCCAGCTCATCAACGAAGCCCAACGCCCGCTCATCATCGCCGGCCACGGGGTGATGCTGGCGGGCGCCGAGGCCGAATTGGGAGAGCTGGTGGGGAAAGCCCAGCTTCCGGTGGTCAACACCCTGCTCGGCCTCAGCACCATCCCCGAAACACACCCCCTCTGCCTGGGGATGGGAGGCATGCATGGTGAGGCCTACGCCAACAAGGCCCTGCAAGAAGCGGACTTGATCCTCAACGTCGGCGGCCGCTTCGATGACCGCCTGACGGGGCCGGTCAGCACCTTCGTCCCCGAGGCCAAAATCATTCACATAGACATTGACCCGGTGGAGATCGCCAAGAATGTGCCGGTGGATCTGCCTATCGTCGGCGACGCCAAGAACGTCCTTCAGGCCCTTATCCCTCTGATCGAACCAACCAGCCATCCAGATTGGATAAGCAAGATTAGTAAATGGCGTGCCGAGTCAGCCAGGCGTGATATTCTGGAACAAGAGACCGACGATCTCGTCCCTCAATACGTCGTCCGCCACATCTGGCACGCCACTAGAGGCAATGCCATCATGGTCAGCGACGTGGGGCAGAATCAAATGTGGGAGGCTCAGTACTTCCTCCATCAAAAGCCGCGCGGCCTGCTCTCCTCAGGAGGGCTGGGCACTATGGGCTTTGCCCTGCCTGCGGCCATCGGGGCTCAGATGGGAAAGCCTGAGGAGACGGTCTGGGTTACTGCTGGCGACGGCGGCTTCCAGATGAACATCCAAGAGTTGGCTACGGTAGTTCAGGAGAAGCTGCCCCTCAAGATGGCCATCCTGAACAATGGCTTCCTGGGCATGGTGCGCCAATGGCAGCAGTTTTTCTTCGAGGGACGCTATTCCGGCACGCCTCTCCTGGGACCCGACTTTGCCAGGGTAGCGGAGGCCTACGGCATCCCCGGCTTCACAGTGCGGGAGAAAAGTCGGGTGGTTCCTGCCATCGAGCAGGCCATGGCCACCGACGGTCCGGTTCTGATTGACTTCATCATCGAGCAGGAGGAGAACGTCTATCCCATGGTCGCGCCCGGCGGCTCCATCGGCGACATGCTGCGGAGGCCGCAGCCTGAAGGGGTTAGCGGGCAAAAAGGAGGGGATTCAAGATGAGACACACTCTGGTAGCTTTGATGGAAGACAAGCCCGGCGTGCTGAATCGGATTTCCAGCCTTTTCCGCCGCCGCAACTTCAACATCGAGAGCCTGACCGTCGGCCACAGCGAGACGCCGGGCATCTCCCGCATGACCATCGTCTCCGAGGGGGACAGTACCATCATCGAGCAGGTGGAGAAGCAACTCTACAAGCTGGTCAACGTCACTAGAGTCACCAATGTTACCGACGAGCCGGCGGTGATCCGGGAGTTGGCCTTGATAAAAGTGACGGCCAGCAGCGCCGCCCGCTCCGAGATCACTGGCCTGGTGGACATCTTCCGAGCCAAGGTGGTGGACGTGGCTCCTGATTCGTTGACGGTGGAGATCACCGGCACGGAGGACAAAGTGGATTCCCTGCTGGGCTTGCTGCGTCCCTTTGGCATCCGAGAACTGGTGCGCACGGGCCGCGTGGCGATGGTTCGCGGCAACAATGGGCAAAAGAAATTAGAGATTAGAGATTAGAAATTAGAGATTAGAGATTGGAGATTAGATATTGGAACCTGGCCAATACCCAATATCCAGTACCCAATATCCAAACCAAGGAGGACAAGAATGGCCAAGATTGATTTTGGAGGGATAGTGGAAGAGGTCGTCGTGAGAGACGAGTTTCCGCTGGAGAAAGCTCGTGAAGTTCTGAGCAATGACGTTGTCGCCGTGTTAGGCTACGGGGTACAAGGCCCGGCCCAAGCTCTCAACATGAAAGAGAATGGCGTCAACGTCATCGTAGGACAGCGGAGGGGTAGCAACTCCTGGAAAAAGGCCCTGCGAGATGGATGGGAGCCCGGCAAGACGCTCTTCTCTCTGGAAGAAGCCGCGGAAAGAGGCACCATTGTTCAGTACCTGGTCTCCGACGCCGCTCAGATGATGACCTGGCCTCAGATAAAGCCCCACCTGAAGGAGGGCGATGCGCTGTACTTCTCTCACGGGTTCTCGATTGTGTACGGCGATCAGACCGGCGTCGTTCCCCCCGAGTTTGTAGACGTCATCATGGTGGCGCCCAAGGGATCGGGGGCCAGCGTGCGGGCTAATTTTCTGGCCGGCAGCGGCATCAACAGCAGTTACGCTGTGCATCAGGACTACACGGGCCGCGCCCTGGAGCGAACTCTGGCCCTCGGCATCGCCATTGGTTCGGGCTACCTTTTCCCCTCCACCTTTGAGAAAGAAGTGCACAGCGACCTCACGGGGGAACGAGGGGTGTTGATGGGCGCACTCGCCGGCATCATGGAAGCCCAATACGCCACCCTCCGCCAGAACGGGCATAGCCCCAGCGAGGCGTTCAACGAAACCGTCGAAGAACTGACCCAGAGCCTGATCCGGCTGGTTGACCAGAACGGCATGGACTGGATGTACGATAATTGCAGCGCCACGGCGCGGCGCGGCGCCCTCGACTGGCGCCACAGATTCCGAGAGGCGGTCCTGCCGGTGTTCGAGGAACTGTACGAAAGCGTCGTCTCTGGTGAACAGACGCGGATCGTTCTCGCAGCCAACAGCGCGCCCGATTACAAGGAAAAGCTGGACGCCGAGCTGCGTGAGATGCGGGAATCGGAGATGTGGCGAGCGGGCGCTGCGGTTCGTGGGCTGCGGCCAGAGAAGTGGGGAAAATAAGGGAACATCTCGCACGGGCGTATATAGAAGTTGGGGGACTGTCGAGAAAAAATGCCATATCCAGCGCCGGCCGAGTAGGAGCGAAGCGACGTATCGAGGCCAAGCGGGTTGTCGGTAGAGCCGCTCACTTGGTTTCGATACGCTTCGCTACTCAACCGGCGCTCGCTCCCCTAAGATTTGGATACGTCCTTCTCGCACACAAGTCGAAAACGGAAGGGGGGTGGTGTCATTGAAAGAGGATGACCTTGTTGACCTTAGAAGCTTGCTCCAAAAATCACTAGAAAACGGAGGATCACTGATTACCAATGGACAAAGTCATGATTTTCGACACCACCCTGCGCGATGGAGAGCAATCGCCCGGCGCGTCCCTCAATGTGGACGAGAAGATTGAGATCGCTCATCTTCTGGAGGAGATGGGGGTGGACATCATTGAGGCTGGCTTTCCCATCTCGTCACCGGGCGACTTCAGAGCCGTGCAGCGCATCTCCAAAGAGATTCGCAACTGCATCATCTGCGGCCTGACGCGGGCTAACCCAAAGGACATTGACGTAGCCGCTGAAGCGTTGCAGGGAGCGGCACGACCTCGCATCCACACCGGCCTGGGCGTGTCCGACGTGCACATCCAGTACAAGCTGCGCACTACCCGCCAGAAGGCGCTGGAACAGGGCGTGGAGGCGGTCAAATACGCCAAGCGCTTCGTGGAGGACGTGCAGTACTACACCGAGGACACCGGCCGGGCCGACCCTGAGTATCTCTACCAGGTGCTGGAGGCGGTGATTGATGCCGGTGCAACCGTGGTCAACATCCCCGACACCACGGGCTACACCACCCCCCAGGAGTGGGGCGCGCTGATCCGGAGCATCGCGGAGAACGTACCCAATATCCACCAGGCCACCATCTCCGTGCACTGCCACAACGATCTGGGCATGGCCACAGCCAACTCGCTGGTGGGCGTGGCCAACGGCGCTCGCCAGGTGGAATGCACCATCAACGGCATCGGCGAACGGGCTGGCAACACTTCGTTGGAGGAAGTGGTGATGGCCTTGCACACCCGCCGCGACGTCTTCGGCGTAGCCACCGGCATCAATACCCGCCTGCTCTACCCCGCCAGCCGGCTGGTGAGCAACCTGACCAGCATCGTGGTGCAGCCCAACAAGGCCATCGTGGGGGCCAACGCCTTCGCCCACTCGTCCGGCATCCACCAGGACGGCGTGCTCAAAGAACGCACCACCTACGAGATCATCAACCCGCACGACGTCGGCGTGCCCGACTCGGACATCATCCTATCCGCCCGATCGGGACGACACGGCCTGCGCCACCGCCTGGAGGAACTGGGGTACAGCCTGGACGACGAGGCCCAGTTCGAGAAAGTGTACCAGCGTTTCCTGGAGGTGGCCGACAAGAAAAAGACTGTGGACACCCGCGACCTGGAAGCCATCGTCGCCGACGAGGTACAGGTGTTCTTTGAGGAGACCTATCGCCTGGAACACGTCCAGGTCTCCTGCGGCGACCACAGCATCCCCACCGCCACCGTCAGCATCCGGGGGCCGGACGACCAGGTCTATTGCGACGCCGACCACGGCAGCGGGCCAGTGGACGCCGTCTACCGGGCCATCAACCGCGTCATCGGCGAGCCGAACGAGCTGATCGAGTTCTCCATCCAAGCTGTCACCGAAGGGATTGACGCCGTGGGCCGGGTGACCATCCGCATCGAGGCTGACGATCCGGTCAGCGAGAACGGCGTGGAGCGGCGAGTGTTCAGCGGTCGCGGTGCAGACAACGACATCGTGGTGGCCAGCGCCAGAGCCTACATGTTCGCTCTCAATCGCCTGCTGGCCGCTCGATGTGAGGCCGCACTTCAGGGGTAAACCACAGACGCATAGATGGAGTGCGGACGCAAGTTCGCTGACTGGCAGCCTTGCGGCTGCACTCCGTGTCTCTGTGGTAGAGCACGAGAACAAGGAGACAGAGATGACAACCGTGGCTTTCCAGGGGGAGAATGGAGCCTATTCACAAGAAGCTGCTCGCCAGTTCTTTGGGGCGGAAGTGGTCACTTTGCCTTGCCGATCGTTTGAAGACATCTTCCACGCCGTGGAAGATGGGCAGGCTGACTACGGGATTCTGCCCATAGAGAACTCGATGGCCGGTTCCATCAACAAAGCCTACGATCTGTTGTTGGACTATGACCTCAAGATCTGGGGGGAGGTGCTATTGCGAGTGCGCCACTGCCTGCTGGCCAATCCAGGTGCCAAACTGGAGGACATTCGGCAAGTCCGCTCCCATCCCCAGGCCCTGGCCCAGTGCGAGAGATTCTTGCTTGATCATGGGATGGAGGCCATGCCAGCCTATGATACCGCCGGCAGCGCCAAAGAGCTGGCTGCTGCACCGCAGGAAGGCGTGGCCGCCATCGCCAGCGAATTGGCCGCCCAGGTCTACGGTCTGGAGATTCTGGCCGCCAACATTGAGGACTATCAGTCCAACTACACCCGCTTCTTCATCCTCAGTCAGGACGATCCGCCCAAAGGGGAACGGAACAAGACCTCACTGGTCTTCTCCACCCGGCACGTTCCCGGTGCCCTTCACGCTTGCCTGGGGGAATTCGCACAGCAGGGAATCAATCTGGCTAAATTGGAATCGCGCCCCCGACGCAACAAGCCCTGGCATTACGTGTTCTATCTGGACTTCGAGGGCCATTGGCAGGACCCAGAGTGTGAAAAGGCCCTGCTCGGCTTGCTGCGCAAAGCGTCTTTCGTCAAAATCTTTGGCTCCTATCCCGCAGCGACACGGAAACACGGAAAGACGGAAAGCACGGAAGATTGAGGAGCAAAAGCTGCTATGGGCATGACCATGGCTGAGAAAATCCTGGCGGCCCACGCGGGGGTGGAACTCGTGAAGCCAGGACAGTTCGTTGAGGTCAACGTGGACGTGGTGCTGGCTAACGACATCACTGCGCCCATTGCCATTCGGGAGTTCGAGCGTATCGGCGTCGAGGAAGTCTTTGATCGGGACAGAGTGATCATGGTGCCCGATCACTTCACCCCCAACAAGGACATCCAATCGGCTGAGCAATGCCGGGTGCTGCGCGATTTCGCCCGGCGGCAGAACTTGACCCACTACTTCGAAGTGGGCCGGATGGGCATCGAACACGTGCTGCTACCAGAGCAGGGCCTGGTGCTGCCCGGCGACGTGATCGTGGGGGCAGATTCCCACACTTGCACCTATGGCGCGTTGGGGGCTTTCGCCACTGGCATGGGGTCCACCGACATCGCGGTGGCCATGGCCACCGGCAAGGTCTGGATGAAAGTGCCCGAGACCATCAAACTTGTCTACCACGGCCAGTTGCAGGAGGGGGTGGGTGGCAAGGACCTCATCCTTTACACCATCGGGCTCATCGGTGTGGACGGCGCCCGCTACCAGGCCCTGGAGTTCAGCGGTGAGGCCGTGGATGCCCTGTCCATGGCCGGCCGCTTCACCATGGCCAACATGGCCATCGAAGCTGGGGCTAAAGCTGGGCTGTTCGCCTTCGACGAGAAAACCCAAGCTTATGTCGAATCCCGTGCCCGGCGGCCCTACACTGTTTACGAAAGTGATACCCCCCCTCTTTCCCCCCCAACTTTGGGAGGGATGAAGGGGGGGCGCTATGCTCAGGTGATCGAGATGGACGTGTCTGAACTGGAACCGCAGGTAGCCTTCCCTCACCTGCCCAGCAACGTTCGGCCCTTGAGCCGGGTAGGTGAGGTGCCCATTGACCAAGCGGTCATCGGCTCTTGCACCAACGGGAGGCTGGAGGACCTGCAAGTCGCTGCCCAGGTGTTGAGGGGACGGAAAGTGCATCCCCGCGTCCGCTGCATCGTCATCCCCGGCACCCAAGCCGTCTACCTGGAGGCCGTGCGTCAGGGTCTGGTCGAGACCTTCGTCGAGGCGGGCGCGGTGGTGAGCACGCCCACCTGCGGCCCCTGCCTGGGCGGACACATGGGGGTGCTGGCCGCCGGGGAACGCTGCGTCTCCACCACCAACCGCAACTTCGTGGGGCGCATGGGTCACCCGGAGAGTGAGGTCTATTTGGCCAGCCCGGCGGTGGCGGCGGCGTCGGCGGTGCTGGGGCGGATCGGCGGGCCGGCGGAGTTGGAGATTAAAGATTAGATATTGGATATTCGGTTGAAACTAACCGGCAAGGCCTGGAAGTACGGCGCAAACGTGGACACGGATGCGATTATCCCTGCTCGCTATCTAAACGTTTCGACCCCAGAAGAGCTGGCTCGCCACTGTATGGAGGACGTTGACCCGGAGTTCGCTCAGAAAGTGCAGCCCGGCGACATCATCGTGGCCACGACCAATTTCGGCTGCGGCTCGTCGCGGGAGCACGCGCCGCTGGCCATCAAGGGGACAGGGGTGAGCTGTGTCATCGCCACAACCTTCGCCCGCATTTTCTACCGCAATGCCATCAACATCGGCCTGCCCATCCTGGAGTGTCCGGCGGCGGAAGAGATCGAAGCGGGGCAAACCCTGGAAATAGAGCTAGAGACGGGGAAAATCCACAACCTCGATACCGGGCAGACTTTCCAGGCTGAACCGTATCCTGAGTTCATGATGGGCATCATCCGGGCCGGGGGGCTGATCGAGTACACGCGAGTTGGAGGTTAGAGGTTGGAGATTGGAGGTTGGACTTCCAATTTCCAACCTCCAACTTCCAACCTCCAGGGAGGTACAGCCATGCAAGTCAGGATCGCTGTTCTGCCGGGCGACGGCATCGGGCCAGAGGTGATCACTGAGGCAGTCAAAGTGCTGAGAAAAGCTGCCCAAACCTGCGGGCATGAGTTCACTTTCGAGGAGGCGCTCGTCGGGGGAGCGGCCATTGATGCGATGGGAAATCCGCTGCCAGCGGAGACCCTCCAACTCTGTCGAGAGAGCGACGCCGTGCTGTTTGGCGCCGTGGGCGGCCCCCAGTGGGATGACCCTCAGGCCGCTGTCCGCCCCGAGCAGGGGCTTATGGGCCTGCGCCAGGGCCTGGAACTCTTTGCCAATCTGCGCCCGGTAAAAGTCTACCCCGAGCTCCTAAGGGCCTCCCCTATCAAGCCAGAGATCATCGCCGACGTGAATCTGATGGTGGTGCGGGAACTCACGGGGGGCATCTACTTTGGCCAACCCCGGGTGGAGGGCACCGAACGGGCTGTGGACACCATGATCTACACCCGCGCCGAGGTGGAGCGCATCGCCCACGTCGCCTTTCGCCTGGCGCGAGGACGACGGCGCAAGGTCACGTCGGTGGACAAGGCCAACGTACTGGCTTGCTCTCGCCTCTGGCGGCATGTTGTAGACGACGTAGCAAAGGACTACCCCGACGTAGAACTGGAGCACCTGTTGGTAGACGCAGCGACCATGCATCTCCTGAGGCGTCCCCGCGATTTTGACGTCATCGTCACCGGCAACATGTTCGGCGACATCCTCACCGACGAGGCATCCACGCTGGCCGGCTCGATGGGCATGCTGCCCTCGGCCTCGCTGCGGGGGGATGCCCCTTCGACAACCCTTCGACGGGGCTCAGGGCAAGGCTCAGGACACCGCCTCGGCCTGTATGAGCCCATTCACGGTTCTGCGCCGGACATTGCCGGCCAGGGCATCGCCAACCCGCTGGCGGCCATCCTCAGCGCGGCCATGTTGCTGCGCCATTCGCTGAGGCTGGAGGAAGAGGCCGCTGCAGTCGAAGCTGCGGTGGCCGCCATGTTGAAAGAGGGCTACCGTACCAGGGACATCGCCGAAGAGGGTAAGCAGCAGGTCGGTACCCAAGAAATGGGGGACCTGATCGCTGACCAGGTTAGAAATTAGAAATTGGAAGTTGGAAATGGTTGCTCAAAGGGGATCGTCAGATCCCCGGCCGCTGGATCGCCAGATCCAGCGGGAGCAAATCAAGGAAACGATATTGCTGGGGAAAGGAGTGACATCATGTCTATTCCGAAATCCGAGAAGATCTGGTTCAATGGTGAGTTTGTAGCCTGGGACGAGGCCCAGGTGCACGTCACAACTCACGCTCTGCACTACGGCTCCAACGTCTTCGAGGGCATCCGATGTTACAGCACCACGCGGGGGCCAGCCATCTTCTGCCTGGATGCCCACGTTGACCGCCTATACAAGTCGGCCAAGATCTACCGCACGGAGGTGCCCTACTCGCCGGATCAACTGCGACAGGCGATCATTGACACCGTGCGGGTGAACGAGCACCAGTCCTGCTACATCCGTCCGCTGATCTTTCGTGGGGTTGGCGGCCTGGGGCTTAACTCGCGCCAGTGTCCGGTGGAGGTGGTTATCATCACCTTCGAGTGGGGCCGCTACCTGGGGCCGGAGGCTCTGGAGCAGGGGGTTGACGTGTGCGTATCCTCCTGGGCTCGGATGGCGCCCAACACCTACCCAGCTTTAGCCAAGGCGGGAGGGCATTACACCAATTCGCAACTCATCACCCTGGAGGCCCTGGAGAACGGTTACACCGAAGGCATCGCTCTGGACGTGTACGGCTACGTGAGCGAAGGTGCTGGGGAGAACATCTTTCTGGTGGAGAAGGAGGTCATCCGCACCCCGCCCCTGGCCTCGTCCATC
>Ga0307437_1002208_pt1 | contig 12280 bp, 6 predicted proteins | sample SalMarWE160390MG_FD_202146 | JGI IMG/M metagenome (GOLD analysis project Ga0307437, IMG submission 202146) | Salt marsh sediment microbial communities from the Plum Island Ecosystem LTER, Massachusetts, United States - WE1603-90 | ecosystem: Environmental > Aquatic > Marine > Intertidal zone >...
AGGCTTAGCGTCACTTTTAATAAGATAATCTGCCTGCTTCCCTAAAGGAGTATCAATATTCTCAGTAATCGCAATTGTAATCGCTTTCTTTTTTTTGGCTTGCCTTAAAGCTTCATAAACAAAACCGGTGCCCCCACTGGCAGAAATACCAACAACAATATCTCCTTTGCTAACCGCCAAGTTAATATAGCGAGAAAGACCAATTTCCTCCTCAGCCAGTCCTTTAGCAAAACTTACCGGCTGAGCATCGGCTAAATCATTAGTAAAAACCATTATTGGCAATCCTGTTTCCAGCCCTTGTCCCGCCATTTCCCTGGCAACCAAAGAAGAAGCACCAGCGCCAGTAATAATCATCTTTTTTCCTTTCTTGATTTGTCTGATTATAAGCTTGATAACTCTGGCAATGCCCTTTTGACTGCTTTCAAGGGTATTGGTTAATCCTTTTTTCTCTTCATCAAATACTCGCTTTATTTTCTCTTCTATTGTTTGACAACCCTCAAAGTCAATAGAAACCATCATTGGCTTGTTAATATCAATCAGTTGACCAACACTATCGATTAAAATTAAATTTTTGTAAGGAGTTTCCGTAAATTCAAGGGTCGTTCCCGGCAAGTCACTAATTTTGTATGAAGTTTTACAAAAGAAGTTTATCAAGCTAGTTTTACCGGAATTAAAAACTCCTAGGACTATCACTCTGTCTTTATCTCTAAAAACCTGATCAATTTTTTTTCGAAGTTTTGGCAGGTTATAAGAAGTTTTTAAAGAAATAGGGAGAACTTTTTCTTTCAATTCTTTTCCTAATCTCAGGTGTAGCTTGCTCCTGACCCGATCATACTTATTGGCGACAATAAAGTATTTTAATTCCCTTTCTTTGCAGGCGTTAATAAACGCTTTAACCGTATTCACCTGGGGATCAACCAAATTAACCATCACCACTGCCCCTGACGGTCTTACTTGTAAAAAGGGAACGGCAATTTTCTTCGCTACTCTCATTGTTCTTTTCTTATTATACAGCGGTACTACGTGCCTCGATAATCCTCTTCGAAGAATTATACAGCGGTGCTTCGCACCTCGATAATTCACTCTGTGTATTATACAGCGGTGCTTCGCACCTCGATAATTCACTCTGTGTATTATACAGCGGTGCTTCGCACCTCGCATTTCGAGCTTGCGAGAAACAAGGTTCTTGCCGAAGGCAAGGTTCTTATTCGAGCGAAGCGAGAATCAAGCTCCGCTTCTAATTCTTTTGGAGTATTATACAGCGGTACTACGTGCCTCGATAATTCACTCTGTGTATTATAATACCAAAACCTACCAAGCCTATTAGTCCTCCCAAAGAAACCAAGTTAGCTAACAAGCGAAACAGAGATTCTTGAAAACGAACCACCACCTGATGTTCTCCTTGGGGAAAATTAAAAGTGATTAATCCTCGGTAATTGGGATCTTGGAATTGAATTAGCGTTGGCTCCCCGTCAATCAAAACCTGCCATTCACGAAAGTAAAGAGTGTTGTCAACTAAACGAGTTGGTATTGCTGCTTTTATCTTATAATCATGCCGGGTGGTTGAGCGAGTTCCTTCTTCGATGGTTGCTTGACCATCAATCACTTCTATTGGCGCCTTGGGATAGCTCTCCATAAATCTGACTGACCAAATAGGACTGCTTTCACCAGTGTCAGTTGTGCTGGGATAAACTCCAGTATAGAAAGATTCCTCTCGGTAAGAAAAGTCATTAGCCTGCCAATAGTCTTTGTTAAGAAACAAAGCCAAAAGCAAGAAAAGACATAGGGCAAGAAATTTAATTTTTTTCGGTAACAGATAAACTAAAGCGCCAAGGAAAATCACTGGCGGTAGAATGGCTAATGATAAAAATCGCCAGGCAAACTGCCACTTCTCCAGCAAGGGCACAGTTAAATAAAAAACCTTGGACGCAGGTAAGATGAAAAAGACAGCCAGCCAAAAGCTAAATAATAAAAACAATAGATAAAGCCAAAATTTATCTTTCTTTCGCCAGAAAAACCAGATTAAAAACGGAGAAACCAAAATCCCTAACCAGTGCAGTATCCCTACTTGGACACTCAAATCACCAGTGATACCATAACTCCAGGGCGACCAAAGTAAGCGAGAAAAACTTTCAAACCCAGTAATATTACCCTTGGTAACAATATCTCGTAAAGTAAAGCGCCCTTCAAAAAAAGCCGGCAACCAATAAAAAGCAGCCAAGGCCAAGCCAAAAATAAAGATGAGTAAATAATTAAAAACTAAGACTTTTCTTTTTTTCTTAGAAGAAATATAAATAAGATAAACAGCATATACCAAAATCAAAGGCAAAAACATTAAGCTAAGAGCGTTGTGGGATAAAATTAAAGCGGCTAAAGAAAGACTGCCCCCAGCCAAATAAAGCCAGCGCTGTTCTTGACCCATTTTCAAAACAAACCAACATATTAAAGGCAGCCAAACAAAAGCCAAATTCTCCCCAATCGCCCCCCTGACATAAAGATCAACAAATCGATAAGGAGCAAACATATAAAGCAAGCCGCTGACAAAGCCCGCCTCTTCACCCCACATCTCTCTAATCCAGAGATACATAAAAATCCCTGAAAGAAGAAAGCCCAAACCAAAAACAATTTTCGTGCTATTAACAAAAGAAAAACCAAAGAGATGAAAAAAAGAAGCCAAATAACTAGGCAAAGGATATAAAAACATTAAAACCGGGTGTCCATAACCCCAATTTAAGTTAGCTCCCCAACGAGGAATAAGATTGCCCTCAGCCAGAGATTGATAAAAATTGGCAATTCGGGCCACATGGTCACGACCATCATGAGTAATCGGCAAACCAGGATGAAACAAATCAAGAAGAGGAATTAAGGAAACGACAATCAACAAAACTAGCCAAAGTCTACTGGTTTTCTTCATATCTTTTTTGGATGATAAAACCATTAGGCAAAGTTTCTTCTTTTAAAATTTTGCCGGTTTTAACAACCGTCTCTAACCAACCCTTATGCCAAAGGCCAGTAGATTCGGGTTCAATCCAAAGATAAAAAAGCCCTTCCTTTTTATCTCCAGGCACATAATTATATTTTTGCTTGCCATACCATCCTAAAAGATAACGATAAGCATAATCATAAACTGGCGGCGTAAAGACTAAAACGTTAAATTCTTCTTCTTTAGCGTCACTATAAATATAGTCAATCGCCTCCAGCTTTCCCCGGATTTTAGCCACGCCACCATAATCATAGTAATCATTTCGGGCTCGACCAATTTCCTTGAAAACACCTGGAACCATCATAATTAGAAAAACCACCAAGAGAACCTGCAAACTCGAGAATTTCGCTTTTCTGAAGTGAAACGCAAAAATAAAAATATAGGCGATACATAAATGAACCAAGAAGTGACCCCAAACAACATTATCTAAAAACAGAAAAACAATAAAACTGACTGCAGGAAGAACAACTAAAAAACGGATGAAATAATTTTCTTTAGACCTTTTCTCTTTTTTAAAACAATCAACCATCGTCTTGACTAAAAGTAAAAAAAGAAGATAGAGTAAATATTTGTTCAGCAAAAAGGTTGTCTGGAAATTTATCCAAAAAGCCTGTAAATGCCTGTAGAATAAATGAGCAAGATGCATGAGACTCCTATTTCCAGCCGATGAAAGAGAATTAAGAACACCTCTAATCGCCATAAAATTATGTCTCAATTCAAAAGCAAAAAAAGGCAAATGGGCTAAGATTACACCGAACAAGCCCATTAGATAAACTTTAATGTCTTTGATCCTAAGAATTAATAAAACATATAAAAATTGACTAAAGATTAAAGGAACAGAAATTGCTAACTCAAAACCGTAAATCAAGCCACTGAAAAAAGTGGCTAAGAAAAAATATTTCTTTGGGTTTTCAGGAATTTTGAAAGTAAACCAAAAAGCCAGCAAGATAAAAAAAGTTGTTGGATGAGAATTCCACATAAACCTTGATTGAGAAGTGATTGGACCGCTAATAGCGAGTAAAAAGGTAGCTACTAAAGCCGCTTTTGTTCCAAACATTTTTTGAGCAATATAAAAACACAAAAATAAAGAGGCGACCCCAAAAAGAAACATTGTCACTAATCCGCCATATGGATGACCGTCAAACAATAAAAAGGGCAAAACAAGAGAATAGTAATAGTATGGCCCATGAAAAATTCCGCCCAAACCAGCAAAACCAGCTCCAACTTCAGGCCCGATCAGGGTTGGGTTTCTCCCAACCACAATTTCTCTGACAGCCAAGTAATCTCTACCCTGATCAAAACCGAAAAGAAAATTTTTACTTAAAACCTCTGGCGAACGGAGTCCAACTCCTAAAAGAATAATTAGGGTCAGTAAAATGATTTCGATTCTCCTCATTTTGGTAACACAATCTTTACTTAACAACCTTAATACTCTCCTTTCCATTAAGCAATTTAAATATTTGAAGAGAGACAGTTCCTTCAGGAAAGTCGTTCAGATTACCTATATATAAATAGTCTCTATTTCTTACCTCTTTAGACCACTCAATCGGTCTGAATTCATACTTACCAATTCGATGAGTTTCTTCGTATCCACCGGAGATTGTTCCGCCTTGGCTAAGATATTCCTTTGGGTCATAATGGCTGAAAAAAAGAAAGAACATATAGGATTGATAACCATGGTCCTGGTTAGAGAAAACTATTTTTTGATATTGGTCCTCAACCTCCAAAACATAATCAATCGCCTGCACCAAGGGATATTGAAATGAATCTGATTGTTCAAAAGGAAAATTCACAAAATAATTATGGAGTAAAAAGGCAAGACTAAAGATTAATAAAATAATCATTAAAAACGTTTGCCAAGATTTGAGCTTCATCTTTTTGATGAGAGCCATGGCTCCCAGAGCAACTAATATTTGGGGAATAGGCAAAACAATGAAAGTTCTCATGGCGTGAGGGGCACCGGTGCTAAAACTGGCCGCCAAAGGGGCAATAAAAAGCCAACTGAAAATAAGTAATTTGTTTTGGCGAGAAAATCGACCCATCGCTAATTGATAGCCACCGATTAATAACAAAGGCAACTCCCAAAGATAGAAAAGCCCCAGACTGGGAATTTTGTGGTCCTCTGCCCCGCTGTTAAAGAAAAGCCAAGTGGGATTAAAATGGGAAAAGTAAGCTTGCAAAACCGTTAGTCCCATAGCCACTCTCCGATTATCAAAAATTAAACCCAAAATATTGCCTTGTTGATAGTCATGAGCCACTCTATTGGCGGCTCTTTGATAAACTTCTTGCTGGCTAGTAAAAATGCTTGTTCCTTGAAAGCGAATCATTGCTTCCGGGTTGAGAGAAGCCTTAATAATGGGTATCAAAAGAAACAAGCCGATTAATCCAGCGATAACCATTTCCTTTTTTAGTTTCCAGAGTTGTTTTCTGAAAATCAGACCCAAGGCCAAAATGATTAAAGGTCCAAAGATTTTTTGGGATTGATAAGTGTAAAAAGAAAGGGCAAAGAAAATCGCTGAAGAAATAAGAAAAATAATTTTCTTTTTGTTAATAAATCTCAGGAAGAAAAAGATGGCTAAAACAGAAAAAGTTAAACCGGCATTGACTTCGTGGCCTAAGCGGGAAAGATAAATATGCCAGGGAGAAATAGCTAATAAAAAGGTAGCGGTAAGAGAAAGCCATCTTTTGCCAAATAATTCTTGGACAAGAAAAAAGGTAGTAATGATGGTTATTAAAGAAAGCAAAACCGAGGGTAAGCGAACAGCCACCGCCGAAAGCCCTAAAAGGTTGACAAAAGGAATGACTAAATAAACATAAAGAGCCGGACGCCAGTCATCATAAGCCCGAAGCAAGATTGGCAAACACGTTCCGTATTCATCTTTGCCGGTTTCTGAAATTGAATAAGCATTCCAACCGATAGAGACTTCATCAAGAGAGGGGCTGGGAGGGACTTGGTCTAGTCGATATAACCGCAAAAAAACGGCTAACAGTAAAATACTACTGAGAACGAAAAAAACCTTGAATTTTTTCATCCTTCTACCAGTTTAATGGCGGGATGGCCATCTAAAAAATTAATCTCCTTAATTAATTCTACTCCTTCAGGAAAATCTTCCGGTCTGCCAACATATAAAATTTCTGAGTTTTTTTCTTCTTTTTCCCATTCGATTGGTCTGAAGGTGTATTTTCCGAATCCTTTGTGAGTTTCCGCAAATCCGCCGGAAATAGTTCCGCCGGTTCTTTGATAAGCAACAGGATCAAATTGCAAATAAAACAAAAAGAACATATAAGATTGGTCCAAGTAAGGCTGATTAGAAACAACAATCTTTTGATAATCAGCTTCGATTTTCTCAATTTCTTCAATCGCTTCTTGATAACCGTACTGCCAGGATTGGGAATGATAGTAATTTTGCTGAACAAAGTATTGGTTCAAAAAATAGACAAAGTTAAAAAGAGAAAATAAAATCACCAAAGTAAGAATTGGAATTTTCAAGTAAATTGTTTTCTTCTTTATCCCCTGCCAAAAACCAATTAAACCAAAAGCAACAAAAACTTGAATCATCGGTAAAAATCTTAAGGTTCTTACCCCATGAGGAGCGCCACTGGAAAAAGCCGCCGGAATCGGCGCTAACAAAAACCAAGCAAAAATCAGGTATTTTGCTTTTCGCGAGATTTTAGCAAATATCAAACTGAAAATCCCGAAGAGGAGAAAAGGCAGCTCCCATAAATAAAGCAAACCCATTCCTGGGGCATGGTGGCGGGCTTCATCGCCGGTAATAAAAAGCCAGTTGAAATTAAAATGGGAAAGATAACCTTTAAGAAAAGCAAAGATATAAGTTAGCCGCCGGTTATCTAAGATTAAACCCAAATAATCTTGGCTTTGATTATCTCGGAGTAATCTCTCCGCCGTTTTGGATAAAAAAGGAGTCATATCAGCAGCAAAACTTGTTCCTTTCGCCCTAATGAAAATTTCCGGTGTCGTCAGACTCATATAAACAAAAGGCAAAAGGGAAACAGCGCCCACAACCACCGTAAGCACTAAATATTTCCAGGGTAGCTTTAATAATTCTTTTCGCCAGATTAGAACCATTGCCAAAGCTAAGAGAGGTGTAAAAATCTTTTCTGCCTGATAAACATAAATATTTAAACCAGCAACAAAAGCTGCCAAAACCAAAAGCCAAGGTTTCTTCAGTCCTTTTAGAAAAAGCAAAGCCATTAAAATATTAAAGAACAAGCCAATGTTCGACTCAAAAGCGATTCGGGAAAATTGAAGATGCCAGGGAGAAATAGCGAGCAAGAAACTCACTGCCAAAGCATTTCGAACAGCCGAGGGTGAACGACCAAAAAGCTCTTTAACCAAGAAGAAAGTTAGTAAAACAGCGATTGTTCCCAAAAGAGCGGCCGGGAAACGAACCGCAAAAGTGTTCAAACCAAAAATTTTGATAGCCGGCATGGCCAAATAAACGAAAATCGCTGGTTTGTAATCATCAAAAGAACGAAGAATTAAAGGGAAAGACTGGCCGTATTCGTCTCGTCCAGTTTCCATAATCGAATAGGCATTGTAGCCTAAAGCAGCTTCATCCCAATCAGGAGACGGCGGTGCTTTACCTAATTGCCAGAAGCGCAGAAAGCCCGCCAAAACTAAGATTAACAATAACAGCCAAAGGTGGTACTTAGATTTCAAAAGCATGAAGAATTTCCTCGCCGTTTAATAAATAAAAGGTTTCTAAAACATTGGCTTTTTCAGGCAGGTTTTCCGCTTTATCAAGGTAAAGAATCTTTCCTTTTCGGCCAAAATCAATTTCATCAAAGAAATGATATTTGCCAAAACTTTTTACTTTAACGAAGCCATAGGTTTCTCGCTCGACGATGGCTTCTTGCCAAAAATCCTTGGGATTTTTTTGCAGATAAAAAAGGAAGTAAATGTAGGGCCGTCCCAGGGCATTGGTAAACCAAATCTCATCGTATTGAGACTCTACTTTTTTCACTAACTCAATTGCTGGTTTGTAACCATATTGCCATTCGCCGGCGTATTCAATTGGATAATGACGGTAATAACCATGTTGAAAGTAAACAATATTAATTACTAGCAATAAAACGCACCCAATCAACAGTAAACTTTTAGTCAACAACTTTTTCTTTTTAGTCAACTGCCAAAATCCAGTTACCCCCAAAGCAATTAATATTTGCCAAGTCGGCAAAGTGGTTTCAATCCGCAGGGCATGAGGCGTTTCCCTGGCAGTGGCGGCCGGAATAATGCCAATCAGTAACCAATAAAACACCAGCCACCAATAGCCTGGTTTTTTCTTAAACAAAAGCAAGGCACCCCCAATCAAAAAAGGCAGGCTCCATAAATAAAGCTGACCAATATCTTGGGTGGAAAATTTTGGGTTGCCGTCGCCTTGAATGAACAAAAAGGCAGGATTAAAATGATCAAAATAATGGCTAAAAAATAATCGAGCATAACCCCAGCGACGATTATGAATGAGGCGCGACCACCACACCCAGTTATCATTGGCCATCTCCTGATTGGCCCTAACCACCACCCCCGGGTCCGAAAAAATATTAACCTCCTGATACCTTAATTGTGCTTGAGGACTGAGAAAAAAAGGCATTGAGGGCAAAAGAATAACTACTCCTAACAAAACCGCTCCCATTGCCCACTTCTTTTTCTGCCAAAGTTTTTTTCTGAAACCAATTGCCAAACCTAATACCAAAAGAGGCGCCACTATCCGGGCGGTGTTAAATGTTAATAGGCTTAAAGCAAAACAAACCGCTGAAGGGAGTAAGAACCAGCTCTTTTTTCTCATCCCCATCAGAAAAAAAGTTACTCCCGCTATCAAAAGAAAGCTGGCGACATTAGCTTCCCAAGCGGCTCGGGAAAGCTGAATATGCCAAGGCGAGATGGCCAACATAAAAGCGGTCATTTCCGGCAACCAAGAATTTTTAAGTTTAGGAAAAAGTTCTTTAACCAAATAAAAAGCAAGCAGAACCGTTAAAGTGCCAAAAAGAGCTGAGGGAAAACGAACGGCAAATTCATTCAGACCAAAAATCTTGACTGGTAGAATAGCTAAGTAAGCATAAACCGGCGGTTTAAAGTCCCCAAAAGATTCAAGATAATTCAAAGGCAAAAACCGCCCAAATTCATCTTGTCCAGTTAAGCCTAAAGAATAGGCATTATAGCCCCAAGCGACTTCATCCCAAGTCAAAGCCGGTGGGTTAATGCCGAGTTGATAAAAACGTAAAAAAGCAGCTAGAAATAAAATAAGCGTTAGAAGGAGAACTTTTGTTTTCATTGCCCTCAGCATAATTCATCATAGCATACGGCCTTAGCCAAAACAACGAATTTTTTGAATTATTTTTGGCGTTTGAAATCTTTAAATTTAATTAACAACAGCCATACTATTAATAGAATAGCGGCGAAAACAGTCAGTTTTAAGCCTAGATAAAAGGCTTTCGGTTCATAGAGAAAAACCACCCTATGCTTCCCTTTTGGTATTGCTACGGCTCGAAAAACAAAATTAGCCCGATAAATCTTTTCTTTTCTGCCATCAAGATAAACATTCCAGTCCGGATAAAAAACATCAGAAAGAAACAGGATATTGTTACCCAAAGAGTCGGTTTCTATCTCAATTTTGTTTGGCTGATAGTCAAGAACAGTCGCTTCCCCTACTTGTTCTTCGTCTAGCCAGAACCCATCAAATAACCTCTCTTCCAGAATGACGTTTTCTCTTAAATCGAAAGTGTCATCAAAAATCTTGTCAACAATCGTTTGACTATCCTTCTCAGCTACAGTTCGCCCGGCTAGAAATACTCGCGGAAGGGCTTTATTATTTTGATAAATCTTCCAACCCTCTTCTTCCCAAATGAGCTGGTAATCAATTGAAGGGAACCTCAAACCTTCAGCCACTTGCTCTGAAGAATCATTTTTAGCCAAAATATATTTTACTCCCAAAAGAGCTAACAGCCTCTCCCGCCTCAGGTTATCCTTTAGAAGGTCAGACTCTGCGCCGGGTCCCAAATAAGCATCGGAGCGAGCAACAATCTCTTTTATTTTCCCATCGGTATTAGCTGCTTCTATAAGTTGACCATAGCGCTTAATATATAAAGGGTCATAGCCATCTGGCGAAAACAACTGATAATTAACCCCAAGATTAGAAATAATCCTTGCTTGGTTGAATCCAAAAAAGCGGTCAATACCAGCCCTTTCCTGTAAAAAGTTGAAAACCGGTATCTGGGGAAAAACAAACCTTCGATCAGAAAAAGCTAAAAATTTATTACTAAAGTAAAAACCACTTAAAAGATGAAGAAAAATCAGCCCAATGGCTATCCGGCTTCGCCAATTACTCTTAAAACTAGCCAAAATCATTAAGCCAACCGCCACCAAAAAAGTCAAACCTGGCAAGATTGTGTTTCTTAAGGCTACCCGCCAACAATTTTCCTGAGTAGAGGGACAGGCAAAAAATAAAGGCGCCAGCAGTAAAAAAATTACTGCCCCAAGATAGATAAAGCCAATGGGAATGGCTACTTTTGCCAATCTTCTCAAAGAAATCTCAGGTTTTAATTTTCGCCGCCATTCATCAATCCCAAATCCAGCCAAAACAATAAAGGCAAAACCGGTAATAAAAAATATTCTACTGGGAACGTTGGTAGAAATAACCGGTAGATTTAAAGAAATAAAAAGCTTGGTCGTTGGCAAGGGGAAAGCTAAACTCAAAGAAACAATTGCCAATAAAGCGAAAAACAAAACTTTTTTCTCCCGGCTGAAAAAAAGGGCGTAAAAACCGAATATCAGTGGTAAAATGCCAAAATAGCCTATTGTCTCCGTATAATCAATGAAACCCCAAAAATTATAGGCAGCGATATTGCCAAAAAAGTCAGGAATGAAAAAGGTAATCAGCTGAGAAAGGGGTAGTGAAAACTTTTCGAAGATAAACTCGGAAGAGGTGCTGCCAACAGCGGCTAAGCGATAAAGTTCATAGGTAGGTAAAAATTGAACCGCGCCCAGTAAAAGTGAAAAAAGGCCAGCCAAGATAAACAAAGAAAGTTTTTCCTTTTTTAACTTAATCGGGTCCGTTAATCTGAAAAGAAAGTAAGCTATGGCGACGATGAAAACAAAAAAAAGAGGTTGGGGATGGCCAGCAAGAATTGCCATGGTCAATCCCAGAGTTATCAACAAAAAACTCCACCAAGAGATTTCATCTAAAAACTTCTCAATCGCAAAAAGAATCAGAGGCAGCCAAATCAAAGTATGACCAAAAATACCATGTTCAAGCCAGACAATTAAAAAAGGCAAGATTGCGAAAGCGCTAGAAGAAAACAAAGCTCCCAGGCGACTAATTTTAATCGCTCTTAAAAATAAATACATAAAGACTCCCGCTAAAAATGGTTGAAAAAGAATAATGATGGTCCAAGCGTCCAAAAAGGGAAGGAAAAAATAGAAAAGGTTAAAAGGATAAAAAACCGAAGTTTGAAAATTAGCCAAAAGTGGTGTGCCGGAAAAAATATAGGGATTCCAAAGAGGCCATTGGCCCGAAGTCAAGAAACTCATCGCCAACTTCTTCAAAGGATAAAGATTGCGAAAAATATCAGCTCCCACCGCTTTATGAGGAATTCCTAATAGATAACCTGGCCAAATTTGTGATTTAAATGGCTCGTACCAAAAAGCCATAAAATTTACCGGAATGGGAACAAGATTGTTGAAGATAAACTGCCGGAAAACAAAAATAACAAGAAAAAACAAAAAAGGAATAATTAAAATCTCTTTGTTTAAAAACCGCTTCATCGCCCTAAGCTTTTCTTAATTTAAAAGCGACAGACATCCCTAAATGAGAAACTTGCTCTTCTTCAATCTGAAAAGCTGCTTTTTTAAACAGTCTTCTAAGTTTCTTCCGATTAAAACTATGCAAATGAGCTCCTTGCCAAACCTTACCTTTGGTTTTTAGCCAAAAGAACCAAACAAGATTAAATAATCCACTGCCGCTATCCAACGAAATAATCACTTGTCCGCCCGGAGAAAGACAACGCTTAATCTCCAAAAGAACGGCTAAAGGGTCTATCACGTGTTCCAAGGTTTCACTGCAAATAATCAAATCAAAGCTTTTATTACGGAAAGGCAATTGGTGGGCATCAGCACAGATAAAGATAATCTTCCGGTGCTTAGTTTTGGCATATTTTATCATCTTCTCGGAAACATCTAATCCTGTCACCTCAGTCTTAGCTAAAGTTCGAGCAATTTTTGCTGTCATCCAGCCGCTCGCACAACCAATATCTAAAACCTTACCCGGATTTCTATCCATC
>Ga0307437_1002216_pt1 | contig 12252 bp, 11 predicted proteins | sample SalMarWE160390MG_FD_202146 | JGI IMG/M metagenome (GOLD analysis project Ga0307437, IMG submission 202146) | Salt marsh sediment microbial communities from the Plum Island Ecosystem LTER, Massachusetts, United States - WE1603-90 | ecosystem: Environmental > Aquatic > Marine > Intertidal zone >...
TCTTTTGGAGTATTTAGAGCTGTAAAATTATAGTATTCGGTCTCGATTTCCGGACCGGTTACTACAGAAAACCCCATCTGGATAAAGATGTCCTGGATTTCCTGGGAAAGTATTGAGAGAGGATGCAGTCCTCCTAGATTAGGTTTTCTACCCGGTAGGGAAAGATCTATCCAGGGAAGCGATTTTTTTTGTTTTATGACTTCCTTTTTTTCTTTAATTAATTCCGCAAGCTCATTTTTTAGCTTATTTGCAAGTTGTCCTGCTTTCGGTCGTTCGGTAACAGGTAAATTACCTATTGTATGCAACACTTTTGTAAGACTTCCCTTTTTTCCGAGATGCTTGATTCTAATTAATTCGGCTTCATTAATAGACGCCGCTTTTTGGATCTCAAGTTTTACTTCTTTCCCTAAGGATTCAAGATCCATTCACGCTCTCTTTTGCGGTTTTCGCAATTTCCGAAAAAACTTCAGGTTCCTGGACAGCAATGTCAGCAAGGACTTTCCTGTTCAATTTAACTTTAGCCGCTGATAATCCGTGGATGAGTTTACTATAAGAAATGCCGTTCTTTCGAGCAGCAGCATTTATTCGGGTAATCCAGAGTCCCCGGAAATCTCTTTTTCGTTTCCTTCGATCTCTATAAGCGTTGCTGAGCGCTTTCATTACAGCTTGCTTTGATATTCTATAAGCGTTTTTTCTCTTACCGAAGAAACCTTTCGCTTGTTTCAGTATCCTTTTTCGTCGTTTTCTTCTCTGTACTACACTTTTATGCCTTGACATTTAAATCCTCCTTAGTGCAGAAGTTTCTTTATTGTTTTTGTATCTGCTTTTGATACAACACTGTCTCTACTCTGACGACGGTTGTGCTTTTTATTATGTTTTGATTGCAGATGACTCTTGCCGGCTTTTTTGAATGATATTTTTCCTTTTTTAGATGCCTTAAATCTCTTTTTGACTGCTCCCTTCGTTTTCAATTTGGGCAATGTTTCCTCCTATTGGCATAAGTTGAAATTGAACTCTATGATTTATTGGTTTTAGTTCTCCCTGTAGTTTTGAAATTTCCTGAGTGTCTTTGAGTATTCTTTTTGCCAGTTTTTCCGCAAGTTCAGGGTGAACTTTTTCTCTTCCCCTCATCCAGATTTGAATTCGTACCGGATTATGCTCATTAAGAAACCTTTTAATATGTCTGAGTTTAGTTTCGTAATCATGAGCTTCGATTTTGGGATAGAATTTCATTTCTTTTAGAGTGTGTCTTTGCCTTTGACGTTCTTTTCTGTGTTTTTTGTTTTGTCTGTAAAGATACTTGCCGTAATCCATAAATTTGCAAACCGGTGGGTCTTCACTCGATGCAACAAGAACAAGGTCATACCCTTTGGCTTTCGCTTCTGCAATTGCTTCTTTTGTATCTTTAACCCCTTTATTATTTCCATCATCATCAATAAGTCTTACACTCTTTGCTTGGATTTTGTGATTAACGTATCTTTTGTCGCCTTTTGAAATGACTTACCTCCTCTGTTTTATTTCTTCTTTAATTTTTGATAAAATATCTTCTATCTTAAAATTACCAATGTCGCCGTCCTTGTGATTTCTAACTGATACTGTTTTTGATCCGGTTTCTTTGTTGCCAATTATAAACATATAAGGAATTTTTTGGGTTTCCGCGTCCCGGATCTTCCTGGAAAGTTTTTCGTTTCGACCATCTAATTCTGCTCTTATATCGTTGTCTTTTAAGGTCTTAAGAACTTGTTCCGAGAAATTAATTTGTTCGTTAGTAATGGGTAATAATATAGCTTGAGTTGGAGCGAGCCAGGTTGGAAAATTGCCGTTGTAATGTTCTATTAAGCCTCCTACAAACCGTTCAAATGAACCGAAAAGAGCTCTATGTATCATATATACCATGTGTTCTTGGGCATCTTCTCCTATATAAGTAGCCTTGAATCTACGCGGAAGATTAAAATCGAATTGAATGGTAGGACCTTGCCAGCTTCTTCCTATGGCATCTTTGATTTTTATATCGATTTTAGGGCCATAGAATACAGCTTCCCCTTCTTCTCTTCTGTATTTTATATTTCTTTCTTTAAGAGTTGAAACTAAAGCGGATTCAGCGTTTTCCCATTCTTTATCACTTCCGGCGTATTTTTCTTTGTGAGCAGGATCACGGACAGAAAGTAGGATTTGGAAATCCTTATAACCAAAAGTTTTGATTACTTCCATAGCAAAGTCAAACACGTTCCCAATTTCTTTTTCAACCTGATCTTCGCTGCAAAAAATATGCGCGTCATCCTGAGTGAATCCTCTGACTCTTAGCATTCCATGGAGGACCCCTGAGCGTTCATATCGGTAAACTGTTCCCAATTCCGCGAATCTTATCGGAAGATCACGATAACTTCTTGTTTGTTTTTTGTAAATCAAAATATGATAAGGGCAATTCATGGGTTTTACTACATATTCTTCATCGTTTCTTTTGAAAGTATACATGTTTTCGAGGTAAAAATCAAAGTGTCCGGAAGTCTTCCATAGATCAGCTTTTGCTATATGTGGAGTTCTGACAAGTTTGTAATCTCTCTTTAAATGTTCTTTCTTCCAGAAGCTCTCCATTTCTTCACGAATAATCGTTCCATTGGGGTGCCATAATACGAGTCCAGCTCCAATTTCTTCATAAATATTGAATAAATCTAATTGTTTTCCGAGTTTCCTGTGATCCCTTTCTTTTGCCTCTTCGTATCGGCGTATGTAATCATTAAGCATCTTTTTATCAGGATAAGATATGCCGTAGATACGCTGAAGACTCTCTCTTTTTTCGTCTCCTCTCCAGTAGGAGGCGGAAACTGATAATAATTTAAAGGCTTTAACCTTTCCAGTTGAATATAGGTGAGGGCCTCTGCAAAGGTCTGTGAATTCACCATGGGAATAAATAGATACAAAATCATCTTCAATTTCATCGATAAGTTCAAGTTTGAACTTATTATTCGAGAAAAGCTTTTTGGCTTCTTTTTTGTTTATTTCCTTATATTCAATAGGAAAATCGTTTTTTATTATTTTTTTCATCTCGTCGGATATCTTTTTTAAATCTTCTTCTGAAAAAGGTGTTTCCTTTTCCATATCGTAATAGAATCCCTCTTCAATTGCCGGTCCTATTGTTAAGTTAACGACATGCAATTGCTTAACGGCTTGAGCCATTATATGCGAAGTCGTGTGCCAGTAAGCAGAGTATGCCATTTTATCATTATAAGGGATTAATCTGAATTCCCCTCCTTTATTCAAGGGAGTATGAAAGTCTATGAAATTATCATCTTTCACAGCTCCTGCAAATTTATTAAAAATAGAGGGATTTCTATCCTTTAATATTTGTTTTAAAGCTATACCTTTTTCTACTTCTAAAACAGAATACTCTTTATCTATATAAAGTTTTATCTTTATTTTCATTTATTTATATTATATATAAGAACCTAATCTTTTTCTTTTTTTTTAAACACTGGGCGATAGTGGAATTGAACCACTGACCTTTTGCATGTCACGCAAACGCTCTAACCCCTGAGCTAATCGCCCATATTTTATTATATAATAATAAGGTTAAGAGGTATTGTCAACCTTTTTCGGAATTTTTTGAAGACAAAATAAGTCGTGGCATTTCAATAATTTACGCCAGATTACTTACTTTCCTTCTTGAATTCACTTGTATTTTTTGTTATTTTTTACCTAAAACCTAAGTCCAATAACAAATCACACTAATAGCACGAATAAAAAAATTTTGTTTGTTTAATTAAATCCAAACCCTCTAATTAGAGAATCGCACTAATCAACCGTTTAACTTAATTTTTTTAGAAAATCGTAGAATGTAGTTTATAAAAAAGGTATAAAAATTTTTACCTTGACATTTAGTTATTTAGTTGTTACGTTATAATAGTTATAATAATATAACGGAATTGTAGAGAAATGATAAAAAAAGAAATTATTGTTATCACTTTATTGATGTTTTTTCTCATAGATCAGTTTGGATTGATGCAAAAAGCCAATGCCGCAGAGGCTATGATTATGGAGAATGGGGTATCGGTACCGAGTGATTTTCCCCATATAGATATTTCCATAAACGATAATCCCGATTCCGGATATATTTTTATAGATAATAGAGGTGGAGGTAGCGGAGTAAGCCCTTATAATATTATTTTTAATAATTCGGGAGCACCCATCTGGTATTTACGTACACCAGCTGAATGGCGAAATCTTGTAGTACAGCCTAATGGTTGGTTGACTATGATGGTCCGGGACGGCTATGGCGGTAGTGGATGGGGATTTATTGCTCTAGATCAAAACTATGAATATGTCAAAACATTCCGGGCTACTAATGGTTACACTACAGATGAACACGAACTACTGGTGCTCCAGGATGGAGGTTATCTACTGCTTGGTCGCAAAGATAGTATCGTGGATATGAGTGTATATGTACCTGGCGGTAGAGCCAATGCAACAGTCAGAGAAACATGCATTCAAGAATACACAGCTAATGATTCTCTGATATTTGAGTGGCGCGCCTGGTCTCATTTTGATATACGTGATATGTTAATGGATGATCTTACAGGATGGTATATTCGATTTCCTCATATGAATGCCATTGATATAGATGATGATGGCCATATATTACTTTCCAGCCGCCATCTTTGTGAAGTAACGAAAATACACCGCCAAACCGGTGCAATTATATGGAGATTAGGAGGTGCAAATAACCAATTTCAATTTATCGATGATACCTTACAGGGATTTAGCGGCCAACATACTATTAGATCTTTAGGAGGAGGCCATTATACGATTTTCGATAATGGTGATTTACATAATCCACAGCTATCGCGTGCTGTAGAATATGTGTTGGATACGAGTGCGATGACTGCAACGCTGTTCTGGGAATTCCGAGATACACCGGATAAATATTCCTATTATATGGGCAATGTCCAACGCTTGCCCAATACAAATACATTAATTAACTGGGCCCTACCTGATCTTCCAAAACTCACTGAAGTACGAACTGATGGAAGTAAGGCATTTGAGATGAATTTTGTTGATCAATGGCAATGTTACCGGGTGCATCGGTTTGCTTGGGAAGGAATGGCGCTAAGGCCCTATCTAATTGTCGAACCCCATGATGATAATATCACGTTAATATTTAATAAATTTGGTGATCCGAATGTAGATTATTATAATATTTATGGTGGAACAACTCCTTCCCCTACCGTTATATTAGACACTTCTAAATTAACTATGAAAGAATTATCAAACCTACAGAATCATGTTGAATATTATTTTCGCGTCACAGCTGTCGATAATTATGGAAGTGAAAGTGACTATTCAAATGAAGAAAGCGTATTTGTTGATTTTAGTGGCATAGAGGACGAATCACATATTATAAAAGAGTATGCTCTCTATCAAAACTACCCCAATCCATTCAATCTCCATACATTAATCAATTATCAATTGCCAAAGACCAGTGAGGTGGAATTGAGTGTTTTTAACCTGCTGGGGCAAAAGGTAGCTGTGCTGGTTTCGGAAAAGCAACCGGCAGGAAGCTATGAGGTAGAATGGGATGCAACGGGTATAGAAGCTGGAGTCTATTTTTACAAACTCTCGACAGATAAAGGTTTTGTCCAGACTAAAAAACTTGTTTTGTTAAAATAGTGAGCGTCGAATTACCCCTTACTCTTCTAGAAGTAAAGAAATTACTCAATCTCCTAATATTAGCGTCCTAAACAGGAAAATAAATACTTATTGGTTTTTTAACAATACTGTTTTTTTTATTACTACTCAACCAATCAACGACTTAGCCGCTTAATTTTTACTATGGTACCATTGACAAAACAAGGTATAAAATTAATATACGCTTAATATACGCTTATGATAGGTAATAAAGATTTTTTTTGATGCTATTTACGGTTCTTGAATCGCAAATATTGAAATTGTTTTATGCAGCTTAACAATGGAGTGTTTGTGATTATAATTAGTAAATATAAACTACGTTATTATTAAATAAATAATTAATTACATGTAGTGAGCACGGTAAACAGATTAAAAAAGGAGGTAAATATGATAAAACGATCAGCAATAATTGTTTTAATTTTATTTTTCTTTGCAGGATGTGGGAAATCTGAGCAAGAGCAAGCAAATGAAGTAACGAATAACCCGGTTAACTCACTAATAATAGTGTCTTTTGATCCACCCTTGCCTGCCAAGTTAAACTTGGAAGACAAACTCACGATTACTATCGACTACACTATAGCTTCAGTTGATACAGCTCAGATATGGGCAAGACCGTATACAAAAGGAAAATTGCCCCCGGAATACTTCGCGCATCCTTCTCCAGTATATGAGAAAGGAAAGGGAAGGCTTGTGGGATACTTTGGATTCGGGAATCCAGCAATTGTTGATGAGGTTATGGTAAAGATGGTTGCGGATGGAAAAACTATCTTAACCGTAATACAGCCAATTGATGCCAAATGGGAAAAACCATAATTAATAAATCATAACATGCTATAGGGGGCTCTACTTCGTTCTCCCTTGCTTTCAGCAGGTCCTTGTTTTTGTCTTTTTCAATGCTATTGACAAAACAAGGGATAAAAGTAATATAGGCTTGCGATAGGAGTAAATGATGTTATTTGAAGTTCTTAAGTCTAAAATACATATGGCTAGAGTGACTGACGCAAATGTCGAGTATGATGGTTCTATAACCATCGATGAGAGACTTGCCCGAAAAGCGGATATTTCTCCAAATGAGAAAGTTCTCGTAAGTAATATTGAGAACGGAAACCGTTTTGAAACTTATGTTATTTATGGTAAAGAAGGGGAGATTTGTGTAAACGGTGCCGCAGCTAACCTAGCCGGTATTGGGGATAGACTTATAATCATGTCTTTTGTGTACGTCGATAATAGGAATTTTCCGCCGAAGATAGTTAAAGTTGATGGTAAAAATCAAATTATAGAATAGTGGGAACGAGTCGTTTTCCGGACTGGATAAAAAGTAAACTTTCCAGAAAAAAACAAGCTGAAACTTTAAAAAATATTCTTAAATCGAGAAATTTACACACAGTTTGCGAAGAAGCAAAATGTCCAAATATTGGTGAATGTTTTTCAAAAGGAACAGCCACTTTTCTAATAATGGGGCAGGTCTGTACAAGAAATTGTGGTTTTTGTTCTATTCATAAAGAAGTTCCAGTATCTCTTGATGAGCTTGAACCGGTTCGGATTGCCGAACAGGTAAAAGAAATGAAATTAAAACATGTTGTTTTAACCTCTCCAAGCCGTGATGATATTGATGACGGCGGAGCTCACTTTTTTGCCCGTACTACAAGAGAGATAAAAAAAATAAATTTGTCTACAACAGTAGAGGTCTTGATTCCTGATTTTATGGGAGATATAAACTCTTTAAAAAAAGTTTTTAACTCCGGTATTGACATTCTCAATCATAATGTGGAAACTGTGAGGAGACTATATCCGAAGGTTCGACCCGAAGCCGATTATGATAGAACTATCAGGGTCTTAAGAGAAGCTTTTGTTAATGGACGTGGGCTTCCTGTAAAGAGTGGTTTTATGGTGGGGTTGGGTGAGAAAAAAGAAGAAATATTAGGATTATTAAAAGATTTAAGATCTGCCGGATGTAATATTGTTACGATAGGTCAATATCTCAGACCGACTTTGAAGCAGCTGCCTGTTGACAGATATGTTCATCCGGATGAATTCAAGGAAATTGAAAAGTTGGCTTATCAGATAGGGTTTGATTATGTTGCTTCGGGTCCGCTTGTAAGGAGTTCTTACAGGGCAGAAGAAATATTGTCATCACTCAATGCAGATTCTTCGGATCGGTTAAGTGATTAAATCGTAAAATCGTTAAACAGGAACAACAAAGAGGGAAAAAAGGCAGAACTCCAGCGCTAGCAGTGGTGGTTTAATTGGTCGCTCCATCTATTACCGTTACATCGTCACTGTAATAATTTGCCACATATATCTTGTTTGTGTTTGGATTTACGCAGATCGCATAAGGTTTAGATCCAGCGGAAGCAGTGTCGGTTGCCCAATCAGCATAAAGAGGTGAAGTGAACACGAATATCGTTACAATGAAAAATATCCTTAACATTCTCACATACTTAAAATTGAACATAAATCTCTCCTTTTTCATTAACAATGATAGGGATTATTAAGAATCAGTCAAGATACTTTATGGAAAACAAAATATTAAAAAGTAAAAAGCAAAATGACAAATGAAAATGCAAAAACTAAAAATGATAGAATGCAGATAAACGCAGATTGAAAAGGATTTTTTTTTATTTCAACCTTTCAACTATTCAACTTTTTATTATAGCTTGTCTTTAAGACTAATAAAAATATTTGTGTTATTCGTGATATTTGCTAATTCTTTTTTTGAGTTCATTTTTGAATTTTGATTTGTATTTTTCCATTTTGATATTTAATTTTTTCATTTCGGTGACTTTGCAATGCTGTGTTGATAGTTTCTGAAGCTAAATAAAAATAAATTTCTAATATCTAAAACCATAATATTATATAACTTATGTTGACATTTATCCCAAGAGGCTTATAATTATATTATGATAAAAATATTTTTATTTGTATTGATATTTATTTTAGTATCATGCGAAAAGCAGAATGCAACAGAGTTAGAGATGAAGGAGGAGAGCCTTCATTCTTTTGTTCTCAGGAATTATACAGGAAGTCGACTTAAATGGGTATTGACTGCCGAGGATGCTAAAATTTCTGATACAACTATTATATATCAATTGGAGGTAGAATTCTTCGAAAAAGACTCGAAATCTTCTTCGAAACTAAGAGCTGATAGCGGATATGTTTTTCATAAAACTAATGATTTAAAAGCCATGGGTAATGTAGTTATTAATTCTAGTGATTCGGTAACTCTATGGACGGATGAATTAAGGTGGTCAGAAGAAAAACAGCAGATATTTACTGATGGAGAAGTAAAATATTCTAAGGGTAATCAGATTTACAGAGGTACGGGGCTTGAATCCGACCCGAGTCTCAAGAATATCGTTATAAAAGAAAAATTTAGTGGAGAGGTAGAATTTGAATGATCCTGTTGTTAATATTCGTTCCTTATAAAATAGAATCAGGGTCCATGCAAATAGTAAATAGAGATAGGAATATTTTTAAGAATGGCGTAGAAGTCCATTCCACCAATTTGTTTTTAAGAGCAGAAAGTGGTGTTGAAACGCAGAATTATCTATTACTAGAGGGTAATGTTTACCTTGAGAGTAAAGATTTTCACCTTACGGCAAATAAGCTTAAGTTTCATACTCCCAGCAAAATATTATATGCTATAGGTAAAGTAAAAGTATGGAGAGAAGATACTATAACGGGAGATTCTCTTGTTTTTTATAAAGAAAAGGAATCGGGCGAAATGATTGGCAGGTTCAAGTATGTATCAGATTCAATTATTGTAAAAAGTAATTCTGGAAAATTCTATCGAGACTCACTGAAACTTAGAGGTAAGCCAACTTTTACTTCACCGTCAATGACTGTAAATTCGGATTTTATCAAGTATTTTCTCAAAGATTCTTCTTTTTTATTTTTATCAAATGTAAACTTTAGAGGTTCCGCTGTATCCGGTAAAGGTGAATTTTTGCGGCATTTTATCAAAAGCAAAAAATCAACTATCGCAGAATCTCCGTATATTTTTCAGGAATCGGACAGTATTACAGGCGATAAAATTGAAATTGATCACAAAAATGAGGTTTTAGAGGTATATAAAGGAACAGCTATCAATAATTCAGAAAATGGAAGGAATGTAGTATCAGGTGATACTCTCAGAATATTCTATGGTGAGAAATCAATGGATAGCGTAATGGTAATAAATAACGCAAATGGTAGATTTGCTAAAAAAGAACTATAAGATAGTTGATAAAGTAAATGCAAGAGATAATCTATGGGAATTTCAACTATGAAGTGGTTAATGCCATAAAAAGAGTAATTACTTTGGATGAATCCAAACCACTTTATGTTTATGGTCCCTCAGGAGCAGGCAAATCTTTTCTTATGGGAAAAATGAGTAAGAAGTACCCTGGAAAGAGTCAAGTTCTTAATTTGAGGGATTTTAAAAAATCGGAACCACCTAAATGTTTTGGGTATGATTTACTAATACTGGAAGATATTAATACTATATCCTCGAAGTCGACTCCGAGTGATAAAATATTTGATCTCCTCAATTATTACATAAAAAATAAAAAACAAATAGTTTTCACTTCAAATTGTACACCTTCACGATTAAAGCTTCCGAAAGAGGTTATATCGGAGATCAAAAAGGGAGTTGTTGTTTCCATAAAGAAATTTGATAAATCTTCAAAAAGAAAAGTATTAAGTACACTTGGTAAGGACCTGTCTCCGGAGATTTTAGATCGCTTGATGGGAGATAATATCAAAACTATTAGTCAAGCTATCAAAGCGGTTGAGAAACTTGAGGAGATCGTATATATATTGAGGGAAGAGAGGGAAGAAGAAGAAACCCTTAAAATATTTGAATCTCCAAAGGAAACGGATGAATTTAGCAGTTTGTTAGATGAAGTAGCTGAAAGTCTTCCTGAAGAAATAGAGGAAAAGGAAGGAGAAAAAGCTATTCGAGATAAATACCGAGCCAAAATGTATGTCTGGGAAATGAAGGGGTTTAATACAAATAGAATAAAAAAGATTATTGAGGAACCCATAAACCACATTGTAGGCGAATTTATTCTTACATGTGAATTTGTCTCTTTTACTTCGGATATACAACAGCTCGTTGATTTGCAGAAGAGATATGGCCTTCTTGATGTTAAGGCATTGTCAGATAATTTATTAATAAACGAAGAAGAAATCGAAGAAATAGAAAAGGCATTGTTTGATCCGGATAGATTAGAATGGGTAAATATGCGCATAAACGAACTTGAAATGATACAAGAGAAAAACGAGGAAGAAGTTTATGATATTGAAACAAGGAAAGAAAAAAGGGAATTGTTTAAGGAAACGGAGAAACCTGTTGAAATGAAAATAGAAGCAAGGAATTTAGTAAAAATATATAATAGAAAGCGAGTTGTGGATGACGTAAACCTTGAGCTATGTAGAGGTGAAGTAGTAGGTCTGCTTGGTCCAAACGGAGCTGGGAAAAGCACAACGTTTTATATGATAACAGGATTCATAAAACCCGAGTCGGGTTCTATCTATTTAAACGAAAAGGATATTACTAGTAAACCGATGCATAAAAGAGCGCAGTTGGGTATAGGTTACTTACCTCAAGAAGCCTCTATTTTTAGAGGGCTTTCAGTAGAGAATAATCTGATGGCTATGCTTGAAATCTTAATCGAAGACCCGCAAAAAAGAAAAAACAAGTTCAATGAATTGGTAAAAGAATTTAAACTGTCTTCTCTGCTCGGAAGAACGGCAGATAAACTCTCCGGTGGAGAAAGAAGAAGAGTCGAAATAGCGCGTGCTTTAATCCCGAATCCTAAATTCTTACTGTTGGATGAACCGTTTACTGGTATAGATCCAATAACCAGAGAAGAACTCCAGGAAATGGTTTTGGTGCTTAAAAAAAAGCATATCGGTGTTTTGATTACGGATCATAATGTACGTGAAACTCTCCAAATAACTGATAGAGCTTACTTAATGTTTGACGGGAAAATAATATTAAAAGGAAAACCAGAAGAGTTGACTTTAAACAAAAGAGCCAAAAAATTGTATCTGGGTAAGAAATTCAAGCTCTAATATTATGGATAATAAAAAAATATCATATATACAAAAGCTCCAACAGACCCTCAAACTCGAACAAAAAATGAGTCCTCTTCAGGTACTTATGATAAGAATTACACAATGTCCACGTCTTGAACTCAAAAACATAATTTATCAGGAAATTGAAGCTAATCCTATGTTGAGTTTGGCAGAGGAGGACGAAGGAGGCGAATCTTCCGAATCTTCTTCGGATGAAAATGATGAAAAAGAAGAAGATGTTCGGGATAATGAACTCAAGGATTTCTTTACGGAAAGTTTTCCGACCTATTTTGTTCCTTCTGAAATAGGAGAAGCCGAAAAAAGGCAAATACCTTATACTTCTCCGCTTTCCGAGCAACTGAAGATGGATTTACGGATGGAATTATCCGATGAAAAACTGATCGAAGTCGGAGAATACATGATAGATTCACTCACGGATGAAGGTTTTATGGATACTCCCCTTCCTACAATCGCAGAATTTTTCGGTATTCCGGAAGGTAAAGTAGAAGA
>Ga0307437_1002219_pt1 | contig 12239 bp, 5 predicted proteins | sample SalMarWE160390MG_FD_202146 | JGI IMG/M metagenome (GOLD analysis project Ga0307437, IMG submission 202146) | Salt marsh sediment microbial communities from the Plum Island Ecosystem LTER, Massachusetts, United States - WE1603-90 | ecosystem: Environmental > Aquatic > Marine > Intertidal zone >...
TATCTCATCCAGGCCGATTTTATCCACCTCTAATTTGGACAGCGCCTCAACGGCCACCTCTCTGGTGGCGACGCCGTCAGCCTTCACCTGGGCGTAGTCTCTCACCCTTTTAAGCAGCCGGTTGGCCACGCGCGGCGTGCCCCGTGCCCGGCGGGCTATCTCTTTGAGCCCCTCTTTTTCCGCCTTTACCTTGAGTATTTTGGCCGAACGCTGCAGTATTTTTTCTATCGCCTCCGGGTCGTAGAAATCGAGGCGATAGACGGCGCCGAAGCGGTCTCTCAAGGGCGGGCTGAGCAGGGCAAAGCGGGTGGTGGCGCCGATGAGGGTAAAATCGGGCAGGTTCAGGCGCAGGCTGCGGGCGCCGGGCCCCTTACCGATGACGATGTCCAGGGCAAAGTCCTCCATAGCCGGGTAGAGCACCTCTTCCACCGCCCGGTTCAGTCGGTGAATTTCATCGATAAAGAGTATGTCGTGGTTGCGCAAATTTGTCAGGATAGCCGCCAGGTCTCCGGTGCGCTCCACCGCCGGGCCCGAGGTAATCCTGATGTTGACCCCCATCTCGGCGGCGATGATATAGGCCAGTGTAGTTTTGCCCAGTCCCGGTGGCCCATAGAGGAGTACATGGTCAAGGGCTTCTTCCCTGCCCCTGGCGGCGGTGATGGCAATATTGATATTATCTTTAATCTTGTCCTGGCCGATGAAATCGTTAAAGAGCCGGGGCCGCAGGCTGCTGTCCAGGGTTACGTCCTCGGTGTCGGGCTTGCCGGAAATTATGCGCTCTATTTGACCTTACCCCTACGTGTTAAGTTAGCCTATTATAGCACATCACAGCCGCATAAAAGGGAAAGCCGCCCGCTTTTTATTTGGGGCGGCTCTTATAAACAGGCTATATTGCCGGCCAGCTATTCGGTAGCCTCTTCTTCCCCGACCTTCTCAGCCGCGGAATCCGGTGCCTCTTCGGCGGCCGGAGCTTCCTCGGCGACTGGTGTTTCTTCGGCTGCCGGAGCCGGTGTCTCCTCGGTGGTTAGTTCCGGCATTTCCTCGACGGCCGGCATCTCAATAGGGGCAGAGCCCAGCGTCTGATTGTCGGCTGCTCTCGGCATATCCCCGATTACCCAGCTTGGCATCTCCTCGCCTTCCTCAGTTGGCGGAGGCGGTGGCTCCTTGGGAAGCGGGTAGCAGGCCGGAATCAGTTTGCCGATAATCACATTTTCCTTAAGCCCCACCAGCCGGTCAATCTCGCCCTTGACGGCGGCCTCGGTGAGCACCCTGGTGGTCTCCTGGAAGGAAGCGGCCGCCAGCCAGCTATCGGTATTCAGCGAAGCTCTGGTTATGCCCATAAGCACCACGTGGGCGGTAGCCGGCTCGCCTCCCTCGGCCAGTACTTTGGCGTTGATATCCTCATAACGGAAAATATCTATCAATTCGCCGGGCACTAAATCGGTATCGCCCGATGAGTCTATGCGGACTTTAGAAAGCATTCGGTGGACGATAACCTCGATGTGTTTATCGTTGATGGTCACTCCCTGGGAGCGGTACACCTTCTGTACCTCATCCACCAGGTACTGCTGGGTGGCCTCCTTGCCCAGTATGCGCAGTATATCCTGCGGGTTTATGGAGCCCTCGGTGAGCTGCTGCCCCGCCTTTACCTTGTCCCCGGTCTGGACCCGGATGTGGGCGCTGGCGGGGATGGTGTACTCCTGCTGTTCCTCCTCCATATAGTTGATGAACAGCTTATCGTCTTCAATAATTACCTCTCCGGCGACCGAGGTGACAATCGGTTTAGCCTCGGTGGCCAGGGCTACCGTCTTCTTTGAACCCTCCTTCTCAACAGGCGGGCTGGCCAGCTCGGCGCCGATATCTACCCACTGCCCCTTTTTCACCATAACCTGCCAGCCGGCGGGAAGCGGGTATTCATCGCGGTACATTTCGGCGCTGGTAATTCTTATCAACTTGCCTTCATCACTCTCGATGGCCTCAGCGGTGCCGTCTATTTCCGAAATAACGGCCTGACCTTTGGGCGGTCTGGCTTCAAAGAGTTCCTCCACCCTGGGCAGACCGCTGGTGATATCCAGTCCGACCACGCCGCCGGTATGGAAGGTACGCAGGGTCAGCTGGGTGCCCGGCTCGCCGATGCTCTGGGCGGCGATGATGCCGACGGCGGTATTGGGGTCAATCAGGTGCCTTCGGGCCAGGTCCCGGCCGTAGCAGCGCTGGCAGGTGCCGTGTCGGGAGCGGCAGCTTAGGGGTGAGCGGACATAGACCTTGGTTATGCCGGCGGCGATAATCTCGTTGGCCTTCTGTTCGTCAATCTCCTCGTTGCGGTCAACGATGATTACCTTCTTGGTCTTGGGTTTAATTATTTTGGCCGCCGCCAGCCGGCCGATAATACGCTCGGCAAACGATGGCAGCAGCTCCTTTTCCTTTGGTTCCGATATCCACATGCCATCGTTAGTACCGCAGTCCTCTTCGCGGGTAATCACATCCTGGGCAACGTCAATCAGGCGCCGGGTAAGGTAGCCGCTGTCCGAAGTCCTCAAGGCGGTATCGGCCAGCCCCTTTCTGGCGCCGTGGGTGGAGATAAAATACTCAAGGACGCTCAGGCCCTCCCGCAGCCCCGACTTAATTGGGAAATCAATAATCTTACCGGCGGGGTCGGTCATCAGCCCCCTCATGCCGGCCATCTGCCTTATCTGGGAGATGTTACCCTTGGCTCCCGAGGTGGCCATCATATAGATGCCGCCGTAGCGGTCGAGGGTCTTGGAGATGATATCAGTAATGCGGTCGGTAGTTTCCATCCAGATCCCGATTGTGTTGTTATACTTTTCGTCCTCGGTGATTAAGCCTTTATTATACTGGTTGTCGATAATGGCAATCCTCTCAGCGGCCTCTTCCAGCATCTTGGGCTTGCTCGGGGGCACCTGGATATCGCCCATGGCGATGGTCGTCCCCGATTTAGTCGCGTAGCGGAAGCCCAGATGTTTGATGCTGTCCACCACCCTGGTGGTATCTTCACCGCTCAAGAGCTTATAGCAATCGGTTACTATCTGCTTTAAGATTCCCTTATCGATAGACTCGTTGTAGAAGCCGAGCTCGGCGGGCAGGACGTCATTGAATATGATTCGCCCGGCGCTGGTCTTAATCCTCTGGCCGTTTTCCTGCTGTTTCCTGACCTCAATCTCAGCCCTGAGGTCGATGCGCCCCAGCTCATAGGCTAGCTTGGCCTCTTCAAAGCTGCCGAGGATTGTCCCCTCACCCCTGGCGCCGGGTATGACGCTGGTCAGGTAATAGCAGCCCAGGACCATATCCAGGGTCGGGGTTACTATCGGTTCACCGGAGCTGGGCAGCAGCATATTCTGGCTGCTCAGCATAACCTGCCTGGCTTCGCTCACCGCCGATTTGGACAGGGGAACGTGAACCGCCATCTGGTCGCCGTCGAAATCGGCGTTAAAAGCGGAGCATACCAGGGGGTGTATCTGGATGGCGCTGCCGTCGATGAGCACGGGCTCAAAGGCCTGTATGCTCAGCCGGTGCAGCGTTGGCGCGCGGTTGAGCAGTACCGGCCGTTCTTTCACCACCTCTTCCAGTATGGCGAATATCTCGGGCTTGTTTCTCTCCACCAGCCGGCGGGCGCTCTTGATGTTATGGGCCAGCCCCTGCTCCACCAGGCGGCGCATGATAAAGGGCTTGAACAGCTCCACCGCCATCCGCCGGGGCAGTCCGCACTGGTTGAGTTTTAGCTCGGGACCGACCACGATAACCGAGCGTCCGCTGTAATCGACACGCTTGCCCAGCAGGTTCTGGCGGAAGCGTCCCTGCTTACCCCGCAGCATATCGGATAGCGACTTCAGCTTGTGATTACCGCTGATGGAGACTGCCCGTCCCCTCCTCCCGTTATCGATGAGGGAATCGACCGCCTCCTGGAGCATTCGCTTCTCGTTGCGGATTATAATCTCCGGCGCCCCTATTTCCAGCAGGTGGCGCAGCCGGTTGTTGCGGTTAATCACCCGCCGGTAGAGGTCGTTAAGGTCGCTGGTGGCAAACCGCCCACCGTCGAGCTGGACCATGGGCCGCAGGTCGGGGGGCAGTACCGGCAGCACCGTCAGTATCATCCACTCCGGCTTGTTACCGCTGCGGCGGAAAGCCTCCACCACCTGTAGCTGCTTGGCCGCCCGGCGGCGGCGCTGGCCGGAGGTGGAGCGGGTTTCCTGTATCAGCCTGTTGCGTGTTTCATCTAAATTCAGGTCTTTCAGTAGTTGCAGAACGGCCTCGGCGCCCATTCCGGCTTCAAAGACCTGCCCGTATCTCTGTTTCAGTTCGTAATACTGGTTTTCGGTGAGCAGGGCAAACTTGCGCAGGTCCTGCAGCAGTTCTATATCGCCGGCCAGCTTCTCCTCAAGCTGTGTTTTTTCCTCGGCAAGACCCTGCCGCAGCTTGTTTACCTCCTCTACTGTCGCCTCCGCCTGCTCCATCTCGCTAACTTTGGCTTCCAGGGCGCTCTCTTTTTCGGTTATTTGCTGTGAGCTGGCCTCTTTCAGCTGCTCGATGGCCTGCTGGCGTTCCCCCTCGTTTATTGAGGTAATGATATAGTGAGAGAAATAGAGGACTCGCTCCAGGCTACGGGGGGACAGGTCTAACAATAAGCCCATACGGCTGGGTATCCCCTTGGCGAACCAGATATGGCTCACCGGGCAGGCCAGCTCGATGTGCCCCATGCGCTCTCTTCTAACCTTGGCCCGGGCCACCTCGACGCCGCACTTATCGCAGATAATCCCCTTGTAGCGTATCCGCTTATACTTACCGCAGTAACATTCAAAGTCCTTGGTGGGACCGAAGATACGTTCGCAGAAAAGCCCGTCCCGCTCCGGTTTCAGGGTGCGGTAGTTGATAGTTTCGGGCTTGGTTACCTCCCCGTAGGACCAGCTTCTTATCTGTTCCGGAGAGGCCAGTGAGATACGAATAGCATCAAAATCATTAACCTCAAGCATCTTCTTTTTCTACCTTTTCCTCTGGCTCAGTTGAATCCTCGGCGGTCTTAGCCTTCGCCTCCGCTTTAGGGGCTTTTTTAGCTTTCTTCGCCTTAGTTTTAGCCTCAGCTTTGGGGACTTCGGTGACCTCTTCTGTGACCTCAGCCTCTACCTCAGCTTTGGGGGCTTCGGCGACTTCTTCTGTGACCTCAGCCTCTACCTCAGCTTTGGGGGCTTCGGTAATCTCCCCACCAGCCTCAAGCTTGGCCTCTGCTTGTTTGGCCTCTTTAGCCTCTTCGGTAGTTACCCTTTCTTCTTCGTTAATCACCTCTATAGCCAGCCCCAGACTCTGCAGTTCTTTAACCAGCACCCGGAATGACTCCGGCACCCCCGGTTGTAAGATATCCTCGTTCTTGACAATAGCCTCATAGGTCTTGGCCCGGCCGGTGACATCGTCCGACTTAATGGTCAGGATTTCCTGCAGGTTGTGGGCGGCGCCGTAGGCTTCCAGTGCCCACACCTCCATTTCGCCGAAGCGCTGGCCGCCGAACTGGGCTTTACCCCCCAGCGGCTGCTGGGTAATCAGTGAGTAGGGTCCGGTGGAGCGGGCGTGGACCTTGTCCTCAACGAGGTGAATCAGCTTCATCATGTAGATACTGCCTACCGTTACCGGCTGGTCAAAGGTCATGCCGCTGCGCCCGTCGCGGAGGATGGCCTTACCCACCACGGGCGGGACCAGTTTCCGTTCCAGCCTTATCTTATCCACCGCCTCTTCCAGTTGCTCCCGGTCGAGCTTCTGGCTGTCTATGCCCAGCTCTTCCAGCCAGAGGCGCAGGCAGGCTTCTTTAGCCTCACCGGGGTAGTCATCGCTGAAAACTTTCTCCCCGTCGTATCCCTGCTCTTTAAGCCAGGCCTTGGCCTTCTCCGGCTGGAGGGTGGGGTGGTCGTTGGCCGGGTCAAGGTCGATAGCGCCGGCTTTCCGGGCTAACCAGGCTCTGGCTAAAGCGTCTTCAATAGCAACATCGCTGGCGCCGTCAAAGACGGGGGTAAGCACCTTCATACCCATCATCTCGGCGGCCCAGCCCAGGTGGGTTTCCAGCACCTGCCCCAGGTTCATCCTTGAGGGCACGCCTATGGGGTTGAGGATAATATCCACCGGGGTGCCGTCGGGGAGGAAGGGCATATCCTCGGCCGGGGCTATCAGCGAGATGACCCCCTTGTTACCGTGCCGCCCGGCCAGCTTATCGCCAACGGAAACCCTTCGCTTCTGGGCAATCCAGACCTGTACCCACTGGTTGACGCCGGCGGGCAGGTCGTCACCGTTCTCACGGGAGAAAACTCTTACATTAATTACCTTGCCCCACTCGCCGTGAGGCACCCGCAGCGAGGTGTCTTTAACCTCGCGGGCCTTCTCACCGAAGATAGCCCGCAGCAACTTCTCCTCGGCGGATAGCTCGGTCTCGCCCTTGGGGGTAATCTTGCCCACCAGTATGTCGTCCGAGCCGACCTCGGCGCCGATGCGGACGATGCCTTCATCGTCCAGCTCGCGCAGGCTTTCCTCGCCGACATTGGGTATATCGCGGGTAATCTCCTCCGGCCCCAGCTTGGTATCGCGGGCTTCTATCTCGTGCTTCTCGATGTGGATGGAGGCGAATTTGTCCTGCTCCACCATCCGGTTAGAGAGGATAATGGCATCCTCAAAGTTATAGCCTTCCCAGCTCATAAAGGCGCAGATTACGTTCTGCCCCAGAGCCAGCTCGCCGTATTCGGTGGACGAGCTATCGGCCAGCACCTGCCCCGCCTCCACCCGGTTGCCTGCGCTTACCAGAGCTTTCTGGCTGATGCAGGTTCCCTGGTTGGTGCGGACGAATTTCATCAGCGGGTAGATGTCCTTATCGCCGTTATCGCGGGTAATCACAATCTGGGAACCGGTAACCGAGGTTACCATCCCGCCCTGCTCGGCGAAGAGAACCTGCCCGCTGTGCTTGGCGACTTCGGCTTCCATGCCGGTGGCCACCACCGGTGCTTCGGGGCGGAGCAGGGGCACCGCCTGCCGCTGCATGTTAGAGCCCATAAGGGCGCGGTTGGCGTCGTTGTGCTCCAGGAAGGGTATTAAAGAGGTGGCCACGCTGACTATCTGTTTGGGGGAAACATCCATATATTGTATCTCGTCGGGGGTCACCCTCACGTAGCGCTCGGCATACCTGGCTTCAACCTTCTCATCGACGAACTGGTTGTTAGCATCAAGCCGGGCGTTAGCCTGGGCGATAATATAATCGTCCTCCTTGTCGGCGGATAGATAATTGACCTCGCTGGAGACAAAGGGAACTACTTTTATTTTAGTTTTGGCCAGTTTAGCCAGCTTGGCGGCAAGCTGAGGGGTAATGGTGGTTCCGGCTTTGGCTATGATCTTGTCCTCTTTGTCAACAACCGCCTCCCTGATTTTCCGGCCTGCCAGCTCATCGGATTTACTGCCCAACTCGCTGATAACCTTGCGGTAGGGCGTCTCGATAAATCCGTAGCGGTTAATCTGCCCGTAGGTCGCCAGCGAGCCGATTAGGCCGATATTGGGCCCCTCCGGCGTCTCAATGGGGCAGATTCGGCCGTAGTGGGAAAAGTGGACATCCCTTACCTCAAAGCCGGCACGCTCACGGGAAAGCCCACCCGGCCCCATAGCCGACAGGCGCCGCTTGTGGGTCAGCTCGGCCAGCGGGTTGGTCTGGTCCATAAACTGGGAGAGCTGTGAGCCGCCGAAGAACTCCCTGACGGCGGCCATTACCGGGCGGATATTGACCAGAACGCTGGGGGTAATTATATCGGTACTCAGGATACTCATCCGTTCCCTGACCACCCGCTCCAGGCGCAGCAGCCCGATGCGGAACTGGTTCTGAATCAGCTCGCCGACAGTGCGCACCCGGCGGTTGCCCAGGTGGTCAACATCATCCGGGGTATCGTGGCCGTTATTAATCAGGATAATGTGTCTTACTATCTCGACGATGTCTTCCTTGGTCAGCGCCCGCTGGCTCTCCGGGATATCCAGTTTCAGCCGCTTGTTGAGCTTATACCGCCCCACGTCCCCCAGGTCGTAGCGCACGGGGTCAAAGAACAGGTTTTTGACCAGTTTGCGGGCGTTATCAATGTTAGGCGGGTCTCCGGGGCGCAGCTTGCGGTAGATGTCAAGCAATGCCTCCGGCTCGTCCTTAACCAGAGGCTCGCGCTCTGAAGTGGCTTTAATATACTGGTGGTCGGGGTCGTTGTCCTCCCGGTTGAACAGCTCAAGCACCTGCTCTTCACCGCTGTAGCCGATAGCCAGCAGCAGGGTAGAGATGGGAATCTTGCGCTTGCCGTCAATCTTGGCTGATATTACATTCCGGTTGCTGGTCTCAAACTCCAGCCAGGCCCCGCGGATGGGGATTAGCTTGGCATGGCACAACCGGCGGCCGCTGGTGGCGTCTTCTTCGACGGAGAAATAGACCCCCGGCGAGCGCAGCAGCTGGCTGACGGCCACTCTTTCGGCGCCGCTGGTAATAAAGGTGCCTTTGGCCGTCATCAGGGGGATATCACCGAAGAACAACTCCTGTTCCTTGATTTCCCCGGTTTCTTTGACCAGCAGCTGTGTCCTGACGTAGAGGGGGGTGGCGTAGGTCAGGTCTTTCTGCCGGCACTCGTACTCGGTGTGGTGGGGCTCGCGGAACTCGTAGTCAATGAAGCTGAGCGCCAGCCGGTTACCGGTAAAGTCCTCAATAGGGGATATTTCCCCCAGTAGCTGCCTCAGCCCCTCTTCCTGAAACCAGCGGAAGGAATCGGTCTGAACCTTTAGCAGATTGGGTACTTCTAGTATCTGGGGCAGCCTGGCGTAAGATTTCCTGGAGACAAATGGCACGTTTGGTTGACTGTTTTCTGGCAACATAAAAGCTATCTCTCACCTACTCCTAAAATTCGGATGATAAATAAATTTGTACTAATGCAGCACTTAGCCAAAGGTCAAACTGGTGGTGGGTAAAGAGGCATAATTAGGTGAAATTTGAAGTGGCATAATACAAACCTAAATGATACCACTAATTTTGGTTTTTGTCAATACCCCTTAGGGGTATTTTAGAAAAAGTAGTTGATTATCTTCAGTCTATTCTTGTATAGGGATGAGGCAGATGAAGCGTAGCGTCTCGCCGCCGGTATTGATAAAGCAGTGCTGCTCGTTAGGGGCGACAAAGACGACGCTGCCCGGGCCTATCGGCGTTTTTCCTTGGGTTTCTTCCACCACCCCCTTGCCGGCCAGGATAAATACCTCGTGTTCCCAGTCGTGGGCATGGGATGGGGTTGAGCTGCCCGGCTCTACATCAAAGACACGCATGCAGAAGTTGGGTGCCCCGTCGTCGGCGGTGATAACCTCGCGTTTGAAAACTCCGCGTAATTCTTCGCTGGGCCGGGTATCGGTGTAGTTAGCTATCTTCATGGCGGTAAGTCTCCTTTATGGTGGGGAAGGGGGGATTTGAACCCCCACGCCTTGCGGCACATGATCCTAAATCATGCTCGTCTGCCAATTCCGACACTTCCCCCCTGTTGTCTATCTTCCCATACCCACCCGCCCAAAAAGGCTTCGCCTCTTTAGACTCTCTTTCCCCACTCCCAGTGAGGAGATAGATTAGCCCCCTTTTTATGCCTGATATCCAATTCTTAAAAATCGTTAGCGATGGTGAAAATAGAAGAGACTGCACCTATCGCTGTTGCTTTTGATATTGTATGTTTCTTAGTCTTTTCTGCGGACAGATGGACTAAATTCCTAAACTGTCTTACTGCGTGTGATAAACGGGATACGCTATCTTTCAATAATCCATTTTGTTCACAGGTTCTAATATATCCATCAAAATTTTCAGATAGCGGCGAGATATTCTTATACTCTAAGTACAGCCTTAGCAATTCCTCAATTACACTACCCGCTAAAATCACGGCTGGTTTCGAAAAACCCGACGATGCAAGGGCAAATGCCTGCTCAACGTCACGGAATATTATTGTTCTTTTGAAAGGGTCTTTAATAAAGTTAATTCTTCTTCCGAAACCATTTTTTGTGATCCCGAATTCATTCTCAATGTCTTTCCAGTCTGCTTTTGCAATAGACGACTTAGTGGCTGGCTCTGTTTCAATCTCTAATCTCTCGTATCTGTCCATTATTGACCGAATTACCGCTGCCAATTTTTGTAGTAGTCTGTTGTAATCATTTCTAGGAGGGTCGTATCCCCATGTCTTGCGTGCTTGGTAGAATTTTTGGTACTCTTTTGACTCACCCCCGAATACCTCTTCTAAAACATCTTGGATTTCATCACGCCATACAGGATATTCCACATTGTCCCACCGAAGCTTTGAAAGATTAGGTATATCATTGAGCTTATTTCTCAAGAAATCAATTGCTTGTCTCCTATTCATGCCTTGCATACTAAAATTCTATCCCCCCTAATAGTGGCTGTCAATACACCCTAAACCTCCACCACTCCCCGGTCGGTGAGCCTTATTTCCGGGATTACCGGCAGCGCTAGGAAGGAGAGGGTGGCGAAAGGCGAATCCAGCTTTGTTCCCAGTTCGGCGGCAGTCTGCTCCAGCTTTTTCAGTTTACTGGCCACCGTCTCCAGCGGCAGGTCGGATAAAAGACCGGCCACCGGCAGCGCCAGGCTGGCCAAGACTTTGCCCCCCGCTATCGCCACCAGCCCGCCTTTTAAGCGTTCAATCTCTTTGATAGCGGCGAATATGTCCTCGTCACTGGCGCCGACGGCAATAATATTGTGGGAATCGTGGGTTATTGAGGAAGCCAGCGCTCCACGCTTTAAGCCGAAGCCGCCCACCAACCCCACCCCGATATTACCGGTGGCTTTATGCCTCTCCACCACCACCAGTTTCAGGATGTCCCTCTCCAGGTTGGGCACAGCCCTGGTTTTGGCCATCTTCTTGCGGGTGATTATCTGGCCGGGGACAACCTCGATAACCGGCTCAGTCTCCCCGGAAGCCGTGTATTTCAGCGCCTCTATGCTGAAGGGCTTTACCCTGACGGTATCTCTAAGCCCCCTGCCGGCTTTAGGCATGGGGAACAGCGGCTTACCCTCTCTGGCCACCAGTTTACTCCGGTAGAAGACCTGCTCAATCTTTAGCTTGGGTAAATCACTTAACACTATTAAATTGGCCATATAGCCGGGGGCTATTGCTCCCAGCCCCGGCCTCCGGAAGTACTCGGCGGGATTAATGGTGGCCAGCTGTATGGCCCGCACCGGGTCAAGCCCCAGCCGGATAGCCTTGCGCACCACCCCGTCAATGTCACCGTCTTCTAGCAGGTCAAGGCAGCTGCGGTCGTCAACGACAAACATACACCTTTGAAATGTTTTATCGGTGACCAGGGGCAGCAGGGCTTCCAGGTTTTTCTCGGAGGAGCCTTCCCGGAGCATCAGCCACATGCCCCGCCCCAGCTTCTCTTTAGCTTCATTCAGGGAGACCGACTCGTGGTCGGAATAGATACCGGCGGCGATATAGGCGCTTAAATTCCTGCCGCTTAAGCCCGGGGCATGCCCGTCGATAATCTTATCTTGGGCCAGGCCTATTTTCTCCAGTACCGCCCCATCACCCCCGATGACGCCGGGGAAGTTCATTACCTCCCCCAGCCCCAGACACTCCTTCCAGCCTAGAATCCGGCGGATTTCATCCGGGCCGAGGCTGGCCCCCGAGGTCTCCCGGTCGGTGGCGGGAACGCAGGAAGGGGCCATGAGGAAGATGTCGATTGGCAGGCGGCGGGCGCGGTTCAATATATACCGTATTCCCTCCAGCCCGCAGACGTTGGCTATCTCGTGGAGGTCGGTGACCAGAGCGGTAGTTCCGTGGGGTAATACGGCGCGGGCATACTGGGCGATATCGAGCATTGAGCTTTCGGGGTGGATGTGGCCGTTGATGAGACCGGGGGCGATGTATCTGCCCCCCACATCCACCACCTCTCTGGCTTTGCGATAGTCCCCCACCCCGGCAATCTTTTCCCCGCAGATGGCTATATTGCCCGGCTCGATTTTGCCGGTAAAGACATTGATTACTCTGGCGTTGGCCAGGAGCAGGTCGGCGGCAAGCTCGCCTTTGGCTACCTGGATTAGGCGGTTATTTATCAGCCAATCCCCCATTTTTATTACTCCAGGGCATATATATCGGGGAGGTTGCGGAACTTTTCGTCGCAGTCCAGCCCGTAGCCGACGATAAACTTATCGGGGACGGCCAACCCCCGGTAGTCGATGTTGGCCATAACCCGCC
>Ga0307437_1002220_pt1 | contig 12239 bp, 11 predicted proteins | sample SalMarWE160390MG_FD_202146 | JGI IMG/M metagenome (GOLD analysis project Ga0307437, IMG submission 202146) | Salt marsh sediment microbial communities from the Plum Island Ecosystem LTER, Massachusetts, United States - WE1603-90 | ecosystem: Environmental > Aquatic > Marine > Intertidal zone >...
TCGAATATAGTGTCATTGAAAAGTACGATGTTCTGGGAGACGATCCCGATCTGTGAGCGGAGGGACTTGATGCTGTATTTTTTCACGTCTATATCATCGACCGCAACCGCACCGCTGACAGGATCGTAAAAACGCAGGATTAGATTCACTATCGAAGTTTTTCCCGCTCCCGAGGAACCGACAAGCGCGAGGATGTCACCCTTTTCTACAGTGAAGTTGATGCCGTTCAATACCGTCTCGCTGTCGTATGCAAAATACACGTTTTGAAACTGTATTTTCCCTTCAATGTCTTTTTCAACCGGATGTGGCGGGTCGGTAATCGTGCTAACGGTTTTCACGACATTGTACACCCTGTCGACCGATGCGCTCACAATCTTGAAATTCGCGATTGTCTTCGGGATGTTGTCCAGTGGCGTGAAAAGGATAGCGAGAAGCATGAGATACTCGCTCAGACCCTTGACCGTCCACTCGCCCCGTACGATGAAAAGCCCCGCAATGCCGATCAGGATGAAACCGAAAAAATAGAAGATGAAGTGGTTGAGCGGCTTGAACGCGCTGTTGAGCACCTTGAGTTTAAGAGAAGTCTTTCTGTAATCCTCCGAGGTACGGGAAAATTTCTCTTTTTCGTAATCTTCCTTTGCAAACGCCTTCACCACATCCACGCCGGTGATCGTTTCGTGAAGGTTTGAGGAGAGATTCGACACGTTCTGCTGAAGTTTTTTACTCGTTCGGCGCATTTTCTTACCGAGAACCCTGATCAGAACGTACACTGCAGGAAATGCCACAAAACTGATGAAAGTCAATTTGTAATTCAAAAGTAAGAGCTTCGTTAAAACAATAATCGCATATATGGACTGGGATATGATCCTCACAATGCCTTCATACAGGTCCGCTCGGATTTTGCTCATATCATCGATCATAATGGTGATGAAATTCCCCGTTTTGTTCTTTTTGAAGTAGTGGAGAGGGAGATTGATGAGGTGCGTGAAAAAATTTACCCTCAGTTTGTTGACCGCATTTTCAGAGTATACAGCCAGAGAGTAAGTGGTGATGTACCCGAGCACCCCTCTGACAATGATGATCCCCAAAGCGACAAAAAAATACTTGTATATCTCGTGAAAATTTTCCGGTGTGAAAAGCTCGAAAATGAAGTTGGTGCTCACCCTTGGGAGCATGGTAAAGGCGTAGTTTTGGACGAACTGAAGCACAATGACACCGGCCATAGCCCAGATAAATTTTTTTACGAACGAAAGGACATATTTCATCCTGGTATCAAACAGTGTCATGTTACCCTTCCCTGATCACAGCGTCCCGGTTTTTCACCGTGTGTTTTTTCTAACCTAATACTAGTGACACGCAAATTCCAACATAATCCTGTGCTGCATTTCTTTCGGATAAAAGGTTTCGCCCCCCGTTGAATACATCCTTCGTGGAATCGGTTACACCACTCAACTGCTGAAAAAGCAGCCGCCTGTACACGTTGATGTGGATAACCGCTTCGTTTTATGGTGCAGAGCACTGCATAGGGGATTATTTCAGAAACCCTCGTATGTTGAAAGTATGATGTTTTCAGGAATTCCGGAGTGAAGTGATACTCTCCTGAGCGAAAATAAAAATGCATTCCAATTTATTCGATGAGGTCGTTTATCTGTCTTTCCGTCTTTGCGAGCTCCTCTTCTATGTCCGCTTCATTCAGTATGAGCCGCTGCAGCATGTCGCGTATCAGTTTGTTCATCTTGTAGTATTCGACGTGCGCAGGAAGGGGCCGTGCGTACTCGACCCCCTCGATCGAAACGGCGAAATTCGGATTCTCCCTGAGAAAGGCTTTCAGCTCGAGAGAGTCGAGGGCGGATTTTCGAACCGGTATGTACCCTATCTTCTCGTGCAGCCGTATCGTGTTCTCCTTGCTCACACACCAGAAGATGAAATCGTTGACTGCCCTGCTTTTCTTCTTGTTCGAGCTAAAGTTCGTCAGTGCCGATCCACCGAGCACTGTGTAGCGTTTTCCGTTTATTGCAGGCAGGGGAGCTATCTTCAATGTCCACGGAAGATTCTGCTCTCCATAGCTAATTGCCGCGCCCGTGAACGAACCCATTGCGAGGTCACCGGTGAGAAATGCCTGTCCTCCCTCCCAGTCAGTCCAGTTCCGCGGCATGATCCTGTACTTGAAGATCAAATCCATCAGCATTCTGATTGTACGAACCATTTCATCTGAGGTGAGAACTACCTTTCCGTCCGGTGAAAAGAACTCACCGCCGTTTGCCCAGAAAATGGGCATGATGCCGTAAAACCCGTCGGCCCAGAACATCATCGCATATTTATCATACTTCCCGTCTCCGTCCGTATCTCGTGTAAGCTTTTTTCCCATCCGAATCATCTCTTCCCACGTACGCGGGGGGTTCTCAGGATCCAATCCCGCTTCCTTGTAAATATCCGCATTGTAAAAAAACACCGTCGTGCTTATACAGAATGGAACCGCGTAAATATGCCCATCCCGGGAAACGACGCCCCAAAATTTGTCGAGAATGTCCTCACGGAGGTCAGAAGGGATTTCGTCGTCGATGGGGTCAAGTATTCCGTTTTCCACATATGGATCGAGGTACTCTATCTGGACCTGCGCAACATCAGGAAGCTGCCGGGTGACCGCTGCCGCGAGCATCTTTACCTGCATTTCTTCGTAGAGTCCCTGGAATACAGGGTTGACCTTGACTTTCGGATGATCCGTGTTGTACTCTTCAGCCATTTGTTCGATGAGTTCCTTCACGTGAAACCCGAGGCTGTGCCAGAAACTTATTTCTATCTTCTTCGCATACATATTTGACGCAGCAAGAACAAATAAAAATACAAGTATGACCTTTTTCATCGAAAAACCCTTGCGCATAAAGATAAAATAATGTTGTATATCAAAAATTTACCACTATAATATATTACCAACCAGGTGAAAAAACATCGTTTTTACGCACTTTTCGGAGTGGCCAGATGAAAATTATACGGTATTCACAGGAACAGGAAAATGATAACCGCTATGGAGTTTTGAAAAACGGACGTGTGCATATGATAAAAGGCGATATATTCTCAGTTTTCCGTACGCAGGAAGAAGAATCGGTCCGCCTTGAAAAGCTCAAGGTCCTTGCACCGGTAACACCTACAAAGATCATTGCCGTCGGAATCAACTATCGTGACCACGCACAGGAGTTCGACCATCACATACCCGAAGAGCCTGTGCTCTTTATAAAGCCGGCCACCGCGGTGATCGGCCCCGGAGACGCTATTGTGCTGCCATCATCATCGAAAAGAGTTGACTATGAGGCTGAACTGGCCGCAGTGGTGAAAAAAGAGGCGTATAAAATACCTCAGGATGACGCAGAAGACTACATTCTCGGATATACCTGTCTGAACGATGTCACGGCGCGCGACCTGCAGCGAACAGACGGTCAGTGGACGCGGTCAAAGTCATTCAACACGTTCTGTCCGATCGGTCCCGTCATAGAAACAGAACTCGACCCCAACAATGTGAATGTACGATCGAGGCTGAACGGGGGTGAAAAACAGTTTTCCAACACATGTAATTTCATTTTTCCCATGTTTTTTCTGTTTTCCTTTGTCTCCTTCATCATGAAGCTCAATCCTGGTGACATCATCTCCACCGGAACACCGTCCGGAGTCGGTCCAATGAAGGATGGAGATACCGTCGAGATCGAGGTTGAGGGAATCGGCGTGTTGAGAAACCCCGTTCGTTCAGGCGAATAGAAAAAGCGGCTGAAAAAATGAAATTTCTCTTTATTTCGAACGGGTACGGAGAAGACAATGTATCCGCGCACATCGCGCGTGTATTCCCCCAATACTTTCCCGGCTGCACGGTGAATGGGTTTCCTACAGTTGGGGGAGGAAAATTCTACACAGATTCAGGAATTGAGCTCGCAGGCAGGGGGCCTAATTTTCCAAGCGAAGGGTTTGTCCGAAGCTTCAGGGACCTGTTCAACGATATCCTGAACGGGTTTTTTCATAAAACTCTCAAACTCGGAATGTCTTTGAGAAAGGCCTCCTCACACTCCGATTACCTCGTTCTTACAGGAGATCCCTACCTCCTCCTCCTCAACGGTATATACACAAAAAAGCCAAAAGCGAACCGCATCTTTGTCGGTGTTCAGCAATCAGAATGGTACGGATCCAAAAAGGCGTTCAAACAGCATTACAGCACGGTTGAGAGGCAGTGGCTGAAAAGATTTGCAGGGCTCGTTTTTGTGAGGGACCAAAAAACCGCACGCTACCTCGCCTCAAAAGGGCTCGAAAACGTGAAATGCACGGGAAACCCGATGATGGACTGCTTCTCGCTTTCCGAGGGCCCGCGGTTTCCAGTTAAGAGGACACTAGTGGGAATACTTCCGGGAAGCAAAAAGGAAGCGTACGGCAACCTTCAGGTCGCGTTCCATATTGTGCGAAAACTTGCTGAAAAAGACCTGCTGTTGCTGTTCGCTGTCGCGCTGTCTCCAAATCTTGACCGGGAAAAAGTGGTGCATGGTTTCCACCTTCGACAGGTCCCGAAAACAGAAGAAATACTCATCCGGGACGCGCTTCAGTACGAGCTGCCCCGGAGCACGGCGGAAATTGTGATTTCCCAGACCTCGTTCGGGGACATCATCAATGAATCGAGGGCCGTTATCGGACTGTCCGGGACAGGCAACGAGCAGGCGGCCGGACTGGGAAAGCCCGTCTTCGCATTCTGGGGAAAAGGCCCCCAGATGACGGAAAAATTCCTGGTCGCGCAAAAACGCCTTCTCGGCCTTTCGCTTCAGATCGGACCGCCGGACCCAGAGCGTATCGCGTGGAGCATACTTGATACTCTCAAAGACGGTTTCCTGTTAAAAAAAATCGAGGAAAATGGTAAAATAAGAATGGCGGGAAGGGGGAGCATAAAGCTCATGGCAGAAGAGATCAGGCGCTACGTGGAACAAAATACCCGACGAATCGCGGAGAGGGTTTTATGAATATATTCTCTCTCATATTTTTGTGTTTCATTCTCAGCTGCGGTACGCTTTGCTGTGAATCAAGGAAAACACCGACGGATTCCGTCAATTCCCTCATCACACATGACGGGTTGAAAACCATGTCCCTTGCACTCGAACTCTACAAACGGGAGTTCGGCGAATACCCGGATACCCTCGAAGAACTTTTCAAAAATAAAAACATACAGGACACCGGCATCCTGAAAGATGCATGGGGAAGACCCTACTATTACGAGAAACTCAGCGGCCACTACGTGCTTTTTTCTGCGGGAAAAGATGGTAAACCCTTCACGGTAGACGACATTCTTCCTCCGGAAGAGAAGTGAGCGCATGAGAAGCAACCGCGCAGTGTGAAAACGCGGCCGGCACCAGCCCGGTATTTATCACTCTGAGCCTTTTGCCTCCGGTGTGCCGCACACCTCACATTCAGGGTTTTTCTCCACGTGAATCTCCTCAAAGCTCGACCCGTCGCCATCCCAGATGAGGAGCCTGTTCTTGAGAAGCCTTCCTTTGCCGATAAGGTACTTCAACGCTTCCTGCGCCTCGACACACCCGAGTATTCCGGCGGCAGTGCCAACCACGGGCAAGGCCGCAGGCTGCGGTGTCTCCGGGAATATGCATTTCAAGCAGGGGGTTTCAGGTGAGTGTATGAAGGTAGCCTGTCCGGAAAAACCGTACACTCCCGCGTGAATCAACGGGAGCCGCATACCGACCGCATATTCGTTGAGAATACAGCGGGCGGGAAAATTATCGAGGCAGTCGATGATGATTTTCGCTTCACCGACAAGAGACGAAATAGTGCCCGGTTCGATGCTTCCAAAAAGAGGCTCGATCTGCACGTGAGGATTCAGCTGCGAAACCGCACGAACCGCGAAATCCGCCTTTTTTTCTCCCACAGCATCGCCGGTATAAAGAATTTGGCGGTTCAGATTGGAATGTTCGACTTTTCCCGAATCGCAGATTCTGATGCTCCCGATACCAGCAGCAGCAAGGTACAGAGCGGCAGCGCTGCCCAGCCCTCCGGCACCCGCAATGAAGACTTCTGTTGTTCTGAGCTTTCGCTGTCCCTCTTCTCCCCACCCCGGAAGGATCATCTGCCGGTTGTAACGTTCTTTCTCGGCCTGCGTTAGAAACGGTATTTTTTCTTCCATATGGGCCCCCTCATACAAGCGTCACGGTGCACTCTATCAGGCGTATGTGTCCTTTCTGCTTCACCCCCCTGCGATGGGTGGAAGAAGGCAGATCGTGTTTCCGGACTGCAACGGCGTGGAGAACTTTATGGGGAGCTGTTTCCATCCTCTCCCGTCTACAATGAGGAGTATTTGAGGGTCGGGCAGAGAAATCCCGTACTTTTCTCCGAGCAGGACCAGGACATCCATGAGGGTACTCCCCTGAGGAAAATATGCGCTCTCCTCCCTGCACCCGGTCCGGTCTCTGATTGATGCAAGATACTTCAGTGTGACGCAAACCTCAGACCGTGCTTCATCTACACGCATCGTGCCCATACAATATCTCATCCTCTTCGAAGTTCGGTCCGGTTGCCCGAATCGAGCGGTGCGGCTCAGGAAATAATCTCTTTGAGCCCCAGTTTTTCAATCGTTTCCTCTGTGGGGACCCCTTCACTGTCCCACCCGCGGACCTCATAATACTCGTCGAGCATCTCATTGTACATTTCAGGGGTGAGGCGCTGCCCTTTAATCGGCCCGGAAGGGACAGCCTCTTTCATGATTCTCTCAGGCATCATGTCGTCTTTTCTTCTGATGCCCTCCCTGTTGAGGATCAGCCGTTCGAGGGTGTAGATGCGCTCTCCGATAGCCAGAAGCTCAGGAGTAAAATCGTACCCTGTGACCGCCTCCATGACCCCGCCTTCCGGGCTGTCCGAAAAATTCATGGAGCCTCTCACCACCGTGCAGATCCCGAGACTGTCAACATAGGCTCTGTTGTCCTGGATGGTCTTTACCAGGAGGCCCTTGCCCGTGAGAGCGTACCTGTCGTATTTTCCACTCGTCAGCTCCGCACGGATCGTCCATCCGCCGACGTTGTGGCACGCACCCCTGCTTGATGTGCCGTAGGTGAGGGAGTTTCCGTAAAACCCGCGCGGATCATATGCTGCAAAAGGCAGACCCTTGACCTGCATGATATAGGGGCTCCATTCGGGATGCGCCGCAAGCACACCTGACATTCCTTCGGCAAGCAGATCACCTATACCCTTCCGCTCGGCGATCAGCCTGAGGATCCCGATCAGCGCGTCCCCGGAACCGAAGCGGGCTTCGATACCGTCTGTGTCCTCTTTTGTAATAAGCCCTTTTTCATAGAGCTCCATGGTAAGCGCAACAGCATTACCGCCTGACATCGTGTCGATTCCGAGTTCGTCACACACTTCGTTTCCCTTCACGATTGCGCCGAAGTCGTCTACTCCGCAATCAGGGCCGAGAAGGGCAATCGTTTCATACTCAGTGCGGGCCTGCGCCCCCTTGTACGGCCCCTCTTTCACAATGCACACCTTTCCACACGCAACAGGGCACATGTAGCAGGCGTAGTTCCTATCGAGATACTGGTCGTACATCACGTGCGCGTCGACTTTGCTTACGCCTTCGAAATAGGTGGTCTGAAAGTTTCTCGTGGGCATGCAGCCGAGCTCATTTATCACTTCGATGTACTGAGGTGTTCCGTATTTTGTGTGATTGGCGCGTGTTTCCCTGAGATTTTGTATCGCCGCCTTCCTGAATTCATCGATCTTTGACTGATTTGCAACAGGAATCTTGCCCGAACCTTTCACGACAATGCCCTTCAGCTTTTTCGATCCCAGCACCGCTCCTGCGCCGCCGCGTCCGAACGCCCGCGTGTCCACGCAGATGCAGGAGATGCGCACGAGTTTTTCGGCTGCCGGGCCGATCGAGAGCGCAGCCGCACGTGAGTCTCCGATTGCCTCTTTGAGGGCCTTGAGAGTCTGGCCCGTAGTCATTCCCTCCATGGGTCTCGCATCACCGAAGGTCACCTCCCCGTTAATAAGCATCAAATAGGTCCAGTCGTCCGCCCTTCCTTCGATGATCATTCCGTCCAGCCCGCTTTTCTTGAGATAGGGGCCGAAATCACCGCCGCAGTTGGAGCACAGGTACATGTTGGTTTCCGCGCCTTTTGTCGCGAGCTGAAATTTCGTCGTCGAAGGAAGCCGTACTCCTGTAAGCGGACCGGTGACGAAGATTACCTTGTTCTCCGGGTCAAGGGGTTTGACCTCCGGCCCGATCTCGTCGTAGTATAACTTCGCTGCGAGGCCCCGCCCTCCAAGCAGCTTGGCGACCTCGTTCTCTTTGAGCTGCTGAATGCTCGTCCGCTTCGTGCTGAGATTCACCCGTAACATCTTTCCAAGATACGCACCTTTATATTTCATACAGTTACCCTCCTCGCACCTTTTCGTGTTTACGCCTTCATGCGCCCGTAGCGCGGGTTTTCGATCACTTCCGGTTTCCCGTTTTTCTCAACGACCACGTGCTTGAACCCGCTCGTCTCTATCGACCCGTAATCGTGCCCCGCATCTCCAGGATACACTGCGAGCGAAATGAGTGTCTCGTCTCCCACATTGATCGAGCGGTGTGCATAATTTCCGGGCACGTACACGGTCTTTCCCGGCAGGAGCTCACCGATTTCGTATTCTCCGTTTTCCAGCTCCATGAGCATATACCCCTTTCCCCGCAGGCAGTAGTAAATCTCCGCGGTGTCGCGGCGGGCGTGAAAATGCCCCTTTGTCATAAAGTACTCTGCTCCGATTTTTCCCGGGTGGGTGATGCTCGAGCAAAACTGAATCTCTCCGTCTCTCTGGGGAATCGTTTTCTCATACACTTCGTAGAGCAGTACATCTCCGTGTTCTTTCAAAAAGCGCTCTGCCGCATCCGCATCGTAAAACATATTCGTGAGCGTGCTGAGAAAGCGCTCAACATGATTGTCCGGATCGTCCATTATCCCGTCATTCGGGTCCCATCCCACAGTAAATGGCTTCAACACCATGTTGTCCTTGATAACCGGTTTCATTGTATCCTCCAAAACCTTCACATGTGATTAATAGTCCGCACCGTTCAGAAGCGCTCCCCGCGAATCCTGGAAACGGTCTCAACCACTGCAGCGGCATTTTTTTCGATCAAATCCCACTGATGTTGTGAGATCATGTCCTTTTTCGCGATCCACGTCCCCCCTGCCGTTATGACCTGAGGAAGCGCCAGGTAGTCTGTGAGGTTGTTTTGATTGACCCCTCCTGTGGGGATGAACCGCACCCCGAGGTGGCTGTACGGGGCAGACACCGCCTTGAGCATTGACACGCCGCCGCTTGCTTCGGCAGGGAAAAACTTGAGCACCTTTATTCCGAACGACAGCCCTTGCTCTATTTCAGAAGGCGTCATCACCCCCGGAAACAGAGGGAATCCGATATCCACAGCTTTCTTTACCACCTCGGGGTTCAGGCCCGGGGTGACTCCGAACACCGCGCCGCATTCCTTTGCGCTCAGCAGCTGGTCCACGGTGAGGATCGTTCCTGCTCCCAGGAAAATGTCCGGCCGCTCCTTTTTCAGAATGCTGATCGCCTCTGCAGCCGCTTTTGTCCGAAAAGTGATTTCTGCAACAGGGAGCCCTCCCTTGATGAGCGCATCCGCAAGGGGAACCGCCAGATCCGGCGATTCTATGGCGATGACTGGAACCACACCGCATTCTTCCATTTTTTCATACAGTTCTGTCTTTTCCATGGCCCTTTCCTTTGATTCGTGTTATTGAATGAAAACGGTACCCTTCACGCTGACTGTAAAGCTGCCAGCCGGGCCGTTTTTATTTTGCTTTCAGCGTGTTGATGATGTTTTCCACCGCTGCCGTTGTCGCGCGGTCAACGCTCTCATCTGTATAGCCGCCGAGATGAGGGGTGGCGATCACGCGTTCGTGATGCACGAGACTGTAATCATCCGGAGGCTCTTTGTCATATACATCGGTTGCAAAACCAGCGATATGCCCGTCGTCAAGAGCCTTGAGCACAGAGGCATCCTCGAGGAGGCTTGCCCTGGAGGTATTGATGAGGTACACGCCTTTTTTCATTTTTAAAATGGCTCCCTCATCGATCACGGGCTTTCCTGAAGGAGAAGCAGGCCTGTGCAGGCTGATCATGTCGGACTTTTCGATCACCTCGTCGAATGACCCCCAGCTGAACGAATCGGACGGCGCGAACGACAGGTCGGGGTGTCGTCTGAACGCAGCCACCTTCATGCCGACCCCCAGCGCCCGGAGGGCCACTTCTTTTCCGATCTGCCCGCACCCGAGGAGCCCGAGCGTGCAGCCTTCGAGCTCTATACCCTTTTTTCTCTCCCACCTCTCGCTTTTCATCGTCCTGTCGTGAAGCGGGATAAGCCGTACGAGTGCAAACATCAGGCCGACCGTAAGCTCCGCCACTCCTTTTGCGTTGGCACCCTCTGTCTTGCAGATCGTGATGCCGAGCCTTTCCGCGGCTTCGAGATCGATGTTGTCAATGCCCGAGCCGTTTCTCGAGATGACCTTGAGGCCCTTTGCCGCATCGAGCGCCTTTGCCGTGATCTTTTCCACTCCGGCCAAAAACCCGACGCAGCCCGGAAGAAGCCGTATAAGCTCTTCCTCAGTCGGCTGTTTTCCCGGAGTGCAGAACACGACCTCGTACCCCGCCTCTCTCAAAAGATCGAGCGAGGGGTGCCCGTCCCGCGTCAATGAACGGGGTGAAATCAGTACCTTACTCATATGAGTACTCCTTTCTTATCGTTTTTTCAGAAGTTCGAAGGTAAACCTGTTCCTGTCCCCTCGATAGTAGGCTTTTGAGAACTCAATCGGTTTTCCCCCCGCGAGATAAGTGACGGTTTCTATGTACTGAACCGGCGCGCCCATTTTGATCTTGAGAAGCCCCGACACATATTCACCGGCACCGATGGACTCAAGGGTCCTCACCGCTCTTTCGACCGTGAGGCGGTAATCGCGTTCGATGATCGTGTAGAGTGACCCGTTCACAAAGTCCTCCGAAAGAAGACCGGGAAGGTCTTCAGAAGGCAGATAGGTCAAAACAACCACGATCGGTTCCTCGTTTGCAAACCGCAGCCGGCTGAGCTTTATGACCTCGCTTCCTTTTTTGACTTCCAGCACCTCGCTCACCTGCCTGTTGCAGCGTTCCCGTTTGAACTCGAGAACCTGCGTTGAGGGCACAAGACCCTTTCGCATCATCTCGCTGTTGAACGATTCGAGATAGACGAGAAAGTCCTGTTTGATCTTGGACCGCGCAATAAACGTCCCCTTTCCCTTCACCCGCTGAAGATAGCCTTCCACGACGAGCTCGTTTACCGCCTGCCGTACCGTGGGCCTTGAGATGTTGAACTGTTCGCACAGCTCCATCTCCGTTGGTATGGGGTCGCCCTGTCGCGCCTGCCTGATGTGCTCAATGAGTATCTCCTTGAGCTGATAGTACAGGGGTACGGGTATTTCCTTGTTGAGCGTGGAGCTTTTGAGGTCCATGATATGTAATTCTGTATTGTTGTTATTACATTATTACATAAAGTATCAACGCGGCCGCCGCGTGTCAAGAGGAAATACAGCGCACAATACCCTGATGAGAACCTCATGCACTGCGGAAAACCGCCTCTTGCGCTCTGAGTGTTTCCAGCATCGCTTTTGTATTTTCAAGCGGTATGTCGTGCGGCATGTCGTGTGAGGGTGAAAGAATGAGCCCTCCGTATTTCTGCGCGAGCATGAGTCTGTGACTTACTTCTTCTCTCACATCTTTCCGTGTGCCGAAAGGAAGCGTGCGCTGTATGCTGATGCTCCCGTAGTAGGCGAGCCTGCCGCTGTACTTCTCCATCAGCTTTTCGATGTCCATCACCTCAGGCTGGAATGGGTTGAACACGTTGAGCCCGATCTCGATAAGGTCATCCAGCAACGCGGATATGTTTCCGCAGCTGTGAATAAACACATCATACCCCTGGCTGTGGGCCTGCGCGTACATCTGTTTCAGACAGGGTTTTATGAATGTGCGCCAGGTATCGGGGCTTATCAGAAGACCGCGCTGCCCTCCCCAATCATCACCGAAATACACAGCGTCGATAGGATAATGCTCACAGTGCCTCAACAGTTTCAGGTTGAACTCCGTAATGACGGAAAAGAGGTCGTGCACAAACGACGGGTTCTGTATGAAATCGATCATCAGATTCTGCATCCCCCGTATCGCCCACGCCCGTTCGAAAAGGC
>Ga0307437_1002222_pt1 | contig 12236 bp, 11 predicted proteins | sample SalMarWE160390MG_FD_202146 | JGI IMG/M metagenome (GOLD analysis project Ga0307437, IMG submission 202146) | Salt marsh sediment microbial communities from the Plum Island Ecosystem LTER, Massachusetts, United States - WE1603-90 | ecosystem: Environmental > Aquatic > Marine > Intertidal zone >...
CCCGGGCACAGGAATGAGAAGCGATGACGGGTGCAGTTGATAATTCGATCACATCGTAAAATGAGTCATCGGATATATGGCTCACATCGATGATCATTCCCAACCGGTTCATCTCCTGTACCACCGTTCTGCCAAAATCGCTCAATCCTCCATGTTCCGGCCCCTGACGGTCTGTTGAGGAATCACAAATATCATTGTTACTCGTATGACAGAGGGTGATGTAGCGTGCTCCGAGATCATAATATTTTTTAATCAGGCTGAGGTCGTTGCCTACGGGGTAGCCATTTTCCATTCCAAGATAGATTGCTCTTTCCCCCTTTTTTTCAATTTCATATCCATCGTCGGGATCCAATGCCAGTTCAGCCAGATCGGAATGTTCGTTCAGCGTTTTTTCTATCTCTTCGAACACCGACAGCGCCATATTTTTTGCCCGTTCATTCCCTTCGGGTGTTCTCTCACCCTGACCAATAAAAACAGCAAAGAAGATCGCATCCAATCCCCCTTCTTTCATCCTGACAAAATCGACTTTCCCTCCTCCCTGGCGGGAGTCATTTCTCACTCCCGGATTATAATCCGACCTCAACAGTCTCATAGGTGTATCACAGTGGGTGTCGATTGTAAATACCTTATCATGAATCTTCTGTGCTTTTTTATCGAGTTGTTCTTCACTGACCTGGCAGGATCCAATGATACAACCCAGTATAAAAAGGGCACTGATACGGAGGTAACTATTCGAATGTTTCATCTTGCAGTAGTTTTTATGGTATATCTGATGAACGACGGAGCCATAAAATTAATGATTAATACAGGGAATGGAAATATTTTTTCCCTATTTTAAAACAGGAATTGAAAAAAGAATCAAAAGCAGTACCTGCTATTAATACTATGTGAGGAAAAGGCTAAAAATGGTAGCAAGTCCAACGATGAAGATCGCTCCACCAGCCAGTTTATTGAACCAGAGAATGGACCTTAACCGGAATTTTCTTCTATAGTGAGTAAGGATTGAACTAACAAAGAACCAGGAGAATGTTGCACCCATAAATATTCCAGAGACAACGAAGAATGCCCCTCCAAAGCTGGTCAAATCACCTCCCAGCTTCAATCCGGCAAATACAGCAACAAACATCAGGACAGTCAGTGGATTGGACAGCGCCAGTAGGAGAATGGAAAGAAAATCTTCAAGCGGGTTGACTCGTTTGAGCCGGAAAGCTCTCAGTTGTTTGATTGGATTTGCAGCAAAAATTTTTACACCGACAAGCAGTACGACCATCCCACCTAAAATCTGGAAATAGAGTTTTTGTTCATTTAAAAAATTAATGATAAAGGTTAATCCAATTGCTGCAACCAGAGCAAATATTGTGTCGGCAGTAACAATTCCCATACCCGAGAAAAATCCTGATGCCCTGCCTTTGTTTAATGTACGTTGAACAGCTAAAAGCCCCATTGGTCCTAACGGGATAGAAACGATAACACCGATCAATATCCCCTTCATCAATAAACTTAAATCCATATTTCCTAACTTTTACTAATTAATTCCGTCTTCCAACCACTCAATATTGACCAAATGGTGTAATGAGATGATAAAAATTGCGTAAAGATAATGATTGATATCAAATAACAAGCCAAAGTATGATTTATTTTGAGGAAATGGGGGTTTGGTGATACGAGTTACGGGGAAAGAGGGATGGGGAGTCCCGCCTTCTTCGCCAGCCATGTGAAATAATGCCATGCATTAGCACTCCGTCCAGAGTTACCACTATTTCACATGGCCAGTTGGCGAATACGGCGGGCAAGGGGTGAGTGGTGAGTTACGGGCCGAAGGTCCTGACCGACTGAAGAGAGTGTCAGCGATACGGGTTATGGGTTGCGGGATGTTGGAATGATGAGTGATGAATGATGTCCAAAGGACTCCGATGGAGATTGATGATTGTAATTTGCATGGAGCATGGGGGATGGGGAATATCGAATAATGAATATTCCAGCCTGCCGGCTGGCAGGGATTAACGAATTAGGAAGAAGGCCGACAGGAATGAGTCCGCAGTCTGCAGTCTCCAGCTTTGTCCACCGAAGTATTACGAAGGTGGATCCACAGTATCATTTGAGGAAGTTATAGAAATGTCCCGGAGGTGCCATAGGCATACCTATGGTAGACTAAATGACAATAGGCAGTCACTTTAGTGGCTATAAACGGAATGTTAATCCATCCAATTAGACGGTCCAACTGCATTGCTATTCAGTGGGAAAACGCCGTATGGACCGGAACGGGACAGGCGTTAAACAAACAAATTCCAATAATGCATCGGAAATTCACGCATGTAGAGACGCCCTGCATGGCGTCTCTACGTCGCTATTTCACGGGGCGGGTTTCGTAACCATTTAACGACAAACAAATCCGAAATGCACTAATTCCTCTTATCCGCTCCCCACATCAGCTTCGAGCGGAGGGTGGAGTAGTAGTTATGATGTTTGAGTTTCAAAACCGAAATCTTGAAACCGCCACGTCTCACCACAATCTCTGTAGAACTTTCCAGTTCGACTGTACGAAAATCAAGGGTGGCAAGAAATTTCATGGTCCGCCCGTTAACTTTCAACCGGAGCACATGTTTGTCGGGAATGACCACCGGTCTTACGGTCAAATTGTGCGGAGCAATGGGTGAGATGATAAAGTTGTGGGAATCCGGGATCACGATCGGACCACCAACACTCATGGAGTAGGCAGTTGAACCCGTGGGGGTGGATATGATCAGACCGTCAGCCCAGTAAGCGTTCAGCAGCTCATCATTCACAAAGGTATGAATGGTGATCATCGTCGCATCGATCTTTTGGATCGTTACTTCATTCAGCGCAAAATTGAAATCACCAAACGGTTTACTTGGCGATTCAAATTCCAGCAGTGCCCGCTCCTCCAGGCTGTAATTGCCGGCAAATATATCATCCAGCGATTCGGAGAGCTCCTCCTTCGAGATGTTTGCCAGAAACCCCAGCCTTCCGCTATTGATGCCGACAACCGGGACTTTTGAATCCCTTACGTAGGTGATGGTCTCCAGGAAGGTGCCATCCCCGCCGATACTGAAAAAATAGTCAATGCCGTCAGGGAGTTCCGAATATTCGGTAAACAGCCCGGCAACCTCGGGTTTCTGGTTCACCTCATCCCTGAGGAAATCGTAAAAGGAATGGTAAAGATAGAGGTCAGCGTTGTATTCCTGCAGTTTCCTGAACAGGTCCTTGCTGCAGGCATAAAAATTTTCCTCAAAGGTTTTTCCGTAGATGACAATTCTCATAATTACATATTCAGATACCGCATAAACGATTCATACCGGCTCGAATAAAAACTGTCCATATCCTCATCCTCATGGTATGATGCTTTAATGGTATAGTTAAACCGGTTGAAGGTCTGGATAATGGCTGACAGATCGGTCCGGTTGATTTTTAGGGTCAGCTCCATCTTCATCGATTCGTCGGATGAGCTGAGGTAAAGTCCCAGTATCTTGGCATCATTCCCCTCCACAATCTGGGCAATCTGTGAAAGGGCATAGTCTTTTTGATGCAGTTCAAGCACGATGATCCCCCCGGGATCTTTTAGCCCGGCAAGGTTGGCAAAACGTTGTATCAGATCATTCATGGTGATCAATCCCAGGTAATGCTTTTTCTGGTTCAGAACAGGTACGATCGTCAGTTTCAGGCGTGAAACCAGTTCAATCACCTCGAAAATGTGCTGATCACTTGTCACATAGGGGCTGAAGAGTGAGAGGTTATGGTTGCCGATCGGTTCATCTGCCATATTCAGATCATAAATATCGGTATCAGAGATGAGTCCCAGAAACTCCTTGTTGTTCACGATGGGCAGGTGTGAGATCCGGAAGATCTCCATCCAACTCAATGCCTGCAACCCGGTATCGGAGGTTTTCAGCGAAGGGACAACATCGGATAATAGATCTTTTGCCAGCATCTGTATAAGCCTTCTTGAAAAATTAGGTTAATTTTGCATAAAAGTACAAAAAATTGAAACCAATACATTATAAGAATTATTTGAAAACTTAGTAAATAATATTTGTGGTATGACCTGGAGATTTAGTGACGCACGGTTAGTAGCATACGGGCCGTGGTCCACATCTCACAGCTCACTCTTCGCCCGCCGAAGCCTTCTTTGACCGCCGTAGTCTTGACGAAGGTGGTGGCGAAGGCGGGGCTCACTACTCACAACTTTCAATAATTTGAAGAACCAGGGAAAGGAAACATATAATTCATAACTATTTCGATAAACACTAGCAGTAATGAATACCACCCGACTCAGTGTCAACATCAACAAGATTGCCACACTCCGCAATGCCCGGGGAGGTGATATTCCAAATGTTGTGGAAGCGGCTGTCAACTGCCAGGACTATGGTGCACAGGGCATAACGGTACACCCAAGACCGGACGAAAGGCACATCCGGTACCAGGATGTGCGCGATATTAAACCGGTGATCACCACTGAATTCAACATCGAAGGATATCCCACAAAAAAATTCATTGACCTGGTGCTGGAGGTACTGCCTCACCAGGTCACGCTGGTGCCTGATCCGCCCGATGTCCTGACCTCAAATGCCGGGTGGGATACTGTCAATAACCTGTCCTTCCTGAAAGAGGTGATCGATGAGTTCAAAGCTCACGATATCCGTACCTCCCTCTTCATCGACACCTCTCCCGAATTCATCAGGCATGCTGCGGAGACCGGTACCGACCGGGTTGAGTTGTATACCGAGCCATACGCTGCCGAATACCTAGCCGGCAGGGAGAAAGCCGTCAAACCCTTTACCGATGCTGCCAGGCTGGCACATGATATCGGACTGGAGCTGAATGCAGGGCACGACCTCAACCTCGATAACCTCCGGTACTTTGTACAGAATGTACCCCATATCAAAGAGGTATCCATCGGCCATGCCCTCATCTCCGACGCCCTCTATTTCGGACTGGAAAATACCATCCAGATGTATTTGCATGAGTTGAGGGGATGAACACACCGGGTAATTGAATACTAAAAATATTTTATCTATTTTTAACTTTTTGCATCTGGCATGGATCTTTTCTTCCGAAAATATGGTTCCGGACCACCGCTGATTATTGTGCACGGGCTCTATGGCTCCTCCGACAATTGGGTCACGATTGGCAAGGCACTCGGGAGACGGTTTGAAGTATTTATCCCGGATCAGCGAAACCATGGGAGATCCCAGCACAGTGACCATCATAGCTATGAACTGATGAGGGATGATCTGCTGGAGTTTATGGATAAACACTCCATTGGAAAAGCCATCCTTCTCGGGCACAGCATGGGTGGTAAAACGATCATGTTCTTCGCCACTTCTTTTCCTGAACGCGTCAATGGACTGATCGTTGTCGATATCGCACCAAAATCCTATTTCAGCTATTCCGGAGAATCGATTCAAGCTGCCGACCATCTCTTTATTATCCGGGCTATGGAAAATATGGATCTGTCGAAGATCCGATACCGTGATGAGGCAGATCGTGAGATGAGTTCACGGATCAAATCCGGGCGTGTAAGGCAATTCCTGCTCAAAAATCTTTCACGATCAAAAAATGGGACATTCCACTGGAAGCTTAATATTGAGGTGATCCGGAAAGACCTGGTTCGTATTCTGGAGGGGCTCAATGCGTCGGAATTTGAGCGGGGAAATCAGATCACCGGTTTCCCGGTCCTGTTTATTCGTGGTGCCAACTCCACCTACATCCTGGATTCCGACATTCCATTCATCCAGAAGATTTTTCCCTATGCCGAGGTTACTACCATTCCCAACGCAGGACACTGGCTCCATGCCGAGCAGCCTGAACTGCTGATAGAAAAAGTGGTGTGGTTTGTGTTAGGGGAATAGGGAGAGGAAGGAAGGATGAAGGATGCGCCATAGGCGTGCCTACGGCAATTGATTAAGGATTAAGGAGAGGGTGACGAAAGCTAAGGAAGAATTCCCTCGTACAGCGACTGTGGGCAGGAAATGTGTTAATGGCAGTTCGCGGTACGAGTATTGGAATGATGAGTTTTGTCCGAAGGACTCCTTCGGAGAGTGATGAGTGATGAGTGCCTGCCACGTTTACCCTGTGAAACAGCAACTTCGTTGCTTCCCGCTATGCGTGGGTTTCACGGGGTGAACCCCATGAAATTCTTTATATTTCATCAGGGTGAAATGCGACGCTTGTCCTGTGAAATTTGAGGTACGAAACCATTTCACCAGGGTAGGAGCATATTTCACTGTGGGTGAGAGAAACAGGTCCTGGGTCCTCGGTACTCGGTTCTGGGTAAAAGAAGTAAATAGAATATAGTTTCTAGATGAAACGTCCCGGAGGGACAGAATGGTAATAGCCCCGGCTTTCAAGCCGGGATTTACGTTACCCGTTAATTCCCGGTCCAACTACAAAGATATTTGCCGTAAAATCCAAACATGGACCGTTGCTCGCCATACGCCCAATAGAACAAAAACCGGAAACTTCCGCCTTCGTCAAGACTTCGGCGGACGAAGGAGAACCGAGAACTGTACCCCTATTAACTTTTAACAAATAACTTTTAACTTCCTATCTTCCTATCCTCTTATCAACTTATAACTTTCACTCCATCGTAAACTCCAATCCCAAACTCTCCAGTTTCTCATCTGTCGGTCTGGAGGTAACGGGGTCCCAGCCGCGGTCGGTATAGTATGTTGTCAGTAACTCCTCAAATTCTTTCCGGTCGAGCACAGCTCCTTTCCCTGTCCCCATAGTTAAGGGCTCTTCAAAAAACCGGTCGGGCAGCACATCATCCTCCCGGGTGAATCCTTCGCGGTAGTTGAACATCTTCTCCAGGTTAAAGACCCGTTCGCCGGTTTTCATGTATTCCTCTGTAGGATAGGAATGTCCTGTGATCATCGTGATGATATCCTCCAGCCCATTCTCTCCGTAACTGCCTGCTGCAAAGAGGCATACGCCCAGTGAATCAACCATTGCCGTGCTGTTCTGTTCCTGAGGATTTGCACCGTTTAAATGGCATGCTCCCCGGTTGGACGATACATAGGAAATACCCATGCCCGGATTGACATGAACATTGTGGGCAGCCAGCTCGTGTCCCTTCACGTGAATGGCAAACTTGTGTGAATCCCTGCCGACCTTTTCCGCCAGCTTCTTAACACCGTGCCCGGCCAGATCCCCTATTCCTTCCCGGTAGGTAATCTTTTGAAGCATATCCAGGACTGCACGGACATTTCCCCAGGTAAGATCAATACCATCCACGAAATCTTTATCGATATACCCTTTTTCAAAGGCTTCCATCAGGAATCCAATGGCATTCCCGGTGGAGATAATATCCAGTCCATAATCATCCCCGGCATAGATCTCCTTTAACAAGCCTTCCAGGTTATTCACCAGCAGGTTGGAACCATACATGGTTCCCGTCTCGTATTCCGGTCCATCGTGAACCAGGCCGGCAAATAAGCCTTTTTGGACAATCCCGCTTTTTTTGCAGGCCAGTGGGCAGGCATAGCAGGCAAAATCACGCTGCCATGCTTTTGCCCGGGCTGCTTCCGCCCCGATCAGGCTGACGTCGGTAAAGGTTCCTTCCCTGAAGTTCTTAACCGCCTCACGGCTTGCCTCACTCATCATGGTCAATGCTCCGGCAGTTCCATTTGCGCGCCACCAGGCGGTCATCGGATCATCCCTGAATTTGGTCCTTGTCTTATCCAGTAATTCCAGGTATTTTTTATGGTCAGCCACCTCTGGAAATCCGGTACCCTTCACGGCAATCGCCTTCAGGTTTTTTGATCCCATCACGGCGCCTGTTCCGCCTCTTCCTGCAGCTCTTGCAGCCGTATTCAAGACACATGCCATCGGAACCATATTCTCCCCGGCCGGTCCGATATAGCAGGATTGAAACCGGTTGTCGCCGAGCGATTCATTAAATTTGATATCAAACGCATCGGTTCCCATACCCCAGAATTCTGAGGCATCACAAATTTCCACATTTTCATTTTCGATCTTTATATATACCGGTTTCGAAGCTTTTCCTGTTACCACAATCCCGTCATAGCCGGCAAAACGGATCTCCGGTCCGATAAAACCACCCATGTTGGAATAACTAATCGTTGAGGCATGCTTATAGGTTGAATGAACAGGTGATGTACGGGGTGATTTCGTTACCACACAGGTACGGGAGGAGGAGGCAAAGGGATAGCCGGTCATCGGACCGGGCATGAACATGATCGGATTCTCAGGGGCGAATGGGTCCATTCCCGGTTCTTTCACCTTATCCCATAAGATCTTCATTCCCAGTCCACGGCCACCGACAAAATTTTTTGCGTCGGATGGAGATACCTGCACTTTTTCGATCGTTCCGGAAGTGAGATTCACTTCCAGGATTGAACCGCTGTATCCGTATAACTTATCCATGGCTCACCTCCTCTTTACCGGTTTTATAATACTTCTTCATCAGTTCTCTGGCGATCTCCTTTGGTGACATACCGAAAAACTCACGGTTTGTATCCACTTCAACCAGTGAGAGGGCTCCATAGGGACAGGCCTTCACGCAGTGCGGATCACCTGAACAGAGGGTACACATCCGTTCCGGACTTCCCGTTTCCGGATTGGGTATGATTACACCGGAACGTTCCGTTGCGCAAGTGATGGCACAGTTGCCACATCCGATACACCGGTCCGTATCGCATTTGATGGTCAGATGTTCTTCATCACGGTAAAGTGCCCTTCTTCCCGTATCCGGGTCGGGTTCTACCGGACAGGCTGCGATACAGGGAGCATCCGGACAGATCTGACAGACATTGGGGACATCGACATCCGGGTTGAAACGATGAACCCGGATATTCGCCAGCCACGGATTCCCCAAACCTTCCATTTCTTCCCCATTAATCCACACCCTGTGGTTCGAAGCAGAACAGGCTGTTTCACAGGTGCGGCAACCGGTACACTTATCATAATCCACCACGATCCCTCTCAATATACCTTTCTCATCCACGTGCCACCTGATGAGGGAAAAATTGGTGAGCAGTAACGTTGCTCCCGTTCCAAATGCCACATTCCTGATGAAATTCCGTCGGGAAAGTTGTTCGTTGTTTTTCTTTTTTTCCATATGCGGTCTGTTTTAATACATTCTGGTTACCTCATTCAAAACATAAATTTATAGCATAAATCATTGAAAAGCAATATGATATTGTTTGCATATCGGTATGGTTCCATGGACCGGAACAAAGTAGACGTCAAACAACAATTCCGATAATGCATCGGAAATCCTGCACAGCAGGGGCGGCTTTGCCTCTATTTCACAGGGCGGGCCCTGTGAAATAGCGGTATCCACTAACGGAGTACAAATACTAAACATTATTTCACAGGGCGGGTTTCGTTACCGAGCAACGAATAACGAATTTCCCACGGGAAAGTCTCTCCTGGACCGTATAACTCCAAACGTATTAACTTATCAACTAATAACTAATAACTTATCCCAAAGGCATCCCTTTGGGGCCTATGGCATAACCTAATAATTTATTTTCATGGATGTATCAATAAATACCGAGAACTATAAGGTTAAACATCTATGTACTCACTAACTCACTTACCTACTAACCTAATAACGTTTCTTTCTGAAAAACAAATCATTTTGTATATTCGGGCAGTTATTGAAATGACGTGTGATCCTATGGATCAACATTTCTATCTATACTGGCGACACGTACAGAAAAAAAATCGATGATAATCGTTACCGGTGCAGCAGGATTTATTGGCAGTTGTCTGGTCGGACAACTGAACCGGCTTGGATTCAAAGACATTGTCCTGGTTGATGATTTCAGCAAACCGGGAAAGGAAAACAATTACAACAACAAAACCTTTACAGCAACGGTTGACCGGTCGGGCTTTATTCAATGGATCCCGGAAAATCACCGGTTTATCCAGTTTATATTCCACCTTGGAGCACGCACAGATACCACTGAATTTGATGTTACGGTCTTTGATGAGCTGAATCTTGGGTATTCAAAACAGGTATGGAACCGGTGTGTGGAATTTGGCATACCCCTGATCTATGCATCATCAGCGGCCACCTACGGGATAGGAGAGCATGGATATGATGATGACCATGAACGGATCGGCCTGCTGAAACCCCTCAATCCATACGGAGAATCTAAAAACGACTTTGACCGGTGGGCGCTTTCACAGGAGAGAAAACCCTATTTCTGGGCGGGATTAAAACTCTTCAATGTATACGGCCCCAACGAATTTCATAAAGGGAGAATGGCTTCCGTCATTTTTCATGCATTCAACCAGATACGGGATACCGGCAGGATGAAACTCTTCCGGTCACACAACCCCGACTATAAAGATGGTGAACAGCTCAGGGATTTTATATCTGTTCACGATGTTACAGATGCCATGACGTTTCTTATGAACCATCGGAAAAACTCCGGGATCTATAACCTGGGAACAGGACATGCCCGCACCTTCAACGACCTGGTCCGGTATACCTTCGATGCAATGAACCTGCAGCAAAAGATAGAATACATCGATACACCCGAAGACATCCGGGATAAATACCAGTATTTCACCGAGGCAAAAATGGATAAACTACGGAGCATCGGGTATACAAAAAAAGTTACTCCCCTTGAACAGGGAATCCATGACTACGTGAAAAATTATCTCCTTCCACATCATTATTTTTAAATCACTTATTCCTGTTTTTTATTCGTAAATCCTGCGAGCGCATTCCCCGCTGCTTGCGGCGGGGTTAGCGAGCGCAAAAAAATTAACAACAACAGGATCGAAGATTCCTCGCTGCTTGCGGCGAGGAGCTTCAATTAGTGGCGGTCGGCCAGACGTGCACGACCAGTGGATATTATTTTGCCACCAATGCCCGAATGGATCACGAATGAACTCCAATTAACATTTAACCATTCAACTTATCCCAAAGGGATGTGCCAAAGGCATCCCTTTGGGGCCTATGGCATAACCTATAACTCCCTTTTTCCTATCTGCATTTTTATGGGATGGGATCTTCATCGGTGCCACCGCATCCAAAGGAATGAGGAACAGCATGTTAATCTCCACCTTGCTGGTGTTCATACCCGTTTATTTTGTAACCAGACCCTTTCTGTTTAATCATGGACTCTGGCTGGCATTGATCCTGTTCATGATCAGCAGGGGAGTTACCCAAACCCTGATCGCCCGACGTGGGTTGGGAGTGGTGAGAAGTGAGTAGTGAGACGGGGGGTACGGAAGCATGTGAGCTTGCCCTGTGAAATAGTGAATAGTCCTTAACGAGGAAACAATAATTTGAATTATTTCACAGGGTGGTAGGGGGATGAATACGCACGGTATTTGAATACCAGAACGGAATGTTAATCCATCCAATTAGACGGTCCAACTGCATTACCTAATCCCAGGGGCTCGCGTTCTTTGTAACCTACGGCAAAATGTCTTGAATGTCTGAATTGCCTAAAATACCGTAAAGCTAAAGACTAACATCAATGTACTCAATAACTTAATAACCTACTAACACAATAACTTTCTTTATTAATAATGCTTACGGAAGGTACGATTGTCTTTAGGGTATGAATAATTTCAAATATTGTACGTTGGACGTTGAACTTCCTCCTTTTCTAACAACCGTGTGTTGAAAAATATGTTTTTATATGGTTTGCTCAACAATTAAAATACTAATTTTGTAATATCATACATTTGTTATCGAACCACTGATCGTTAGCTCTGATAGAATATTTAATGCATATAGAAACGAGATGGTTTTTGTATGCATTCGCTTTATCCTTACTTTTTTTTCTGTAAGTAACTGACAGACTCAAAAAAAATCATGAGTAAAAATCCACAGGTTATTGAACGTGAGCGAATTGCAATTCGCTTTTCGGGTGATTCCGGCGATGGCATGCAGTTATCCGGCACCCTCTTTTCCGATACGGCAGCATTGTTTGGAAATGACCTTTCAACCTTTCCCGACTACCCGGCAGAGGTGAGGGCCCCCGCCGGTACCCTTGGTGGTATTTCCGGATTTAACGCGAACATTGGCCATGCTCTGGTGAACACCCCCGGCGATTATGCCGACATACTTGTTGCTATGAACCCTGCTGCTCTGAAGGCAAACCTGAAGTGGGTCAAACCTGGCGCGATCATCATCGTTGACAGGGATAATTTCGATGAGAAATCCCTGGAAAAGGCCGGTTACACAGAGAACCCGTTGAATAACAATGATCTGAACGGTTTTATAG
>Ga0307437_1002223_pt1 | contig 12235 bp, 10 predicted proteins | sample SalMarWE160390MG_FD_202146 | JGI IMG/M metagenome (GOLD analysis project Ga0307437, IMG submission 202146) | Salt marsh sediment microbial communities from the Plum Island Ecosystem LTER, Massachusetts, United States - WE1603-90 | ecosystem: Environmental > Aquatic > Marine > Intertidal zone >...
TGCTTTAATCCTATCCTCGCCAAGAACCTTTTTGACTACTTCCAATACAAAATCCGTCATATCCGGGTTATTAACGACTGTAGGATAACCCTTTATATATTTAAATTCAGATTCAGCACCAAAAGTTTTTGCAGTCTTTTCTGCAATTTCTTTAAGACGCTTTTGCGCCAAGTTCTGGACTGAACTGTCAAAAGTTCTCACTGTCCCGGTTAACTTCACTTCAGGTGGAATGATATTATAGACAGTTCCCCCTTTCACAGTTCCGAATGAAACTACAACAGGCTTTAGCGGGTTAACACTCCGGCTCACTATACTCTGACTGTTTACTATAATATGAGAGGCAACCAGAATAGAATCCACCGTTTGGTGAGGCATAGAACCATGGCCGGCTTTGCCTCTTACAACAATCTCAAAATTATCAGCCTGGGCCATCATTGGTCCTTTCACAATACCAATAGAACCTGTTGGTAGAGATTGCCAGAGATGAAGGCCAAAAATAGCATCTACTCCTTCAAGAGCGCCTTCATCTACCATTGGCTTTGCCCCTCCGGGAGGCAGTTCTTCAGCCGGCTGAAAAAGAAAGACAACTTTCCCTCTAAACTGGTTTTTTCTGTGGGCCAGGATTTTTGCTGTACCCATCGCTATAGCCATATGGCCGTCATGCCCGCATGCATGGGTTGCTCCAGGATTTTCTGAGATGTACTCTTTATCACCTTCCTCTGTGATAGGAAGGGCATCCATATCAGCCCTGATGGCAACTGTTTTTCCCCCGAGTTTTCCTTCAAGCTCACCTCTCAATCCTGTCTTTGCATATGAACTCACCGGCATGCCTAGCGTTTCCATAAATGTACGTATTGTTTTTGAAGTTCTTTCTTCATGAAATGCAATTTCAGGGTGCCGGTGAAAATTGCGCCGCCATTCTATGAGTTGACCTGTCAAATCTCTCACTTCGTTTTTTAGTGTTTCCATCATCCAGAACCTCCGTTTTTTGGATTTTTTTGATAATTCAGTTTTCACTCCTCAATTTACAGCAGACAGACCCTGTCGAAATACTTACAGACACAGTAACTAGAGCATTCACCACAAGGCCGACAAACCCTGCATTTAATCCCAGAAAAGGGTCTTTCCCTGCAACGATAAGACACACAACCACACTGATTCCTGCAATCAATCCTGAAAATACCCCAGTCTTTGTTACACGATTCCAGAACAGGCCTAGGACGACTCCAGGGAAAAATTGACTGACACCATCATAACCGAAGATAAGAAGGGGTACGAGTTCATTTGGAAAAAAGAGGGCTAATCCAAGGGCCAGGGCTGTAATTACCACTACCATAAAACGGGAAAGCCGCAATACTGTTTCCTCGCTGGCTTTAGGATTGAATCCCGCTTGATATACATTTTTTGCCAAGAGCGTTGAGGCAAAGAGAACGAGAATAGCGGATGGAACCATGGCTGTCACGGCTCCGGCCGCTCCAACAAAACCCATGAACCAGGAAGGATATGTTTTGTTAACAAGGGTCAGAAATGCCAGGTCCCCATTTTCTAAGCCGGGAATTACCAAAATAGCGGTAAATCCAACCATAAATATAAGCAAGATCGGAATTTGATAAAAAGGCATTATAATAGCATTTTTTTTAATGATTTTTTCACTCTTTGCTGAAAAAGCAGACCCAAAAACGTGGGGCCACATATAGAATCCCATGCCTGTCAGAAGAACTGTGGACATCACCCATATAACATTCATATGAGGTGCAGAGCCTGGAAAAATAAGATGTTCAGGCATCTTTTCAATCAATGTTTGGAACATATTCCCGAAACTACCGAAGTAGATTAAGGGGGCTCCAATCCCTACAATCCCAACAGCAACAATCATCATGATATCCTTAATAATGGAAACCCAAGCAGCTCCTTTGATGCCGCTTGTATATACAAAGGTGCAAGTCAAGATAAATGAAACACATATTGCCAGATTGGAATTAATAACACCGTTGCTGGCTACTTCGACAATAAAGCCCAGCCCTGCAAGCTGTAACTGCAGATACGGGAGGATGGAAAAGACTCCTATCAGGGCAACAAAAATACCAAGGGAACGGCTGTTATAAATTTTAATGAAAAAGTCAGGCTGGGTATGGAGGCTGTAGCGTTTACCGATCTTCCATATGGCAGGAAGAATAAAAAAAGCAATAGTATAAGCCAATGTACCATAGATCAATATGTAAAAAGCAGGCGCTCCTTTAGAATAGGCCCACCCGCTTGCGCCGAGAAAAGTAAACGTAGTATAGATCTCTCCAGCCATAAGAAGCCAGATCAAGATGATTCCAAACCGGCGGCCTCCTACAGTCCAGTTCTCCAGATTCATCTTTTCCCGTCTTCCAGCAAAGATTCCCAGCAGTGCGGAAAAAAGAATGACAGCCAGAATGATTACCAACGCTATGTTCACTTATCCTCTCCTTCACCGGGATTATTAAATTTCCTCTCAAGAAGATAAGCAATAAAAAGAATCAAAGGAGTCAGCATTACCCAGGAAAAAATCCAGAACAGAATAAATGGTAATCCGAGTATTACAGGCCTGATCCGGTTCACCAAAGGAAGGGCAAAAACTAGAGCAGCAAAAGGAATTGCTCCAAGAATTAAAGCATACCTCGTCCCTTTTTGCATTATGACCTCCTTATTCAAGGCAAAATATTATATCAAATATAAATATATTCTGCTTCCAATTTTATAGACTGGATTATTGACGAGAGTAAATATTTGATTTATCGAACAATCCACTAATATAATATGCATCTGTAACATCAAAGAAATAACAGGTGTATTCATGGCCCGGCATTTGGACGACCAAAACAAAACAAAAGAAATGATTAAACTAAGAGGGGTCAGAGTCCACAATCTTAAAAATATTAGCCTCGACATTCCCCTGAACAGGCTCATTACGGTCACGGGAGTTTCTGGTTCCGGTAAATCTTCCCTTGCTTTTGATACTCTTTATGCCGAAGGCCAGCGCCGCTATATCGAGTCTCTATCTTCTTATGCCCGCCAGTTTCTGGAAAGGATGGAAAAGCCTGATACAGACCTCATCGAAGGCATTCCCCCAGCAATTGCCATTCAGCAGAAAGCAGTGACAAAAAATCCACGTTCCACAGTTGCTACAGTTACAGAAATTTACGATTTTTTAAGGGTTCTTTTTGCCCGGATAGGAACTATCCGCTGTGTTAAATGTAGTCAGCCTGTACAAAGGGATACAATCGATTCAATAGTAGAGGACCTCTATCGATTTCCTCCATCCACGAAGATATGGATACTTTTTTCATGGCCTCTGGAGAAAAGCATATCAGCACTGAAAAAGGATGGTTTTGCCCGTATTCTTCAGAAAAACAGGATTATTAACATAGATGATAGTAAAGTCGAAGGGGCCGAAAGTATTGATGTGCTTGTGGATAGGATGACCCTGGATAGAAGAGAGAGAGAAAGGCTGGTTGATTCTCTGGAAATCGCACTAAGAAAAGGAGACGGAAAACTCAAAGTCCAAACTGAAGGGCATGGGAAACTGCTGTTTTCAGACCGCCTGGAGTGTAAAAAATGTAAAATCATCTATGAGGAACCATTCCCAAATCTTTTCTCTTTTAACAGCCCGCAAGGAGCCTGCCCAACATGCCAAGGTTTTGGCGACCTTGCGGTCATTGATGAGGATAAAATTATCCCTGATGAAAACAAATCTCTTGAAGAAGGGGCTGTCCAACCATGGACAAAGCCAGCATCCCGAAGAAAAATGAGAAAATTGATCCTTGAGGCCCAAGAAAAGGGGATCCCAACTGATATTCCCTTTAAAAATTTAAAAAAGGAATGGAAGCAGTTTGTATTTGAAGGAGAAGGGCGGTACAAAGGTGTCAAAGGATACTTTGAAAGGCTTCAGAAGAAAAAATACAAGATTCAGGTAAGAGTCTTACTGGCCCGCTACAGAAAATATGTTCCATGTCCGGACTGCAGGCAAATGCGCCTTAACCCTTTAGCGCTCAACGTCAAGATTAACGGCTTTTCTATCGGGCAAGTGGTACAGATGACTGTCCGGCAGGTTGATGATTTTTTTAAAAGCTTTTCCTTAAGTCCCTTTCAAAAACAAATCTCAGAAAAATTAATCGCTGAAATCCAGGAGAGATTAAAATTCCTCCTGGAGGTCGGTCTCGACTACATTACCTTGGACAGGATGACTTTTACTCTAAGCGGAGGTGAAGCACAAAGAATAAACCTGGCAGCTGCCCTGAGCTCTTCTCTTGTAGGAACTCTTTTTGTCCTGGATGAACCAAGCATAGGCCTCCATGCAAGAGATAACCAACGGTTGATTGAAATACTTAAATCTTTGAAAAATGTCGGAAACACAGTAGTTGTTGTGGAACATGATCCTGAAATAATAAAATCAACCGAGCACATTATTGATCTGGGCCCTGGAGCAGGAGATGCAGGGGGAGAAGTCATCTTCTCTGGCTCCATGAAAAGCTTCCTTGATTATCCAGATTCTATTACTGCCAAATATCTGAGGGGAGAAAGGGAAATAAAACTTTCAAAACATAGAAGGATTCCCGAAAGATTTGTTACGGTTAAAAATGCTTATAGACACAATTTAAAACATTTGGATGTCAAAATTCCTCTTAATATTTTCACGTGCATCACTGGCGTTTCAGGAAGCGGGAAAAGCACCCTTATATATGATGTGCTGTACAAAGGCTGGAACGGGAAAGACATATACGGGTTCAAAGAAATTATTGGAAAAAGCCAGGTGGATAAGGTGATTATGGTAGACCAATCTCCACTCAGCACTTCTCCTCGCTCTATTCCTGCGACATATACCAAAGCCATGGACGAGATAAGGGAACTTTTCAGCCATACAAGAGAAGCAAAAGCCCAGGGCTATAAACCGGGTTATTTTTCTTTTAACACCCATGGGGGGAGATGTGAAAGTTGTAAAGGTGCTGGCCGTCAAATCGTAGAAATGCAATTTCTATCCGATGTCGTCTTAACATGCGAAGCCTGCAAGGGAAAAAGGTTCAAAAACGAAATTCTTGAGGTAAAATACAAAGGGAAAAATATCGATGATGTTTTGCAGATGAGCATTTTCGAAGCCTGTGATTTCTTTGAGGACAACCCGAAGATTCGGAGAAAACTTGTGCCGCTCACTGAAGTAGGATTGGGCTATTTAAGACTCGGCCAGCCGACAACAACTCTTTCTGGAGGGGAACTTCAAAGAATCAAACTTGCTTTTAATCTTGTCCACCAAAAAAACAAAAAAATACTCTATCTACTTGATGAGCCCACAATCGGCCTTCACTTGGATGATGTGTCTGTACTGCTTGAGTGCGTTCAGAAACTCATAGAAGAAGGAAATTCGGTTGTGGTCATCGAGCACAACATGGATATTATTAAATGCGCAGATTATATCATCGACCTTGGGCCGGAAGGAGGAGACATGGGCGGAGAAATCGTTGTCTATGGCCCGCCTGAAGACTGCCTGAAATCAGCAAGATCCTACACTGCAAGGTATTTAAAGAAATACCTTGCAAAGAATGGCATTTAGAAACTTCTTTAACCCGGGTTATTCATAAAGAATGCCGATACCATTATTTAACCTTGATGAAATCTGCTTATCAAAGCAGATGAATTTGAGGAAATGGCGTTAAAAATCTTAGTTGAGCGCAGATATGCCCTCAAATTCATCTTATCTAAATAACTTATCAGCATTCTTTATGAATAATTCAGGTACTGTTTTGGGGCTTCAGTCTGTTTGCTTCTGAATACAGCGAATCGATTAAAGTGACGTATTTTTGCGCTATGATGTTTCTTTTGATCTTCATGGTGGGAGTGATCTCTCCTTTGTCGATTTCAAAGTCTTTGTCCAGGAGAGCGATCTTCTTGATTTTTTCAAATGCGGAAAGCCCCCTGGTGTGTTTTTCGACTTCCGCTTCTATGATCTTGATGATCTTGGAGTTTTTTACCAGATCTTTTAGTCCTTGATAAGAAATATTGTTTTTTCTGGCGTATTCTTTTATCTTGCTGAAATTTGGGACGATCAGTGCCGAAATGAATTTTCTCCGGTCACCGATCACCACAACGTTGGAAATAAGAGGACTCATTTTTAGCAAGGTTTCCGTAGGTTGAGGTGCCATATTTTTTCCGCCTGAAGTAATGATGATGTCCTTTTTCCTGTCCGTGATAACCAGATAACCGTCTTTGTCCAGGTGTCCGATATCGCCAGTATAAAACCAGTCGTCTTTAATCGCTTCTCTGGTCCATTCCGGTTTTTTATAATAGCCCTTCATGATATTAGGCCCGCGGGCCAGGATCTCTCCGTCCTCTGCAATCCTGATCTGAACTCCGGGTATTGGCTTGCCAACTGTGCTGAATTTCAGGTTTTTTGGGGTATTGATCGTCAGGGCCGGGGAGGTCTCCGTCAGTCTATAGCCTTCCAGGATGACCAGCCCTATAGCGTGGAAAAACTCGGCGATATCTTTTGCCAGAGGAGCGGCGGCTGAAACGCAGAATCTGACCCTGCCTCCCATCCTTCCTGTGATCTTGGCGTAGACCAGTTTTTTAGCTAAAAATTGTTTTATCCGCAGGCCTGGGAAGACAGACTGTTTTAGACTTTGTTTTTCTCTATAGTTTTCCCCTGTTTTTACTGCCCAGTAGAATATTTTTCGTTTCAGGCTTGGGCTGGAGAGGATATCATCTATGACCCTGGGTAGATATTTTCGAACAGTCGCGGAATAGCGGCAAAGACATGGGGACTGACCTGTAGCATGTCTTCCGCAATTGTGTCCATGCTTTCGGCATAACTGATGGAGCTTCCACTGTAGAGATAACCGTAGTTTACGGTCCGTGCAAATACATGGGATAGGGGTAAAAAGGAAAATCCGATATCCTTATCCGTTAATCCGACCAGGCCGGAAACCGTTTTGATATTGCTTAATAAATTAGCGTGGGTCAACATAGTGCCTTTAGGGATACCGGTTGTTCCAGAAGTATAGATAATAGAAGCGACATCATTAGGTTTGACCTTGAGGGCGGTTTTTTCAAACAGTGTCGGGTAGAGACGGACGATTTCTTTCCCTTTCTCCAGGAGCCGTGACAGAGTGAGAACTCCTTTCTTTGCTTCCGACTGGAAGGTGATGAAGTGGCGGACTTTATTCAGTTTACCTTTTATGATTTTGACTTTTTCCCAGAGGGCCTGACTTGAACACACAACAACGGTTGCATCGGAATCATCAATAATAAACCTGATATGTTCAGGGATCAGATTGTTGTATAAAGGGACGGTTATTCCACCCAGGCACAGGTTGGCCAGATCCAGCATGATCCACCGGGGCCCATTTTCCGCAAGGAGAATAAGCTTGTCCCCGTGTTTGACTCCCAGGTTCTGCAGGGCCAGGGATGTCCACTTAACCTGGTTTCCGAAATCCTCGGTTGAAATCGGTATATAGCGACCGGCCTTTTTGTATGACATAAGGTTGTCTTTTGGGTGGGTCCTGAGAGCATGAAGAAAAAGCTGGCTGAAGGTTTCGGTCATTTTTTTACGTATTTAGAAATTTTTTCATAATAAGCCATTGAATATACAGACATCCCTGTTTTATGTCAAGCTGCTGTAATATGGCGGCCTGGGAGTGTAGATTGCAAAGAATTGGCAACCTTTTGGCCCGATTAAACGTATTATATATCTGAAGGTTTACCAGTCTGAATAATTAAGGCTAAAAAAGAGAGGTGGATATGCTCTTAAAAGAAATCCTGGAAAAGATAGCCGGAGACAAGACGCCAGTGTTATTGAGTGATAGTAATAAAGACTGGGAAGCAAGCTCATTATTGAAAAATCTCTCTGTGCCAATGTTAAAAAAACAGGCTTTCTTCCAACCCGGCATGTATATTGCGTTGATCAATGAAGACGGTTATCTTGGTGAAGTGCTTTACAGGATTAAACAAAAAACATAGAGGAAAAGAATTGCATGGGAAAAGAGTTAAATGTTATGCTGAAGGAAAAATCAACGTAACTGGCAGATATAATGGAAAATAAATATTGGTGTCGGCATAATTTATGAATAATTCTGGAGAATTTGAAGGAGGATAAAAAATGAAAAAATTATTAAATCTGGCTATTATCATCATATTCTTGTCAATCTTCATTTTTTCAAATTCCTATGCGCAAAAGATTGAAACAGTAGACAATGTTCGGTATATCCATAATGAAGAAATCGGCAAATGGGAAAAAACCCCTAAGGTTTCCCTGGAATATCTGAAAAACATTGGAGATATTGAATCTGAAGATGAAAATGTTCTGTTTTATATGCCTTCTGATATCGCCTTTGACAGCAATGGCAATATCTATGTGCTGGACTCTGGCAACCATCGTATCCAGAAATTCTCACACGAGGGTAAATATATCACTACAATAGGAAATAAAGGACAGGGGCCAGGAGAATTTATATATCCTCTTTCCCTGGACATTGATTCAAATGGATATTTGTATGTTTCGGATTCAAATAATAAAAGGATTCAGGTTTTGGAACCTGGCAGCAAAGAGCATAAAACCATAAAGATGACAGGGAATCCTCCCGGTGTTATAAGAATATCCAGGTCAGGCGAAATAATCATGGGAGGAGGAGGATTTATCAGCTTTGGAATTGGAGAGGACAAGGATAAATCCCTGCCCAAACTTCTAAAAGTTCTAAACCAGGAAGGAAAGGTTCAAAAAGAATTCGGTGAACAGAAAGATTATAAGGAATTCCTCATGAATAAAATGGGGAATCAGTTTCATTTCACTCTCGATAAATACAATAATATATATGTTGCTTTTGATTTCCAGAATCGCATTGATAAATACTCGCCGGATGGAAAATTACTATGGAGATCTGACCGAAAGTTAAACTACAGCACGACTTCCCCTAAAAACAAAGGAAGCAGGAAAGGAAGTGGGGGTAGAATAAGCATCCAGATGCCAGAAATGAACAGATGTTCCAGCGGGATTGCCGTTGACAATAAAGATAGAATATGGGTCGCCACTCTAAAAAGACAGATAAAGGAAAATGAACGTGTGCAGACCAGTGTCATGACAACAATGTCATCAAGTGGAGAAAGGGCCATGAATATGTCAGTTAAAGGAAATACAGAAGTAAAAGAAACGGATATGTATCTGCTGGAAATATTCGCTCCTGATGGAACCCTGCTCGGCAAGATTCAACTAAAGCATTTTGTGGATGACATTAAAATTCAAAAAGATAGACTATACCTTTTAGATGAGAAGCGAGGAATGCAGTATTACGAATATAAAATAATTGACAATTAAATATCTTGGTTCCCTTCCATCCCGCTCCTATGAGAATAAAATTAAAAACGAGCAGCAAAAGAAGCGATTTCTTTCCCATTATAAAAACTCATCTTAAAACTGTTATCCCGGTTATTTTTTCAAAGGGAATTAATCTGCCATTTCTCTAATAATTCTCAGTGTTGCACGGCAGTCCCCTACTGCTGTGTGATCACCTCCTTTCAATCTCTGCCATTTGTATGTTCCGTCTTCCCATAGTTCTCCAATCCATGCTGAATATTTAAGCATCGCACACTCCACACATTTAGGGTCAATTTTAAGTGGGGGGAGGTTATATTTTGCGATAGTCTGATTTAGTAGGCGTAGGTCATATTGGGCGTTGTAGATAACAATAGTCTTGCCTGACAAAATGCTTCTGAGCTGTTCGAAGACTTCAGGAAACGTTGGCGCGTTCTTTACATCAATGTCTTTAATGCCATGAATAGCTGTTGCGCTGGCTGGTATGGGTTGTGTGGGGTGGATTAACGTGTCAAGCAGAACACTGCCGTCATAGGAAAGGACAGCAATCTGAACAATCTCATCTGATGTACCCAAGCCTGTCGTTTCTGTGTCCAGAATGACCCACTCAGTGCGATAGAGCAGGGACAATGCCCATTTTGCAGCTGATTTCGGGCCTGTTTCCACCATTGCTTTATTGCTCTTCTTAACTTATCTCTTTTGTTTAAATATATCAATACTGCATCATTCAAATCTTTCATTGCTCTTTATAGCACAAACCGGACATTTTCACGTTGCTAAGAACCGGACATTTTCATTTTGCTTTGACATCAAAGACAACAGAATTGACATCTTTATTTTTCAATGTTATATCTCTCTAAAAAAAGAAACCGTGATGGATACATATGGCTGGCTTTCCATACTTCCGCCCCTTCTAGCCATTTTTCTTGCCATTAAGACAAAGCATGTTTATATTTCGCTGATACTTGGTATCTGGATAGGTTGGACAATCATTAACAGCTGGAACCCTCTGGCAGGCCTTATTCATACAATAAATGTCCTTTTGGCCGTTTTTCAAAATGAGGACAATACACGCGTTATTCTCTTCAGTGCCATGATCGGAGCTGTCATCACTTTTACTCAGTACTCAGGTGGGATGAAAGGCTTTGTCAATCTGGTTACTGGGAAGGGCCTTGTAAGAACCAGAAAATCGGCAGGCATTCTTGCCTGGTTTCTGGGTTTTATTATCTTTATTGAATCGTCAATCTGTGTTCTTATCTCGGGTGCTGTCGCAAGGCCTATTTTCGACAGGATGAAAATCTCCCGCGAAAAGTTAAGTTATATACTTGATTCTACATCAGCACCAAAATGTATTATTATTCCCCTCAATGCCTGGGGAGCTCTTGTCCTCGGGCTGTTAGCTCAGCAGGGAGTCAAGGACCCGATGCATGTTTTTATCTCTTCAATCCCTTTTAATTTCTATGCCATCCTGGCTCTCATCCTTGTTTTAGTAGTTGTTCTGACAGGGAGAGACATTGGCCCTATGAAAAAAGCTGAAAAAAGAGTACGGGAGGAAAATAAACTTCTCCGAGACGGTGCTGAACCCCTCATTTCTGATGAAGTGGTAATGATGAAAGAGAAACCAGGGATTCCTCTTCGTGCCATAAACATGATCCTCCCAGTAGCTACTATGGTTGCCACAATGCCTGTTGTTCTTCTCATCACCGGAAAAGGAAATCTGATAAATGGGTCAGGTTCTGTCTCTGTTCTCTGGTCCGTTATTCTGGCACTATTGGTTGGAGCAATTTCTTACAGTGTCCAGAGGATAATGACGCTCAAAGAGATCACTGATATTTTTATGAAAGGCGTCGGCGGGCTTATTCCGCTCGCAAGCTTGATGGTTTTGGCCTTTGCTATCGGAGATACATGCGAATCTCTAGGGACAGGGCCATTTGTAGCACAAGCAGCTAGGTCTACTCTTAACCCTGGAATCATCCCTGCTGTTCTATTTCTCATCTCCTGTCTTATCTCCTTTTCAACAGGAACTTCCTGGGGGACCTTTGCTATCATGATTCCTATCGCTGTTCCGATGATTAATCTTATCGGTCTTCATTCCGGTCTAATTATCGCTGCAGTGCTGGGAGGAGGAGTTTTTGGAGATCATTGCTCGCCGATTTCCGACACTACAATTATCTCTTCTATGGCTGCCGCGACAGACCATATCGACCATGTCAGAACACAATTTCCCTATGCTTTGGCGGCAGCAGGAATCTCTATTGTTCTTTTCATCGTTTTTGGATTTGTCCTATAAAAGACTCATACAAAAAGCAATCCTCTTTTTCTCTATCGGCTGACCTGATCGGGGTGGCAATAAATAAATTATAAAAAATTGGAGGAACTTCTGGATAAAATTCTCTTGACAAAAAGGAAAATTCTTTCTAAACTTAGGCTTAACTAACATTGTTAGAGAACACTAAAATGATCTCACTTACTGAAGGCCTGCAAGATTATCTTGAGGCTATACTTATATGTTCAAAGGACCACCCTTTTGTCAGAACAAAACATGTTGCTGAGAGGTTGTGTGTAAAAAGCCCAAGTGTTCACTCTGCAATTAAAGAGCTTGTTCGCAGAAAGCTTGTTATGCATGAACCTTACGGGCATATCGAACTTACACAAGAAGGTCGTAAAGAAGCGGAATTTGTGTACGCGCGTCACAAGATCCTTTTCAGGCTTTTTTCAAATATTCTCGCACTGCCTTCAAAACTGGCAGAATCGAGCGCGTGTCAAATCGAACATTATATTAATAAAAAAACTCTAGATAGAATAACACAACTTTTGGATTTCCTGGAGAACCAGATGAAAAAATCCAAGAAGTTTGCCGACGAACTAAAGGAGATAATGAGAAATGATCGATAAGTTACTTACAGAACTTTT
>Ga0307437_1002229_pt1 | contig 12224 bp, 12 predicted proteins | sample SalMarWE160390MG_FD_202146 | JGI IMG/M metagenome (GOLD analysis project Ga0307437, IMG submission 202146) | Salt marsh sediment microbial communities from the Plum Island Ecosystem LTER, Massachusetts, United States - WE1603-90 | ecosystem: Environmental > Aquatic > Marine > Intertidal zone >...
AGGTTTTCAAAAGACCCCACACAACGACCCCAAAAGGGGCTCTCTTTTTTAAAATAATCATTTGAAATACAATTATTTAAAGAAATAAAATCAAAAGGACTTCTATGCGAAAAAGTTAATTGCCTATTTTTTAAAACAAAGTTCGAACCGGTTTTTATTTTTTTCAAAAACTTACCTTGACTCTACGTGTTTTTTTCTTTATACTGGATAAAAGGAGGTGGTTTCTTGAAAGAATATCATTTATCTGACAGGAGAAAAATGTTATTTCTGTATCGTCTTTTTTTACCCGTGGCTATTTTCACGGTCATTTTTATTGCATTTTTAGCTTTTTATATGAGCTCTTTGATGGAAAAGTTTTTAATAATTGATTTTGTTTTAGCTCTTTGTTTTATAGGCCTTTCTATATTGTTTTCCTCTTATACTTCTTTCTCGGTTAGTTTAAAGGAAGAAGTAATTTCCGTAAAAATACGAAATCTTAATGTTGAAATAATGTATAACTTGATTGATGAATTAAAAATAATGGAAGACAAATTTTTTGACAAAAAATTTATAGAAATATACCTGAAATCGAATATTGAAATTAGTAAATATTTTTTATTTTTGGGTTTCCATGCAGGATTTAGAAGAAAGACTAGGAATTCGGGGCAACTTATAATATTTAGTGTTGAGGATATGCAGGATTTTTACGAAGAGTTGCAAAGGATTATAAAAGAAAAAAATGAGTGATGAATTATTTAGCAAGAAAGGGCTAAAGAAGGCAATCAAAGAAAGTCAAGAAATACTGAACCTGGTTCCGAAAATGTATATAAGACCAGGTGAAGCTTTTTCAAAAATATTAGAAAATGCTAAGTTTAAGAAGTTATACAACTTCTTAATAATTTATTATATTTGTTTTAGCCCATTTTTTGTTTTATTGATGGGATCCCTCATTTTTTCGCAAGTTGAGGCTAGCTTGTTAACGGTGATATTTTCTATACCTTTTTTAATTATAGGAGCGGTGGTATCCTGTATGGCAATAGCGCTTTATGCTCTTTTAGTATCTTTTGTTTTTTCTGGAATATATTATTTTTTAGGAAAACTTTTTAAAGCAGAAGGAGAATTTAATGATGTTTTATCTGTTATGATTTTATATGTTGCATCCACTTCTTTGATTGTGTTGCCGATTGTTTCATGTGAAGAATTACCGGAATCTGTTATTAGGAATTTAAACTTGTCAGGATTAAATATGGCATCTTTTATTATAGTGATTCTAGTATCATTAATTTATCTCCCTGCTGCACTATCAAAATCTCTTAAAATAAATCTTCCAAGAGCTTTTATTTTGGCGGTTTCCCCATATTTAATATTTTTTATGGGTTTATTTTTTGTTGTTGTTTTAATTTAAAATGTTAAACTTTTTCATATACGCGCGGAAATCAACAGACGAAGAAGACAGACAGATTCATTTGATTTTATACTTTAGAATTTTTGATTTCCAGAGTTTAAAGATAAATTTAGGGTAGACAAATGTTTTTAATACTTTTTTTGCAATTGCAGTTTGACACCACCACAACATCAGGGAAAGTTTTAAACTCACTTTTTTTTATTTTGGAACCAACTCAGGAAATAATTAAAATTAGTGATTCTATATGTATATCAGTTTTAAACTCTTTTGATACTCTGGAAACGGAGGATTGGGAAGGGAAATTTCTTCTCAAACTCAGAAAGCGTTTGTCTGAAAATGAAAGAATTCGGGATTTTTGTAAAGAAGAATACATAGATAAGGGGATAATGGTTGTATATATACCTACAGTTCAAGAGCTTAAAGAGCTGAATAAATTAAGGGAAGAAAGGGGAATAGAAAAAGAGATTTCTAATATTAAAAATAAAGAATTAAAAGAGATGGTAGAACGTTATTTGCGATATGGAATCCCTCGACATTACACTGTTGAAAAAAACTTATTTACAGAAAACTTTATTGAAAACACCTTGACGCATCCTGATCATCTATTCTGGTTTGAAAAAGAGAAAAAAGATTGGGTTGAATGTTTCCTCATACCAAAAATAAAGGGAGATACCCTTATAATTGTTAATTATTCTCCTGGTTATTTTGAAAATGGATATCTTATTGTTACGAAAATTTCCGAAAAAAGGATTCTTTTAGATAAGGATTTTTATATTTATAGAACACATTTACCTAAAGAGGATCAAAAAGAGTTTGTTCTGGCTTATATAATGGCTGATTTCACCGATCCGTATGGTTGTATAATTTGGAATAAATACGGTGATTGGATAATAAATATTCTATATTTTGAATTGCCGGAGGAATATAGAGAACAATGGATAGAAAGAACTAAAGAAACATGGGAGGACGATGAAAAATTTAAGAGCCTTGAACTAACTATATTGACAAATCGAATTTTATCCAAAAGTAATTCCGAACGTTTAAAGAACTTAAGGGAATTGGAAGAAGTGAGAAATATTAGAGAAGGAGAAAAATGCGGTTTCTTTATTCCTGTCAAATTTAATCAAAATCAGAAATTTAAAGTCTGGTGGATGAGAGAAAAGATTATTGCTAAAAGTGGCGAAAGGATTAAAGCGACAGCAATTTTTAGAACTGATACAGTTTTCGATTTTTCGTTCGAAACGGAACCGGGTGTTAAAGTGCTTAATATGGCGGAGAAGAAATTTAACCGGAAAGATACTTTAAATTATTTGAGGAAAAAAGTGAGTTTCTTAAATTTTGAAATATCTCCCACTATTGATAGTATAAGTTTTTTATTCAAAATGCCTAACGTTTTGAAACCAGAAATAATTTCTTTTGATGACCTTGAAATTTCCTTTTATGTTATGCCGACCAAATTGTCAATTATGCTTGTAAGGCTTTCAATGGCTAAAAGTAGAATGTTTGATTTTTTGTTTGGCTCTGAGCGATACAGATGGAGTTCTGTTAAATATAAGAAAAGGAGTTTAGTCTATAAGATCTTCTTCTTTATATTTACAAATCCGATATACGTTTTTATTATTATTGCACCAATTCTTTATTTTTTGGGACTTAAGCTTAAAAAAATACAAAACAAATTTTACGAAAGACGAAACAAGGAATCTAAAGAATGACTAACTTTTTCATATACGCTCGTAAATCAACAGATGAAGAAGATAGACAAATCCTTTCAATTGATTCGCAACTTCGGGAACTTCGTAATCTTGCGGAGAAAGAAAATCTAAACGTAATTAAAGAATTCATCGAGTCAAAAACTGCTAAGGAACCCGGAAGGGAAATTTTCAACGAAATGCTTTCCTTAATCGAAAAAGGAGAAGCAGACGGAATTATTTCGTGGCATCCTGATAGACTTGCTAGGAACTCAATCGATGGCGGAAGGATAATTTATCTCGTCGATACAGGAGCGATAAAAGATTTAAAATTTTCTACGTTTACTTTTCAAAATAACGCTTATGGTAAATTTATGCTTTCTATCGCTTTCGGTCAATCAAAGTATTATATCGATAATCTTTCCGAAAATGTTAAAAGGGGTATGAAGGAGAAAGTACTTAGAGGAGGATATCCGGGCTGGGCTCCAGTCGGCTATCTTAATGACCTTAGAACTCATGCGATTATTTTAGACGAAGAAAAAGCACCACTTGTCAAAAAATTGTTTGAATTGTATTCAACCGGGAACTACTCATTCGGTGACCTAAGTGAAGTTGCGAAAAAGATAGGTCTTAAAGGCAAAAGAGAAAAGGATTTGGTAAAAAGTGTAATTCCTGACATTTATCAAAAACCCTTTTTATTATGGTGTGTTTAAATTTAAAGGAGAATTATACGAGGGTGCTCATGTACCGTTGATGAGCAAACAGCTTTTTGACAAATGTCAGGAAGTTATGGAGGAACGTTCAAGCCCAACAAGAAAAAAGAAATATACTTTTCCTTTCAGAGGTTATATGAAGTGCGGGGAATGCGGAGCATCGATAACCGCTGAAAAGCAAAAAGATAAATACATTTATTACCACTGTACTAAAAGAAAAGGAAAATGTTCTCAAAAATTCATAGAACAAAAAGAGCTTGCCAATCAGATTTTATTTTCTCTTTCAAAAATCTGGATAAATGACGCGACAAAGGATAAGATTTTTGATTATTATAATGATTTACTGAATAAAGAAGAAAATAAATTAGAAAAGCAAAGGACTCAAAAGAAAGAAGAATTAGAGAAAATAAAAACCATGATGAGCAAACTTCTCGACAATTTTTTATACGGCATAATCACAGAAGAAGAATATAAAGAAAAGAAACAGGAATTTATTGAGAGAAAAGTAGAATTAGAACAGAAACTGGAGAAAATCGAGAGAGGGCAATGCGGTTGGTTCGAACTTTCAAAAGATGTTATAAACACCTGTAATTCCATAAGTAAAGCGTACGAAGAGAAAAACAACGAAGAACTATCAAAAATTCTACAAAAAACCGGTTCGAACTTTGTTTTAAAAAATAGGCAATTAACTTTTTCGCATCGAATTCCTTTTGATTTTATTTCTTTAAATAATTGTATTTCAAATGATTATTTTAAAAAAGAGAGCCCCTTTTGGGGTCGTTGTGTGGGGTCTTTTGACAACCTTTTTTCTGAAAATTCCAAAATTTGTTTGGATTGGCTGTGGGGATGGGATTCTAACTTCTAACTCCTTACTGCTAACTTCTTTCTAATTCATCCTTTTTCTTGTTTTTGAGATTTTTAAATTGGACCAATCATTTCACATTTCAAGGTCTGACCCCGTTAACAATTTCACATTTCAAGGTCTGACCCCGTTAACACGTCACACTTGATATTAAAAAAAAGACTGCATAATTATAAACTACTATATTGGGGTTTTTTTATACTTGCCAAGCGAGAGCTTTTTACTCCCGCTCGGTTTTTTTGCTGGTCTATTGGTTCAATATTAAAGACCTATTTCTAACCCTCCGTAGACTATTCTTCCATATAGGGGGGCGTACATGAAAGCTGCATCATCTGTATGTTTTTCAGGTTGAATGTAATTTGTGAGGTTCTTTGCACCCATGAAGAAGTTAAATTTATCAAATAAATTTTTCGATGCTCTAACGTTAAGTATTAAGTAAGGTTCTGTCTCCTTAATCTTTGTTGGTTCTTCCTCATCTTTGAAATAGTCAATATACATTGGACCCTGGTAGTCCCCTTCAAGCACGAAACTCCAATCTGTGGGAGCAAATCTTAATTTTGCTCCTGCCGAGTAACGAGGGAACCTGGAAATGTATTTGCTTTCATCCTGGAAAGAAGTTCCTACCCAGTCTTCTCTTTCATGTTCATACTGACCATCATTAAAAGTAAGATCTAAATCAAAGACAAGACTCTCTGCTATGAGAAAATCTCCTCCAAGTTCTATTCCCTGAACGTATGCATTATCTATATTTTTCCATTCGTAGGTATAACCTAAACTCCTGGCTGCTTCGCTTGCTTCTATAAAGCCTATCTTGTTCTCAAGGTTTGTACGGAATAAATTGGCATTTAAAACGACCCTGTCACCAACCTCATAATCAAGGGAAAGGTTAAAGCTTATAGATTTCTCGGCTTCTAAATCTTCTCCTTTCCAAACTCTTGGTGAACCACTGCATAAGTGCAAATCTTCAGAAAACCCATAGGGAACCCTGAACCCTGTTCCTACACTACCCCTTAAAACGAAAGATTGAAACGGTTCGTATTTTATCGCAAAACGCGGATTCAAGGCTGTTTCATCGTATTTAACCGGGGGTACGCCCTCAGGAGCAACTTTACCGGAACCTCGAAAATTATCCTCAGATTGATGAATGTCACCTCTTATCCCTGCTACTATCTCGAGGACGTCGCTTATTGCGAACTCATCCTGAAGATACACTCCAACCTCATCCGCATGCTTCTCGCTTATAGAGGTATAAGGTTCGCCATAATTAGGACTATATTCATCCACAACTACATACCTTCCTGTTTCTTCGAGTTTGTTGTGAGAATATTGAAAGCCCGTTAAAAGGCGGTGTTTTCCAAAAAGAGGTTGCAGATAATCAAAATTCACTACATAAACATCTTCTGTGGCAAGATATGGACGCATATCATCCAGCGGAGGCAACGTATCACCATGGACAGCCATATAATCACCAAGATAGGTATCGTTTGTGGCATTACGATGATGTCTGACATAAGCAAAGGAGACGTTTATTTGATTTCCTCCTAAAAATTCTTTTTTATATTTAGACATTACTTCATGTCTATTGGTTATGATACGTTCTGTACCTTCTGTAAAAGGATTCTCGTAGGCATTATCATCAAGAACGCCTCCGTGCCTTAGCTCATCTAAAACCTTTCCCGTGGTAGTAAATTGATCATCTCCAAAAACGTTATCGACAATAACACTAAAACCTGCATCCGTGGCATCGGTATTAACCCTGTCGGAAACCCCATCGGCTTGCTTGACTTCTTCGGAAGTCTCCCCGTCACTGGTTTGGTCAATAGCATCGCCTACGTGTTTTTGAGCAAAAAGTATAAGTCCAATATTGTCTTTTCTCATAGAAGTGGCGAAATTGTATTTATTCGTATTATAGCTACCCAATTCTATTCCCACCTTTGCACCCGGGTTTTGGGAAGGTTTTTGAGTTATAATATTAATTCCTCCCGCAACCGCACCTGGCCCGTAAAGGGCAGAACCCGCACCCTTAACCACCTCTATTCTATCTATATTGGCAACCCCTAATTGTTGTAACCCATAAACGCTCGCCAGACCGGAGTAAACAGGCTGACCGTCGATTAGAACCTGTGTGTGGTCAGGGCCCAAGCCTTGAAGTCTTACCATACTAAAGTTGCAGTACTGACACTGCTGTTCCACCCTTATCCCTCGCATTCCTTCTAAAGCTTCATACAAATTGGCAGCCCCTTTTTCTTCAATAGCCTTCCGTGTGAGCACTTCTGTTCTTACCGGAATATCCTTGATATATCTTGAAGTCCTTGTCCCTGTAACCACAACACCACCCATTCCTATAGGGCTTTCCATGAGAGCAAATTCAAGATAAGAGTTCTCCCCTTCCTTGACAACTACCCCCTTGGTTACCGCATTATAACCCATCATGGACGCCACAACCTTGTAATTCCCAGCAGACAGACGAGGAATAGAAAAACTACCGCCCTCATCCACACTTGCACCTCTTGGCAGACCTTTGACCACAACATGCGCCAAATAAAGTGGATATCTCGTTTCCTTATCTACAACCATTCCCTCAAGATTCCCTAGCTCTTTCGAAAAACTCTGTGCCGTAAGAATAAAAAACAAGAATACAAACCCCAAAACGACCCTTACTCTTTTACTCATAACTCCTCCCTTTGTTAATTGTTATTGAGTCTCATTCTCAATTAGTCTTCAAATTTTTTTAAACACAGTTCCGGCAATAACCTTTGATCCCAAATCTAAACTCTGTAGACTTAAAACCGTGCTCTTTACACACCCTTTCTTTTATCTTTTCTAACTTGTCGTTCTCGAATTCCATTATCTTGCCGCATTTTATGCAAACTAAATGCCCATGAGACTTATGACCGTAAATGTGCTCATATTGCACTCTTTCGCCGCACCGCATAGCTTCTTGAACCAAACCACTTTCAACCAGCAAAGGCATAGTACGATAAATAGTAGCCCTCGAAATATCCTCCCCTCTTTCATGGAAGACCTGAAACAGGGTTTCCGCGTCAAAATGGTCATGCCTCGAAAAAACCTCTTCCAAAATGCGCTCTCTTTCTGAGGTAAGTCTTAAGCCTTTTTTTGCCAAATATTCTTTTAATATCGTATTTTCTTTTGCCATAATTGAAATTGAGTCTCAATATCATCATATAATAAAATATAGTTTTGTCAAGGGGGCATATGTTTGATAGGTGTTAAAAAGGGATGCACTATTTAAATAGACATATTGAGATGTCTATTTTGTCTTAGGTGTTCTAATTCCTCCGGGCGGGAGTTAAAAGCTCCTGTCTTGTTTTTGCCGACCATTTCATCGTTGGCAAAATCTAAAAAAGAACGTTTTTTTAAAACCAAAAACCGGTTCGATTTTTCTTTAGAAAAACTAAAGAGAAGTCTGCGACTTTGTTTTAAAAAATAGGTAGAACAACAAAGGGTTTTAGGATTCAAGGGGTCAAGCCCCTCACAACCCCTTTCGATTTTATTTTTTCTTTTTTTCCTACTCAACCACTCAACTATTCAACTATTTAACCTAGATTCAAAGAATCTACGTTTATTTCTTCTCTTTACAACAATTATTTTAAAAATGATTCTTCTTTTTTGGGAGGGGTGGTCGGGTCTTTTTCTGATATTTTTTCCGATTTTTCGTCGATTAGTAAAAAATACCTGCGGAAGAGGGGATTCGAACCCCTACGGCTATTAACCACTGGACCCTGAACCCAGCGCGTCTACCGGTTCCGCCACTTCCGCTAATTTTGTTAAAATATAGCTAATCATTTGTTACTGTCAAGAGCCCCACCACCCCACATTTTTTACCACAGAGAACACAGAGATTTTTTTTGTTTATTCACAACACCACTCCTTTATAAAAACACAGAGAGCACAGAGTTCCCACAACTCTACCCATAAACAAAATATGAAAAGAGTTTTAAAAAACGAAAATATAATCCTTAAAATCTGCGTTTATCTGCGTCCCATTAATCATTCGGTTTTACTAAATCTAACCTGGTCTCTGCCTTCTTTTTTTGCTCTGTAAAGGGCTTTATCTGCGATTCTGAAAACTTTATGTAAAGTCTGATTGCAGCTCTGGCGATGCGAAATCCCCACAGATATAGAAATCTTTATTCTTTTTTTCCCCGCTTTTATGGAAGTTTTCTTTACTTTCTTTCTGATTAATTCCATCATCATCTTTGCTTTTGTGGTACTTTGATGAGGGAAAAAAATGACAAATTCCTCTCCGCCGTAGCGGCAAACGATGCCGTCGGGAACCACTTCGTTTGTCAATATCCGAACCAGCTGGATCAATACTTCATCTCCGGCTCTGTGACCATATTTGTCATTTACATTTTTGAATCGATCGATATCTACCATGGCAATCCCAAAAGGTGGGTTCGTATCAACCTTGGTTTGTTCATCGAGAATACGCTCACAGTAACTGCGGTTATAGACTCGGAGTAAAGGGTCATAGGATGCTCTGTGTTCCATCCTTGCCAACCAGTGTATAAAAACTCCTATTACCAGGAAAAACGGAGCTACCGCAAATATGTAAGAATCAAAAAGTAAAATCTCAGCTCTCAGGTTACCGAAGTACCAGCCTCCCCCGAAAAACAGAGCCATTCCACCCAGTACTCCTCCCAGGAAAAATTGGCGTTTTAATACGAATACGGAAATAATTAGAGTCGAAAATGCCATTACACCGGGAATAAGGGTTAACCATAAATTAAAATTGCATTTACGAAAAGCTTCCAGGGAAGCCATTCTAAAGGGGACTTTCCAAAAAACAAATAGAAAAATTATTTCGATAACAAGCACCGAAATGGTAATCCGTTTAGTCCACCTATACTTTAAAAATGTCGGCAACAATGTACTTGTTAGTATTCCAGCAATCATCAGAAGATAGATTCCCGGAATAAAACTCTTGGATGCCTGAAGCGAAAATATCCCTGCATTACTAAAAAAACAAAAAGCCAGGGATGACAAGCCTGTAACGTGACCCGCAAGAAAAACTTTCAAATTGTGTATTCTGGGATAAGAAAAATATCCGACAGAGATGGCTCCCGCCCCGGTCATAATACCTATATATGAAAATAACTTTGTGAACGTCGCCGGACTGAACCTTTGCGGCAGGAGTCCGGAAAGCCAGTATCCACACCACAGCAGCACCAAACCAAGAGCAAACACTACCACACCCCATTTGCCTTCATATTTCAGCCCATTTATGGCACATTCATCGTAAAGTTCCCCATCTGTTTTCTTAAGCATGGATTTATACTTTCCTTAATAAGAATCATAGGGATAATCGGGGAAATAGTCAAGGGAAAAAAACTTAAGTTTCACCCCGAGACACAACACCACCAAGCTATTAGCTGTTTGCCTTTTGCCTTTAGCAACTAAACCACCACGCAACACTAAATTGATCTAACACAAAGCCACAAAGAGCACAAAGTATACAGATATCGTATTCTTTATTCTCTGTCTCTTAATCTTACTGCGGTTCCGTAGGCAAGAAGTTCTGCAGCACCTTGCATAACGGAAGAAGTCGAAAAACGTATTCCGATTATTGCTTCAGCTCCCAGACTTCTTGCCTCCTCTATCATTCTATCTATTGCCTGTTCTCTTGATTCACCAAGCATCTTTGTATAGTCAGTAATCTCTCCTCCAACCAAGTTTTTCAATCCGGCCATAATATCTTTTCCTACGTGTCTTGCGCGAATTGTGTTTCCTTTTACCAGACCTAAAACCTCCGTAATTTCTTTTCCTGCAATTTCATTAACAGTCGCTAATATCATCTTTTAACCTCCTTAGAATATTTATCGGTTTTTGACAGAGTTAGCCTTTCTCTTATAACCGAAACAAAAAGGATTGCGAGACCCAGTATTAATGCAATAAGACCGACTTTTGCGTAGAGTGCAATCTGGGGGTCCCGAATCAGTTCTTTTATAAACTGGAAACCAAAAAAGGTGATAGTTAAGATAGCTCCGATCGAAAATATAATCCACCCTATTCCTCTTTCCAGTTTATTGTAAAGAGAGCTCCAATATTTTTCCCATTCCTTTTCAGGGTTAACCGGTTCTAACATATCTATCACCTCCTTTAGTTTATCCATTTCTTTTAGTTCTTTTGCGGTTTTGTTGTCTTTTAAAGTTAGTCTCCTGAGTTCTTTTTTTTCTTCTTCGGATAAATTTCCATCGAAGTATTTATTTTTAAGTTCCTCTTCCCTATTCATCTTTCATATACTCCCTGAGCAAAGCTTTTCTTGCATAGTAAAGCCTGGACATTATCGTTCCTTCAGGCAGTCCCAGAGCTTTTGATATCTCTTTGTAGCTCATATCCGCATAATGCCGAAGATATATAATTTCTTTTTTTTCTTTATCTAATTTTGAAAGAGCTTTCTGCAATTTTCTTGTTTTTTCTTTCCTTTCCAAATTCTCTTCCGGAGAAACAATATTTTTGAGGGGTAAACCACTCTCTTTTTTTTCTTCTTCTTTCTTTTCTTTCTTGAACCTCGTTAACGCTTCATTTTTAATTATTGCGTATAACCATGGAAAGAAAGGGCTTTTGGTATCGAATCTTTTCATTCCTTTCCAGGCATTCACAAATCCCTGCTGAGAAATATCCCATGCGTCGGTCGGATTCTTTGTATAATAAAGTGCCACGTTGTAAGCTTTTTTCATATATTTTTTAACCAGCCTCTCATAGGCTTCCATATCGCCTTTCTTACATTTTTCAATCAAAATCGCATCTTCCATAAGTATTAATCCTTTGTTTATCTTTTATTCAAAAATTTCTTGAATTATAATAAAATGTGAAGATTTTACAAGATATTGTAATTCAACCTTATTAACCACTCCGCAACAACCTAAAAACAAACACCTTTTGGACCTTCGTTTTTCTTGTAATTGAAATATCAAAAATTAAAAAGCAAAATGAAAAAACACACAGAGCCCACCTCTCTCAACCCCGCATTTTTTTACCACGGAGAGCACAGAGTTTTTATTTGTTTTTTTCTCTGCGTTCTCAGTGTTTTTTTCTTTTTTAACACAATCATTTCTCTGTGTTCTCTGTGGTTAATGTTTTTTCTTTTTGAACTTTGATTTGTAATTTTAAATTTTGATATTTGATTTTTGAATTTTGGCGGCTTTCCCGCTATAGGATCTCTGTGGTAAAAAATGGGGGTAGGGGGGTCTGATCTCGCTCTTGACTTTTAAAGACGGAAAGTTAGTTTATTTAATACAAATTTACCGAAGGTTTCTTTATAAATAGGAGGAGCATAAATGATTAATAAAGATTTGTTAGATATACTGGTTTGTCCAAAGTGCAAAGGTTCCTTGAGGCTAGATAAAGAGAAAGGCAAAGAAAGATTAATATGCAATGAATGTAAACTTGCCTATCCTATCAAAGATGATATACCCGTAATGTTAATCGAGGAAGCCGAAAAGTTATGATTATATTTTATTTATTTTCTTTAATCACTGTACTTTCAGATACTCCTGATTCCCTGGTTATTGAGTATTCCGCAGAATATAAAAAGAGCAAGCTTGGAGATA
>Ga0307437_1002238_pt1 | contig 12189 bp, 11 predicted proteins | sample SalMarWE160390MG_FD_202146 | JGI IMG/M metagenome (GOLD analysis project Ga0307437, IMG submission 202146) | Salt marsh sediment microbial communities from the Plum Island Ecosystem LTER, Massachusetts, United States - WE1603-90 | ecosystem: Environmental > Aquatic > Marine > Intertidal zone >...
GCAACTAGGGCCACCTCCTTTTCAGGTTCCTTGGCTATCTCCTCCTTGGGCGCGGGAAGAAAGTCCTCTTCCTTTACTTCCTTACCAAGTACGACCCTTACCTCATCACCGATACGTTCTATTCTATGACTGGGGAGCACTTGAGTCGGGCAATCAAGGACCACTCTGACCTTCTTGGGATGATCACCCAAGCGTATTCCTTTCAAATATGGAGAGTTAACCGAGATCGTTTTTTTGCGAAATTTCCTCTTGACCTTCCAAAGATCGATCACTAACCGGGTAGGATTCTTCAGATCAAAGGTATTGTAATCCCCTAATTTTCCATCGGCCTTCAATCGCAAGATCACCCTATCCGTTTGAGAAGTATCCACTAAAACATCGATTAACCTTTGCGCAGGAGGCAACTCTTTTTCAATGACTTCTTCCTTTACAGGAGGCGGTATCTCTTTAACAATCTCTATCTCTTCTCTTTTCTCTCCTTCTTTCGCAAGAAGCGGGCTTTGCTTCCCAACATCGATATAGAGGAGATTTCCATCTTTGTGGACTTTATATCTGACCAGCTTATTCAAATGGATCGAGACCTCGACATCGCCATCGTGCTGGATGGCTGTGATCATTTTAATAACTTCATCGTCAACAGCCATGGGTGTCGTGACTCCGGAAGCCAATTCTGTCTGCGGGATATCAACCACCAGCTTTAACGGTTGAGGGATGAGCCTAAAGAAGGTATAGGCCAAAGGAGCTTCTCCCTCAATGATTATTCTCTTCCCTTCATCGCTGGATTCAGCCACTATCTTTTTTACATGATTTTGGGGAACAGCTGTTGGCAGGGGTTCTACCGTGTCCCGGGAGGCGCAGGCCGCTATTATGAAGATAACGGGAAGCACCAGTATGAGTATCCCACAATACGCCGTCTTTCTTTTTGGGCTTTTCATCATGGACTTTTTTCCTCCCCCGGGGGGTGCAATTGTAAAACAATCTCTTTTGCCCTCACTTTGCCCATATAATCTTTATATCGTTCTTCAATGATTACCCGATCTTTAAGCACTGTCTTTACTTTACCGAAATTTCTCCCCACATATACCCCCTTTTCGAGGATATAACCTTTTCCCTCAGAATCTTCCACCATTGCCCTCCCCCCACTTTTACCTACCAAAATGGCCACTAGTTTCAGTTGGCTGAGGTCATACTTTTGTAAGGGGGTACTGGGCACCTCCTCGCCGGAGGGCTTAACAGGGGTCTGCGTGGCGATGAACGGCTGAAAGGGGTCCCTTTTGCCGGTAGGATCGTATATATAATCACGCTCTACCTCTTGTGCTGGCGTCGTAGGTGTCGGAGTATCTTTGTGAGGGACGACCTTTGGGGGTGGTTTGGGAGCTGCCTTTTGCCCCTTGCCTTTTTTGCCACCGAGGCCGGGTAATTGATCGCATCCCCCCCCTACGCTCAAGGCTATGCTGAGTACCAGGAATAACGTTAAAACAGTTTTTACCCCCCCTTCTCTGCCCATATTCATACTCATACACCTTAACTAGCTATTTTTTCTTATTTACCCTTTTTTGGGGGTGGTGCACGCTCCACGTACCTATACGTTGTTGCTACGCAGGAAGTACTGAGCAGGAGTTCATTCTTGCCCTTTTTTTGAGCATTCTGAATGCTGAAGTTTTCGATATTTACGATTCTGGGAAGGGTGCCTACGTAGGAGAAGAACATCCCGACTTTGTGATATGGTCCTACAAATTTTAGCTCCACAGGAACCCTGGCGTAAAATTGCCCGGGCTGCTCCCCCTGGGGTTTAAACAACAAGACTTCCAACCCAGCCTCTTTGCTCATATTAGAGATACTTTTCAACAGGTTGGGAATCTCCTTTTTATCCGGCAGCTTAGACAAGTCACGCTGGAGGCCTTCTTGTGTCCTCGCCGTTTCTTCTTTAAATTGATCATAGTTTTTAGCGATGTTTTCCTGTTCCTTCATCTTATGGGTGAGATCAGATAACTTTGATTCTTTGCCTACAATTCTCTTCATCTTTGTCCGGTGAATGCTTTGCCAGTAGCCTCCCAAGATAAAGACTGAGATCAGGGCAAGGATCCCTAGCTTGTGTGGTATAGGTAATTTAAGAATGCTATCGAGAGATACGGCCATTAGTATTCCTTCACTAAAGGGCTGTGGAGCAGTGCAGGCTGAACTTCTTTAACTTCATTCCACCTCTGTCAATTTGCTCTGATGCCTCCAGTTCTACTCCACCAAAATATTTGGATCGTTCTAATGTGGTCATAAAATTGGCGATGGTTTCGTTGTCCAATGCTACTCCGCTAATCTTCAAGCTCTTTCCACTCTTATCCAAGGATTCGATCCACACCTTCTCTGGTGTCCGCTGGCTCAGTTCGCCCAAGATATAGGCAGCCCTTAATCTTCCCCTGTCCAAATCTCTGATGACGGCCCGTTTCTGCTCAAGTTTGGCCCTTTCTTGCTTTAACTTGTCTATCTCCCCTACTATCTTTTCTAATTCAGCAAGCCTTTCCTGCACTAATTTCATCTCTTTATCGACTCTTCTCTCACGGTTGTTGGTGCTCACGTTGAGATAGGCGATGATGATGACGACAAAAAAGAGGACAAGGACCGCTATGGAAACCTGAAAACGTAGCGATTCCCTCCTCCTGGCCGCCCGAACAGGCAGTAAATTTATTTCTATCATAATGTTACACCCTCCGTGAAGCCAATCCTACACTAACGGTCATTAAGGAAGTAATATCCTTGAGATATTCTGGATCGACAACGCGCGGGTTGACCGCTATGTTTGCGAATGGGTTAAGAATTTCTACTGGTATGTTCAACCTTTCGTAAGCGATCTCTTTTAATCGAAGGGTCTTGGCACATCCGCCACTGAGGTATAGACGCGCTACCCTTTCCTCAGGAAACGTAGCGGTAAAGAAGTCCAAAGATTTGGCAATCTCCAGGGCTATGTTAGATGAAACCTTATCAAACACCTTGTCGATGATGTGTGGAGACCCTTTTCCCGAAGATCCACCCAATTTCAGGTCTTCTGCCTCTTCAAAATTAACGCTCAGTTCCTTTTGGATCTCCTCGGTGTAGAGATTGCCTCCGATTGAGATATCACGCGTAAAAAGGGATTTTCCCCCCCTGACAATATTTAAATTCATTATACTTGCACCAATATCGCATAAGGCAACCAAATCTCCAATTTCCAAGGGATAATTCAGCTCATATACATTCTCCAAGGCAAAAGAATCTATGTCGATGATCAAGGGGCTCAACCCGGCCTCTCTCACGATGGCAACGTAATCATCGATTAAATCCTTCTTTGCCGCGACCAGAAGGACCTCCATGTGTTCTCCCATGTCCTTCTCCGGAGCTGACAATATCTGAAAATCAATGTTTACGTCATTGATATCAAAAGAGATGTACCGCTCCGCTTCCACCAAAATATTCTCTTCCAATTCTGACTCAGTCATTTTTGGCAGGGTAATTTTCTTCACGATCACCGAATGTCCGGATACAGAAACAGCTACCTCCCGCTTTTTTATCTTATAGTGAGTAATCAATTCCCCTATTGCTTCCACTACCGTTGTAGCATCCATAAGACTTCCATCCACGATCGTCTCGGGAGGAAGAGAGGTGAGGCCCATGTTTTCTACCTGGTATCCCCTTCCTGTATCCTTGAGGTCGATAAATTTGACAGCGCTGGTACCGATATCCAACCCCAGCACCATTTTCTTTGTCCCACCGAAAAAAGCCATTGATATATCACCAGAAACTTTTTAGTTTAAAATATCAAACTTTTCTCTCAATGTCAAGTATACACTTATATAGATTTTTGGCGGTTTTTCAAAAAAATTTCATCTTTTCCGGAGCTTATTCTGTATCGGTTTAATTTTTCCCTCAAGGTTGAACGAGAGATACCTAAAATCCTGGCTGTTTCCGACTTATTCCCTCCTCTTTTCTGCAGCACCTTCAGGATATAGTTACGTTCTACATCGGCCAAAGGGAAGAGACCATTTTTGTCCAACCATTGCTCCCCTGAAGCAGCAATACTCCCACCCCTTATATTGTTCCTCAATTCTAAGGGGAGATCTTCGGGAACAATGACATCTCCTTTGGCTAAGATCGTTGCTCGCTCCATGACATTTTTCAACTCTCGAACATTTCCCGGCCAGGAATAGTCCACTAAGAGATTGAGGGCCTGAGGGTGAATCCCCTTTATTTCCTTTCCCATCTCCCTAACCAATTTTTTGATAAAGTGTTCGGTAAAAATAGAGATATCCTCTTTTCTATCGCTCAAGGGGGGTAACTCTATCACCATTACCTTGATGCGGTAATAGAGGTCCTTACGAAATTCTCCCTTCTCCACTAATTGAGCGAGATCTTTATTCGTGGACGCAACTACTCTTACATCTATGTTAATATCTCTCTTCCCCCCTACCCGTCTGAGGGTATAGGTCTCTAAAAACCGCAACAATTTTGGTTGAAGCGCAGGCTTCATCTCTGAAATCTCATCCAAAAAGACTGTCCCCCCGTGGGCCAATTCTATCAGACCCGGCTTGCTCTCTTTTGCATCGGTAAAGGCGCCCTTCTCATGTCCGAAGAGCTCCGATTCCAGCAGGGCCTCAGGAATAGCGCTGCAATTTATCTTAATAAGAGGTTTCTGTTTTCTTCGACTTTGATAGTGAATGGCATTGGCCACTAATTCTTTACCCGTACCACTTTCCCCCTGAACCAAGACCGGGGTTCGTGGGGTTTGGCTGACCAAGCGGATAAGCTCCCGCACCACGTCCATCTGAGGACTAATCCCGCAAATTTCCTCGTCACTTTCTTCATCCTTATGCCTGGTACGTAATCTGAGGACCTCGCCCTTGAGTTCCTTGGTCTCCAGCGCCTTTTTTATCGTCAACTTTAATTCTTCGATTTCAAATGGTTTATTGATATAATCATATGCCCCTGCCTTCATAGCAGTCACCGCTGTTTGCACATCGGCATAGGCGGTCATCATAATGACAAAGGGATCACGGTCTATCTTTCTGATCTTTTTCAAAACGTCCAGGCCGTTCATGTCCGGAAGTACGATATCAAGCAAGATGAGATCAAAGATCCCTTCCTGGAGGGGACCCAGGGCATCCTCACCCGTCTGAACAGTGGTCACTTCATAGGACATCTTTTCCAAGATGTCTGAGAGGGTGCGACACATCACCTCGTCATCGTCAACAATAAGTATATTGGGCTTAATCACTTCCATCGGCCACTACCGGAAGGCTGAGGATGAACGTTGAACCCTTTCCTGGAGCGCTTTCCACCAGAATTGTCCCTCCATGTCCCTCCATTATTTTATGGGTTATTGCAAGTCCCAATCCTAATCCTTTGCTCTTCGTAGTGAAAAAGGGGTCAAATATTTTAGCGCGGTGTTCGGATACCATCCCCTTCCCGGTATCCTTTACCTTGACCTGTATCCATCCCTCCTGTGAATCCCTTTTGTCTATCTCCACCGTTAAGGTCCCCCCAACCGTCATGGCCTCGAGGGCATTGAGAAAAAGGTTCATGAATACCTGCTGCATCTGATTGGCATCCAGGGGGACAGGAGGTAGATCGTCGGCATACACCTCTTTAATGGTGACCTTCATCTTTTCTGCTTCTTTAGCCAAAAGCCCCTTTACTGCTTTGATGATATCCTCAATGCGGCAGGGGATAAGATCAAGACGGCGGGGTTTGGCAAAGGAGAAAAAGGTGCGCAGCAGATCATTGAGCCTGTCAATTTCTTTTACGATCCGATCAATATACTCCCTCCTCGAGTCATTTTCTTCAAACTCCTCACTTAAAGCCTGGGCGGTAGTCTTGATTCCAGCCAGAGGATTTCTTATCTCATGGGCCAGGGTGGAGGAGAACTCTCCCAGATATGCCAATCGATCTATCCTGAGTATCTCTTCCTGCATCTTGTAGATCTGTGTCATGTCCTGCAAATTTGCCACCCTCCCCCTTTCTCTTCCCTGAGCATCGTGATAGGGAACGATGAGTAGTTTGAAAGGCGCACCCTTTCTTTTTTTGTGAAAAAAGATTTGCCCATCGCCTTTTCTCATATCGATCTCCTTAGCTCCTTGTGGAAAGAGGCTGAGAAGACGTTTGCCCACAAGAAGATCCTGCTTGTGTTCCAGAATCTTCTCCGATGCCTTGTTGGCGAAAATAATTTTCCCCTCTCTGTTGAGGAGAACAACCCCTATTTCAATCCCATCTAAGATCTCCCTTACAACGAGATTGGGGCTATCACCTTTGGTAGTTTCTTCATAATCTTTCATAACCAAGCTATGGGTCTCCTCTTTAAGGAGATATCTGCTCGGCATCGAGGATCCATACTCTGCCACTCCTCGATTGTCCTTGACCCAAAATATAGGGTCTCCCCTCAATAAGCTGATATTCGATTTCCTCTCGGGATATGGCTTGGTCTATAATAAGTGCAGCAGGGCGGTCTTCTTTTCCTTTCATCAGGAGTACCTGGGGATTTTCTTCTGCCGAGGGCTTCAGTTTAAACACCTGCAAGATGTTAAAAAGAGGGATTTCTCTGTTTTTTAATTTAACCTTGCCCCTCTCGATGAAAAATTCTGATACCCATTTTTTGATCGGGAAGCTCCTTATTATCTGTGTTTCAGGAATACCAAAGACGATACCTGAGACCTTGAAGAGGGAAACTGCCAAGACAGGGGTGTCCACGTGTTGTTGCAATTCAAGATCTGATGGACGCGACGGCTCCCTCGATAAGCGCTCATCAAGCTCTGTTATCTTTTCTTGTGATTCTCTCTGGAGTTTCCCGTCAGAACGCAAGGTTTTCTGTAGCTCGGCTTTACAATCAGTTATTTCCTGATGTAAGCCTTCCCATCTCTTTCTTTCTTCATTAACTATCCGTGCCAGGTTTTCTATCTTATGCATAAATTTGTCGAGTTCTGTAAACGGGATGTGCGCCTCGGCGGGAGGTTTCTGTGTTACTCTTTCCTCCACCAGTGCACGACGTTCACCAGGCGGTTGTCGGGCTTCTAGCCTTTCTGCCCTTTCCTGCGGCGCCTCTTCTAACCTCAGTTTCTGAAACTCCGCTATCAACTCCCGCACCAAGGTCTCCTTGTCGATCTCAAAAGAGAATCGTTCATCGGTCATCCCTTTTACGGCCTTCCAAGATTTCTGCAAAAACTTTAAGGCAGCGGGGGTAAGTTTACTTTCATCCAAGATAAGTTGATGCAGTACCTTTTGGATCAAGATGATGACCTTTTCTAATTCATTCCCAATATGAGAAGACCTTCTCAAGTCTTGAAGGTGCGTTATGGCGTTGTTTATATGTTTGGAGCTGATATCCCACTCCAAGGTCAACAATTGAGCTTCTACTTCCTCGAGCTTTTCCTGAAGCTCTCGGGAAACTGGTTTCTGTGTTTGTGCCTGAGATGCTGCGGGGGGAGGTGATGAAGGTCTATCTGTTATACCAGCTTCATTAACAGGGGAACGAATTTTTTGGGGTTGGGTGGCCGGACTTGACCGGCCTTTTTCTTCCACAAGGAGGGTGTCTACGGCAGAATCGATCTCCTTTTCAAGATCCGATAGATCCCACCCACCATCTTTTCCGTTCATCACTGTTGTCCTTTTGCCAAGACTTTCCTACTCACATCCCTCACCGTCAATTTGCTTATCTCCCGCAGGGTCCCGAAGACCCCTTCTCCTTTGAGTGCGCTGGCGGTGAAAAAGGGTGCCTTGAGATGAGCGTTCAGGTCTCTTTCCATTTCATCGGTTGTTAATATGGGTATATTACTCCCCTCCAGATCCCTCTTGTTATACTGCATCACCAAAGGGGTCTTGGTAATATCCATCCCCTTTTCTTTGAGATTAATGGCCATATTCTCCAAGCTCTCTATGTTCTTTTCCCTCTGCACGCGCATAGAATCAGCCACAAAAACAATTCCATCAGCTCCTCTCAAGACTAGTTTTCGCGTAGCATCGTAGTGCACTTGCCCTGGTACGGTGTACAGTTGTACCCTGATCTTGTAGTCCCTGATTTTTCCTAAATCAAGCGATAAAAAATCAAAAAAAAGCGTTCTATCTCCCTTGGTATCGATAGATACCAACTGTCCTCTGATATTATCGTTGGTGCTCTCATAGATATACCGCAAGTTTGTGGTCTTTCCCCCCAGACCAGGGCCGTAAAAGATGATCTTACATTGAATTTCTCCCGAGCTAAAATTTATGAAAGCCATAGGATAGTGAGCTACTCTTCTTTATTTCTCTCCATGATTTCCATAAAAATCTCACGCAATTCATGCACCACTTTTTCTGTCCTCAATCTCACAAGTCCTAATGTGGTTCGGTCGTCAAATAAGGTCACCATAATAAATTCAGTGCCGATCTTAGAAAAATGTACGTTCTCGTTTTTCCCTTTATGGAAAAGGAGGGCAAATTCATCTTCTCCCAAGAGCCTTGCTATCTCTGAAGTGGCACCGAAGTTGGCTGCAGTAAGTGCGGAGAGGGCGATGACATCCAAGGTTGAGGGATCACCGCTGGAAGAGATGAGTTGCCCTGATCTATCGATGAGCAGGGCACAATGGGCTCCTGAACTGCTTAACATCTTGTCCAAAGACCGTTCAATACGGACAATATCTTGATCGGAAAGAATAATGTTCATCGCTGTCCCTGTCTGTTCTTTTTATGAAACTGGCTCATTCCTGTCCATATAGTCTTAGTATACTTATACCATGTTACAGACCATATGTAAAGTGAGAATGTTCAAAAATCTACCAGTGAGCGAAAATTAAGAACCAAGAAACTCAGACATGGCCGATTTTAAACCAAGGTCATCAATTGTTTCCCCAAACTTTGTAATGGTGGGTTGTAGGGCGGATCTTATTTTCTCATACAACTCTTCCTTGGTGATCTCTAAAGCGATTTGATCCAAGGTTACGTCAATGCAATCTTTAATACCTCGGACAAATACTTCCGAGGGAACCTTCCCGCTAAATGTTATCTTCCTGTTTTTATATTCAAATTCGGCTGCAAAGGGATCGAGAAAAGGATAATCCTCTGATTTTTCCAACTGGGCCTTGTTGAAATTATCCCGGAATGATCCCCTGCGGCTGCTCAACTCATCTACCACAGATTCTATGATCCCCATCACTTCTTGCATAACCTCTATGACCCCTTGTAGGTCTACGTCTTGCGCGATTCCCATCCGTTCGGATCCAATGTCTAAACCAGCGCGATATACATTAAAGGTTGCTCCTATCGTTTGGGCATCGTCAATTATTTTATTCAACATATCCTTACCGTATACGCTACCAGAATTCTCATTTGACATCACTGCTTCCACAATCTTTCCCTCTTGGAAGAAAATGATGCCCCCCCCCTTATTGTCTTTTAACATGATGTCGATGTACCCTGAATGGTTTTCCTTACGCAACTTCTCCATTAATTTATCCAAGCTGGTGAACTCCGTAGACAAGTCTTTATAGGTCGCTTCTTTCATAGAGGTGCTGGCTAACAGTGTCACCATCTCCGGAACCAGCCTATAGGCATTTATCCTTCCATCCTTTTGCTTGGACATGCGGATAATGTTCTCGACCGCCTCTTTTCCTTCTCGTCTCCTCTCCTGCGTTTCCTCAAAGGCATTGACGATCTCGCCAGCCTCCAGAAAGAGAACTCCCTCATAATCCCAAAATGATACTTGCAAATAGCCGGTGAAATTGTCCTCATTTAACGTTTGGAGAAAGTTGTTGAGATCGACAAAGGCAGTCCTCAGATTTTCGTGAACGACCTCTCCTTTCGGCAAAATCATCTCTAAACCCCCTTTGTAGATCAGTTTAAACCCTGATTAATTTTTTTTCTAAGATATTTCGCGCCGCAGCAAAAAACTCATCCGCGGTGTTCTTGTCTCGCAATAGTACCATAAGATAAAGTTGATTGTACTTCATGATGGTGGTTTGTTTATTTTTATACCCAAGGTTTATCCGCAACGGTTGAGCGTTGCCTAAACTCTTGCCCAGCCTTGAAGCCATCGTAAACATCAGCAAAGGAATCGAGGTTTCCCTTTCAGTAAAGGTCTGAGAATCGTTCGTAACCGCGTTTCCTTTTGTATCAATCCAAACTCCTTTTTGAAAGCCCTCAATGCTGGTTAATATTCTCAGCAACCTCTCCAACAATTCTTTGATTGCAGCTTCCTTGTCTAAATCCTCAAAGGCTTGCTCCACCTCTTGCATCAAGACGGTGCTATCTCTTTGTTCTGCTGCAGCTGCGTCATCCCGTCTTTTCATTCCCTCCAGCAAGAGATGCTCCCATCGATCCGTAACGGTTTCCTTGGGCGGCGATATCCCCATCTGAGAGTTAAACTTTCCCTCGTTCCAATCCAACATGGTATACAATGCCTCTTTTCCTTCCAAATCACCTACTTCTGCATGAGCAATTTCACCGTTCTTAAAGTAAATGAGGCCCTCTTCATCACCCTTAGAAACGGCAAGGGACATGCTAAACTTACCCAAACACGCCATCTGGATGATATCAACGAGTTGAAGATCAACGACTTGACCTACAAAACCACCTCTCTTCTCTTTCAGGGCTTTAAGGATAATGGTTCTGATATCAGATATCTCAAAGGGTTTCTCTAAATAATAATATGAGCCCCTTCTGGTAGCCTCCTTATACACCTCCGGGGATCCATAGGCAGTCATGATGATTACTTTAGTCGAAGGATATTTTTCTCGTATTCTCGATAGGAGATCGAGGCCGTTGATATCCGGCATCCTAATATCTGTCACTACCACATCAATGGGGCCTTGTTCTAAAATGTGGAGAGCGTCGGTCCCCGTGTTGGCAATGATGATCTCATATTTTCCCGTATCTTTAGCAAGGGTTTTCGTCATGCTCCACGTCAAGGTTTCTTCATCGTCCACTACAAGAACCTTGCTTGCCGCTTTTGCTGTCATATCTTATCTCCCGAGAATCCTCTCATGTACACAATTGCCGTCTCCTTAAATTATAGTATAATATAACTATACTACATCATTTTGCCACCATTTGTCAAATAAAATATATTGGTAAAAACAATGCGCTTGTCACTATCCTACACGTGCTCCTCACGGCCGCTGTATTCATTCACGACTTTCTACTGATACTCAAAGGTTATCTGAGGGTAAGGATACAGTTCCTTCAACTCCCATGATGGCAGTATTATTGCCGTATTTATTAAGGTGCTCAGGTATAGGAAAAAGACTTTTGATATTGTCGGCTTGCAAGGCTTGAGTGCCAACGGGAATCTTTAACACGGCATCCTGGATCCTCTTCTTTGTCTCCGTTGGCAATTTTTTTGGCATCAAAAATCCAGTTGGGGATCTCCTCGGGGTGGGCGATGATTTTGATCTCCAAGGTTTCCGCGTGAAAGCGTGGCCCCCTTACGTGAGATCCTTCTCACGGTCTCTCCAACGGGAAAGTTACTATACACCGCATCCCCTTTTCAGCCATTTCTCAAAATAACCGTTCATAACCAACCATATAGTTCCTCTCGTTCTTACTATCCTCTGAGGGCACCAAGAGCCGTTTTTTGAAACGCTATCCGTTGCGTGTCATCGGCGATCTCTCCACTTACCTTTTCCACTAACAGCGACATCTTCTCCACAGGAAAACTCTCCTTTTCCTCCCCCATATCTCTAATCTCTTCGTCTAATATAACGGAGGCCACGGGTCCTATGATCACGGTCAACTCCTTTTCCACAAAACCAAAAAATCCCGCATCAACGATCCTTTTTGACTTTCGTTGCGGCTCCGTTGCTACTTCTATCAGTCCTGACGAAAAGAGTGTATAGAAGATCCGTGCAGCATCGTATTCCCCAATTTTTAACTCGTCTGAAATATTCCCCACCGTCTTTTTGCCGTCGATCTGTGATAACACCGACCACACATCATGTTTGAGCCTTACCTCATCAGGGGCACGCTTTGAAGATAGTTTAAACGCCAAGTCTTGAGAGGGGATGATCTCTTTGATCTGTTTCCATTCTTCAAGTTGCTTAATCTCTTCTTCGAGCAGTGAGGGGGTGTCCTTTTCGATACTTTTTTCCTCAATGGTAACATTCGGTGTAAAGTTAAAATTGCCGTCTGTCCACGTGAGTATGGCAAAAATCGCTTCCTCACCTACTCCATCTTTGCAGATGGCGTGGACAAGGGCGCCTT
>Ga0307437_1002253_pt1 | contig 12154 bp, 11 predicted proteins | sample SalMarWE160390MG_FD_202146 | JGI IMG/M metagenome (GOLD analysis project Ga0307437, IMG submission 202146) | Salt marsh sediment microbial communities from the Plum Island Ecosystem LTER, Massachusetts, United States - WE1603-90 | ecosystem: Environmental > Aquatic > Marine > Intertidal zone >...
TAAAGCAACAAGGGGAGCGTTTTCCATACCCGGCGAGCCCCCCTGCCCTGCTTCTTTAAAGATAGAGACCGGCAAGGGAATTCTGACAGTTGGATTGATAATCGATGATAATAACAAGGTCGAAAAGGTCTGCGTGAATATGGGCCAGCCGATTCTAACGCCTAAAGATATACCGGTAAAGCTGGATGGCCGGAAGGTTATCGAGCAGCCGATCGAAATCCTCGGCCGGCAATTGCTTATGACCTGTGTATCGATGGGCAATCCACACGCCGTGTTTTTCTGTGAGGATGTTAAATCAATCGAGCTTGAGAAATTGGGGCCTGCTATCGAAAACAATAGTCTTTTTCCGAACCGAACCAACGTTCATTTTGTTCAGGTCGATAATCCGATGGAATTGACGATTCGAACCTGGGAGCGAGGCAGCGGCATTACAATGGCGTGCGGCAGCGGCGCTTGTGCGTGCTGTGTGGCGGCTGTGCTTACCAGGCGAGCGAAACGGGTATGCACTGCACATTTGCCGGGCGGCGATTTAGATTTGAGCTGGTGCGAGGAAGATAACTGTGTCTATATGACCGGGCCTGCTGAGGAGGTCTTCGAAGGCGTTTGGCCTGAGCATTAGTCTTTATACAGACAGCTTTGGGGGCTGACAAAACTCAAAAGCCACACCATATTTGTCATTGGCCTGATGCTCCGGCAGTTCACGAGCCCTCAAGAATTTTGCAAAGCCGGCGAGCTTACCGCCGAATTCGAGCAGTCCTTTTGTCGGAGGTATTGATAGTTCGACCTTGAACAGTGTGCCTTTTGGGATGTTATCCTTCTTGAGGGTGCTGGCTGATGTCTGAAGATATAAGCCGCCCCGGCTGGCATTGATTGTTCGTCCGGTATAGTGCGATTTTGCTTCAGAGCCGACTTCATAGCAGGAAATGTCTAAATTTGTCATAAGTCGCTTGAATTTACGCCTTTCGGGATTGTTCATATCATACCTCCCTGTATAACTGAATCCGGTTTATTGTCCTTAATAGATTCGTAGAATGATTATTTGAGCAAAGTCCGTTCCAAGGCATAGGGTAAGCAAATACTCTATTTTAACTTTTACAAGTATTTGTCTGATATGCGGTTACGTAAAATTTATCAGGCATCATCGAGCCGGATAGCAAGTATGAATATTCGATGTTTATAAATGACAACGCCAGAGGTTGTTCTTACGCAATGTTAGCAGTGGCTGGTGGGGAATGAGGGTTATCTGATGGTTTAATTCTGTAAAAAATCGAGTTTTCAGCTAAATAAGCGACCTATAATGTCCGAGAAAAGTAACAGATGTGTTGTTTTTTGTAAACGCCTATCTTGACAGTTTATAGATTGGGTTCTATTATCTCAAGTTATGCCGAAAAACCAGAGACTACAGTCGAAAAAGCAGAACGGTGATGACAAAAACCGAAAGGTTTTTGATAAGCTCGACCTGGGAGCTGGGCAGCCTAGCAAGTTAATCATCCAGTCTCTGCCGATGGGGATTGTTGCTTTTGATTCGGAACTTAAGATAATCGAGAGCAATCCCCGTGCGGTGGAACTAATCGAGTTAGGTGATTATATTGATAAATCTTTGGCAAGAGGAACGAATAGTCCTGACAGGCCGGGTATAGACTGGGCAGAGCAGTTGCAATCATCAATATCCACCGGCAGGACACTTCGGTTTGACGGCATAAACTACACGGTGGGCAGCAAAACAAAATTGCTTCGGATAATCTGTACGCCTTTGAGTAAGGCCGAGAAGCATACCGTCGGCGGGATTATCATAATCGAAGACATAACCGGAACGGTTAATTTCCAAAGACAACTGGCTAACGCTGAAAGACTGGCTACCGTAGGTAAGCTTGCTACAAAGGTGGCCCATGAGTTAAATAATCCGATGGATGGGATACTGCGATACATCAATCTTGCGATGAGAATCGTTGAGCAGGAAAATCTCGAAAAACCAAAAGAGTATCTCGCCCAGTGCCGCCAGGGACTGATGCGGATGGTTCATATCGTAAGCGACCTGCTGGAATTCACGCGCTCTACTTATATGCCTTTGGAATATGCCAGAATAGAGCAGATTATCGAAGATGCCTTGAAAGCAATGGCTAAAGATGCAGAATCGTCGAATATCCGGGTTCTGCGAAATTACGCCTCGGGTATGCCGCGAATCAAAAGTGGTAATCTGTTTCAGGTATTCTGCAATCTGACGAAGAACGCGCTGGATGCAATGCCGCAAGGCGGAGAGCTCAGGATATCAACGCGCCTGGTGGAGGACAATACCATCGTGGCGGAATTTCGCGACACGGGGGCGGGTTTGCCTGCGGAGAATACCGATGTAATATTCGAGCCGTTTTTTACAACGAAGGATAAGGGAACAGGCCTGGGCCTAGCAATATGCAGAGACATAATTGAGGGCTATGGCGGGCGAATAACCGCTGAAATTGCACCTGACGGGGGTAGTATTTTTACCGTGTATCTGCCGTTAGGGGATAAACAGGAAAGAAATTTATAAAACCAGCAGGGAAAATTTATGAGAGGCAAAAGTATTCTCGTTATAGATGATGACAGAATCATATTGGATTCACTGCGCGAGTTTCTGACGCTGGAAGGTTTTCAGACCGGCGGGGCAGAATCGTTAAACGGCGCAATGGAGAAATTGCAGAAGAACAGCTATAATCTTGTTATAATCGATATTAACCTTCCGGACGGAGACGGCTTCGAATTACTGGATATGGTCAAAAGAGACTATCCTCAAACGGTGGCCATTGCAATAACCGGCTACGGCACAATTGAAGGTGCGGTCAAGTCTATTAAGCTGGGGGCTTACGATTACCTTACAAAACCGATTATCGATGATGAGCTGCGAATGGCGGTGGAGAAATCAATTAAACAACAATCGCTTATGAGCGAAAACGAAAGACTGCGTTTACAGCTCGAACAGAAATACCGGCTTGAAAACATAATCAGCCATAACTACAAGATGGCGAAGATTTTCGACCTTGTCGAGGCCGTTGCCGACAGCACAATAACAATCCTGATGGCAGGCCCGTCAGGTACCGGCAAAAGTATTTTGGCAAGGGCAATACACCATCGCTCCAGCCGGCGTGATAGGCCGTTTGTAGAGGTAAGCTGCGGAGCGCTGCCGGAGACTTTGCTCGAGAGCGAGCTTTTCGGCCATACTAAAGGTTCATTCACCGGGGCCGTCGGTGATAAAGAAGGCAAGTTCCTGGCTGCCGACGGCGGGACGATTTTTCTCGATGAAGTTTCAAATGCATCACCGGGTCTTCAGGTCAAGCTTTTACGTGTTCTGGAGGACAGGCAGTTTGAGCCGGTCGGCAGCAATAAGACCAAAACCGTTGATACGCGAATTATTATCGCTTCAAATCGCAACCTCGATGAGGAAGTAAAGCAAGGCAGGTTTCGGGAGGATTTGTATTATCGTATCAATGTAGTGACGATAGACCTGCCGCCCCTGCGTGAGCGAGTTGGTGATGTTCGTTTGCTGGTTGAGCATTTTTTACGGACGTTTTGTGCACAGCACAATAAAGAAAAGCTCGGCGTTACCGATGAGGCGATGGAATATTTAGAGCGTTACTCCTGGCCGGGCAATATTCGCGAGCTGGAGAACGTTATCGAGCGGGCGACATTGCTCAGTAAAAGCAGGTTCATCGGTCCCGATGACCTGCCAAGCTCTATTATGCAGGAGCAAGGCCGTAAGCAAAAGACATACAAGCCGGTGAGCTTGAAGGATGCATTGGCTGAGCCGGAGAAAAATATCGTCCGCCAGGCACTCGAAGCCAACCACTGGAACAGGCAGGCAACCGCAAAGGCGCTCGGTATAAACCGCACGACATTATTTAAGAAGATGAAACACTACGGCCTGTTCGCCGAGGCAGAACGGCTCGGTCTTACCTGAGAGAATTTACGATTTGCGATTTTCAATTGTCGATTCTATCAGTTTCGAGATACGATGGGCGAGGGATGATTGATGACGGACAATCGGAAGAAATTCGAAATCCTAAACACTAAATCCTAAACAAATCTAAAATACTAATTTAAAATGTTCAAAACATTTCACCCTCCTTCGGCAGCGCAAGAAAAATAGCGGGATGTGCTGAACAAAACAATCCGGGCGCAACTGCATTTTATTTTGGCACGTCCCAGGCGTCTAATTTTTGGCCACAACTGCACATATTCTGGTACCACATTATCTCGGCACCGCAGCTTTTGCAGGACCATTCTTTCTTCCGGGCTTTCAGCCACTTCTCATGGCCGCGTTCCTTGATGAACGCAAGATTCGGCTGCATAGTCCAGTGGTGCGGCCATTTGTCATTCATAAACTTATCAAGCTCCTCGCACGGATAGTCGCTGCAAAAGCAACAAAAATCGATGTTCCTTTCCTTCGAGCACCGCCTGAACTTGCACTTGCTTACATAATCATCGATATTTGTGCTGCCGCAGCCGCTGCAGTCTGTTGCACCACAGGCACCGCAATAAAGACCACAGGGACCGTATTGTGACTCCTTCATCTTCTTAGCCTTTCCCCGGAATCGCCAGTCATACGTGTTCTGGTTATGTACAGATACAACATAATGGTTTATCCATAAATAGATTGCGGTGCAAATCCTTCGACGCGAATCTCGCTTCGCCTTTCGACAAGCTCCCCGCTTCGCCCTAAACGTTGGGCTTCGCAGGTCAGGCAGGTGGTCCGTGTTTTTCACGGGCTGGAAGCCCGTGCTACGAATCCGTGCTACAAACCACTGCCCGGGACTGGAGTCGAACCAGCACGAGCCGAAGCCCACCAGCCCCTCAAGCTGGCGCGTCTGCCTATTCCGCCACCCGGGCCTTATCAAATGATTAATGATAAGTGATTATTGATAAATTATTGGTGATTGTCAAATCAGAAATATAAAAATGAGCAGGTAAAGCTCAATTACGTCCCTCTTTGGTTGTCCCAGAGCAAAATCTGCAAACGCTGACAAAATGTAAAGCCGCTTTTTTTGCACATATCAGCTACCATTGGCGATTTGGCCAAATACTCATCTCTCGTAGCTGCCTGCGGCATCAGCATCACCTTTTCCAAATTGACGCTGCCAATCTTTTCTACCGTCTGCTGGATTTCCGATAAATCATCCTCTGAATCGACGACGAATTTCAGTTGATATTTGTAATTGTCAATCAGCTCGCGCAAGACAGCCAGGTCGAGCCGGAAGTTTTCGTGAATCTCCACAAGTTTCGGGTCGGCGGGTGTGGAGTTGCTTAGCTTTGGGCTGATACTCATTAAATCGCACGGCATTTCTGGGATGTATGCAATGCCGGCAGTTTCGAGGGTGATGTGTTTGTTTAGGTCTTTGAGCTTTTTTACCAGCTTAGGCAAATCCGGATTTATCATCGGCTCACCACCGGTTATTACGACGAATTTACTCTGGGTTTGCTGGACTATCCGAGCGATTTCAGGAATACTATGATGCCGCCCTGCTTCTTTGTCCCACGCGTATTTCGTATCGCACCATTTACAACGCAGCGGACAGCCAGCAAGACGTATAAAGGCACTTGGAACACCGGCAAGGAAACCTTCACCCTGAAGGGAATAAAATATCTCGTTTATTACCATATCTTAGATTTGATAAGTTGCGTAAGATAAAAATCCTAAATCCTAAGCACAAAATTCTAAACAATATCAAATTACCAAAATTCAAATGACCAAAACATTCTGTTTTGAACATTTAAGCATTAGAGTTTTGAATTTGCCCTTCGACTTCGCTCAGGATGGTGAGCACGTCGAACCATTTCGGATTTCGAACTTCTGATTTCGATATTTATTATATTTCTACATATTCAAGCGGGTCTTTGAGGCCTGCTTCGGCGAAGCCCTTTAGTCTCAATCTGCAGGCGTCGCATCGGCCACAGCTTCTGCCCTTTTCATCCGGGTCATAACAGCTATGTGTCAGGGAGAAATCGACGCCGAGTTTTGTGCCGGTTTGGATAATCTCGGCCTTTGTCATATTTATAATCGGCGTATGAATTTTGTATAATCCTTTTCCTTCGACGACGGCAGCAGTGGCCAGATTGGCTGTCTGCTCGAAGGCAGAGATAAATTCGGCCCGGCAGTCGGGATAACCGCTGTAATCAGTTGCATTTACGCCGATAAATATGTCAAACGCATCGAGAACTTCGGCCCAGGCGAGTGCGTAGCTTAGAAAAATGGTGTTGCGTGCGGGGACATAGGTTGGCGGAATCCTGCTTGTTGTGCCTAATTCGGTCCTGTCTTTCGGGACATCAATCGCTGAGTCGGTTAATGCCGAACCGCCGAACTGTCTTAAATCAATCTCAATTATGCGATGTTCGGCCGCACCCAAAAAACCGGCTACCTTCATTGCGGACTCTATTTCCCGTTTATGCCGTTGGCCGTATCTGAATGTCAGGGCGCAGCAGCGGAAACCTTCGTTGCGTGCGATGGCCAGCGTTGTAGCTGAATCAAGACCGCCGCTCAACAGGACTACTGCTTTTCTATCTGCCATAATCCGTGTCACGGGCTGGAAGCCCGTGGTACAATTATTCGGCGATGATTTCGATGCCGTTTATCTCCGGATTTTCTATATTCGGGACGAAACCGATAGTCAGCTTTTTGTCGGTAACGGTTACACCTTTGTATTCCTTGACAACAGGTTTTTCAAAACCGGCTTCCTTGAAGAGGTCGAAGTTCTCGAGAACGGTCTTGCCGTTAACGGACACCGAGAATACCCGTTGTCCGGCATCGGTTATCCCTTCGTATGTTTCAGCAAAGTGCAGCCGAACCGTGTATGTGCCGTTCGGGATGACAAACTCGTAGGCGTCCATACTGTAGCGTTCGGTTTCATAAATCCTCGGGGTATCGGTGCCGGTTATGCCCAGGTCACCCCTCTCAACGGTCATTCCATAGACAGCGCCCCAGGTTGCGTCATCTTCCTTATACTGGTCGGGGAGCCATTTGTTTCCTGCCTTGTCGGTGTAAACGTCATAGGCGCCACAGTTTACTCGCAGAACGAATCTGCCGGACTGGGCTTTTTCCACTGTCTTGCAGCCCGAAAAAACAAGAAGCACGGCTGCAATTATGTAGTTTGCAAACAAGAGTTTTTTAGCCATTGTGTCCATCCTTTCAAAGAATTGTGAGTTTATACGATATTTCAGCAATTTACATTTATCCAGACGAATTATCAAATACCAGCGGATTAGTATATCGATTTGATTGCACTATACAACATTTTTCTGCTATTACGGCGGTTGGCTTAATTATTTTTCAGCCGATTTATTATTGCTTGCCCGGGGTTGTTTTTTTGATTATAATGCTATCAGGGATTTATAGAAGAGGTTGAGCAATGGCTGAGAAGCCAAAATTAGAGTTGTTTGATAATCCACATCTTGGGCGAGATTATTGTGTTACAATCAAATGTCCCGAATTTACCAGCGTTTGTCCCCGGACAGGCCAGCCGGATTTCGGCGAGATTATTATCGAATATTGTCCTGATAAGTCGTGCATCGAGCTGAAAAGCTTAAAATTCTATATACAAAGCTACCGCAACGAGGGTATCTTTTATGAGGCACTGACGAATGATATACTGGATGATTTAGCCGGTGCCTGTAAGCCGCGTTGGATGAAGGTTGTATCTCGATTTACTCCTCGCGGAGGAATAACAACAGAGGTTGTTGCGGAATACAATTCGGAAGACGAAAAACGAAAGGCAGGAATCGGAAGACCAAATGAAAAGTTAAGAGGTGATTGAATGACTATCGTATTTCATTGTGAGCACTGTGGCAAAAAGATAGAAGCACAAGATAGTGCCGGCGGCAAATGGGGCAAGTGTCCATCGTGTCATAACAAGCTATACGTTCCCAGAACGGGACTTGATGATGATTTGAAACTTGCACCAATAGACGAAAGCGAAGAGCAAAGAAAAAAGCGGCTTATGGAAGAAACACATAAGCTTACACAGGACATATTGCAGGAAAGAGAGATACCCAATGGCCCGGTGAAGACTGCTGGGCCAATATCTGAGATGGGAGAGAAGGAGTTAACAAAAAATATCGTTCTGTATTTGCGGCAGATGGCTGACGGTGAATTAGACCAGGCCCAAAAAATTGCGGATTCTATAGCCCCTCACGGGCGCAAAGCAATAGAGATTCTTGATAGAATCGCAGTTAGTGAAATTCCTGAGCCGGAATTGGCTGATGTTCCACAGCAGGTGCTTTCAGGTCTGATAAGAAATCTGCGAACGCGAATAAGCTGAATTATAAGCGAAAAAGTTTTCAAAATAATTCACGCGTCCTAAAAAACATCCTAAATTTGCAAATCAGCCCCGATTTTTTCGGCCAACAGACGAAATTAACAGGCGGGGCAAGACCATCCAATTTTGCTGTGATGCAACTATTTCTTATATTTTAAATGGAAATGGTAAACCTGACCGGAACATCATAAAAACTTGGAGGAAACTTTAGTATGGCCAATGGAACAACAGTTGTGCACGTAACGCATGAGGCGGTTGGAAAAATCGGGGGAATAGGTGCTGTTCTGCAGGGTTTTTTCACCAGCAAATCCTATCTTGACGTAGTTGAACGTTCAATTCTTGTCGGCCCATTGTTTACTACCGAGGGCTCTATATCAGAGCGGCTTGGCGAGAACAGTGAAGTACTATATTCATCTGTCGATGGCTTTTTGAATCCTGGATATGCTTCGGCATTTCGTAAGATTGAAAGTATTTACAATATAGGTATTGTCTATGGCAGGCGAACATTCGTTGACGAACAGACTGGAGTAAAAAGCTCGCAGGAAGTGCTGCTTATTGATGTAAGACATATGGACAAGGCAATTGTTGACAACTTTAAGCGGCGGCTGTTTGAGGAGTTCGGCGTTCGCAGCCATTTATACGAAAACCTGTGGGAGTATGAACAGTATGTCAGGGCGGCTCCGGCGGCAATCGCTGCTTTGAAGGCGATCGGGGCGGCTCACAATTCCACAATTGTGGTTGCTCATGAGTTTATGGGTATGCCTACCGCTCTTGCTGCCATTCTTGAGCCGGAGTGTGATTTTAAAACGGTATTTTATGCGCACGAAGTAGCTACGATGCGGCGTATTGTGGAAGAGCAGATTGGCCACGATACGATGTTTTATAATGTTATCAGTCGCGCTCACAAAGACAAACTATATGTCAACGAGGTATTCGGCGACCAGGGTTCTTACTTCAAGCATGCCCTCGTGGAAGCTTCAAAATATTGCGATCGTATATATGCCGTCGGCGACTATGTTGTGGACGAGTTGAGGTTTCTGGCCCCGGAATTTGAAACAGCCGGTATTGATATAGTGTATAACGGCATACCCGCATATCAAATCAGCGTCGCCGATAGACTCGGGTCAAAACAGAAACTGCAGTTTTATTGTGAGAACTTGTTGGGTTATAAGCCGGATTTTGTCTTTACGCATGTTACCCGGCTTGTAAGAAGCAAAGGATTATGGCGGGATTTGCGTGTCCTCGAACATCTGGAGAGAGAATTCAGACAGCAGGATAAAACTGCGGTTGTGTTTATATTATCCACCGAAGTAACCCAGCGGCGCAGTCACGAAATTTACAGTATGGAAACGTCGTACGGCTGGCCTGTTGCTCATCGTGAGGGCTGGCCTGATTTGTCCGGCGGTGAGGCGAATTTTTATACGCAGGTGCAGCAATTCAATGCGAAAAGCCGCAATATAAAAATTGTTTTTATTAACCAGTTCGGATTCAGCCGGAAAAATTGCGGCACCAGGATGCCGGAAGATATGGAATTTATGGATATCCGCAGGGGAAGCGATGTCGAATTCGGCCAGAGTATTTATGAGCCGTTCGGGATAGCCCAGTTTGAACCGCTTACTTTCGGCGGAATATGCGTGATTAGCAGTGTCTGCGGATGCTCGGGTTTTCTGCGGGATGTAACCGGCGGAGAGAACGTAAAGAATGTTATCGTCGCTGATTATACCGAATTGGAAAATCCGGAATATGCCGACATTGAGGATATGCTGCAGATTAATCAGTCGCAGCGCAATCAAATAGAGGCAAACCAGAGTGAAAAGGTCGCAAAGGAAATTATAGAACGGCTGCCGAAGGATGACTGCGAGATTGAAAGTATGATTCAGACCGGCTACTCTCTGGCAAATGATATGAGCTGGGATGTAGTAGTGAAAGACTACCTGCTGGCCAGCTTACGAAAAATGCCGCAGAAAGTACACAGCTAAGGCATTTGCATAGAAGCATAGTCGAAAAACCGCTAACTAATTTCTCTGTTTCGTTCAGTTTTCTTAAATATAAGCTAAACGTATAAGAAGGGCTGGCCCAAATAGCCGGCCCTTTAGCTTTATTCGTAAGGGTTTTTATTCAAGCTCGGATTTGAGAGATTCTATGAATTTCAGCCATTCGGCCTCATCTATGGCCTCCTGCACCTCAGGGTCGAGCCAGACTTCTGCGAGCCACTTTAGCATCTCCTCAATATCAAGCTGGTTAATCTGTTCCGACTGTTTCTGCTCAACCGGTGGAGATGTATAAACGCCTTCTGTGAAAGAAACACTTTGACCCATACCGAGGCCCATCATCATTGACTCCATCGACTGTGTCCAACTAGCTACCCAGAGCCAGTCTTTACAGAACAAGGCGAGGTCGTTGTAATCAATCGAATTGTTATCCGCGAGGTCGAAGATATCGTTATAATACGGCTGGCCTGTTGAGCTTTGCCAGGCGTTGGCAAACATAGCATAATCGATGAAGTTGACGAACTCGTCTTTGTCGAAATCAGCAGGACTTATATAGCTCAACTCCCATATCTCATCCGCATCCAAGACATAGTTATAAATACGCACATCGTCAATATATCCTATGAAATAATCGTTGCCGACCTGGGCATAACCAATATAAGCATCAGTATCAGCACCATAACCATCCTCTAAATCTAATGTTCCTTCTAAAGACCCATTAACATATATTTTTAACTGAAAATTATTATATGTTCCAGCAAGATGATACCACTCACCCACATTAATTTCCTTGGCTGATTTTGCAGAAGCGCTTCCATTGAGGTAAAATGCAGCCTTGTTGCCAGACAAGTAGAGATAGTAGCCGTAATTGTCACATTGTGTAACGATAGGATACCATTGACCAGTTGCTACGGCATAGGTTTTTATCCATGCTGATATAGTTACATTGCTACCTTCTAAAGCTTGAATTGGACAAGAAAGTGAAACTTTATCACCGCCATCGAAATGAAGGCACCAGCCGTGAACAGTGTCCTCAAACCAGTTAGGGTCGCTGTCTTCCACTGTATTGCTGTCACCCAGAATGCCGTTGTTTTCATAAATGCTTGAGTCGTAGGCAATCTGGCCGGAACCTTCATCAAGCATCCAGTAACCGACCAGGCCCCAGTCGTTTGTATCTTCAAGAGGACATATCTCCACCGCCTCGCATGCCTCCTTGATATTGACACGTTCAGACCAGGACAGCTTTGGGTTATTGATATCGATAGCTGCCTGAGTCAGGGCGTAGTAGAGGTCATAGTATTCTGCGGCCTGTGGAAGAATAAACTGGCATTGGTAAAACAATCTGGCAGCCGGCACAATTCCCATACCAGAGACGGTGTGGCCGTTGAATGTGCCGCCACCGCTTGGGTCATCGGCAGAGCCATCGGTTATTAGGTAGCACAGCTTATTACCCACGCCGCTATTATTATGCACGCCGCCATAGTCTGCGGAGCCGTAATACCAGTTATCGCCGTACAGGCGGTCCGGTCTGGGAAAAGCTTCTGGATAATTGTATTCAGGCCAACAAGTAGTTTGTGGTGGGTCCTGCATATCACGATATGGTTGAGATGTTAAGTAGTAATCTTCATCAAACCACCATCTTTTTTCCGACAGGTCATCGGCATCATAATCATTAAGGTCTATCCACTCACCCCACGCATCACTAAAGGCCTCATTTATGGCACCCGACTCATCATGAGTCTCCAGACCAGATGTATGTTGGGTCACACCGTGCGTAAATTCGTGCCCTACACAATCATCCTGAACTAAGTGGCCTATGCAATCGCATTGTCCCGGGTCAAGTCCGTAGCCGAAAACCATATATTCTCCCGATGGCCACCAATA
>Ga0307437_1002258_pt1 | contig 12132 bp, 14 predicted proteins | sample SalMarWE160390MG_FD_202146 | JGI IMG/M metagenome (GOLD analysis project Ga0307437, IMG submission 202146) | Salt marsh sediment microbial communities from the Plum Island Ecosystem LTER, Massachusetts, United States - WE1603-90 | ecosystem: Environmental > Aquatic > Marine > Intertidal zone >...
TGCATTGGCGCAGTAAGCTGGGAAAATAAACCATATGGCGGCGGCGATGGCAATCATTATTTCCGTCATGTTCTTTCATCCCTTATTCTTACTGGAAGAAAATAACTCTAGCGTCTGTAATCGGTTATTCCTGTGCTTTCTATCTTGATGTAAATGAATCCTGTTCCTTTGATTGATGGATGTTTTTCACGGAGAACCTTTATGACCCGTGTTTGGCCTGTTTGTTTCATGTCAAGCACAACTTCTGACCAATAGTTTAGAACCCGTGTTGCCACAGGCTTCATTTCAATCGTTTCTCCAAGAGGAACGCTTCTTACTTGACTAATAATAAGCGCTGCCACTCCACAAGTTTTGACGATTTGGGTCAAAACCGCTAGTTGCCTGTTCAACTCACGGTTCGCAGCATACGTTTCTTTCGGGTCATCAAGTTCAACGCGATATAATGATGTGACAGTGTCGACGACGATTAACCCAATTTTGTTGGTTATAACCTTTTCAAGCTGATCTATTGTTCTGGCCTGTTCCTGAAATGTTGTTGGTCTCATTATGATCATAAGGGGCGAGATTTTCTCGTAATCGTACTCAGCTATCTGTGACAGGCGCTCATAAGAAAAGGTTCCATCCGTGTCTATGAAAAGGGACTTGATGCCTCTCCGCGCGCAATTAACTGCGCATTGAACAGCGAGAGAGGTTTTGCCTGTCTCCGCTTCTCCATAGACAAGGGAGACACGTTCAGCAGGGAATCCTCCTCCTAACAATTTGTCAAGCGAAATGCAACCTGTTGGAATGAGTCTCTGCAATGCCCGCACACAAGAAGCGAAGTATAAACTCAGGAATTATAAGCCTTCTCTCTGCTGACATCCTTTCAGTGAAGAATCTTTCGTAACATATTTAAGCGGAAAAGGAAGACAGGAGAGTCACGCAGGGTTCAAAGTTATGCATACACATCTCTCTCCATTCTTTAATCGGTCGTTTCTTCTGCGTGGAACATGGAAAGTGTAATCACATGAAGACAAAAATAGCCGTTGCAACTGTTCATGGAAGAGCCTATTACGAACTTGTGAAAGAACTGAAGAAACAGGGTTTGTCCTTCTTGAGTCTAAAGCCTTGGGATCCTGTTCCATTAAATATCAAAGTGGTTATAACCACTAGAGACGAGAGCCATCTGATTTCACATCCTCAGATTCTGCCTTTCGAGCAGGGATCAAACCCTGAATCTGTTGTGGACAAGGCAATTCTGATCATTCAAGGAAAACAAGGCTACGAAAAAGTTGTTGTCGGAGTGGACCCAGGTAAAACCTGCGGCATAGCCGTTCTAGGTGACGCCAAAATCTTAGAAACCCTAACATCTTCAAACATAGAAGATGCAGCCCACCTCGTTGTAGACAACTTAAAGAGGTTTCCATCCGAGGTTAGAGTGGTGCGGGTGGGTAACGGGCCTCCTGAATACACCAAAAGTTTACTCAGTTCATTGGATGAAGATCTGCCAGAAGAGACTTTGATGGAGATAGTTAGCGAAGCAGGGACAAGTCGGCTCATGAACAAGTCTGCGAACCGCAGAGTGTTAAGGGACGCTGTTTCCGCCATAGAAATCGCGGGAAGAAAAGGCCGAATTTTATCGAGGAAGAATGTTTAATGAAACATGTTTTCAAGAAAGGAAAGACTTTGCTTGTTGATGGTCCTGCTTCCGTGAGTCTTCTCTCCGGAAAGATAAGCGTTCTGGGAGCGCCTCTTCACATCAGCGAGAAACTCGTAGTCAGGGAAGGAAAACGCTTGCCATTATGGGTGAAAAAAAGGGTTACTCTTGAATTGATGCTGGGGGAAGGGGCTTCTGTCAACGAGGTTGACGAGGGAACTGTTCCTTCTTCATGGGATGACGCCGCAAAGGAGCTTTTGTCCCTGAAGAAACCTGTGACTGTCTTGGTTGTAGGCGGCATGGACTCGGGCAAGACAAGCTTCTGCACCTTTCTTGTGAATGAAGCGGTGATGAAGAAGTGGAGGACAAGCGTTATTGATGCTGATTTGGGGCAGTCTGATGTGGGTCCGCCTTCAACTGTGGGGTTCAATTTCGTAGGTGAGCCAGTGAAGGATCTCTTCGATATTGATGCTCAAGACGCGGTTTTTGTGGGGTCGACGAGTCCAAGCGGGGCAATAAATAAGGTTATTGAGGGATTAACTCAGCTGAAAGATAGAGTGATGGAGGCAGGCGTGGATTTTCTTGTCATAAATACTGACGGCTGGGTTGAAGGCGAAGAGGCAGCCGCATATAAGAACCGTTTGGCTGTAAAAGTTGGTCCAAGCGCTGTTGTTGTAATGCAACGAGGGAACGAGTTAACCCAAATTTTAGATGCATTGCATGGCGTCAAGGTTTTTGTTATAGACTCTCCGCAGCTGATTCAGCCAAGGAGTAGAGAAAAAAGGAAGCTTTTGCGGGAGCTCAGTTATAAGAAGTATCTGAAAGGAGCCAAGATGCAGTCGTTTTCTCTTAGTTGGATCAAAGTTAAAGATTCTCTTTTTGGAGCTGGCGGTTCATTGCCTCGTAAACGTTTGAAAACCTTGATGAATCTGCTGGGAACGAGACCAGTCTACTACGAAGAAACCGTTACTGCCATCCTCGTTGTTTTAAGTAAAAGTAAAGCGGTTACTGAAGAGCAAATTAAAGACGTCGAGGAGTACTTTGGAAAAAGGGTTAAAGTGATACGGGAGGGAGACGAGGAGGGCTTGCTTTTGGGGCTGAAAGATGAAGAGGATAAATTTTTGGGAATCGGCATCCTGCATGGAGTTGACTACAAACGAAGAACCCTGAAAGTCTATACTCCTGTGAGCGAGAAAGTGTCTATGCTATGTTTCGGTCAGATAAAACTGGACAAAAACTGCAGGGAGATCGGTTTAAGCACAGTCTACTCCAACTATCTCCTGTAAAACTTGTCTTTACATAATCTTCTGCTCGTCTGGAAGGACAAAAAGCGTTGACTGGACAAATTTTGCACAGAGGCTTTCCTCTAAGTTTTGTTTGAAAATACTAAATAGAAGGTTAACAACCCTATTAATAGACACGGGGAGTCGCGGTTGTCACGAGCCAAGATTGTCAAAGAAGAGATAGTTGAAAGAGACACGAGTTTTTTTGCCGTTTACATTGAAACAGAAAACGCGAACCAACTGTTTTTGAGCGAGGGCGAAGATAAGCTAGGCACCTTGGCTGTGGCATTACCCCAACCGCAGAAACTGGTTGGACCACCTCTCTCCTCAATCCTGCTCGGAGACAGGAACCAGATGATTGCCCGCGTTCTAGCTGAACTCCTCGCCCAAAACACGAAAAAGATGGCTTTAGTCTCAGTTTTCATCAAAACCGTTAGCGAAAATGAAGCTGCCCCCATCCTCCGCAAACTCATGGAAAAGACTCTCAGAAAAGAAGAAAACAAGAGCTGAATTTTCGAATTTTTCTTGAGAAAGCAAAATTGCCGAAACAGTCATGTTAACCTAAAGTTTATGCTTGCTTTTTGCAACATGTTTGCCTCTTTCCGGTTTTTGCTTCCTCAGCCAACACATATATTGCACCTATTCTATGTAGTTTTGGATTTCAGGAGGAATCCTGTTGAATTTCGACGTCATAATAGTGGGCGCTGGTCCGGCTGGAATCTTCTCCGCCCTTGAACTAGCTGACAAAACAGACCTGAGCATTCTCATGCTAGACAAAGGACCAGACATCGATCAACGTAAGTGCCCAGCAAGCAGAGGTCTAGGTTGCATAAACTGTGACCCATGCTCCCTGTTGGCCGGTTGGGGAGGCGCTGGCGCCTTCAGTGACGGAAAGCTTACTTTATCCACAGAGGTTGGTGGGTGGCTCAACGAATATTGCACTGAAGAACAACTTTGGGATCTCTTGAAGTATGTTGACAACGTTTATCTGAAGTTTGGGGCGACTAAGCATCTCTATGGTGCGAGTCCAGAAAAGTTTGATGAGATCGAACGAAAAGCTTCTCTTGCTGGGTTGAAGCTTATTTCCCAGAAAGTGCGGCATATGGGCACTGAAAAATGCGCTGAGACTCTTCGTAAGATGCGCAGTCATCTTGAAGACAGGGTTGACATTCGAACCAGAACAGACGTGAAGAGCCTGCTGGTTAAGGACGGCAAAGTTGAAGGTGTTGAAACAAAAAAGGGAGAAAAGTTCTACGGAAAATATGTGATTGTGGCGCCTGGCAGAATCGGCGCCGAGTGGTTGAAGACTGAAGCAGAGGTTTTGGGTCTGAAAACCTTGAACAACCCTGTGGACGTAGGCGTCAGGGTGGAGCTTCAAGCCGCTATCATGGAGGAACTCACGAAAACCCTGTATGAGCCCAAGCTGATTTTCCACTCTAAATCCTTTGATGATCAAGTGAGAACCTTCTGTGTTTCGCCTCTAGGAGAAGTCATCACCGAATCATATGATGGCATCTTAACCGTGAACGGACAAAGTTACGCTGAACGGAAAACAAAAAACACAAACTTCGCCATCTTAGTTAGCACCTCCTTCACGGAACCATTCAGAGAACCCATAGCCTACGGAAAATACATCGCAAGGCTCTCAAACCTGCTCAGCGGAGGCGTAATAATTCAAAGACTAGGCGACCTAAAGGCTGGACGCCGCTCAACAGAGGAGCGGATAAAACGTAGCTTATGTGTTCCAACCCTCAAGAACGCCACGCCTGGAGACCTCAGCTTTGTTCTGCCCTACCGATATTTGGCTGACATCAAGGAGATGCTTCAGGCATTGGATAAGGTGGCTCCCGGAGTATACTCGAATGACACGTTACTCTATGGTATCGAAGTGAAATTCTATTCCTCAAGGCTTGAGTTAACTGATCAGCTGGAAACAAAGATCCACAACATGTTTACAATCGGTGACGGAGCTGGAGTAAGCCGAGGGCTAATTCAAGCGTCTGCCTCAGGAGTTATAGTCGCCGAAGAGATCACGAAGAGATCAAAGAAGTAGGTCAGCTTCATTCTTTAGGCTACATTTTCTATTAATTGCCTTAGTGTAACTTCTGATGTTTTGGTGGGGCCGCCCGGATTTGAACCGGGGTCCCGAACGTCCGAGGCTCAGAGCCTAGACCATGCTAGCCGACGGCCCCTTCAAGATTCTTTCATGCAGCAGGTTTTACATAAGGATTCTCTTAGGAGGTTTTCTTGAAGTTGTAAGCCAATGAATGTGCATGCAGTTTGGGTTTCGTGAATCTGAAATTTTTGGGTGGATGACGAATGTTTTTATACTTTGATTCTGCTTTCTGGGTATGCACCTAATGTTTGACTTTCCCCAAAATTGGGTTATCCTCTTCTTTGCTTTCTTGTTGATATGGGTAGTTCTGTTGGTTATCAGAAAAAATAATGGAAGAAAAAAAGAGGTTAAAGAACAAGTTTACTTGGCTGTGGCGGGTTTGTTCACTTTATTCGTTATGGAGGTCTTCGCCACCCAGTCTAACCTGTGGCATTACATTCCAGGAGATTGGCCAGTAATCTTGTGGCCCACATATGTTGCCGCTATATTATTTGGATATCAATTGCTGCGATTTATTGAAGAACGTCTTATAGTAAAAAGCGTGGATATACGCTAGAAGCCTATTTGTCGGCGAATTTGCTTCGATTCCTTTTGAATTTCTTCTTGCATTTGACGCTGCAGAAATAGTATGTTTCTCCGTCGTGAGTGATTTTGTATTTAGCTGTCTTTTCGTTCAGAATTATGCCGCAGACTGGATCTCTAGGCATCGATTTTCCTTCACCCTACTTAATGATGGACGCCATTGATAAGGTCTTTGCTTATTATTGTCAATGGTTATAGACCTTTTCCAGCTTTTCAAGAGACGTCCTTTAAAGATCTATCGCTTTTTTTGACGACGCTCACATGTCCGCTTTTGCCGACCCTCAACTGTCGTTCGCCTCTAAAAGTTACAACACGGGCGTTTTCAACCTGTAAAATATTCCCCACGGAAACTGTGTTTATTTGGTTGTTCCACAAAGATAGTTGGATGATTCCAGTTTCATCTGAGATGCTTACGTTCGTTACCGTGGCAAATCCTCCAAATCTGGTAATGACTGATCTGGGCTTTGAAATTTCGAGAACCCTTGCTTTTAAGTTAATTCGCTTCATTCCCGATTTCAAGTCTCTGATTTGTAAATTTTTCGACGCAGTCCCTTCGACTTTTGTTCTCCTTGGTACTTTTGGGTACACAAAGTCTTTGAGTGGACTGGCTTTTTCAAGGATATGTGTGGGTAAAGAGAATTGGGCGACCACTTTGCAGCTCTCGGTTATGAGAAAAACTGCGTCATTTTGTGTTTTCTTACGGCATTCAATCAAGAGGCTTTTACATGTAGATTCCTGATGTTTCCAAGCTTTAACGAAGCTATTAAATAACTTTTCCGAATCGGTTTCATACTTCATTGAAATGAGAGCAAGATATTGAAGACGTCTAAGATCAGCGAGCGAGCGATACTTGCCACGTGGCCGACCTCGTTCTCTTGGTAGTTTCATTCGCATTTGTCTCGTTCCTATCCCCGTGTTAACGTGATTTCGATGGTTGAAACGTTTCTTGTTCCGCCTTCTTCCTGCTCGATTTCTTCAGTTCCTATCGTTATCTCCTTTGTTTTCAGTTTTTTCATGAATTTGCGGCGAACTATTTCAGCGACATCCACGGCTGTTGTTATTATTCGTCCCCTTGCCTTTAAGGTAACTTCTTTGGTGTCCGCTGAATTGAAACTTGGGATCACTGCTAAAACATAGTTCATTGTAGGTTTCCTTCCGATGTATACTATGTTTTGTTCTTTGGACATGCATGCACCTCCTTCATCTGTTCTTGATGGAGAGTTTACATATTAGACGATGTTTAGGTTAGGTTTGCACTAACTCTCCAATCGCGAACCTGCTTCCAAATCTCCCTTGTCCGCTATGTGAATATGACAATACATCACCTTGATTGATTTGCCAGTTAGGGTTGCCATAAAATAAGTAAAACCATCTGGTCCGTTTTGCCTTCTTTATAAGCGCCTAACTGCTTAGCCCTTGATAAACGGTCTTCCCTATTAACCTTTATTCGTGTTTATGCAACATTTGTACGTTTCTAGATGTAATGCCATCATTTTTATGTTCAGATCAGCCTCTTCAATTGTCACAGCCTTCTCTTTTGAAGTGGCTCCCCCTTTCAATTGTGGAACTATTTTTTTAATGCGATTTAACCCGCGTTCCGGAAAAGTAAAACGAGTTTATGTGCATTTTACACCCACTTTTAGTTTTCTCTTCCTTACGTGGCTGATTTTCGGGAAAAACGTTGATTTCGGGACTAAATGCTTGTGCGGGTAACGTTTAATAGTTACCTTTTATTATCAAGAAGAAGTTATGTGTCAGAAGTGAACGTGGTTGCTGTTTTGAAATCACGCTTAACCTGTTTAGGGCGGAAATGCTGAATGACGGAAATTAAGGTTGGAGATAAAATGAAGATTCCAGTGCACAGCGTGTTCCATCAGGAAGCGGGGCACTTCGGTAAAGTCGTGTACATAAGCGAAGATGGAAAAACTGTAACCGTGAAATGTGACCGGAAGCACGGCGGCAAAACAGTTGCCTTCAATATTGCGCTCCAACCAAAAGAAAAATAAACTACACCAAGTTTGTGTGCACTTTTTTTGAAGCACACACTTTTGATTTAAATGTACAAGTTGTTAAGTGGTAAACCATTATTTTGTGTGCTTAACTTTTCCAGAAAAAGACTGTTTTCAACAATCCACTGTTATTAGTCTCCTAATATGATTGGATATTTTAAGCAAACGCTTCATTTCATTCTTGAACAGGCACTATCCGTTCTTTTGTTTTATTGTATGCCAGCCGCTAACTCCTGCTTCAGGATGTTTTTCAGATGAAAACTTTCGCCGCCGCCGACGTGAGGGCTGGGTATGTTCCTTTTCGTTTTGTCTGGGCTTTGCTTAACCACAACCGACAACCATTGAGTGATGAAAAATAGAATAATGGCTTTCGGTTTAGCTAAAAATGGGCTGACACGCGCCCACAGGCGATTTCTGCAGTAAAACTCCTGACGGGTAACCTCTTCATCATTATTATGTTTTAAAACACATTAATACACATCATTAATCTCTTAAAGAGTTCAATTTTAATTAACCTAGCATGTTGGTAAGGTAAAATTTCAATTCTTTGATTATTTGAGATAGTGATGGTAATGCTGAAGGACTCATTCTAGTAAGACCACTCGACAGATATGGTTCTAACCTCTCAACTATGTCATCTGGAAAAAATTGACTTAAATTGTTGAAGTTTACTCCTTTTGCTGCGCATTTTACCTTAAACAGTTCTTTGGTTCGATTAAGTTCAACTTTATTCTCTTTTAGTAATCTCCAAGAATCATAGTAATCTCTTACATGTCCTCTTTCAATTATTGCTCTCAACTTTTCTGCTAAAATATTATTCAATGTATATGTTAAACTAGACCATTTTGGATAATCATAGTGTTGGAAAGCTTTAATGTTGTCATAATCTCCGATGAATTTCTCTTTCGTGACTTCGATTTTAACATTGTTTTTCGTTATAAGACCCGAATACTGAATCCTAACACGCAAAAAATTTGGAGTAGTGTAAGGTGCCTTCTTGAACTCTAATTTCAAACCATTACTTTCCTTCAATACACTTTTGGGCAATTCTTTTACCATGATTTTAGACACGTCCTCTGGATTAGAATTTTGTTGTAGAGTGAAATCAAGGTCTTCTGAAACTCTCCAATCAAGTGGAAAATAAACTTTTGATAATGCAGTGCCACCCTTAAAAATTAAAAAGTTTGCTAACGAACTAGAATATAAACCAATAAGAATCCATCCAAGCGCATAGTCTTTTTCGACAAGGTCAAGCGGTAAATTTCTATCACGTGCAATCTCTTTCAATTCTTGTTTTGAAATCATCAAATCCACATCTTTGGATCTATTAGTGAATTGATGTATAACTTCCATTTTTCGTTAGTTTTGCCTTTTTTCGGTAATTTTGGATCTAATTTTGAGTAGCCCTTTGAAATGTCGTTATTGGTTAACAAATCAAAGTATTGTTCAAATCCAAATTTTTCCAGAAGATATCCAAGTCTCTTTGTTATTGTTTTGTTTTGCATCTTTTTTGCAATTATAGCGATTTTACCGAAATCTAAGTTCTCATGTTCGAAATAGATGACTTTTGCTATTTCATTAATTCCACCACAATGTTCAGGATGGTCAAGGCAATCAACGACCGTTTTTTCACGGGTTGAGATTTTAACAGGATTGTCTTCAACTTTGATTGTTTTTAAACCAAACATTTTTCTTTTTGGAACAGTGACAAAAACAAATTCTACATTCAAGATTTTTTTTCGATTTCTTGGTTTTGTTGTTGTTATATACACACAAGGGGGAGTTTGCTCAGTTAAACCATGATAATTTAGTGCACTCCAGTGGCTTATATAATACGGACGAACTAAATGTGATGCTATAACAAAACTGTGTACAGTGTGACTGTTTGCTCCAAACTTGCCAGCCTCTAGTGGTGCTATAATATAAACACCTTGTTTTAACTTCAAAATCCAGTTTTTCTTGGAAAGTTTGTGGACAAAACCTCGGCAATCATTTCCATACTCTTCGAGGTCTTTAAGCGTGAAAATCGCCTTGCCTCTATAGCTTAAGTCTGATAAGATTCTCGCCTCGTTCGCAGAAAGACTTTCCCTATATTTCTTTAACGTTTTTCACCTCTAGCGTCTATTTTTGATAAAAGAATATAGGAACGTTAGCATATATGCTTTTCAGAAAGAAACAGATTTTGAGACGATGTGATACTGATTGGACAATTCTTAAATTAGAATTCTCGGATTTAATGAGTAATGTTGTCAGAATTTGTGCTTTTGATGGGGGAGACGCTTGTTGAAAAGTCGGAAACAAAAAGTGTTATTGTTTTTGTTGTTTTTTCTCACTCTTTGTTTGGTTCCTAATCTGGTTTCTGGTTCTTCATCAATCCCCGATATTCAAAGTGTTACTCAAACCCCGATGGACCCCCCTCCAAACACGCTCGTCAATGTAGTGTCAGTTATTGTTGATAGAAATGGGTTGGAAAATGTCTCTCTATTCTATTCGGTAAACAATAGTGCATGGTTTTCAGAAATAATGCTCCCCCTTTATGGGGACAACTATAACGGAACTTTTCTTGCATCCATTCCGCCTCAGACCCTTGGGAGTCACGTCAGTTACTACGTGTACGCAGTGGACACTTGGATATTCAACTAAAAACTTAATCCAAAATTACACAGTAACCGAAGACAACACCGAACCCGAAATTGTGGGTGTATGGCAAGTATACCCCCAAGTTAGTTACATTACGCCATGGGACAGTGTACGAATTCGTGCCAACATAACTGACTCTGGGTCAGGGGTCGAAAATGTTACGCTTTTTTACGGTTTTAATGAACCAATCGATGAGGTGACGCAACAGTCGTTTTCGAAGATTTCAATGAATTTCGTGGGGGGTGATATGTATAATTGTTCATATGATGGAGTAATTCCTCCACAAGAAAACGACACAATCGTTTGGTATTATATTGAAGCGAGTGATTTTGCAGCTAATAAACGAGTTTCTAATGGGCGTTCCTATACCATTCGATATGGTGATAGCAGTTACCTTTGCATTTCCATTAAAATTTCCGAAATAGACACAAAAAATCTGACGGCAATGCTTACCGTAAATTTTTACGCAAGGCTGCCCTCACGTGACGAACCAGAGTTTTTCCGTGTTGAGGCATCAAACATCGAAAGGGATCCAGAGCCCTTCGAAATAAAACAAGTACCCTTCAAAAGGTTTTTTTATGAAGGCTCAGTGACTTGGAACGTCCAATTGTTCGGCAACCCGAACTGTTTTCCATACGATCACTACAACCTCAATTTGACTTTTCAAATAGGCTGGAGTGCAATAGATAAACTGGATATAAGAATTGGAAATTTCTCCGATTATAAGCTTAATTACGTCTGGAAGCTTGAGCCTCTAAATAACAGGACGGATTATGCTTCAAAAGATCCTAAACTTTTTGCAGATTTACAAATTGTTCGAAAACCTATTGACCGTTTACCCGTTATTCTTCCGATATTTGGTGTCTTCTTTTTGCTCGGAGCAACTTTGTTGGTTGGCGTAGCCGATCATTTTAAGAACAGATTGACTGTTTACTTGGCGCCTTTCGTTTTCATTGTCGGGTTTCTATACACTTTGGAGTCATGGGCTCCAACTAGGTTTGGATTTGCCATAGCCGAACTGTTAGTTATTTCATTGATTTTAGGAACTGTGGTTTTCGTCGTTTTCTCTTTCATATCGGCATCCCTTTCAACCAGTTCTTATCCCGTTTTATTTAACGTCTGTTTTGACAGTGTCGCAATGGTATTCGTTTTCATCTTTTTGATATTTGTTTTCACGGTTCCAAACGAGGGGTCTCTTCTTTTTTCAATCCCGCTTCCAGATCGGGGTTTTATAGTATTTGGGATCGTTTATGGACTAGTGATGAGGTTGTATTTTAACCTAAAACCTCTTAAAACAGAATTTGCGCTCCTGCGTACAAATGTGGCATTTAGGATACGAAAGTTTCGGAAAAAACGTCGAACAAAACGAACCTAGTAGCTGTTAATTGTTACTTCGGGAATGATTCTAGTTTGTTTTTCTTCTTGCTTCTGTTATGAGGTCTGTGAGGGCTGCGAAGGCTTTGCTTACGTCTTCCATGGCTAACACGATTATCGTTTCCGTGTAGCAGCTCATGGTCTCCTCTATGTTGATGTGTCTCCGTGAAACTGCATTATAGAAAGCTTGTACGCACCCTGGGGTGTCTATTATCTGATCTGGGCTGCGGATGATAACTGTTGCCAGATTCTGTTTCTGGTCTATCACATCATTTTTTGTGAAGATGGAGCTGATTTTGTTGAAGGAGTTAAGGTCAGAGATCAGGGTAACTACAGAGTTTCCTTCTATGACTTGAAGAAATTCGCCTGAGAATGTTGCCAGACTTTTCCTTATCTTTTCCAGATTCTTTTTTGTTTTATCAACCGAAACTTTAGCCATGTCGGTTCGGATGTTTAGGACGCTGCCCGCGACGACTCGGGTTATTTTTCCCT
>Ga0307437_1002259_pt1 | contig 12128 bp, 9 predicted proteins | sample SalMarWE160390MG_FD_202146 | JGI IMG/M metagenome (GOLD analysis project Ga0307437, IMG submission 202146) | Salt marsh sediment microbial communities from the Plum Island Ecosystem LTER, Massachusetts, United States - WE1603-90 | ecosystem: Environmental > Aquatic > Marine > Intertidal zone >...
AAGTCCCAGTAAAAAGGAGCGATGAAATTGGCATACTGGCTGTCTCTTTCAACAAGATGACCGCGGATTTAAAGGCAACAACCACATCGATAGCCAATCTCAATAAAGAGATTGTCGAGCGCAAGCGGGCGGAGGAAAAAACAAGAAAAGAGAGGGAATTCTCTGAAGCTTTAGTCCAGAGTATCTGCCCGGATGTGCTCATAGTTGTGGACAAGGATAGGAATATCCTCGGATGTAACGGGGCTATTGAGAGGATGTTTGGCTACCTGCCACATAAGCTCATCGGCAAGAAGACTGACCTTTTGTATGAAAACAGGAACAGAGACATTGGGAGCAGACCAATCTGGAAGGTCCTCGATAAGAGGGGGTTTCATGTTGGCGAGGCCGTTGGCCGGAGAAAGGACGGGAGCCGCCTTGATCTTGAGATCTCTACGGCCTTGATAAAAGAGAAAAGAGGAGTTGTCTTGCTTGTGCGTGACATCACTGATCGGAAAACGGCTGAAAAGATGTTGTTGAAGGCGAAGGAGCAAGCAGAAGAAGCCGAAAAAGACCTTAGGAAAGGGAATGATAAACTGAAGAAGGTGAACAGGGAGCTAAAGGAGGCTCAGTCTCAGTTGCTGCAGAGGGAGAAGCTGGCCTCCATCGGCCAACTGGCCGCCGGTATCGCCCATGAGATAAACAACCCAGCCGGCTTCGTCTCCTCTAACCTGAACTCCCTCCAGGGATATATAAGCGACTTTATCAAAACCCTCAAGGAGTATGAAAAACTCCTCTCCCTCTGTAAACAAAAGGAAGATAAAGACCTGCTCGCCTTGGCCCAACAGGTGGAAAATGTGAAGAAAGAGGTGGATTTAGACTTCCTCCTGGAGGACATAGAGAAGACTGTGGGTGAGTCCCTGGAGGGAACGAAGAGAATTACCAAGATCGTCAGAGACCTGAAGGACTTCTCCCATATAGACGAGGCAGAGTTGAAGTATGCGGATATAAACGAGGGGATAGAGAGCACTCTGAACATAGTCTGGAATGAGCTCAAGTACAAAGCAGAGGTGATCAAGGAGTATGGGGACCTGCCAGAGATAGAATGCTACCCTCAACAGTTGAATCAGGTGTTTATGAACCTGTTGGTCAATGCCGCCCAGGCCATAGAGGAGAAAGGTCAAATAAGGATCAACACATTCAGTGAGGACGACCACATTCATATCCAGATAAGCGATACGGGGATGGGTATCCCCCAGGAGAACCTCTCTCGCATCTTCGAACCCTTCTTCACCACCAAGGAGGTAGGAAAGGGGACGGGCCTGGGGTTATCTATGAGCTATGGGATTATCCAGAAACACCAGGGGAAGATTGATGTGAAAAGCCAGGTGGGAAAGGGGACCACTTTCACCATAGAGTTACCCGTGCAGGCGGCAAGGAAAGAGGGAACCGCAGATTAACGCAGATATGTGCTGGTAGGGCTCTGCCCTTTTCCTAGCCGTCAGAACCCCGATTCTGACGGCAAGAGGAGAGTGGCAGAATCGGGGTTCTGCCACCTCGGTTTGGCTACTGTGTAGTCAACATCATCAAAGGAAACCATTATAAAGGTGGGTTGAGAGGAAGTTTGTGCTAAAGTTTTCTCAAATTATGCCGATATAAATAGAAAGAGTTGGATAGGAAAGGGAATATTCAGATCCAAGTGGCTAAATGCACAAAATTGCCGGGGGTGGAAACTCCAACAATGTGAGGGCGGGTTTGGGACCGCTGTGGGGGCGCAAAGAGAAAGAATGCGCAATACCCTGAGAGCCCCCCAGAAATTTGAGCTGATATGTGAGAGAGGTAAGGGGTAGGGGGTACATAAGGATGAAAGACGAAAGTAAGACAAAAGGAAAACTTATAGATGAATTGGCGGAGTTACGCCAACGGATTGCTGAATAAATGAACAGCGTCAGCCTCCGAGACGACAGGCATTTCGGGGCTCAATACCTTCACTTGCGTTGCGGCCCAGTATCTTGTTCCCTCTGGCTTCATAGCGTTCGTCGCCTCCCGCTACACAGAGTTCCCTACTGAGGTGGTTGCTAACCTTTCCTCAGACCAGACTTTCACTGGCTGGACAGCCTGAGCTTTGCTCGGCGCACTCATTTCATCTCTCTTTTGCTTTTTATTTCCTCTGCGATCTTAGTGGCTTTGCGGTTAAAAAAACTTTGCCCAAAAAACAAGATCTTGCAAAATTGTAGTAAAGAAAAGCTTTAACGAAGGTAACAAAATGTCAAGAACAGCGGAATGTATTGCCTTTGCTAATCAGAAGGGTGGAACGGGAAAGACCACTTCGTGCCTGAGCATCGCCGGCTACTTGGCCAAAAGCGGCAGCAAGGTGCTGGTGGCGGATTTTGACCCTCAAGCCAATGCGACATCAGGTTTGGGTATTGACACATTAACACTGAAATACTCCATGTACGATGCGGTTTTAGACCAGTGTGACGGCCATGAGGGTGTGCCGATAACCCAGGTGATACTGGAGACCGATGTAGAGAACCTCCACGTCGCACCATCGGAATTGGATTTAGCTGTGGCGGAGGCCTTATTACAGCATATTAGAAATAGGGCTGGTATCTTACACCGAGTTCTGGAAAAAGTAAGGCCTTTATATGATTACATACTGATTGATTTGCCACCCGGCTCGGGTCTGTTGACCATTAACGGTCTATGCGCATCTGACCAGGTGGTAGTGCCAATCGACCCAAGTATCTTCTCTCTGGAAGCCCTGGACAATCTTAAAACGTCTTTCCATGATATCAAGCGGATGGCTGGACACCCTATCAATCGAATCACGCCGTTATTGATTAGATATGATAAACTCGATGCATTCTCAAGAATAATTCGCAGACGTAACCCGTCACAAAAGGTTGAGGCAAGACTGAAAGAAATGTTTGATGCGGTATTTGTCGTTCCAGAGTCAAGAGAAATCTATGAGACACAGCGAAAGGGAGTACCTATATCGCAATATGCTCCCGAGAGCCGAGTTGGGAGGGCGTATGCAGAAATCACCAAGAGTATAAGCACCAATACCGAAAAGAAACCAGATTCAAAATACATTTGATAAAGGGGGAATACAAAATGGCTGAGAAAACGAAGGAACGTAGACCGGGTCGGCCGGTCTTTTTTGAGGACCAAGAGACCGATGAACGACCGCCAGACGAGAGTGTGGCGGAAGAGAAAAAGGATGCCATCCATCCGGGTACTGATGGCAACGCCCGACTGGGATTATTACTGGAGGCACTTAGGGCTTTCAAACAAGGTAATTTCTCAGTCCGACTGACGACGGGAAAGAATGGCGTGATGGGCGAAATAGCGGAGGTGTTTAATGATGTCGTTGGCTTGAACGAAAGCATGGCGAACGAGATTGTTCGGGTTAGCAAGATTGTTGGTGAAGAGGGCCAGATGACAGAGCGTGCTTCTCTGGGAGCAGTCAGCGGTATGTGGGCAAGTCAAATTGATTCAGTTAATGCACTCATCAATAATCTGGCACAGCCCACTGCTGAAGTCGCCCGCGTAATCACTGCTGTCGCTGAAGGTGATCTTTCGCAGAAGATGCGGCTCGAGGTTGAAGGAGTTCCTGTAAAGGGTGAGTTCCTGCGAATAGCAACAATAACTAACACAATGGTTGACCAGCTGAATACCTTTGCCTCGGAGGTAACACGTGTTGCCAGAGAGGTCGGCAACGAAGGCAAGCTTGGAGCACAGGCAGAGGTAGCCGGAGTGGCTGGCACCTGGAAGGACCTCACCGACAACGTTAATACCCTGGCAGCCAATCTGACCAACCAGGTGAGGAACATCGCCGAGGTGACCACCGCGGTTGCCCAGGGTGACCTGACACGTAAGATTACTGTTGAGGCACAAGGCGAGATTATGGAGCTTAAGAATACCATCAACAACATGGTTGACCAGCTCAGTTCCTTTGCCTCGGAGGTAACACGTGTTGCCAAAGAGGTCGGCAACGAAGGCAAGCTTGGAGCACAGGCAGAGGTAGCCGGTGTTGCCGGTACCTGGAAGGACCTCACCGACAACGTTAATACCCTGGCAGCCAATCTGACCAACCAGGTGAGGAACATCGCCGAGGTGACCACCGCGGTTGCCCAGGGTGACCTGACACGTAAGATTACTGTTGAGGCACAAGGCGAGATTATGGAGCTTAAGAATACCATCAACAACATGGTTGACCAGCTTAGTTCCTTTGGCTCAGAAGTAACCAGGGTAGCCAAAGAGGTCGGCGTTGAGGGCAAGCTCGGAGCACAGGCAGAAGTACCCGGTGTTGCCGGTACCTGGAAGGAATTGACCGATAATGTAAACATGCTGGCAGCCAACCTGACTAACCAGGTGAGGAACATCGCCCAGGTCAGCACTGCCATTGCCAATGGAGACCTGACCCAGAAGATAACCGTTGAGGCACAAGGCGAGATTATGGAGCTTAAAGATACCCTCAATAAGATGGTAGATAGCCTCAGCACCTTTGGCTCAGAAGTAACCAGGGTAGCCAAAGAGGTCGGCGTTGAGGGCAAGCTCGGAGCACAGGCAGAAGTACCCGGTGTTGCCGGTACCTGGAAGGAATTGACCGATAATGTAAACATGCTGGCAGCCAACCTGACTAACCAGGTGAGGAACATCGCCCAGGTCAGCACTGCCATTGCCAATGGAGACCTGACCCAGAAGATAACCGTTGAGGCACAAGGCGAGATTATGGAGCTTAAAGATACCCTCAATGGAATGGTGGATAATCTCAATGCGGTTATCGGAGATATTAACAGCGTGATGGCCATGGTAGGCGAAGGAAACCTGACGAGATTGATTAAAGTCGAAGCGGCTGGTGAATTTGCCTCTATGGTCAACGGCATCAATGGCACATTAGAGAGCCTGCGAGGCATTATAAATGAGCTCGCTGAGGCGGGGACCAGTATCGGGGCAGTCTCACAGAATATGCTGAGTGCCGGACAGGAGATGAATGCCTTGGTTACACAACTGTCATCGTCGGTAGAGCAAATCGCTGAAGGTGCCAGGACTCAGGCACAACAGATAGCCGAGGCGTCCAGAGAAAGTGAAGGAATCGGGAAGATTGCTTCCAATACTGCGACTCGTGCCGAAAACATGAGACAAATGGCTGAAGGAGCCAACAAAGCTGCGACGGAAGGTAGCCAGGCTATGGAAGAGACCACTAAAAGCACCAACCTGATGCTTGAAGGCTCCAAAGAGTCTGCGGAGAGAATTAATTCGCTCAGCAAGAGTAGTGAACAGATTCGGGAGGTCATAGACATCATTCGAGATATAGCAACTCAAACGAACATCCTGGCCATTAACGCAGCAATAGAAGCAGTCCGTGCCGGTAGACAAGGCAAGGGCTTCACGGTGGTGGCTGAGGAAGTGAAGACCCTATCTGCCGACAGCAAGAACCAAGCCAAAAATATATCAGACTTGGTTCAGTCTATCCTGAAAGAAACTGAAGGAGCTGTCACCACGATTAACACCATGGCAGAAAACGTTGAGTCGGGAAGGCGTTCCACTGAGCAGACGTCAGGAGTGCTCTCGGAGATTATCAGTTCAGTTGGAGGGACTACTAAGGAAGCTCAAGAAATCTCGGTGGCGGCTGGTCAGCAGAAGAACAGCATCGATACAGTCTCACAGAGCCTGGACAAGATAAGCGGCATTGCCGCCGACACATCAACCAGCGGCGCGCAACTGGTAGAGAGCACCAAAACCCTCCGCTCAAACGTGCAGGAACTGGCGGCCACATCGCAAACACTGGGAGATATGGCGCAAAAGTTCCAGCAAACAGTGGGGCGCTTTACCATCGGAGAAGTCGTCTCAACTGAACCGACACCGGCGGTAGCCCCAAGGAAGGCAAAGAGCACATCAAAGCAAGGGGCTAAAACGCCTGAAAAGGTAACGTCTTAAATACGTTAGGTGTCACAGTATTAAGGAGGTCGAGCCATGGTAAACGAAGTTGCAACAGATGAAATCGAAGAAGAGGAAGAGCTAGATCTGGACCAAAACCTCGCCTTTACCGTCAAGTCTCAGGAGTTTGGCATTCAAGCGATGCGGGTTCAGGAAATTAGTACGGTGCTACCGACGACAAAGGTGCCCAATGCCCCGTCATATATTGAGGGCATTATGAACCTGCGTGGACGGCTGGCTTCGGTCATCAATTTCCGTAAGAAACTCGGGTTTGAACCGAAGGAACACGATGAGGATACCCGTGTCATTGTGGTAGAACTGGACACATTTCCCATCGGAATTATTGTTGACTCTGTGGAGGAGGTCATCAAAATTCCGGAGGAGAAAGTGCAGAAACTGCCTGAATCAACCACCACATCAGCATCAAAAGACTATATGACCGGTGTGGGGATGCTGGACAACAGGCTAATTATTTTGTTGGACGTGGACAAGGTGTTGACCAGCGCCGAGCTGATTGAGATGGGTGAAATCAGTCAAATGATGGAAAAAGCCGAAGAAGCTCCGGAGCCAGCCGGAATCAATCAAATGGCGGACAAAGCTGAGGAAGCTCCGGAGGCAGTCAAAACAGAACAAATAACGGATAAATCTGAGGAAGCTCCAGGGCCGGTTGAAAGCAAGAAGACAGATGCTAAGCGGCCGGCAGCTACGGCAGAGAGACAAGCAAAAAGGAGGACTAGATAATGGCAACAATACTGATTGTAGATGACGCTGCTTTCATGAGAGGTTCCTTGAAATACATTGTCGAAGGTGCCGGGCACAGTGTCGTCGGTATGGCCAAGGACGGGCAAGAGGCTCTAAAGCTGTGCGGAAAGCTCAAGCCAGATATCGTAACTCTGGATATCTTAATGGACGGAATGGACGGGCTTACGGCATTAAAGGCGATTAAGAAAGAGGCTTCAGGAGCAAAAGCTATTATGGTGACCGCCCTGGGCCAGGAAGAAAAGCAAGAGGAGGCTTTCAAGCTCGGCGCCTCCGGATACATAAGAAAACCTTTCAAGCAGACAGAGATTGTCGATGAGATCAGGAGAGTTCTGGGCAGTGATAGTTGATGAATCAAGGATGTAGACAGTAGCAGTCTGAGTATTTGCCTGAACCTTGCTGCTCTATGTTTTACAGATAGGAGAGTGTTCTGTTGGTTAAAGTACTGGTTGTTGATGATTCCAGTTTTATGAGGAAGTCCCTGACGCACATTTTAGAGGCGGACAGGTCAATAGAGGTTATCGATACCGCCGCTGATGGGGAAGATGCCATGCGGAAGGTAAAGCAGCACTCTCCTGATGTTGTCTTGCTTGACATCGAAATGCCGGTGATGGACGGGTTGTCAGCTCTAGCGCACATCATGGCTGAATGTCCCACCCCGGTGTTAATGCTCAGCGCGCTTAATAAGAGAGATGCGGCCATCGCCATTAAGTCGCTTGAACATGGCGCTGTGGACTTCATCCCGAAACCCTCCGGTGTCATTTCTTATGACATAGAAGAATTAAGTAACGAGATTATTGGCAAAGTGAAGCTTGCCGCTGATGTCAACGTTCACAAGTTGGCTCTTCACCTGCCAGAGGAGTCCTATCAACGTCCATGGCCGAAACCCCTAACGCGAAAAAATATTGTTGTAATTGGGGCATCAACTGGCGGACCCAAAGCTGTTGTCAACATCCTGTCCCATCTTCCACGTGACATTCCAGCGGCAATTCTCGTTGTCCAGCATATGAGCCAGGAATTTATACCGTCATTTGTGGAAAGGTTGCAATGGGGATGCTCTCTCAAGATTTCAACCGCTCGAAAAGGCCAAGTCGTAAGCTCAGGGCAGGCTCTAGTCGCACTCGGCGGGTTCCATACTACGATCGTGCAAGATGGGGACAGCAGAAAAATACGCTTGAGTAAAAAGGTGTTATATAACACTGCTATGCCGTCTATAGATCATGCCATGGAATCCGCTGCTAAGGCCTATGGTGAGAGTACTCTGGGTGTACTCCTGACCGGGCTGGGAAGTGACGGTGCCAAGGGGTTGGAAGCAATCAAGGAGGCCGGTGGCAACACCATTGCCGAAGACCAATCAACCTGTGTCGTCTTTGGCATGCCCAAAGCGGCTATAGAATTAGGATGTGTTGATGAGATTGTGCCACTACCCCAAATAGCTCAAACCATTTTGAGGATGATATGAAGAGAAAAGAACGGGCGAAGTAAAATGTCAGACAAAGATAAAATAGACTTCTCTATGTTTCTAACTGACTATCTGAATGACACGAAAGAGGGTTTTCAACGAATCAACAGCGCCCTCCTCGCCCTGGAGAAGGACCACAGCCAGACAGAGCGAGTAGACGAGATTTTCAGGGTTATTCATACTCTTAAGAGCTCGTCAACGATGCTGGAGTTTTCAGATATTGCTGAGCTGGCCCACACCTGCGAGGACCTCCTGGACGGACTTCGGAAGCATGAAGTACCGGTTACTGAAGAAGCCATAGATGCTCTGTTTGAGGTCACCGACACGCTGGAAAAAATGGTTCAGGAACGGGCCGAGGGGAAAAGGAGCGCAGTTGAGTTTCAGGCGCTCGCCAAGAGAATAAAACAATTGGCATCAGGAGAAACATATCACCAGAAACAGAAAAACCCGCAAGAAGCCCCTGAAACAAAAACGGCGGTCATACCGACCATCGAGAAAATCCAGACAGTGAGGGTGCAGGTGGGTCTGCTGGATGCTCTTTTCAATCTGGCCGGTGAGCTCATTATTAACAAGAATCGCCTTGATAACATTCTCGCTGGCACAGCAGACAAAAAATTAAAGGCGGCGCTGGCTTCAATGGAGCATAACATCAGTGAGCTGCAAGAGAACGTGTCTGCCGCCCGCCTGGTGCCCGTCGGTGAAATCTTTCAAAAGTTCCCCAGAATGGTACGTGACTTAGCCAGAGAGGCGGGCAAGGAAGTAGAGTTGGTTCTTGAGGGCAGTGAAATAGAGTTGGACAAAGCTATGATTGACACCCTCAGCGAGCCGCTGATTCACCTGCTTAAAAACGCCGTTGACCACGGCATTGAACCCACTGAGGCCCGACAGAAACAGAAAAAGAAGAAGTCCGGGATAGTCAAACTTGCCGCCAAAAGGGCTGAAAACCACATCTTAATTGATGTGGAGGATGACGGTAGTGGTATTGACACTGCCCGTATGAAGGAAGTGGCGGTCAGAAAAGGGTTTGTAAGCCCGGAGGAAGCCGAATCGCTTCAAGATAAAGATGCTTTGAACCTGCTCTTTGAACCCGGTGTCACCAGTGCCGAGGAGGTAACCAATGTATCAGGGCGCGGTGTCGGGCTGGACGTGGTAAGAAATTCGGTCAAACGGCTGGGGGGAACGGTTGAGGTGGCAACTGAAAAGGGTAAAGGCACACGCTTCACCTTGACACTGCCGTTGACCACTGCCGTTTTACAAACATTGATGGTAGGTGTTGGTAAGCATATATTTGCTATTCCTACCGACACTGTTGTGGAAACGCTTGAAATCAAACCCGAGGATATCAAAGAGATTCGTAACGAACAGGTATTGGTTCTGCGCCAAGAGGTTATCCCCTTTGTCAAGCTGAACGAAGTGTTAAACATCCCCGGTGGGGAAGACCAAGACAATCTCATTGCGGTGGTCATCCATATCGGGGATAGGTTTCTCAGCCTGGGTGTGGATACGGTAGTGGACCAGATGGAGAATATCATTAAACCCTTTGACCCCATCGCCCGGCAGTTCAGGGGCTTCTCGGGAGGCACCATCCTGGGGGATGGCAGGGTGGCACTGCTTCTGGATACCACAAACCTGTTTGGTTTGGAACCACTGCGATATGAAAAGGAGCATACTTATCATGAATGATGAAAAACAGCTTTTATCAACAGAACAGGTAGATTTCTTAACCGAAATGATGAACATCGGGGCGGGTAATGCCGCCACCGCCTTAACCCAGGTACTTAAGTGCCGGGTGGACATTGTAATACCTAGAGTCTTTGTGATCACAGGCGCACAAGAGCTATCCATCCTTGATAGCCCCTCCTTGCCGGTGGTATGTGCCAGAATGGGCATGGTCGGTGATGTCAGCGGAGGCCTGTTTCTCATCGTGCCTGAAAAACAGAAGGAGGATTTGATAAGTTTGGCGGAACAGGCAATGCCGGAGACCAGTCAATCATGGAGGGCAGGACTAACAAATCAGGAATCGGACGACCTGAAGCTCTCCGTAATTGCCGAGATTGGCAATGTTGTGGCTGGGGTTTATATGACGGCGGTTCACGACTTCTGTAAATTAAACATTTATCATACCGTGCCGACGGTAGCCACTGATATGATTCAGGCTCTCCTGGATGAAAGCCTGGTCAGTCTCAGTCGCCAGGTTCAACATATCATCGTGGTTGAAAACGAATTTATGGTAAAAGAGAAACGTATCAGAACCTTCTTGGTGATGATTCCTTCCGTGGAGTCGGTAAAGACACTCGTAGGTTCGATCGGAAAAGCAAGGATGGCGTATGGCTATTCATGACGGGGCGAGCGGGTGAAACGGCGAAAGGGAGACAAATGAAGATTAAGAGTTACAAGGATTTGGACGTGTTTCAAAGAGCCATGAATGTGGCGATGGATATCTTTGAAATCACAAAACATTTTCCGAGGGAAGAGCAGTACTCATTGACTGACCAAATTCGACGGTCTTCTCGTTCGGTCTGTGCGAACATTAGCGAAGCGTGGAGAAAGAGGCGTTATAAGGCGGCTTTCGTTAGCAAATTGAGCGATGCAGAAACTGAAGCCTGTGAGACACAGGTGTGGATCGAATTTGCCCGTCGATGTAAGTATTTGAGGGATAATGATGCCTCGCGTCTTGATGAAGAATGCGACCATATTATCGCGCAGATCGTTAGCATGATAGACAAATCGGGAAAATGGATAATCAAGAAATCATGAATAGGTTATACGCCCATTCACCGGCGCGCCGTCTCCCCGATTCTCAGGTTCTTGAGGTCAGCATGGGAAAAGGAGCTGTGACCAGGGCGCCACACATTATTTCGTCCTCGGCACTCGGTTCCTGTGTGGTGGTAACCCTCTACGACAACGACCTGAAGCTGGGAGGGATGGCACACATTATGCTGCCTGATTCTAACAGCCTCAATGGCTACCATCCCCCATACCAGTGTGCCGACACGGCGGTTGCCACCCTGATGAAAGAACTACGAAGTATGAGGGCTAGTCCCCAGAACGTGGTAGCCAAACTGGTTGGCGGAGCCAAGATGTTCCTCTCTAGCGGCGATTCTAGCCCAGGTATCGGAGAGCAGAATATTGTAAGTGTTAAGCGCGTATTGAAAAGGGAACGAATCCCCCTCATTGGAGAGAATACCGGCAGCAGTTATGGTCGTAGTGTTGAGTTTTATCTGGATTCGGGCAAGGTGATTGTTAAGGCAATTGGCCAGGAAGTCAAGGAGATTTGAAAGCTAATGAGAAACGTTAGCCAGCAATTGATTCAGGATAGAATAAGGGATCTCCGGGAGAATACGGATTTTGTATCCACTCTCCTTGAGAGTCTCATCGGATACGCCATCATTGCTGCCGACTTTGACGGCAATATTATTGCCTTCAACGAAGGTGCCCGTCAGGTATACGGCTATGCTCCAGAAGAGGTTATTGGCAAACAAACTATAGAGATATTCTTCCCCAGGGAGTTTATTGAAGCCGGAAAACTACAGGAAATAACTGACGACCTTATAGAGAAAGGGAGGTTCTCCTATGAAGGGGAGAAGGTGAGGAAGGATGGTGAGAAATTTCCTGCCCAGATTCTATTCACCCTGACCAAGGACAAAAGTGGCAAGGTGGTTGGCTTTATTGAGATAGTGGAAGACCTCACCGAGCGTAAACGGGCTGAGCTGGCACTGAAACGGCGGACGGATGAACTAGCGTCCAGTAGAGCATTTTTGGCCGCCATCCTGGACAGTACCGTTGATGCGATCCTGACAGTGAACGAGCACGGGGTGATTCGCTCCATCAACAAGGCTACAGTTGGCCTGTTTGGTTATGAGGAAAGCAAGCTAATAGGCAAAGGCATAGATATTCTCTTACCAGATACTGCTTTGGGTAATAGGGGTAAGTCCTTGATACATAGTGACTTGCGGGGGGGGGGGGGGGGGGGGGGTTTAAAGCA
>Ga0307437_1002261_pt1 | contig 12113 bp, 15 predicted proteins | sample SalMarWE160390MG_FD_202146 | JGI IMG/M metagenome (GOLD analysis project Ga0307437, IMG submission 202146) | Salt marsh sediment microbial communities from the Plum Island Ecosystem LTER, Massachusetts, United States - WE1603-90 | ecosystem: Environmental > Aquatic > Marine > Intertidal zone >...
TTCTTGATGCCAAAAGAGTGGTGATGACAGAGGAATTTCAAATCCCAGAAACAGACTCTGTTTTTGGTTTGGTGACTGATATTTCTCAAGAAGAGAAGGTCCTAACCATCAAACATCCCAAAACCCAAACAGTTTATATGGTTGACATCGGCACTAAAACAAAAATTACCAAAAGAGTTAAGGGAGAAGTTAAGGAAATCAGTTTCAGCGAGATTGAAGAAAATGACCTTCTTGTTGTTATTGGCAAACCCGAAGAGAATGAGGAAAAAATTATTACTGCTAACTTGATACATGTTATTTCAGGAGAAATAGAAGAAGAGGAAGTTTCACCTTCCCCATCACCAAAGGTTTCACCAACCCAAGAAACTGAAGAAGAAACTTCAGAAACCGAAGAAGAGTAGGGCTTGACAAAACTCTATTAAAGTAATAGAATATCTTCGTATGATGTCTTTATCTCTATTCCATCATCACCACGACCGCGAGTAATCGTTGGTTGGTTTTGTGGTGAAAGAGATAAGATGATTTAATTAATTAAACTAAAGAGAAATTACAAAAACCAGCTAACGGCTGGTTTTTTGGTGGCTGTAGCTCAGTGGTTAGAGCGTCCCGCTGTGAACGGGAAGGTCGGGGGTTCAACTCTCCTCAGTCACCCCAATTGTCAGTAATCAGTCAAAATGCTATTATCAAAATATGGCTAAAACTAAAACCCAAACCTTGAAAGGCTTTCGGGATTTTTTGCCAGAAGAAATGGCCATCCGCCAGAAAGTTATCGACACCCTAAAAGAGGTGTTTGAGTCCTATGGCTACGAACCTCTGGAAACACCAGCTCTGGAGTATTCAGAGACACTCTTGGGTAAATATGGTGAAGAAGCTGATAAAATGGTTTACACTTTTAAAGACAAGGGGAAACGTGACATTGGTTTGATTTATGATTTGACCGTCCCGGCTTCAAAAATTCTCGCTCTCTACTCTCAAAAAATCAATCTGCCTTTTAAGCGCTATCAGATTCAGCGAATTTGGCGAGCAGAAAAACCCCAAAAAGGCAGGTATCGTGAAGTCCTTCAATGTGACATAGACACCTTCGGCACCACCTCTCCCCTAGCTGATGCGGAAATCATTGCCATTATCTATGATTGTTTGAAGAAACTCAATTTTAAGAAGTTTACTATCAGGATCAATAGCCGCCAAGTTCTTTTTCAATTAATGAAGGACTTGGGAATTACTCAAGAAAAAAAACAACTCTCTGTTTTCAGGTCATTGGATAAATTAGAAAAAGTTAAACCTGAAGAAGTTAAAAAGGAGTTGGAAAACAAGGGCTTAAGTCCAGAAAAGATAAACAAACTTTTTTCCCTAATCAAATCGGCTCAACCGGATGATAACTTAAAACAACTCTTTGATTATCTAAAGAACTTTGGTATCGAGGAAAAATATTATCAATTTGACCCCAGTTTAGTTCGTGGACTTGATTATTACACCGGACCTATTTTTGAAACTTATGTTGAAGAACCGAAAATCGGTTCAATTACTGGGGGTGGTCGCTATGATAAATTAGTCGCTGATTTGGGCGGACCTAATATTCCTGCTACGGGAACAACCATCGGGTTAGACCGGATTTGTGATGTCATCAAAGAAAAAAATCTGATGCCAGAATTATCACCAACACCAACCAGAGTTTTAGTAACCATTTTCTCGCCTGAATATCTGGTAAAATCAATGGAAGTGGCCGATAAACTTAGAAAAGCTGATATTAACACTGAAGTCTATCTTGAACCTAACGCCAAACTGGATAAACAACTTAAATATGGAGACCGGAAAAACATTCCTTTTGTGATTATTCTTGGACCAGAAGAAATTAAGAGAAAAATAATCACCCTCCGGGATATGAAAGCTAAAACTCAAAAACAACTTACTCTTCAACAACTTCTAGCAAAAGTAGCCTAAATACAGTATAATTAAAAAGATTAGAGTGATTTCTCGCTTGTGCTCGAAATGACGAGCCGTTAGGCGAAGTCTAATTCTAAATATGAAAACAATCCATCCTAAATGGTATCCAAAAGCTAAAGTGATTTGTGCCTGCGGAAGTACTTTTACGACCGGTTCAACCAAGCCGGAACTTCAAGTGGAAATTTGTGCTGCCTGCCATCCTTTTTTTACAGGAGAAATGAGATATGTTGATACTCAGGGACGAGTAGAAAAATTCCAAGCCAAACAAAAAGCGGCTCAAGAACGAGCCTGGAAGAAGAAAGACAAAGAAAAATCTGAAAAAGAAGAGCGTCCCCAAACATTGAAGGAAATGCTTCAAAAGAAAGGCTAACTCTCATCAATGAATAAAGATATTGCCATTATTGAAATTCGTGGTGCCGCTGGAGGCGACGAAGCTAAAATCTGGGCGGATGACCTTTTGCGAATGTATCTTCGTTTCGCCGAAAAACAGAAGTGGCAGGTTAAATCCCTTGGACAAAGAGTTTTAAAAATAAAAGGCAAGGATGCTTTCCCCTTACTCAGTAATGAAGCCGGAGTTCACCGCGTCCAACGAATTCCGACCACTGAACGTCATGGCCGGATTCATACCTCAACGGCCACCGTCGCCGTTCTGCCGGAGATTACGGAAAGTCAAATCAAAATTAATCCTCAGGATTTGGACTGGCAGTTTTACCGCGCTTCAACTCAAGGAGGACAAAACGTTCAAAAAGTCTCTTCAGCCGTAAGGGTAATTCACAAACCATCAGGAATGGTCGTCACTTGTGAACAAGAAAGAACCCAAGAACAAAACCGCAAAATTGCTCTTGATTTACTCAGAGCTAAACTTTGGCAAAAAGAACAAGAGAAAAAACAAAGTGAGTTAACAAGTTTACGCCGCGAAGCCGTTGGCCGAGGAGAACGTTCTGAAAAGATAAGGACTTACAATTTCCCTCAAAACAGGGTAACTGACCATCGATTAAACAAGAAATGGTATAATTTAGAAGAAATTATGGATGGGAATCTGAATAAAATTGTTAAAGTTAGTTCTATTGGCTGAATTCTTCAAGGGTAATGTCCAGCTCTATCTCTTCTCCATTTCGCCAAATTGCCAGTTTAATTCTATCGCCAATCTTTTTGATATTAATTAATTTAGCTAAACCACCATCCTCCTCCCGAACCGCTTGACCATCAAATTTGGTAATAATATCACCGGCTTTAATCCCAGCTTTTTCTGCCGGCGAACCGGTCACTATCTCAACAATATAAGCACCCTGGGGAACTTCATTTAACAAAGCCAAATCTTGACCAATCATTCGGTAGCGCACTCCCAAGAAAGGCCGGGCAAAACGACCGGTTTGGTTAAAATTCTCAATTGCCTCTTTAATCACATTAATGGGAATGGCAAAGCCAATATTCTCCCCGGCGGCGACGGCCACATTAACACCAATTACCTGACCGGCGCTATTAAGCAAAGGTCCGCCGGAATTGCCGGGATTGATGGCCGCATCAGTTTGAATGACGTTGTCCAATTGTTCAACATAGCCTTCATAAGGAGAACCAGCCGTTATCCCCCGCCCCAACCCAGAAATCACGCCGGTGGTAACCGTATGCCTGAATTCTCCCAAGGCCGTACCAATAGCGATGGCCAACTGACCCACTTTTAACTGATCCGAATCCCCCATTTCTACTGGTTTTAAGTTATTAGCCTCTATCTCTAAAATAGCCAAATCGTTAACAGGGTCCCGATAAATATTTTTAACCTCGTGCTCTTTATCGTCACTGGTAATCACTATATATTGGACGCTAGTATCACCGGCAACGTGTTTGTTAGTCACCACCAAACCATCAGCGGAGATAATGAAACCGGTACCAATGTCTTGTTCCACCGTCTCGGTCTGTTCTTGAGGCAAAGTAAAACCAAAAGGACCAATCTCAATGGGATTAAAAAAGGATTGTTTCTTAACAATCTGCACCGTCACTACCGAAGGACTGACTCTTTCTGCCACCTCAGTAATAACTGATTCTTCGGAGAGAATTCGCTGTTGAGTCAAAAGAGATGTTTGTCCTTGACGAGGAAAAAAACGATCCAGAATCTTGTAGCCAAAAACCCGGTCAGAAATCGCCCCACCAAAAACCGAAGCCAAGATAACAATGGCAATAGCCAAGCCAAGGAATATTTTTTTAATTGGCCAGGAGTTTAATCGCTTCTTGGAGCTGCTCATCTTCTTCGGTAGTTGGGTCATCTGCTATTTGATTATCAGGAATAACGCCGTTTTTGTCAATTGATTGGCCTGAAGGCAAAAGCCATCTAGCGGTGGTGATATGCAAGCCCGCTCCTCCGGGTAAATCTTCTGCTTCTTGGATTGTTCCTTTACCAAAAGTCTCCTCACCCACAATCTTTGCTCGTTTGTATTCCTGAAGCGCCCCCGCCACAATCTCTGAGGCCGAAGCACTGCCTTGATTAACCAAAACAACCAAAGGCTGATGTAAAAGCAAACCAGCTCGGTCAACCGAATAACTTTCTTGATGACCGGCGGCATCTTCTTGCTTGACCACCACTCCGGAGGATAAGAATTCTGAAGAGATAAAAACCGAGCCGCTTAAATAGCCTCCTGGGTTATTACGCAAATCCAAGATTATTCCTCTGATTGTTGGTTGATGAGCCAAAATTTGATTGACTGCCCCTGCCCACTCATCACTGGTTCGGTCACCAAAGCGCATTAATTTAAGATGGGCAATATCTCCCTCAAGAAATTCAACCTCCACACTAGAAACAACAATGGTTGACCGAATAATAGAGGCCTCATAAGGTTCTGTTTCGCCTTGATGTAATAAAGTCAATTTAATGGTTGTTCCTTTGGGTCCGCGAATTAAACTCACCGCTTCAGGCAAACTCATTTCCAGTGCTTCCTTCTCATCAACCTTAAGAATTAAATCACCGGATTTTACCCCAGCTTTTTCTGCGGGCATGTCTGACAAGGGAGCAATGACCGCCAATTGTTCATCGATGTAGCCTAACTGAATACCCACGCCTTCAAAAGCCCCATTTAAATCTTCCTTGGCTTCTTTGTTTTCCTGCGGCGGCAAAAAGGCAGTATAAGGGTCACCAAGAGAAGCGACCATCCCGCTAATGGCGCCATAAATCATTTCCTGAGGTTTAAGAGCAGCTTTATCTAAATAAGAAACCGCCAGTCTATCCCAAACTGCCCAGAACAAAGAAAAATCAAGGTCCTTATCGGCCGGTGTCGTCCGGTCAATAGTAATCTTCTCTGACCCACCGATGTTAACTGTTAACCCCTGTCCTCCTAGCCAATAACCGATCCCGCCTGCCAGAATAACAAAGGTAATTATCAAAACTGTTAATCTAATTTGTCTTAAATTAATTCTTATCATGGTGAGATTAAAACTCGCTTTTGCTGCCCATCAATCAAAACCATCTTACCCTGGGCTTTTTTTAATTCTTCCCAAATTTCTTGACTAATTTTACCATCTAATCCCAAAACAACCATGGGCAAAGAATCCTCTTCCTCTTCAATCTCCTTCTGTAAAGACTCTTCTGCTAAACCACCGGCAATAAAACCGACGGCCCCCAAGCTAACTGCCTTGTACCACAAGCCCTTAGGTAATTTTTCTCTCAGAACAATAATCTGCTCCTGGCAGGTTCCGTCAAGAGAAAACAAATCATAATCTTCTCCTTCAATTACTTTTAAGTAGCCAGTGGCCTTCTTTCCTTCTCCCCAACTGCCTTTTATTTCTATAGCCGCAAATGACAAACTCACTGAATCTGAAGTCACTGCGCTTACTCTCCCTGTGAATGGAGTTTTCATTTCTTTTTCAGCGAACTCCTTTTTAATTCGCAAAATCCCATCTTCAGTTAAAGAATCCAAAACTCCGTTAATCGGGGCGACAAATTTCTCGCTTTTTCCTAAAAGAACCTTCTTTTGAGCAACTAATTCTCCCTGTTTCACTTTTTGTCCCAATTTTTTTTCTAAATACTTAAGGACTTTTTTCGGCGGAACGTCAATTAGCTTGCTTAGATGATAGCTCTTGGATTGGAAAGAAGCTTTTCTTTTGCCAATAACCTCACCTTCTTTAACTTTTTGGTCTTTCTTTACTTGCAACTTTACGCCATCAGGAAAAGGAAGAGTGACTGAGGCAGTTACTTTTTCCAAACTGACTTTTGGGGCAGCCTTCATCTTTTTATACTTGAGTGGTAAAGGGAATTAAGCCTAAATACCTGGCTCTTTTTATTGACTGAGAAAGACGGCGCTGGTGTTTAGCGCAAACTCCGGTGCGGCTCCGAGGAACAATCTTCCCTCGGTCACTAACAAAACGCCGAATCGCTTCCACCTCCTTGTAATCAGGTTTTTTGCCTGATTCACAAAAAGGGCATTTTAAACCTCGAATAGGTCGTCTCTGTCTTCTTTTCATCCTTTTTATTTATCTTTTAGAAAGGTATATCCTCAGCCTTGACTTCTTCTTCTTTGTTTTCCTCACCAGCCTTGGCTGCTTTTTTCTTATCGTCAGCCTTTGCTGCTGGGGCTAATTTAGAGGCCACTTTTCCAGCGGTTTCCTTCGTTGCTTTCTTAGCTGCCCCTGTTTCTTCCTCTATCGGCACTTCTCCTTTCATCTTGACCGGTTCCTCAAAAGCAACTTCCCCTTCTTCTCTTTCTCCGGGGGCCCGCTTGGTATCAAGAATAAGCATTTCGTCAATAACAACCTCTGTTGTCTGACGAGGACTGCCATCTTGAGCCTCCCATTGCCTGGTCTTGAGGCGGCCTTCAACATAAACTCGCCGCCCTTTGAACAAAAGTTGGGAACAAATCTCCGCCAACTTGTTCCAGGCAACAACCCGGTGGAACTGAGTATCTTCCCGCTGGTCACCGGCCTCGGTGACCCAACTCCGGTTAGTAGCCAACCCAAAGGTACAAACGGCTGTCCCTTGGGGAGTATAACGCAACTCAGGATCCCGAGTGAGATTACCAATTAACTGAACTTTATTAAGTGACCTGGATGCCATTTTCCTCCTTTATCTTCACTCTTTTTTAACTAATAAATAACGGATAATTTTCTCTTCTAATTTAAGGGTGTTTTCAATTTGAGCCGGGGCGGTAGCAGGTAATTTTATTGCCAACAAAAAATAATACCCCAGGTTTTTCTTCTTAATGGGGTATACTAATTCCTTCTTCCCCCAATCATCTGTTCCTCCAACCTTGCCTTTTAAGTCTTCGATTATTTTTTTGACTTTGATAATCAGTTTTTTCCGATCTTCTACAGCCAAATCTGGATCAATCACTAAAACAAGCTCGTAATCTCTCATGACATTTTTTCCTTAATTCTCCAAGATTCTACCACAAAATTTTCCTTTTAACAACCACTATTTCCCAAACTTAAACTCAATCACGTCACCGTCTTTAACCAAATAATCCCGACCCTCCAATCGAACCTTTCCTTTTATCTTTGCTTCTTGCCATCCTCCAGCACCCACCAAGTCATCATAATCAACCACTTCCGCTTTAACAAAACCTTTGGCCATATCGGTATGGACCTTTTCCGAAGCCTCATAAGCAGATAAGCCCTTTTCCAAAGACCAAGCCCGGACTTCCTTCCCCCCTTTAACAGTGTAAAAAGTAAGCAAATCCAGAAGTTTGTAAGCTTCTTGAATCAATTCATCCACTCCCTCTCCTGTCTTGGCATTAACGACCAAAAACCCTTCAACAGGGCCAATTTCATCCTGATTTAAAACATAAAGAGTCGGCTTCTTAATTTCCCCCAACGCCAACTCCAAATCAACCATCTCCTTATCTCTTTGGGGATCAATTGAACCATAATAATGAGAAACGGACTCATCTTTAAAGCCCCGAATCACTTGAATCACCGCATCTACTTCTCTAATCTTAGCCAAAAACTGATTCCCCAATCCTTCTCCTTTATGAGCATCTTTGACCAAACCAGCGATATCAATAAATTTGACTACTGCCGGCGTCACCTTCTCAGGCCCTATCATTTCCCTCAATTTCTTCAGTCTCTCATCTGGCACTTCCACCACTCCCACATTTGGTTCAATGGTAGTGAAAGGATAAGCGGCCACATTGGCCACCTGCCTTTTCAACAAGGCATTAAAAAGAGTGGATTTACCTGAATTGGGCAGACCGACGATGCCACAACTTAACATATTCTCTTAATTCTATCATTTCGAAACAAAGGAGTTAACTATCCCAAAACCAGTAATTGACAAAATTTACTTTTCGGCATAACATCAGCAGTATATGCTTACTCAAAAAGATATTGACGAAATTGAAAGAATCGTTAGTCAAGAACTTGAAGAAAAAATTAAGTTGCTGCCGACTAAGAATGAATTTTTTACAAAAATGGATCAGGTAATGGGCGAGCTTGGAGCGATTCGTGAAGAGCAAACGGTTATTTCGGGTTATAAAAATCAATTAGAAGACCACGAGAGTAGAATTACACAATTGGAAGAAACAGCTCCCGCATAATTTCCCACCGTACAAAACTATTTCATCTCCAGAGGCACATTAAAAAGAGTTGACTTGCCTGAGTTAGGAAGACCGACAATCCCGATTGAAAGAGACATCTTATCCTTTATTGTATCAAATCAGGCAGAGTGATTTTAAGACTTCTTCTCTGAAGGATTTTTTGCCAGTCAAGGCTCTTTCTTTCAACTCATAAGCAGCTATTTCAGATTTTGATAAGATATCCCTCAAAGCTCCCATATAGTGTTGAAAACTTTTCTTATCTTTTCTCTTAAAGGCTTCTTTAGCAAAATTAAGAAGTTCATAAATAATCGAGGTGGGAACCCAGTAATTTCTCGGTGATTTCTCTTGAGAAGTAAACCTGCCAATATAGACCAAGACAGTCTTCTTTTCCTCTAAAATTGTCTTGATTAATCTCCAATTTCCTTCGTGTATAGACAAAACAATATTATCATCAAGAATTTTTTCAGCCACAATAATTGGGTCTTTATCTCTTGGCGGTGTTCCCCAAGAAAGGCGTTTAATAACCTTTCTTTGTTCTTCTTTTATTCTTTTATTTTTGGGGCTGAAATAAAATTCACTCACTTCTTTAGCTGAAAGCGCACCTGATTTAATCAATCGAGTCGGTGGGAACTCGATACCAAAATTCAAACTTTCAACAGAAATCTTTTCTTTTTTCCAAACTATATTCTCGGCCGTAACAAAATAAATCAGTCCAATCGCCAACTTAAAGCCCATACAAATGCCGTGAAAGCCATTCCAAAAATCGCGGGGGGTATTTAGTAAGGGAGAATTCATCCAATCGGCAATGTCTTTATCAATTGCTGGCCAATATTTTTCAGGCACTCGCCGAAAAAGCTTCCTAAACTCATGTTGAAGATAAGAAACGGCTAATTCAATCCGAATGGGGTCATAAATATGAGGAGGATAAGCTCTTTTTTGCATCAAGTAATAGATTCGTTCTTAATGAAGAATGTAGTAACCACTGGTGGAAGTGCTACTAATAAAACCCCTAATATCGTCAATTAAGGCCCTGGTTCTTTCAATAATGCCTAAATTTCTGATTGATTTCTTTTCTTGAACCTCAAAGTAATAATCCAAATAAATCTTTAAACCTGAGCCTTGTGGTGGTGGCGTCGCTCTAAAAATACCTTTGACTTCATAAATCTGCCCTAACTGCCAATCGGCACAATTATAATCACAGCTATTGGTTTCTCTTTGACAATATGGTTTTTTTTCAGGGGTTAATAAAGCCAATCTGCCTGTTTTTTGAGTGATAATACTCTCCCCGGAATCACTAATAATCAAGTCCCTTTCGTTCTCACAACCACAACAAGGATCTGCTGGTGGACATGATTTTTTCTCACAAACAGTATCTTCCGTTACCACTCGACCCTGAATAACAACAAATTGGTCCCTGTATTTTATTTTATCCGCCAAAATCTGACTGGGCTTAAGATGCTCAATCACTTCCTCTTCCACCCCTGGTCGGGTCCAACTTTTTCCCAGCCAAGTAGCGCTAAGAACAATTAAAATTGCCGGAATAACCAGGATAAACAAAACACTGAGGAGAATTAAGATTCTTTTTTTCTTTAAGTTATTCTTCACCCTAGTCTTTGTTTCATTTTAGCAGAATTAATAAAAAATCTGCAATGACTAAACTGGCTTTAATTTTGGTTCCTTAGCTGTATCCTCAATTTGCCAACCTAACTTAACTACTTGCTTCCGAATTCCATCTGCTTCCTGCCATTTAGCCTGTTTTCTTAATTTCTCTCTTTTCTTCACCAATAAATTAACCTTTTGGGGCGCTTCCGCAATCTGGTATTCCCCAAGCCCCAATCCCAATATTTTGTCAAACTTCAATAAGGTCGCCTTCTTGGCTGATTGCTGATAATTTGATTTTAATAAATCCCACGTAATTGCCAAAGCCTTGGGCAGATCAAGGTCATTATTGATTGCTTTTAAAAACCTCTTTTCAAGTTCAGGCACGCCTTTTTTGCCTGCTTGCCATGCCGCTGTTTGTTGACGTAGTTTATTCAGGGCTTTCTGAGCGCCTTCTAATGATTCCCAAGTAAAATTAAGATTCTTCCGATAGTGGACCGTTAAACATAAATAACGAAAAGCCAAAGGGTCATAACCTTTATCAATCAAGTCCTGCAGAATAAAAAAGTTACCTTTTGACTTACTCATTTTGGCACCGTCAACCAGATTATGGCGAACATGAAGCCAGTAATGAACAAATTTCTTACCGGTCGCGGCTTCTGACTGGGCAATTTCATTTTCGTGGTGGGGAAAGATATTATCTTCGCCGCCGGTATGAATATCCAGGGTCGGTCCCAAATACTCCATGCTCATAGCCGAACACTCAAGGTGCCACCCCGGATAACCCACCCCCCAAGGAGAATCCCAGCGCATCAGATGTTTGGAGTCTTTAATCCAAAGAGCAAAATCAAAAGGATTCTTTTTTCCGGGAACCGACTCCAATCTTGCCCCTGATTGAAGTTCTGCCAACTTCTTACCAGACAACTTACCATAGCTTTTGAATTTAGAAATATCATAGACAAAATACTTATCTCCCGCCCAATAGGCATAACCTTTCTTTTCTAAAGCTTTAACAATCTCAATCATTGGTCCGATATGCTCAGTCGCTTTGGGAATAAGATGGGGACGAAGAATGTTCAATCTTTGGGTATCCTTAAAAAAAGCCTTAGTATAAAAATCGGCAATTTGTTTGGGCGTCTTTTTCTCTTTTTTAGCCGCTACCGCCATCTTATCTTCACCAGTATCCGCCGCCAAATCATCTTCAGTTAGATGACCAACATCAGTAATATTCATCACCTGCTTGACTTTGTAGTCATTGTATTCCAAAGTCCGCCGCAGAAAATCAGAAACAAGATAGCGCCACATATTACCAATATGGGCATACCAATAAACCGTTGGCCCACAATCATACTGACGAACAAAATCTGGTTTGAGAGGTTTAAACTCTTCTTTTTTTCTGGTTAAAGTGTTGTAGAGTCTAATTTTCATCTTAAAGTCCTCCCCTAATCTCACTAGTGCCACGATGCTTTTTCCTTCTCAAAGATAATAAGGCTGAACCCCGTTGTTTTTTACCAGGCACTTCAGGAACTTCTTTTTTCTCTTCCGCTTCTTTTGTTAATCTTTTTTGTTCCTCAATTTGTTCCTCAGTAACTTCCGGCTTGGGGTGGTAAGGCTTTGGCATCAACTCTTTTATTCTTCTTCTTGCCATGGTTAACTCTTTTCTTCGTTCTTCTTCTTTATCCTTCACTATTTGAGGTGTGATTCCTTTCTTTTGCTCCCTTTCACCCCAATTTCTCGGCATAAAACCAAGCTGTTCACCAACAGTTCTAACCAATTCTGCCGGCTGACGTACCGTTTCTTTAATCACCTCTTCCCCAAGCCTAGCCAGGTCTCTGGCCACTTGCTGGGGAATCTTTTTGGGCATGAATTTATTCTAGCACAAATTTTTCCCAAATGCCCCTTGACAAGAGTGAAAAACTTGAGTTAGGCTAAAGACAGTTAATTTTTTCACAAAGGAGGAAAAATGGCAGAAGAAACTTCATTTGAAAAAGAAAAAAGGGAAGCAAAAGAAGCAGCAAAAGAAGCAGCTAAAAAACTTGGAGATAGATTGAAACA